>Ga0335074_10007330_pt1 | contig 15276 bp, 14 predicted proteins | sample Lox_Sample_23_FD_206715 | JGI IMG/M metagenome (GOLD analysis project Ga0335074, IMG submission 206715) | Soil microbial communities from Loxahatchee National Wildlife Refuge, Florida, United States - Lox_Sample_2.3 | ecosystem: Environmental > Terrestrial > Soil > Wetlands | place: USA... | reverse complement strand
TGTTTGAAGGCAATGGCTATCGCGTGTTTGTGCTCAAATGCGATGGCCTCTACACGCTCAACTACCTACGTTACGAAGAATACTTCGAGTACACGAACTTCGTTGCCATTGCGCCCGCGCATCTCGCGCGCTTCGACGACCGCATGCGCGGCGTACTCTAAGAATCAGCCCGGTAGAGACGGTCGCAATAGACGAGGTGCGGCGGCACGGCCGGCCACTGCGCGGCTTTCGAGCCTGCGTCGAAGCCGGCGTGCGTAAAGGCAAGCAATGCGGCACGCGGATCGGCGGCATTGCGGATCGTTTCGTAGGGCACGACACCGAGATGCCCGGAGCCGGACGGCACCCACGTTGCGCCGCTCGGTTTGAGCGGCATCGAGGTGAGATCCGGCGGTTCCGGTGCGGTGTAGGTATAGTAGGTGGGCGCCTGGGTATTTTCATCGCCGGCCCAAAAGCCGACCGAAATAACTTCTTGCGAGTATGCTTCTTGTTCGACCGGGTTGTCGCTCGGCGGTCGGTTCGCGGGCCGGCCCGAATAGCGTGCCAGCGCAAGATCGAAGCTATGCCAGAAGAGCTGCGCCGGGCTCTCCTTGCCGATGAAGTCGCTGGCATATTGGTCGAAGACGTCCGAGCTCCAGAGCACGATCTCCCACCACCGCCGCACCATCACGTTGTCGTAGGACGCGTGCTCGCGATCGGCGCTGAAACGCGTCTCGACACCCATCCCGTACGGTGTATCGAGGATTTTGGTGTGAATACCGAACGCCTCAAGCGTCTTCATGACTGTTTCATAGAATTCGGCGACGCTGAAGCCGTCATGCAGCGGAATGATCGCCGGCGCGTGCGCGGTATGTGCGGAGACCACGACCTGGTGGTCGACGAAATCGAAGTCGATCTGGAAAAACGTCGCGCGGTTGCGCATGCGGCCGGTCGTGAGCCCCCGCGCGGTTGGATGCAGCGTCACGTTCCACCAATGGGAGCGGTAGGGCACGTGGCCGAGGCGAATCTTGCCGACGATCTGGCTCATCAGGTGCAGCGTGGTCAGCGTCGGCTTCCAGTCTGCATAAGGCAGCGGAGCAAGCATCGGATGTGGCATAGGGGAAGCATAGCATGAGCGTGGTCCTTACCCCACTCCTCGCGCTGATCCTGACGTCGCGCATGTACCAGCGGCTCGACGTCTTCCATGGCACGGCCGTGCAGAATGTCGCGTCCGGCATTCAAATTGACGCGATCTACGCCCTGAACACCGTGCAGTATTACGACAATGGGGTCTTCGCCAACAATACCTATCTGCCCACGGTCATGGACCCGCCGTATGAGTGTGCGGCATTCACCAACGTCTCACGACAAACCGCAACGTCGGTCGAGTTCCGGTTTTCGTATGTCGATACCGCGGGCGACGTCGTCGGCAAAGACGAGCTGACGATCGGCGGAACGTTCTCGCCCAACATCGCAATCGATGGGACGAACAAGCAATGCCGTCCGTTCAAGGGTCAAATCGATGACGCGCTCGATCTCTACTACGCGGGCTACAAAGCGGTGATGAACGGCACGGTCATCTACGTTAAATACGCTGACGGCTCAGCCTGGCGTGCCGCCCAGATCTGAGGTTCGCCGGCGCCGACGGCGATGACTGGCGGTTTCGAGAACCAATTATAATTGCTCGCCATGCTGTAAGTGTAGGCGCCGGTCGTGCGCATCACCACGAGATCGCCCACACGTAGATCTTCCGGTAGCATCGCTTCGCCGAGTTCGTCGGCTTCACACGAGCGGCCGCAGACCACCGACGGTACAAGCGGCGTTCGCGGCTCAACCGATTCGAAATGATGGTAGGCGCCGTACATCACCGGCCGCGGATTGTCGGCGAGGCTGCCGTCGACGATGACGAAGCGCCGGCCTTCGAAGCGCTTCACCGCGACCACGCGATAGAGCGACGTCCCAGCGGCGGCAATCAGCGAACGTCCGGGTTCGATCTCGACGTGAATTCCCGGCGGCACAACGCGCGCGACCGCATCGAGCGTGCCCGCGATATCGATCGTCTGATCTTTCGCGTTCGGCTGCATCTGTACGCCGAAGCCGCCGCCGACGATCATCGTATCGGCCGCGTCAAAGCCCGCGAAACGCATGTGCTGCAGCAAGCGCAGCAGCCTCTGCGCGTTATCGACGTATGGCATCGTGTCGTAGGTTTGCGAGCCGATGTGCGCGTGCACGCCGCGCATGCGCAGCGACGGATAGTTGCGCAGCAGTGCAAGAGCCTCATCGGCCTCGCTCGGCGCAAAGCCGAACTTGCTGCGACTCCCCGCCGTGCGAATGAAGTCGTGCGTGTGCGCTTCGATACCGGTATTAAAGCGCAGCAGCACATCAACGCCGCGGCCGGCAGCTCGCGCCCCAAGCGCGTGCAGCTCATCCATCCCATCGATGACGATCCGTCCGACGCGTCCGTCGAGCGCGGCGTCGTGCTCCTCAGCCGTTTTGCCTGCGCCGTGAAACGTCAGGCGCGATGCTTCGAAGCCGCCGCGCTCCGCAACGATGATCTCGCCGATCGACGACACGTCGATGCCGATCGGACGCGGATGCAGATATCGTACGAGGCCGGGCAACAGCAGCGCTTTGCCCGCATACGAGACCGCGATGTTGTGCGGTGCCGCCGCGGCGAGCATCGCATCCAGCGCGCCGTCTAAGGCGCGCAGATCGATGACGAGGACCGGTGTGCCGAAGCGTTCGGCGAGTGCGTCGGCGCGCTCGCCGCCGAGTGTCATCACGTGAATTGCGCCACGAAGGTATCGATCCGCGTTTGTTCGATGCCGGCCGCGAGCAGGCGCACGACCATCGTTTCGGTGCTTTCCGGTGGAGCGACCAGCATGAACGGCGCGGTGCGTCCCTCGACGGCCGAAACCATGAACCACTCGGCCCCCGCCGGTACAACCGCGGTCTGATATTTCTCCAGGGTGAGCGCAACATCGCCGGCGCGCACCGTCATCGGGTGGTCGAGCGTCATTAGGATGGCGGGCCGTTGTGCAGTTGCAAGCGATGCGATCTCGTCGGTCGCAACCACGAGCTCGACGATGAAGTTCTTGCTCGCGACCAGCGCCGTGCGATCCAGGCCCTCGTATTTGTATGCAATCGTCTCGGCCGCGCCGCGGGTGCCTCGGTGATAGTCCAGCACGTCGGCGGCCTTCTTTACGTGCAGTTCGCGCGGTTTGCCGTCGGCGCCGACACGGTTCCAATCGAAGATGCGGTAGGTCAAGTCACTGGCCTGTTGTGTCTCGAACAAGATAATGCCTGCACCAATCGCGTGCAGCGTTCCAGCCGGCAAGTAGTACGTTTCACCGGCTTTTACCGGCACGCGTCGCAGAATCTCGCCTAGCGTGCCGTCGGCGACGCGCCGTTCGTACTCTTCGCGCGTGGTATCGCGAGCCCAGCCATACACGAGTTCCGCGCCCTCGTTGGCCGAAAGGATGTACCAGCATTCCGTTTTGCCGTTGTGCTGATGCTCGACGCGCTGCGCGTAGGCATCGTTCGGATGCACTTGCACCGAAAGCGCGTCGCGCGCATCGATGATCTTGGTGAGGATCGGAAAGAGTTGCTTGGGATCGAGATCGCCGAGCAGCGTCGGGCCGAGTTGCGCGCGCAGATCGGCGATGGTCTTGCCGGCGAGCGGGCCGTTGCGGACATGGTTTTCGTCCCAACATTCCCACGATTCGCCGATTCTGGCGTTCGGATCGGCCGTTTTCCCGAAGCGCTTGACGAGGGCGTCGCCGCCCCAAATAGCGGGGGTCTCCTTCGGCTCGATGGAATAGGGGTAGACCGACTCGCTCACGCCGTCTCCATGTTCATCCGTGCACCGGTGATCCGGCGTACGACAGATATGTTCAAACTCATCGCACTTGCGCTCCTGGCGACCACCTCGCTCCAACCGGTCTACGCGGCGACGGATTGGATCGGCGCGCGAGTCCACGCCGCCGAACTGGCGGGCAAGGTCGTAATCCTCGACTTTTTCACCGTCGATTGTTATAACTGTCGCAACGTCGTACCCACGCTGCGATCACTCTACGCGGCCGACCGCAACAAGGGCCTCGCGATCGTCGGGATTCATACCCCCGAGACCCCTCCCGAAAAGGAGCGGTCGTACGTAACGCAGAGCCTGCGGCAACAGGGCATCGTCTGGCCGGTCGCGGTCGACAATGCATTCTCGCTCTGGGATATGTATCGGGTCAACGCATGGCCGACGCAACTCTTCTTCGATCGGCACGGTACATTGCGTAAGGTTATCATCGGCGACTCGCAAGACGACGCGGTGCGCGCCGAGACACAGGCGCTTCTCCAAGAACGGTAAGTGTGCACGTCTACATCGGTATAGGCTCGAACCTCGGCGACCGGCAAGCGAACATCCTCACTGCGCTGCAGCGGCTGCGCGCCTACGCGCGCATCGGTCGCGTCTCGTCGTTCTACGAGAGCGAACCGGCCGATGGCGCGGGCGGGCCGTCCTTTCTCAATCTCGCCGCGCAGGTCGAGACCGACCTCGATCGCGCAGCCTTCGAACGCATCCTGCGCGAAGTCGAACGTGCGGTCGGCCGCATCTCGGATACGCGCCTGCAGGCACGCCCGATCGATATCGACCTGCTCGCCTTCGGCGAGTGGACCCATCCCAAGCTGGCGCATCGCCCGTATAATGCGGTGCCGCTCGCCGAGATTGCGCCGCAGTTTGCGCACGTTGCCAAGAGCAACGGCAGCGTTACACCGCGACGTCGCGCGCGCAGCTTGCACTTTCTTTCGAATCGCCAGGAAGAGGCGCCCGACGTACGGCTCTCGCTCAATCGAGTCGGCGTCTCGCACGTCCGCCGTATCGTGCAGCTCGAGATCGACGGAACGCCGCGCGTCTTCAACGGCGAATTCACGATGGTCGCCGATCTCGCGCCCGATAAGGCGGGCGTCCACATGTCGCGTTTCTCGGAGATTCTCGAAGAAGCGACGCTCGACGTGCTCGATCGGTCACCCGGGCCGGCGCGCATTGAAGGGCTGGTCGAAGCGATTGCGCGGCAGATCGTGCGCAGTCAGCGCGCGATTCGTGCTGACGTGCGCTTACGTGCCGACTTCGGGCTGGAGCGCTGGACGCCGGTCTCGGGCAAACGCGGCGAAGAGATCTACACGTTGGTCGGCATTGCGCACGCCGACGAGCGCGGCACGCGCCGCGTCGTCGGTGTCGAGGCCGAAGGCATGACCGCGTGTCCGTGCGCGCAGCAGATGGTGCGCGAACACTCGCTGCACCAGTTGATGGAGTCCGGCTTTTCCGAAGCCGACGCGCAGCGCGCGCTTGATGCGTTGCCGGTTGCGACGCACAATCAGCGCGGGCGCGGCGCGATGCTGCTGGGCGTAGACGCGGAGTACGCGGACGCCGTACGTGCCGAAGATTTGGTCGAGATCGTCGAGAGTTCGATGTCGAGCGAGACGTACGATCTGCTCAAGCGGCCGGACGAGTTTTTCATCGTCAACAAGGCGCACCACAACCCGAAGTTCGTCGAAGACGTCGTGCGCGGGATTCTCTCGCGCGCGCTCGACATGTATGCCGACCTGCCCGACGACACGTTCGTCTTCGCGAGTCAAATCAACTACGAATCGATTCACAAGCACGATGCGTTCGCGGAAGGCTTCGGGCTCTTCGGCGAGTTCCGTGCGGAACTCAATACCGGCAGCTACGTGACGGCCAAAACCGATCTCGCATCCTGGCTCGGCACGCGCCCTTCCCCCGTCCTGTCACCCTAATTGCGTTTGCGGCGTTACGGAGATGAGGAGGTCATCCGATGATTCATGCATTCCTCGCGATACACGCCCTCCTGGCCCTCGTCGCGCCGCCCACCCATGCGCGGCCCGCGCCGTTCACGGTTTGCTTTGCCGCTTCGACCAGTTGCGCCAAGCCCGTCCGTCACGTCGTCTGCTTCGCGCAAGATAATCTCTGCACTCGACGCGCCCGCGCGAGCGCGTTTGCCGTTCCGCATGACCCTCCGCCCCGCCCGTAACGCGCGGCTGCACTGAGATGGGCTCCGACGCGCTGCGCTAACCCGCGTAATCGCTCATGGTCAGACCGGCCTGCACGTAGGCGAGCGTGCTTTCAGCACCCATCGAGTCATTCATCGAGCGCGGTCCGTCGATACCGTCGTGGCATCCGCCGCTCGCCTCGTCGGCGACGGTGAACTCCTCGCGATTACGTCCGAGGAACCACTCATACGCAACTTGCGCGCGTTCGCTGTCGCCGTAGGCGAGCCAGGCGTCGATCATTGCGAGTGCCTCAAGCGGTTGCGCAGCGTAATACGGGCGCTCTCCGCCGCGCGGATACCATCCGGGCGCGCCGATGGGTTCAAAGACATCACCTGACTGCACGATCCCCGCGAGAAACTCCATCGCGCGGCGACCGTTGGCGGTCAGCTCGTCATCGCCGAGCACGCTGCCCGCGCGCATCAGCGCCTCGGGGAGCCGGCCGTTATCGTACGTCATCTCCGGCAGCGGCCACGTCCAGCCTTCAGCCGAGTTACGCTCGAGTTCGAAATTCATCGCTTCGGCTACCGCGCGTAGGGGTGCGCGATAGGCGACCGCACCGCTCTCGACCGCCGCCGCAAAGCCGAGCGCCGCAAAAGCACGCGCGTGCTCGGAAGAAAGAGCGGGCAGTGCGCTCATCGCGCGGCGCAACTCAAATGCCGCCACGGTTCGCCAATTCTCGTCGTCGCTGTCGCGAAGCACGAGCCCAAGGGCGCGTATGAGACGGCCGATCGATTCGGGCGACGCAAAGCGGTCCGTAAAGGTGCCGTGCGCGTCCATCATATTGTGGTACATTGGCGCTTCGTGCGACGCATCCGCGATAAAATCGAGCACGCAATATCCGGCTTCGAGCGCGAAAGCGTTTTCGGGATCGCGGTCCCGAATTGAAAGCGCCAGAACGAGCAATCGCACGTTGTCGTCGAGGCAGAATCCGGATGTGAGGTCGGGCACGTCACCCTTTGCAAATTGGATGATTCCGTGGTCGCCGCAAAGGCGCTTGATATGCCCGAGGGACGGCAAAACGGTGTAAGCCATGTCGTGACGGTTTCCCACCTCGTGGCGTAAACCAACGCAGCGTCCGCTAGCGCCGCAGTGAAACGTTCGCCCTCTTGACATGCCTCCACTTCTGATATATCTATTATGGATATATTGGAGGCATGGCATGATCGCGAGCGATCCGCGGGCGTTTCTTCCGCTCAGCCCGAGCGCGTTTTACATTCTATTGGCGGTCTCGGCTGAGGAACGCCACGGCTACAGCATCGCCAAAGAAGTAGAAGAAGCCACTAGCGGTTCGGTGCGCCTCGGCCCGGGCACGCTGTATCGCCTCATCAAGCAGATGGTTACCGACGGCTGGCTCGTCGAGGTCGATCGCCTCGATTCCGAAGATCCGCGCCGGCGCTACTATCGCCTGACCCCGTGGGGCAAGCGCATCGCGCGTGCTGAAGCGGAACGGCTCGCCGATGCGGTGCGCACCGCTGTCGATCGCAAGTTACTTTCCGCGAGCGCGTTCGCGTAATGAGCTTCTGGCTTCGTCTCGCGTTGCTACTGGCGCCTGCCGAGTTTCGGCGTCGCTATGGTGAGGAGATTGCGGCCGGCGAACGCGAGATGCGCGCCGGCGACGTGCTCGACGTCGCGCTCACCGGTCTGCGGCTGCGCTGGGAAGATTTCGCTCGTGACATTACCTACGCGTTGCGCCGCCTGAGTAAAGCGCCGCTCTTCGTCTCGATCGTCGTGCTGACGTTCGCGCTCGGCATCGGCGCAAACGTTGCCGTATTCAGCGTGCTCAATGCCGTAGTAATCAAACCTCTTCCGTTCAAGGATCCAAATGGAATCGTCGTGATCTTCGATGGGGTTCGCGGCGGTGCCGAGGTGCCGGACAACCTCTCATTGGCCGACCCGCTCGACATGCGATCGGTGCCAACGTTCGCGGCAACGGCCGCGCTCGCCAGCGACGGCGGAACGATGCTTGCTCGGAACACGCCGTTTGCGATCGGCGGTCTCGACGTGATCCCGGATTACTTCAACATCCTCGGCATCACGGCCGAACTCGGTCGCGTGCTCGTGCCCGCCGACGGCGATCCCGGGGTACACAACATCGTGATTTCCGACGAAGTCTGGCACGCCCATTTCAATGCCGACCCGAGCGTCATCGGTGAGACCGTGCGTCTCAACGGCGTCCCCGAGCGGATCGTCGGGGTGCTGAGACCCGGCCAGCCCGCGCTCGATCCGAACGGCTCGTTAGGATCGCAAGACTACTACGCCGCGCTGCCCGAGCACGCCACGCTCGCTGATCGTGAGGAACGCTACTTGGCCGGATTCGCGCGTCTGGTACCCGGGGCAAGTATCGCGAGCACGAACGCACAACTCGCGTTGCTGTCGGCGCGGCTGCAGAAGCTGTATCCGAAAATCGATCACGAACGCGTGTTCTCGATCGTGCCGGCACGAAACGAGTTGCTCGGCAGCGCGGCGTCCGTACTTTGGATCATTTTCGCCGCGGTCGTGGGCATCTTGCTGATCGCGTGTGCGAATGTCGGCAATCTGCTCGGCGCCCGCTGGTCGACGCGCGACCGCGAGCTGGCGGTGCGCAGCGCGCTCGGCGCGTCGTCGCGCCGGATCGGTACGCAACTCCTGATCGAGGCCGGTGTTCTTGCGACGATCGGTGCCGCGGCCGGCATCGCACTCGCCTACGGCGCACTGTACGCGCTCGCCGGGCTTCTTGTAAACGCGCTACCGCGCGCCTCGACCGTGCGCATCGACGGTGCGAGCCTGCTCTACGCAATCGGCGCAGTGATCGCAGCGACCCTGCTGGCAGGCGTCACGCCGCTGCTCTCGCTCGCTAATCCCGACTTGCAGAGCGTGCTCAAAGCGGCCGGTCGTGGGGGTGACGCGTCGGCGCGTCATCGGCTGCGCTCGACGCTCGTTGTGCTCGAGATCGCGCTCGCGCTCGCGCTCGTCGTTGTCTCGGGTCTGACCGTACGCAGTTTCGTCAATCTGATCAACACTCCGCTCGGGATTCGCCCAAACGGGGTGATCGCGAGTGGGCTGACGATGCTGCCGGAGAAGAACCTCGGCACGCTCGCCGCGCGCGCGGCAATGCAACGCGACCTGCTCGCGCGGCTGCAAGCGCTCCCCGGCGTTCGCGCCGCCGCCTTGACGGCGCAGTACCCGCTCGGACCGATGACCAACCGCAGCAACGCGCCGGTTTTCGGACGTACCTATCCGATCGGCAGTGTGCCGCACGCAACGGCAAACAACATCACATCGGACTACTTCCGCGTGCTAGGGATTCCGTTGCTGCGCGGCCGTGTGTTCGATTCCACCGATACAATGGGCTCGGCGCCGGTCGCCATCGTGAATGAGGCCTTTGCGCAGCGCTATTTGCAAGGTATGAATCCGATTGGCGTGCGCATCCTAAGCCAAGGCTGGAACGATACACCGACCACCTGGTCGACGATCGTGGGCGTCGTCGGCGACGAACGCGACGAGATCGCGCAGCCACCCTTCCCCGAGTTCTTCGTTCCGATGGCACAAGGGCCGACGGCCTATACCTCCGCGCTCGTGTACGCGCCGGACGTCGACGCCGCGGTGATCGCGCGCGAGATGCAGGGCGCGTTCGCCGGCGCTCTGCCGACCGTACAGCCTCCGGGCATGCATACCGTCGCTCAACTCGTCGCAAACCACACCGCACAAGAACGCTTCGCCACGATTCTCTTGGCGACACTGGCTTGCATCGCGCTCGTGCTCGCGCTCTCCGGCATCTTCGGCGTCGTCTCGTTCTCGGTGACGCAGCGCTCGCGTGAGTTCGGCGTGCGCATGGCGCTGGGCGCAACCGAACCCGCAGTGCTCGCCGACGTTCTGCGTCGCACGCTCGTAACAACGGCGATGGGCGTCGCGATCGGCCTCGTCATTGCAGCGCTCGCCGCGCGCGCTATCGCGTCGCAGCTCGGATCGATCTCGCCCTTCGATCCGATGACCTTCGGTGTCGTTGTGCTGCTGATCTTATGCTCGGCGATGCTCGCGTCGCTACACCCCGCGCTGCGCGCGACCCGCGTGCAGCCGGTTGATGCACTGAGGTACGAATGAGGCCGCACGCAATCGACGAGATGGACGTCGCCCGTCCTAAGACGCGCACGTTGTCACGGGGCGCAGCGATCGGCCTCACCGTCGTGCTGCTGTTCGTCGCCGCCGGCATCGCATTGCTTTCATTGACGCGAACCGGCGGCGGCATCGTGGTCGACCGTGCGAGCGTTGTCACGGATATCGTCCGCCGCGGCGACCTGGATCGCGCCGTCGCCGCGTCAGGCGCACTCGCGCCGCAAGAGGTCCACATCGTCGCTGCCGTGCAGCCCGGCATCGTCGAGATAGTTTTCGTGAAGCCCGGGGCCGACGTAACGGCGAGCACGCCAATCGCGCGGCTGAGCAATCCCGAGCTGGACGCGGATGTGATCAGCGCGCGCTCGGCCGTTGACGTTGCCCGTGCCGACCTTGCGAGCGCGCAACAACAAGCGCAAGCCTCGTCGCTCGCGCAGCAGTCGGCCTACACCTCGGCGCGCGCACAGTCCGAGATGGACACGACCAATGTGTCGGGCGAAGCGGAGTTGCACCGCGAAGGCTACATCGCCGATCAGACCTATCGAATCGCGCAGATCAAGGCGACGCAATCGAAGGATCAGCTCAGCGTAGCCCATGCGCAGATCGGCGTCGACGCGGCAGATCAAGATGCAAAAGTCGCCGCGGCGCAAGCGCAGCTCGATCAAGCGTCCGCATTATTGCAAGCAAAAGAAGCGGAGGTCGAAACGCTGATGGTGCGCGCGCGCTCGTCCGGCATCGTGCAATCCGTTGCGATCGATCCCGGCGCTCGCGTCGACGCCGGTACCGAAATCGCGCGTGTGGCGGACCAGCACGACCTCAAGGCCGTACTGCAGGTTCCCGAGGGGCAGGTGCACGCCGTCGCGATCGGGATGCCCGTTAGCGTCGACACCGGCAACGGCACGGTGATGGGACACGTCGCGCGCATCGCTCCATCGGCGCAAGACGGCAGCGTCGCGGTCGACGTCGCATTTACCACTGCGCTTCCGGGCGGCGCGCGTCCCGATCTGAACGTCGACGGCACGATCGACTTGCAAACGCTGCGCAACGTGCTCTCGATCGCGCGTCCTGCGGGTGCGGCGGACAATAGCGTCGTCAGTCTCTATCGCCTCGATCCCCGCTCGAACCAAGCGCGTCTGGTGCTCGTGCACCTCGGCGTCGGCTCGACCGATCGGATCCAGATTCTCGACGGCATTTCAGCCGGTGACATCGTTATCGTCTCAGACACGTCGGCGTACGGTGGCGCGCCGCTGCTCCGTTTGCATTAGAAAGGGTTCTCATGTTGCTCAACCTTCACGGCATCAATAAGACGTATTACACCGATGAGGTCGAAACGCGTGCGTTGCGCGATATCGATCTGACGATAGAGCGCGGCGAGTACGTCTCGATCGAAGGGCCGTCCGGGTGCGGTAAGTCAACGCTGCTCTCAATCATCGGGTTGCTCGACGCACCGACGAGCGGCGAGTACGTGTTAAACGGGCGCGCCGTCGCGGCACTTTCAGCCGGCGAACGCGCGGCCATACGCAACCGCGAGATTGGCTTCATCTTTCAGAATTTCAACCTCATCGGCGATCTGACGGTGGAAGAGAACGTCGAGTTGCCGCTAACCTACCGCGGTGTCTCGAGGAACGAGCGACGCCGGCGTGTCTCCGAGGTGTTAGAGCGCGTCAATGTGGCGCACCGTGCGCGCCATTTCCCAGCCCAGCTCTCCGGCGGTCAGCAGCAGCGCGTTGCCGTGGCGCGTGCGCTCGCCGGGAATCCGTCAGTGCTACTTGCCGACGAGCCGACGGGAAACCTTGACTCCGCGCATGGCGAAGCGGTAATGGAGTTGCTTTCGGAATTGCACGCAGGCGGATCAACGATCGTGATGGTTACACACGATCGGCGCTTCGCAACGTACGCGAAGCGCACGATCGGGCTGTTGGATGGTTGTCTTGCAAACTCACCGCAATTCGTCGAAGCGCATCTTTAGCGCAAACTACCATGAGGCTTAATTTTCCTCTGCTACCGTAGCGCCCTGCGCAAGATGGCCTTATCGCGTATTCTCGAAAACGTCTAGGGGTAGACGCCGCGGAGTCTTGTTGCTTCGGCCACGCGGTCGACGGCAACCGCATAAGCGCCGCGGCGCATATCCGTCTTGAAGCGGTGCGCCTGGTCGTACACCTCGTGGAAGGCGCGCGTCATCTTGCGCTTGAGGCGCTCGTTGATCGCGTCTTCCTCCCAGAAGGTTTCTTGCAGATCTTGCACCCATTCGAAATACGAGACGGTAACGCCGCCGGCATTTGCAAGAATGTCCGGTAGCACCATGATGTCGCGATCGTAAAGAATTTCGTCGGCTTCGGGTAACGTAGGGCCGTTCGCCGCCTCGGCGATGAGTTTTGCGCGAATCCGTGGCGCGTTCTCCACGGTAATCACTTTCTCGAGCGCCGCCGGTATGAGCACGTCGCAATCGTACTCGAGCACCTCTTTGTTCGTGACGCGATCGGCGCCCGCAAAGCCGGCGACCGAGCCGGTCTCTTGTTTGTGCGCGATCAAGCCCGCAACATCAAGACCTTTCGAGTTTGCCGCGCCGCCGCGCGAATCGGAGACGGCGACAATGCGATACCCTTGGCGGCTCAGCAATTCGGCGGCGTGGTACCCCGCGTTGCCGAATCCTTGAATCGCGACGCGCGTGCCTTCAGCTTTGCGACCGAGCACGCGCAAGGCTTCATCGATCACATAGAGACAGCCGCGCGCGGTCGCCTTGTCGCGCCCAAGCGATCCGCCGATTGCGATCGGCTTCCCTGTTACAACGCCCGGTATCGAGTAGCCGTGCTGCATCGAAAAGGTGTCCATGATCCACGCCATCACTTGCGGCGTGGTGTAGACATCGGGTGCGGGAATGTCTTTCTCGGGCCCGATGATGATCGAGATTTCTGTTGTAAAACGTCGCGTCAGATTCTCGAGCTCTTGGAGGGACATCGTTTTCGGATCGCATATCACGCCGCCTTTGGCACCCCCGAACGGAATGTTGACGAGCGCGCATTTCCAAGTCATCCACATCGCAAGGGCTTTGACTTCGTCAAGCGTGACATCGGGATGAAAGCGTATACCGCCTTTCCCCGGACCGCGTGCCATGTTATGTTGCACGCGATAACCCATGTAACAGCGAAACGCGCCATTATCGAGCTTGACGGGAACTGAAACTTCGAGCACGCGCTTCGGCACGCGCAAGAACTGGTGAATGGCGTCGCTCAGGCCGATGAGGCGAGCGACTTCATCAAGCTGCCGCTGAGCCATCTCCCAGACATTATCCGGGGCGGCCGCAGCGGAGCGGTCGACGGACAGGCTCATGGAAGGACGTTACCACGGCAGGCCTTCGTGCCCCTCGCCTACGATATTGCGATGATGAGTTTGGGCATCAATTTCGAGCGCGAGATTCGCGAACAGCCTGATGTCTGGGACCGTGTCGCACGTGCTGATGTTGCCGTGCAGCTGGCGAATTCGCTCGAGGGTGAGGTGATCCTCATCGGCAGCGGTAGTTCGCTCTTTGCAGCACAACTCGGTGCAATCGCGCTACGCCGCCGCGGAATGAGCGCGCACGCGCTTGCGGCAAGCGAGGCTCGCGGCGACAACCGTGCCTATCAGCAGCGTGTCATCGTTGCGATCTCGCAGAGCGGGAGTTCTGCCGACGTGCTCGCGGCGCTGGACGTACTGCGCCCCAAGCGCACGATAGCGTTGACCAACAGCGTCGAATCGCTCCTGGCCGAACGCGCCGACGTTACGGTCGACGTTTTGGCGGGCCCGGAGTTGGCGATTCCCGCAAGCAAGAGCGTCTCCTCAACGATTGCGATATTGCTTTCAGCGGCATCGTTGCTTGGCGGCGATCACACGCGCGAACCCGAAATATTGATACACACGGCGGAGAACATCCGCATATGGCTCGCCGGCGCAGGTGTCGAGACTATCGTGCGCGCGGCCGTCGCGATCGCCGCGCGGCACGATGTGATGGTGCTCGGGACGGATTACGGCGCGCCGATCGCGCGCGAAGCTGCGCTTAAATTCAAAGAGGCGACGTATTTGCACGCGGAGGGTTTCGAAGCCGGCGAATTTCGCCATGGCAGCGCGGCGATGGTCGATGCGTCGAGCGTGGTACTCGGCATCATGGATCGCGACGCAACCGACATTGTCGGACGTCCGCTACGCGAGGCGCGCAGGACCGGCGCGCTGCGCTATGCAATCGGCACGACAACGGTAGATGAAATTACGCGACTTGGCCCGATCGTCGACGATCCATACAACACGCTTGCGTGGCTCGTGACCGTGCAACTCTTGGCGCTCCACGTTGCGCGCGCGCGCGGCATCGATAGCGATCGTCCGCGCGGCTTGACCAAAGCGATCGTTACCGAGTGAACGAGGTTCGCCCCACGCTCGTTCGCGGCGTCGGCCTTCTCGGCGCCGTGGCGGTCAATGTTATCTCGATGATCGGTATCGGTCCGCTAATCACGATCCCACTCGTGCTCGGCTCGCTGCACGGGCCACTTTCGCTGGTAGGATGGCTGCTCGGTGCGCTGCTCGCAATGTGCGATGGATTAGTTTGGGCAGAGTTGGGCTCTGCCTACCCGCGCTCCGGCGGCACGTACGGGTATTTGCTCGCGGTTTTCGGCAGAAGCCGGATCGGCGCGCTCCCGGCATTCTTATTCGTATGGGAGACGATCTTCATCGTGCCGCTGACGCTCGCGACCGGCTATATCGGTTTTGCAAACTATAGCGGCTATCTCTTTCCGGCGTTGACTGCGAAGCCGCATGCGCTGCAGTGGATTGCCGTCGCCGTCGGTCTCGCAACCTTGGTTGCGCTTTACCGCGGGATCAAGACGATCGAGCGTATCGGCATCGCACTAGGCGGGATCGCGGTGTTTACGCTGCTCTGCGTTGCAGCCGCCGCGTTCGTCCACTGGTCGCCCCACCTCGCGTTTACACTCGCGCCGGGTGATTCGTTTTGGGGCGGTTTGCGCGCAGGTCTCGGGTCGGCGTTGGTTATTGCAATGTACGACTACATTGGATATAACGCGGCCAACACGATCGCCGAAGAAGTGATCGAGCCGCGGCGCACGCTTCCGCGCTCGATTATAATTTCAGTCGCCCTGGTTGCGGTACTCTACGTTGCGATGCAGGTAG
>Ga0335074_10007329_pt1 | contig 15276 bp, 14 predicted proteins | sample Lox_Sample_23_FD_206715 | JGI IMG/M metagenome (GOLD analysis project Ga0335074, IMG submission 206715) | Soil microbial communities from Loxahatchee National Wildlife Refuge, Florida, United States - Lox_Sample_2.3 | ecosystem: Environmental > Terrestrial > Soil > Wetlands | place: USA... | reverse complement strand
GCGTGGAAGGCCGCATAGGCCGGGCCGAGGCGCCGGAGCCTGGCTGGCCTACGCTGGTGGCGCTCTCATTCTGCTGGTGTGCGATGGGTACCGCGTCAGGTTGCAAAGGAGGATGCGCCGAGAACCGGTCTCCATCACCACGAAGATGGAAAAGCTTTGAGAGCGAGCGGTGACCGCGACCATGAAGTGGCGCGCCGGCAGGGCCCGGGCGTGGGTGTGCGTCTCGCGGGCTCACTCCCTGCACGCTCTGGAGGCGTGACTGTCCGCGCCGCCTGAGCGCGAGCCCGAAGACTACAGCGGCTACACGGTTTTTAGCTTATCCGGTTGACCCATTCAGAAAAACAACTAAGGGGTGGTACGGACAAGGTGAGAATCGTGTAGTTTCTGTAGCAGCCGTAGCAAGCGAAAACGCTTGCAAAAATGACCCCTTGGCGCATACTTTTCTGTGCCGGGTACATCCTGTAACCCATGTCTCCGGGTTGGACCGAAACGAAATGGTCGGGGAGAGAGGATTTGAACCTCCGACCCCCTGGTCCCGAAACAGCAACGGATGTGCTAACTTGTTGATTCGTTTAGGTCGGTAGTGCGTCTAGTTGGACCCAAATACATGGTCTTCGGCAGCAATTAGACCCAAGTTGGACCCAAGTTTTTATCGAAGCGTTTAGTTGTTTCCGGATTGGCGACAAACCGACCGGAACTCTCGAATTAGCTGCGCCACGACTCTCCACGCACACCGAGCATTAGCCCGCAAACGTCAAAGCGACATCATGCTCCGATGCTAGGCGGGCACGTTCGTACGTTGCTGGCCATGCGGTGCGTTCGTCCTCAGACAGTCCGGTGGAATCTCCCTCGTACAGCGGCAGCCAGCCATTGATAGCGGAAGTAGTCTCATCGGGTAGCCTTGTGGGAGTCAATGGTCTCTTCGGGCGCGTAGCTTTTTGGCTTTCTGACGTTTCGACATTCGAGAAAGCGTAACGAGGGCCAAAAGGCTTTCGGGGTTAAGGCATTGCTGTTGCGCAGCCAATGACCTAACCCCTTATCGGCAAGCTAAATTCCTTCCAACGCTCCGGAAGCGTTGGCTTTGGAATCGCCGTGACGATTGAGTGCGTAGGTTCGGTCCTCTGAAGTGGTCCACTGGATCACTATTCGGTGTGAGGGTACCGTCTCCCTCATGTCTAACGGCAATGTCACCCAGGGCGTGACCCCGGCAGCGGTCCATTTCAGTAGTGCGTGGATGCACCGTTCTAGAATCCGGTGGCAAGGAAGCAAATTTCCCGTAGCTCAACGCGGGAGAATTGAATAAATCCCGTCTGCCCCCTGCACGAACCCACATCGGGACACTTTCATAAGGTAAGAGACGAGCCGTGTGGCTAGCTTCTTCATCTTGCACCTCCGTGAGAGTGTCCTCTCGCCTTAAATCTTACCTCGACTCCAGGCTCCCGAATCCGTGGAAAACCCGTCCATTATTTGACTGTCAACCTGTGGGCTGTCCGCTCATTTGCGGCGCGCGGTATGCGGATACTGCGATAGCTCCGCTTGTGAATGCCTTCGGGGCTACCCAAGATGAGGACGCCTCGCTCCCTTTCAGACATCCGCGTGACAGTCTTCCGGGAAAAGCCGGTCAACTCTCCGACGTCGGCCACAGTGTACGCGAGTTGTCGATATTTCCCGGCTCCGTCGTGAAGGGTTTGGTCAGCATTTCAAGAATTCCCGCGCCTTCCATTGCATCTCACTTCTTCTTCCGGGGAGGCGGGGGCGGCGGTGCCTTTGGGGGCACGTATCCGTCTGTGGTTCGGCTCCTATTCGGACCCGGTTTAGATGGTGCTTTCGGCATGGCTTCCCTCATTTCTTCCGTGGCGGCGGTGGCGGCGGTGGTACTTTGGGTGGCAGGTATCCCTCTTTTAGAGGATTTCTTGACGGTACCAGTGGCGGATTCGGTGGTTTATTCATATTCCCCTCATTGTTTTGGTGGTGGCGGAGCTTGCGGCGGTGTTGACGAAACGGATTGAGACGGCGGCGGTGGTGGTGGGTTGCGGGGCGGTGTGTATCCTTTCTTAACTGTGTCTGGCTGAAATGGACCTTGCGGTTTCTCTGGCATTACTTTCCTCCCGGCTTTGCTAGGTTCTCAAGAGCGAAAACGACCCATGCAACTACCCCAAAGAACAGGAATCCGACGCATAGGTAATTGCACCAACTTGTGAGCGCACCCCATCGGTCTCCGGTGGATTTGGCGGCTGGATTGCTCAACTGCTCAGCACCCTCATCGATTCTCGCAAGGCACGCCTTGTGACTGAACAGGAACGACAGAATCACGGCGAGTAGGCCAATCGTGAAGCAGGACCACGATGCGCAAAGCCAAGTTAGGCTATAGGGTTGGGGCTTCGGCGCCACGTCTTTCAGAAACGCGACCGAAGCGCCGAACACGGCAGCACCAAAAGCCAACACAGCTTGGTCGAATGTTCGTGAACTTTCGCGGGCAGCATCGGTCAGCTTGTCCCGCTCCGCCATGTGTTGCTCGTGCTTCTGCTTTGCGTGTTCGTAGCTTTCATCGGCCATTGTGCGTCTCACTGTCTTGGAGCCGCGTGAACAGCAAGGTGTCCACCCTGATGCGTCAACGCTCCTCTGTTTCTGCGCCTTCTTCGCCAAATTCCCAAACTCCATTGGCAATTAGAATCCTTCGCATATTGCGGAACAGAGTTCTGTGATAACGCTTCGATGCAGGATTGTTACTGATCGTGGTGTGTCCGCCAAATCCCGTGATGTCAATGCGCAGATGGTTTGTTTCCCGTTTTGCCCAGATGCCGATAGCAACCGCAAGAGCTTTGCCGCCGTTGAATACTCGCACATCTCCCGGTCTCATTTCCGCCATGACGATCCTCCGTTCCTAGACACTCCCTGCATTTCCACGGGGATTCCTGTGTCACCATCCTAATCCTCCGCTGCATCCCCAAGAGTCGCTCTCGTATCGGCCACCGAACAGCGTCAGCATCATCTGACACTCAGCCTTCCGATTCCCCGCTCATACACTGCGCGGAGTATGGGGATGCCGCGGTAGCGCCGCTCATGCGTGGATTCGGCACGTCCAAGAATGAGGACTACCGCCTCACGTTCAAACAGCCGCGTGACCGTCAGCCGTGAAAGTCCCGTTAAGGTTGTGACCTCCGCCAGGGTGTACCACCAAATCATCTGTCATTGAAGCCGCGCCAATTTCCAAATATCTAGGCTCTGGACACCGCATGTAGGACGGCTGAGGCTCGGGAGGAGAGCAGTCAAATCAGCGCACATACTAATTTCTCTCTCGGTGCGCCACTTTTCAAGTTCCAGTTCCATTGGACCACGTGCTTGCCCGGATGGAGGGCATTTGCTAGTTCCTTGGGCCATGCCAAGCACGTCACGTGGTTAACGTATTGCGTGGTTGCCGCCTTGGCCTCCAGCGGGCAATCCTGCACAACAGCCGAGTATTGCTGAATAAATGCCCGCCAGAATTCATCAGAAGCCAATGGGGCAACGTGCACCCCGTGCGGTTCTATCGCCCGGATGAACTCCTCACGGAAGTTCCTATGCGACATGAAATCCAAGAGTGCGGGGAGACCGAACTCAGCAACCGTCACACCCGATTTTCGATATTCGGCTTCGTAAGCATCGAAATGACCGAGCACAAACTGCGCGCTTGCTCGATTCAGCTTTGGATGCACTGCCCAATCGCTACAGAGATTGAAGGCCGGAAAGGTCTTTAGAGTGCCCTGTTGCTCCAAAAGCTTCCGGGCTTCCACAAGGATATAGACGACCTGTCTCTCGGTCGCAATTTCGGCATCAAATTCCCGATTTAGCTTCAAGACTATGGCAGGCGCGCTCATAGGTAGCAAGACCAATCCATGACGAACATTAGAACTCCACGCACCGGTTTCAAGCCCAATGGTCTAGTCAGGGCTTTCCGCTTCAGCTTCCTTTGCAACCCGAATTTCATCCAGTGTCTTTCCCTCATGCATCCAGTAATCGGACTCGCTCGCCGCCGTGGTGACGTACCTGAGTTTGTGAAGAGCAGCAAGCGCGGAGGCCGAAAGGCTCATCACTTGGCCGTCGTACTCGACTCGGTTCCCGCTGACGACGGTCACACGAACATCCTCATCTCTGAATCGTGTGAGTCCCGTTTCATTGGTAGTCGCTCCGGATGGAGTTCGTCAACCCGGCGACAAAGAATGTGGCCAAAACCCAGCCCAAGAGAATGAGAATCCATCGCACCCAACGAAGCACCGAGGGAGAATCCAAGAATCGTGCGGCAAGTCCCAAGCCGAACCTAATTTTCCGCCATCGGCCAGCATCCGGAGTTAGCACAAGCGGCGCACGCTTCGGATGTGGGTCAATCTGCCACCGGTCATCCTGTCCCAGTTTGACTATCGGAATGCAATTCTCGACCGAATAGACGAGGGGATTAAAGGGCGGATAACTGTCCGGGAGTTTCCCCGTCGCGCGGTATTTGCCGTAGGCATCTTTGTCCGTTGGCGCCATCGCCCCCTGGAGCTTTGCACGGCGAAATACGATCCAGCCGAAGGCGCTTAAACCAACGAGCCACCACACAGCGTTAAGAGGATAAACCCCGTATCCAACGGTTACACCGTAAGTCTCGTCCTCACCATACTGGAGCCATTCCCTCGGACCAGAACCTAACTTTTCGCGTCTCTCCTCTCTGGTCCGGCGTTCCATCTCGCCGAGAACCTTTTCTGCTCCCCCATCATCGCCGAGATTGTGCAACACGCTTGCCAGTTGAACATAGGGCTGACGTGTAAATTTTCCTCCCCCTTGACGAGCGATGAGCTTCAGTCGATCCGCCGAGTCGATTTGATTGTTAAAGATAGTTCCGTAAATGAACCCATTGAGTTTCGGAGTCGTCGTATGATTCCAACTCCCAATGTCATCCCTCAACATTTCGACTTTGGCGTCTCGTAAATCGAAATTCGCGGCGCTCTTTATCTCTTCCCAGTCAAGCTCTCTTGCACTCGCCAAATGGAGATCAACGTCGCCAAAGGTACCGTTTTCGCATTGAATTACGTTGCGGATCGTCGCGCCCACAAAATTCACCTCGCCGACCGCGACAAAGCCGTTTCGGAGAAAGACGTTACCTCCAATCGCAGCGCTATTGGCGGTGAGTGCCATTGACCCTTGATTGATGAAACTGCCGCCGTCGCACTCCAGGTTCCCTCCGATCTCTGCGATGACCAGATTCACTTCGCCATAGGAGGAAAAACTACTACCCGCTTTGGAACCTCCGTAGGTTCTCAAAAACACGCTGCCCTTTATCCGAGCCCGATCTGCGTCTATCGTTTGGCCTTGCGGGTTTCTGAACGTTCCGTTGCTGCAGTCTAGGTCGCCATCGATCCGGATTCCACCCAGATGAACCTCTCCCTCCGTTGAGATTGCGTCCGAGAGATACACGCTTTCCATAATTTCCGCCGAATCGAGATTGATCGAGAAGGCTTCTTTTCCGGGATTCTTGAACGTTCCGGAGCAGCGAAGACTTCCCGCTACTTGAATACCCTCCATATCTACCTCTCCATTTGCCGCGAAGTCTTCGTCAAAAACAACGTTGTTCTTGGTCATCGCCGCCTGCAGCAGCAACGCCGTCTTGCCAGGATTCGAAAAACTTCCGCCAAATTCAAGATTCCCAGTGAAGGTGGCCGACATCATATCCACAAGGCCGTCGCAAGCGAACTTTTGAAAAAGCAGGGTCTCTCCTCCAACTTTCATGCCACGAGCAAACAGGGCCGTCGCATTCGACGCCGGGTTGCTGAAGGTCCCCCCTGAACAATTCAGATTGTCACCGATCTGACAATGAGAAATGTCCACCTTGCCGTTCGCGGAAAACCTGTTCGACAAGAATAGATTTCCGCCGACTCGGGTATCCGTTACTTCGAGCGCGACGCCGCCGGGATTCTCGAAAACCCCGCCCTGGCAATCGAGATCGCCTCCGATCCGAGCGCCCGCCATGCGGAACGTCCCTTTCGAAAGGGATTTTTCACCCAAAGTGCTCTTTCCTAGGAAAACGTCGCCCGCCACTTCGGCGCCATCAACAATGGCGCCTTTGAGGAACGAGGAGCCACTGAACTCAAGCAAAGGAATCTTGATGTATTGCAAGTTTGGCTGATCCGGGAACTCACATTGCACAAGCCGAATAGGAAACGACACGTTGACAAATGAGAGGTCGAGCAGGCCGGTGATTTCGGCCCCGAGCACGCGTAGACCCCCGACATCGACCAGCGGTCTTACTGCTTGGTCCGTACAGATCCACCGAAGAAGCTTCGCACGCACGCTCCTTTGATTGGCTTGCCTGATCGAATCTGAGCCGCAGTTCGCATATACGTCAGGCATCGGTGCAAATTTGAGTACCCGTGCTTCTGCTTCCGTCAGATTGCCACGGAATTCGAGCGGCAAAATCGCCACTATTCCTTCTGTTTGAGGAGGGGAGCTATTGATCATGCTCATCCTTTGTCTCTAGCTCTTTGCTTGCCGGGTCGGTGTGCGACCTGACTTACCAACTGTTTGTCGCGCTCACGTGAGGTAGAAAGGCACGATTTCGGATGGTTGACGCATCTGGATTTGGTGTTGTCATTTGTCCAAGGATACCTCCGTTCGAGCAGCGTGCGAAGAGCGATTATTTGAGGCGGTCTTCAACACTTAGGAATCCTCAATTCTCCGACTACTAGCCCTCAATCTCGCTTCTAATTTGTTCGTGGACATTTCTGCCCCGCTCATCCCTTTTGACGGCCATCAGGAACGAGACACCATGACGCGACAAACCATGCTCGCCTGAGTTTATAGCGGGACCCCAATCCGGTTAAGAATGGCGTCCACTTGGGCAAACTCGGGAAATAGAATTAAACCCCAATACCGGCGCGACCCAACCGGGTACGGCGGCTCACTGACCTTTGCTCTGCGGGCGCTTCCGTTCCAGCCGTGGGCACGCATCGCATCTTCAAATTCACCACGCAATCGAGCATCACCGCGCGATGAGTGAAGCCGAACGACGCGCAGTGCAACTCTCAACGGGTCCGGGAGAACTGCGATTGTACCGGGGAAGCAATGTTCCACCGCGTCAAGTGCATCCAGGATCGCGTCCGCACAGTGCTGCTCATCGACGGTGAATGCGGCGTTGCCGTGCTGCATTTGATTTCTCGTCCGATGATTGCGCAATAGCGTGTCACCCAGCGGGACAGTCTGTGGCGGAAGTCTCACTGCGGGGTGTGCCAGCAAGGTGGGAAATTGGATGTGCCCCAAGGTCGGGTTTGTGGCGACAGCGAGGGACTTGCAGCATACCTCCACGAGTTCATCTGTGAGGATGAAAGTCGCGCGTATCTTGTGGCGCACGTCTGAGAAGTAAATCGACGTGACTGACTCCAAGGCGTCAACAATGTCTCGCGGTGCTGGCATAGAACTTTATGCTGCTCCCCTCAGCACCATTTTTTCTATTTCCGCCTTTGCCATTTCTAGGAGCCGTGCTGACTCAACTTGAGCCTGAAACGCTTTGTTCACCAATTTGTCTATGTCGGGGCTGACTCTTTCCACGGAGACGGGAACCGAAGCCGCAAGAAGTTGGTCCTCATTGAAACGCGGATGCTGTGAGCCATCCTGCGACCATTTGAGAATTGTCTGCACCGGAAGCGAGCGCAAGAAAACAAGGAGCGTTTCGCGGCTCATGATGCCCTTTTCTCCGGCCCGTGGGCGCAATACGATGAACTCCGTCGAACCCACGGCAGGTACACTGTCTTCGACACGGACAAGAGCAATTTCCCGCAAGTATGAACGTAAGCGAGAAATCACAACATCCCCAGTTTGAAGTCTCTTCTTTGTGCTTCCCACCTCGATTGCCGGGATCGGCTGGACGCCCCTGTCGTCCAAGACCCCATCGATGGCGTGGGTCAAGTCGAAGTTGCGGACCACCTCACCCCGTTTTGCGCTCCCCGGATCGAAGATGTCACGTGCTGAAATGTACGACAGGCTTAATGGCCCACGCGATTTTTCTGCAAGAGCAGCGAGAATCCGTTGCTTACAGGGCATGAAGTATTCGGCTCCAAACCTTCGTGCAGTGGTCAAATCGGCGAAACTACGCTGATAAAAGAGGCTTTCGGAAAAGTCGAGTCCCGACAATCCGATAGACTTCGTAAGTAACTCTTCAGCATCTTTCATCAACTGGTGCGAATGTTCTCGATTGCTCTCCGCGCCGTCTACGAGATTCACGACGCTCTCACGCTCCCCGTCACCAGGAATCACAATGGGAAGCGTCTTCAAATCGGGCAGGATCAGACCCATTTGAACCGCGCCTCGTATGCGGCGTTGAATCTCATTCTGTCCGACACGTGACCCTAAATATGCGGCAATGTATTCGGGCGGAAGGTCCCTTGCACGAATAATCGCCAGCTTGCAGTTGCCGGTGAGCTTGCCATGCCGCTTCGTAACTAGCCCGACGCTTCCAATCGTTCCAACAATACCGACTAGGACATCTCCAGGAAGCATGTGAGAACGGCGAAGGGCGTTATAAGTTCTGTCGGGAATGTAAATCGGATCGGCGTCTGAGACAAAAAAGTCTGAGAGGTCCAGACCACGAAGGTATCGAACCCCGGATTCGGAAAATTCCTCTGCAATGCTGAGGTGGTTTCCATCCGACACACTAGCGACGGCCTGAAGTTCCACACTCCGGCGTTTTGTGGTCGCGTGTTCTTGTGCCAAGTATTCCGGTTGGTAATGCTCGGCATCGAGCCTGAAATCCTTGGATAGACTAGCGACTTCGACACTACTCCAGACGGCCATTTTAGGAACCCTCAACAAAGCGCATCTTGTGTTTGCGTGCCCATTTCAAAAAGCCTTCCGCAATTTCATCAAGGTCATGGTTGACCACCATGTGTCCGTGCTCATCAAGAAGGGGGGCGTTATCAGGTCCTAGCCGGTAAAGATACTCGCCTGAATTGTCTTTGCCCGAATTGAGGCTTGTGGCGAGAAACACCGGGTAGTTATCAATCTTGGGATTGTAAGTTGGAGACTCTTTGTCGTTATCCCAAGTTTGAAGAAACAGCACGCTAGTTTTTGTCCCTGTGTGTGGCTTAAATGTGTTTTGCTGCAACCCTACGACGGCGAGAACGCGCGCACGATCCGCAATCCAGCGCCGGATTGCTTCGTCGCCGGAATTGTTGAATCGCCCTTGAGGTAGAACAATCGCGGCTCTGCCGCCGGGTGTCAGAAATTCGAGATTGCGCTCAATGAAAAGGATGTCACGTCCTATACTGCTCCCCCATCGCCCTTTCGCGTTCTTCGCAATGTCGTACTGGTGGATGATGCGACTATCCTTGATGTCACCAGCAAAGGGCGGATTCGTGAGCAGCACATCAAAGTCGAAATACCTGTAGTGGTCGCGGTTCCAGGTATCACGCTCGACGTCCTTGGGAAAGCGGCGCAAGCGCGGCTTCAGCCCCACCCGCACTTCATCGCTCCACATCTTTGGGTCCAGCGTATTCGCACGATAGACATTGGTGCGACCATCACCGGCAATCAGATTCAGGGCACGGGCAATCTTTACGGACCTTGGGTCAAAGTCGATTCCGTACACATGAGTTGATGCGTAGTCGGATTGCCACTTATTGGGTCCCTTGGCTGTGAAGACATCTCCCCAGACGTGAAATATGCTATGAACCGTAAAGCCGCAAGAGCCTGCGGCTGTGTCGATGACGTAATCATCAATCATCGGGTTTAGCATCCTTACGCACATGTCGATTACATGCCGGGGAGTGAAGTATTGGCCCTTTTCGCCCTTGGCCGCCTTTATGGATAAATACTCAAAGGCTTCGTCAATCACTTGAAGATTCGAGTTGAATAGCTTGATGTCTTCGAGAAACGACCCGCAGACCTTCAAATGATCGGGTTCAAGGTCAATGCGTTCTCCAATGGGGAAGACTCCCGGCCATTGTTCCATCGCCTTCTTGAAGAGCGTGTCTACCTTCTCCGCAAACTCCCGGCCAGTTGACCCGCCTACACGAAATTCCAGATACCGCTTTGTCTTGCCGCCCCGCGCGGCTTGCCATTCGTCATACAGCTTTGCGTAGACGAGTTTGAAGACTTCATCAAAAGCATCAACGCCCGCATTGGCTAGAACGAGGTTCTCCATATCGAGAATGACACTCTTGAGAGAACGGCGCTCCGTCACCAGCTTGTTGTGCTTTTCAAGGTCCTCAAGAGTCCATCGCTCGGCCAGCATCTCCGAGAGGCGTTGTGTTGCCGTAGGAATGTCGGGAAGATTCCGAAAAATGTTTGGCTCTTCCCGATGAAGTGCGATAGTCTCGCTGCCGTTCGTCCAAACGCCAATCGGCGAACCCTCAGCGTTGCAGTAGCTCTTTAGCTGCTCCAGGCCGTCCTTGCGTTTCGGTTTCTTGACTTCAACGATGATGTACGGAGTTGTCGGGGCGTCTTTTTCCCAAACGACAATATCAGCGGCTTTTTCGTGGACAGCGGAGCCAAAATAGACTGGCTTCTCTATTGCGATGCGCTCCTTCGGATAGCCGTAAATGTTTATCAGCTTCCGCAAATAGAGTTGGCGGACAATCTCCTCCGGTTTAGCCGGGCGGGGCTTGTCGCTGGCTGCACAATTGAGATAAGGCTTGCCGCCTCTTTCGAACAGTTCGAGGGCCTTGATCTCTTTCTCCGTGAAAATGGTTAGGGCGTAGTCGGAGCCTTTGAGGATTTCCGTTACATTCATCATTCGCTTTGTGCCTTGCGCGCTATTACTCATTCAAGCTTCCTCCCCGAACCCAAACGGTGTGGTGCGCCAAAGCCTTCTCGTCTTCCGTTCGGGTGAGCCAATCAAGTCTCGGCATAGGAAAGGATGATTCTATAGGATGGGTTCGGACGGCGCTTTGGTGTCTTCATTAACGGGCACGACCGCCTTTGTCTGCGCTTCCTCCGCCATTTCGGCGGCGACTGTAGCAAGTACGGCCTTGATTAGCTCGTCAAAGCTGTACTTCGGCCCATTCGCAAGAATGTTCTTGCGATCCCGCCAATAGCGCTCGATGGTACGAACACCACAGCTGTATCTCAGTGCCGCTTGCTCCTTAGCTTTCTCCAGAGCAACATCATGCTCAAAATGGAGGTCGTTCACAAATCGCAGCATCTCCACCTGGGCTTTGGCTTTTATCGGAGGCCGTCGGTTCGGAAGCGCAGGCAAGCTTTCCTGCGCAGACTTATTGAACTTCTTGGCCAGCCACTGAAGCACAAACGGACCGGCCCCGGCGAACTGTACTAGCAGAACTTCTAATTCCGGGCTGGTTTGGAATTCATCCAAAGCTTTCACCAGCAATTCAGGTGTTTGGATCTTGTCGAACATTTCCGCAAGCAATGCGAGATTGCGCCTGGCTAGATCGATGCCGACCTGGAAGCTCTCAGCACCCATTGACAGTGCCGCAGCATTTGCATTGGCAATGAACCGATCTCGCATTTCAGGCCGCATTCTACGAACCTCATTTTCATCCGCCAATATTCAACTTTTAATTGGCGGATTTCCGCCTAAATAGTCAACTCGGGATGGTCGAATTGTTCCGCGCGCTACCGCTAAAGACCGGCCGAAATTCGCCTGACAGCCGGTGTTGCATTGGCATATACGCCCCAGCATAATTGCCACGTTTCTTGCAGGCAGGTGTGGAGAATGCGGAAATCGTGCGGGCAATGTGGAAATGAAGCCGAGGTGACTGTTTGTTGGCTTGTCTCGACGCTCGGGACGTCGCCAAGAGTCCAGAAATGCTCCAAGGCAGCAGCGCTGTGTGTACAGTGCCTGCGCCGTTGCTATAGGGCCGATGCCAGCGTGATGCATCCGATCCTCCGGGAGTCGCTCAGCGACGCGTATACAGCGATTCTCGGGCCGTCCAGCGCGATTTCCTTAGAGCCACGCCAAAGGGCTGAGGTGACCCAATGAAGCGCACAAAGAGACGAGTTGGCGCGGGATTGGGCCAGATGTCCCAAGGTTTATGCGACACCCGTGAAAAGGCGGAAGCGAATGCGCAAAAGAGGGGCATTGAAGTCGAGACGATGTTTGCAGGATGCGGCGGACAACAGAGCGGGCAACGGTTCCTGGACAGCTCCGACCCGCGACTTATACGGCACGTCGCGCCCTGTGAAACGGCAGGCGGGGACTTCTCTTCCCTGCCTGCCGGTAAGGATGAAAAGCTGTCCCGGGAGTTTGAGGGCGGCGCCCGCAACGGGCGCGCAGCGCCCGTGCTTTCTTCACTTGACTCAATAACGAATAATCGACACAGCGTACCCGACTACTACCAACGTCCGGTCGGACGAGGAAAACATTGCGGGCGCTATAGCATTCGCGGAATCGACCCGAAAACCGGTCGAACCGTTCATCGGCGCGTGAACTGCGGCTCATGGACGTGCAGCTATTGCGGAAAGAGAAAAGCACGTCTGGCCAAGAACAGGATTCGAGAGGAAGCCAGCAGATTGAACCTCTGCTACTTCTGGACTCTTACGCTTGCCCATCCGACAAGTTCCCCGGCAGCGAATGTGCGGCACATTCGAATCGTCTTTAACCACTTCCGCGAATACCTCAGTCGAAAGCACAAGAAGGACAGTGCCCCGATCAACTTCATTTGCGTCCTTGAGTACACACAGCGTGGCGTGCCCCACCTGCACATTCTCTTGGACAGATACATCCCCCAACGATGGGTAAGCAATATCTGGAGTCGGCTGGGCGGAGGTCGGATCGTCCACGTGAAGCGCGTTACGGTTCACAATATCGCACGTTATCTCTCCAAATACCTGACCAAAGACCTACTGCTCTCAGCCCCTAAAGGAACACGCCGGATCACTACGTCACGATCGATTAAGCTTTTTCCGAAGTTCAACTCGGGCGTTACATGGGAATTTCTTCGAGAGTCCATTTGGCAGCTTTTAGTGGCACATTGCGCCGCATCGTTCGGTTCGCAACCGGATTTGTTCCGGTCCATCCTCACGCATTTCGATGAGGAACAGTTTCTCAAGGGTTTTGAATTGGTCGTGGACGGTTGACATTCGGTTGGCCGGTGGCGTGCCGATAGACGCGCCAATGGCTGGAAAGTGAAGCGGCGGCACATCCGGCTTACTCGGACGCAAAAACCGGGGATCGTACCGGAAGACTCGGAATGTTGGAGCAACCTTCGGTTTCTCGACCGGGGGAAACTGGGATCGAACCGAAAAAACCGGATGCTTTGAACCATGGCGCGGAGGACGTATGGGAACGAATGAGTGGGATTACGATTTGATGACGGTGGCAGAGACGGCACGTGTGTTGCGCGTTCCGGTTTCCTGGGTCTACGAACGCACACGGCAGCGCGGAACGGACCGGATTCCACACATCAAGCTCGGGAAGTATCTCCGGTTTGAACCGGCGGCGGTTCGGCAATGGCTAAACGGCTTAAGGAACTCTTGATGAAACCGGATTTGGGGAATACCCTTCCATCAGACGCACTGCCACCTGAACGGACAACATTCGGAGGAAGAATGTCCCGTAAAAGGTGTTTTCAAGAGGGCTCACTTTCGAAACGTGGTACTCGCAAGAAAGTGTGGGTCGCTCGCTGGTGGGAACCGGTAATTGGTCCGAATAACCTGCCTGGGCGGATTCGCCGCTCAGAGGTTCTCGGAACCGTTGCAGATATCCCCACAAAACGCGAAGCCAAGCGGATGCTTTCCGATCTGCTGCGCAAGGTCAACAGCGGCGATTTCCGGCCTCAAGCGGTTTGGACGTTTCGCAGTTTCGTCGAAGACCGCTGGAAACCGGATCTGTACCCCACACTGAAGTTCTCAAGCCAGAAGTTCTACGACAACATGGTTGACGCTCATCTCATGCCGGTCTTCGGTGACACCCAGCTGCGATTGATCTCGAAGGATCGCGTCCAGAGCTTTCTGACCGCGAAAGCACAGGGCGACTCATCCTGGAAGACGGTCAAGCACATTCGCACTGTGCTCGGCTCGATCCTCGAAGCCGCGGTGCGGGATGATTTGTTGACCTCCAACCCCGTCCGGAAGACACGTATGCCGAGACGTGACCCTATCGAAGAGAGCGCTCCAATTTCGCCGGAGTCTCTCCGTGCACTCCTAGAAGCGCTTCCCGAACCGTCTCGCTCCATTGCGGCGTTGCTCGCGATGACTGGACTACGGATCGGGGAACTACTCGCGCTCCGTTGGCAGGACATTGACCTCGAAAAGGGTTTCCTTTCGGTAAGACAAACGGTCTACGAAGGTCATTTCGATATCCCCAAGAGCAAGGGAAGCAAACGCACGCTTCCTTTAGGTCTGACTTGCGTGCAGATTTTTGTGTCTCTGCGCAGGCCCGACGCGAGCTCTTCCGCGCTGATCTTCTCAGCGCGCAATGGCTCGCCTCTCAGTCGTCGGAATCTGCTCAACCGCCAATTCAAACCGGCTTGCAGAGCGCTTGGATTGTCGGGAGCGAACTGGCATTGGCTTCGTCATGCCCATGCCACGTTGCTCGATTCCGTGGGGGCTCCTCTAGGAACCGTGCAAGCGCTATTGGGGCACGCCTCTCCGGAAGTGACACGAGAAACCTACATCGGGTCGGTTCCGGAAAACGCGCGCACTGCCGTCGAGGATGTCGAGAAGCTAATTGGACCCAAATGGACCCAAGTTCCGGATTGGCCGGAAATGCAGTCTACGCTAGTTAACTGATATTGCGGGATTTATTGGTCGGGGAGAGAGGATTTGAACCTCCGACCCCCTGGTCCCGAACCAGGTGCTCTACCAGGCTGAGCCACTCCCCGACGCGTCGATCCTCTCATTCTACTTCGCTCTCGTCGAGGTCGGCAAACCGGGAAACTGGCTCGGATCACGCGTAGAGGCGGGCAGGCTGCGATCCGTGCGCGGCAAACGGAGCCGGAAGCCGGACTCACTCGTTGAAAGCTCTTCTCCAGAGCTGCTCAAGATTCAGGGGGATCCGTGCGGTCGGATGCGGCTGTGCTCGAGTGAATCCGGTGCAGAGACGAAAGATCGTTGGCTACGCGACAAGTTTCAGGCGCACGGCGATTCGATAGCTGTCGGAGACGGGAATGTCCTCGAAAACGTAAAGCACCTCGGTGACCTCGCCGATGCCATAGCGGTAAAGCACACGCTCGCCCACCCTCGGAATCGGCGGGCACTCCGATGCTTCGCCGATGAAGAAGTCGTAGGGGTTGTCCGACTCGTCCAACAACCGCGCGATGACTCTGGGTTTCAAGGCGATCCTCTATATATCCTTATCGTCCAAGATAG
>Ga0335074_10007328_pt1 | contig 15277 bp, 13 predicted proteins | sample Lox_Sample_23_FD_206715 | JGI IMG/M metagenome (GOLD analysis project Ga0335074, IMG submission 206715) | Soil microbial communities from Loxahatchee National Wildlife Refuge, Florida, United States - Lox_Sample_2.3 | ecosystem: Environmental > Terrestrial > Soil > Wetlands | place: USA... | reverse complement strand
GGCGGCGGAGGCGGTAGCCGAGGAAGCAGGCAGCGGCGGGTAGCGCAGGCGGATCCAGGTCACCAGCTGGGCGGTCACGCTGGCGTCGTCGATCCGGGGCGGGTAGTCGCCGGTACCCTCCTCCTCGGGGTCGAAGTTCCACAGCAGCAGCTGCTCGTAGGGCGGAAGGGTGACCTGGACCACTCCCGGGGCCTGGAGCACCGGGTCGGCGTAGGTGACCTGAAGGCGCGCGTAGTTGGCCGGACCGATCCCGTAACCCGGGCCGGACAGGCCGGTCGGGTCCGGCTGGGGGGCGGCGATCTCGAAGACGAGCCCGGGGTCCACGTCCGGACCGCCGGTCGTCATGGGCGGCAGCACCTGCCCGGCGGCCTGCCTGGCCGGGTAGACGCCGATGGACAGGGTCTGCCCGCCGATGGCGGCGCGCACCGCGTCGGGGTCGGCTCCCGGCTGAGCCAGGATGGCCAGCCACAGCGACCGGTCGATGGTGACGTTCAGGTCCACGACCGGGTCGGGCTTGCCGGTCGTCGGCGGGTCCAGGGCGGTCGGCAGGTAGAACGTGAGCACATCGCTTGGGGTGTCGAGGAAGGTCTGGTAGAGCTGCTGGTACGTCGCCTGGGTCGCGGCGTCGAGGGTCTGCGGGGCCTTGTAGTAGGCCGCGGCCGTGACCGGGAGGACGGCCAGGCCGTCCTGGAGCAGGAACGGCACCTGCCCGGCCCGGACCTGGGTACCCGCGGCCAGCCCGAGCGGCTGCAGCTGGCCGCGGTCGTTGGAGAAGGCCACCAGGCCCTGCCCGGGGGAGGCGGGCTGCAGCGAGATGCCCAGCATGGACAGGAACTTGAGCCGGTTGGCCTCCGGGATGCGGTTCGACCGGTACAGCAGGTTCTCGGTCAGGAACGCGAACAGCTCGACGATGGCGATCCCGGGATCGCTGTCGTTGAGGTTGGTCCACTCCGGCGTGTGGACCGGGATCCGGGCCTTGGCCTCGGCGACGAGCTGGTCGAAGCTGCGGTCGTCGAGGACGGGAACGGGAATGGTCACGGCCGGCGCTCCTAGTTGTCCAGGCCGACGGTCATCGTCAGCCGTTCCTGGCTGCTGGTGGCTATGAGCGTGTAGGTGATGGTGATGTTCACCGCGTTCTGGTTGACGGGGTCGAGGGCGGCCGTCACGTCGTTGACGGCGATCCGCGGCTCCCACCGGGCCAGCGACTGGATGACTTCCTGCTGGATGAGCCGGAGGGTGGCGACCGCGTTGGGCTCGAACAGGAAACGGCGCAGGCCGCAGCCGAACGTGGGCATCTCGACCCGCTCGCCCGGGCTGGTGCGCAAGATGGTGCAAATGCACTCGCGGACGTTGATTTCCCCGCTGGACCAGACCATGGACCCGTCCGGGCCGACCCGGGGCGGGAACGAGAGCCCGGTGCCGTAGAGATCGCTGCTGCTGGTCATGGCGACGGCGGACCGTTCTTGCCCGGGGCGGGCACCGGGACCGGGAAGCAGATCTTGATGAACGCCAGCCACCAGAAAATGATGTTGAACGAGATGGCGAACAAGAACATCACGATGAACGACAGCACCCACATGACCTGGATCGAGAACGAGCAGATCATCCCGAGCTCGGGCCCTGGGTCGCCGCCGAGGCCCTGGCCCTGGAGCATGGCCGGCGTCACCCGGTCCAGCGTCCGGCGCAGGTTGGGCGGCATCTCGATGGCCACGCCCCGCTTGGACTGACGCAGGTTGGCGGTGTCCGGCAGGGCGATCCGGATCTTCCGCGCGGGCGCGTCGCCGTCGATGGCCCGGGCCAGCTGGAACGACCGGCTCGCAGCGCTGAGCACCGGCGCGCAGGGGTCATGCTCGAACACGGTGCGGATGATGTAGGTGTCGGGGGTGTAGCCGGATGCCGCAGCGGCCGGATCGGTCTTGATCATCCCGGACAGCTCGGGCGGGACCGCCGGGGGGACGTTGGCCTCGATCAGCGCCTGCAGGGCCAGGCTGGCCAGGCTGCCCCCGGCCTGGTCGCCGTCGAACCAGCCCGGCGGGGTGGGCGGGTCCGCCAGGTCGTAGGCGGTGGCGGGCGCGGCGGTGCCTGACCCGGTGACCAGGGCGGAGAAGCCGGCCAGGTCCTTGAGCGCCTGGGGCAGCGGGACGTAAACCGGGGCCGCCAGCGTCCAGTTGGCGGGCGGTGGCTGCTGGGGCGGGGCGGGCCTGGTGCCGACGGAGATGTCGGCCAGGGCCTGGCGCAGGTTCTCGGCTGCGGTGCCGTGCTCCAATGTGGTCCCGCCGGTCAGGGCCTGGTAGACGGCCGGCAGGTAGGTGCTCAGCCAGTCGCCGAGGTCGAGCAGGATGTAGAGCGAGGAGTAGTCGGTGTCGGTGCCGGCCGGCGGCTTGGCGGGCGGCGGCGGCGCGGGCGGCAGCTGGCCGAGCAGGGTGCCCCAGGGCGAGATGACCCGGGTCCACAGGGCGCTCATCAGCGGGTCGTTCTGGCGGTCGGGGTCGATGGCCTGCAGCGCGGCCACGGCCGCGGCGTCCGTCAGGGCCGTCACCATGCGCTCGCGCCGGCCGGTGGCGATGTAGCCGTAGCAGACCGTGCGCCGTCCCGGCTGGGACATGCCGAAGGCCGCGGCGGTGGTCCCGGGGGCGGCGAAGGCGGCCACCGGCGTGGCGTGCATGGGCAGCTGCTCCTCGCCCGCGACCACCTGGCCGGCCGTGGCGGCCTGCCAGGTGCCGGTCGGCGGGTCGCCCGGGGTGGCGGGCGGCCCGGGGACCCAGGCCTGCTCGCCGCCGTCGGCCAGGCGGCGCACGACGAACGTGGTCCGCTCGCCGTTGGACGGCTGGATCGCGTGGTCGGGCAGGCCGACCCGGCGGCAGACCAGCGACGCCACCACGAGGTAGTAGCGCTGGCTGAGCGGCTGGAACAGGCGGTAGGGCCCGGTGGCGGTGCCGTCGCTGGTCACGGCGGGCGCCATGGTCCCGAGCTGCGCCGGCGAAGCGCCGCCCTGCGCGCCCATCAGGCTCAGGAACTCGGTCACGAACTGGTCGCTGGTGAGCTCGGCCAGGAACGGCTGAGCCAGCTCCGGGCCGTCCAGGCTGATCCCGCCCTGGCCCCACAGCGGGGCGGGAGCCAGCCAGCTCAGCGATTCGGCCATCACAGGAAGTTCCCCACGCCCGGGGTGTAGGTGGCGCTCACGACCGCGCTGGAGATCAGGCTGTCACACTGGATGACACCGGAATACGTCCACATCGCCGAGTCCGCGGTGACCATGCCGGCCGTGATCTGGGCGACAGGCGCGTTGATGGTCAGCTGGCTGGCGGCCGTGATCGTGATGCCGCTGGAGTTCATCTGGATGGAGTTGCCGTTGCTGTCGGACATCTCGATTGACCCCGCGGCGTCAGCCATGGTCATCGTCTGGCCGCCGGGCGTCCGCAGGGTGAGGGTCACCGCGCCGTTCGTGTCGTCCATGGTGATCTTGATGCCGGAGCGCGAGGTGATCGAGCGGATGTCGTTGTTCGCGTCGATCGACTCGGGGGCGTGGTCCTGGCCGTTCCACAGCGCGCCGATGACGTAGGGCCAGCTGGGGTTGCCGCTGAGGAACCCCACGAGGACCTCGTCGCCGATCTCCGGGATGAACCAGGTGCCGCGGTTGCCGCCGGCCATCAGGGTGGCCAGCCGGGCCCACACCTCGTACCGGCCGCCCGCCGGATCGGGAGACCACGGCAGGCTGACCTGGACCCGGCCCTGACCGGACGGGTCCTGGTTGTCGGACACCGTGGCCGGGTAGACGCCGAAATAGTGGCCCTCGGGCCAGGTCATGGCCTGGTCCAGGTGCAGCGGGACGTCGTTGGCGTCGAAGGTGGTCATGACGCGGCTCCGATCCCCGGGCGTTCCACGTCGAACTCCGTGCGGTAGCCCTCGGCCACGTCGAACACGTGCCGGGCCCGGCTGACGTAATAGCCGCCGTCGAACATGCCGCCCAGACCGGAGAGGGTGACCCGGCTGCCCACCCGCATCAGGGCCGTCCCGTAGCTGAGACCGGTGCCGCAGACGAAACGGCGGGCCCGTTCGAGATAGGCGGCCTGGGCCAGCGCGGCCGCGTCGCCGGAGGCGAGAGGACCGGCCCGGACGATCGTCTCCTGACGGTCGCTGAACGCCGTGCTCAGGATCGACGCGCCCGAAGTGTCGCCGCCGAGTTCGCCGCCCAGGGCCGAGGCGTCGGCGCTCTCGGCGATGGCGTCCTTGCCGGCCACGTCCCAGCCGGCCACGGTCAGCTGGTTGCACTGGCTGGCCAGGTCCGCGCGCACGGACAGGGAAACCAGCCCGCCGCCGTAGGACAGGTCGAAGCTGCCGCCGTCGCGGTCGGGCCGGGCCGAGAGGTACAGGCCGGTGCCGTCGAGCCAGACCTCGCCGTTGTCGGCGCGCGCCAGTGACCGCAGGAAGGCCAGATCGCTCTGATTGACCTGGGTGACGACGGTGCGGGTCGGCCCGTCGAGATTGACGAACGGCGTCAGCCCGTGCTCGCCGGCCAGCTGATTCGCGATGTCGGCCGTGGCGGAATCCTCGAACGAGCGGGTCCGGCGGGTGAGCCGGAACGCCTGCAGGGCGTCCTCGGCGAACACCAGCACCTGGGCCGGGTCCGTCTCCGGGTAGTCGGCCTGGAGGGCGCTGACCTTGCCGGTGAACACCTGGCGGGTCTGGTCGCCCGCCCGGAACGTGACCCCGATCTGCGTGCCGAAGTCGATCCGGTCCCGCCCCAGGTAGAGGTAGTCCGACGAGCCATTCCGGTAGCCGTAGTTGTTGAACCGGGCCTCGCACCAGGCCATGCCCACGATGGTCTCCTCCGTGACCAGGGACACCAGGTCGCTGGTGAGGGCGGCGTCCGGCTGCCCGCCCAGGCTGATCACCGGGGTGGAGACGTAGGCGACGGTGGTGGTGCTCATGTCTCAGTCCGCCACCAGCCGGCGCTGCCGCTCGGCGGCGTCGCGCAGCAGCCGCAGGACCCGGTCCTCGGTGATGGCGGGCGCTGCCGGGGCCGGCTCGGAGGCGGCCGCGGGGGCCTGCGGGACCGGCGGCTCGAGCACCTCGATCTCGTTGATGATGACGGGCACGGATCCCTCCTCAGCTGGTCTGGACCTGGACGTTCGCGCTGGCGCCCGCGACGAGGCTGGCCGAGGCGCCGCCGCTCAGGTCGAGCACGGTGCCGGGGGCCAGGATGCGCGGATTGTCGATGTTGTTGGCCGCGGCCACCACCTTCCACGAGACGCTGGTGCCGGCCTGGGCCGCGATGCCCTGCACCGTGTCCCCGGCGGCGCTCAGGGTGAGCGGTGTGGTGCCCACCGAAGCCGAGATCCCGGCGGAGCCCGACAACCCACCGGACGCCGGGGCCCCGGCGGAGGCAGACAACCCACCGGACGCGGAGACGCCCGCGGCGGCGGAGACCCCGGCGGAAGCCGAGATCCCGGCCGAGCCGGCTATCCCCACGCCGGCGCCGAAGCTGGCAGGCGGCGCGGACCCGCTGCTGGCGCCGGACGGCGCGGCGGGTGGGTCGATCTGCTGAAGCGACAGCTCGACCGTGGCCCGAAGCGGCGTGCCCTCGGCCGAGAAGTACTCCAGGGTCTGGTTCATCGAGGTCACGGACCCGTAGAAGAGGAACGATCCCCACTTGAACTGGATGACCCTGGCCGCGGGTGGCTTGCTGGTGCTGGTGGCCGGCGGCGCCTTGGTCAGGCAGACCAGTTGATCGGTCTTCACCTGCACTGACTCGCCGGTGGTGGTGCTGTCGAAGACGAGGGTGAGTGACAGGGTGGCGTTACCGGTGGTCCACTGCGCGGGTGCCTTGTTCCGCTGCACCCCCGGTTTCTGGGTCTGCTGTCCTGAGTTCGGCGCACGGACCGTGTACCTGAGCTGGAGCGTGTGCGGGTCGAAGTCGACGGTCAGGCTCACGCCGCCGCTGACCGGTGCTCCGCTCGCGCTCGGCGCGGCCTGGTTCCACTCGGTGATCGTGGCCATCGCGTAACCGGGCCCCAGGGGGGTGGTCATCCGGACACCCCTCCGCTCACTGAGACGGAGGCCGAGGCGGACAGGCCGGCCGAAACCCCGAGGGTGCCCAGGGCGGCCAGGCTGCCCGAGGCTCCGGCTGACACGCTGCCGCTCACGCTGACCCCGGGGCCCGAGGGGCCGGCCGGCGTGACCGTCATCGTCTCGAAGACCAGGCCCAGTTCCTCCACCGCCACCAGCCCCTCCCGGGCGTTGAGAGACGGGGCCCGCATCCGGACCGGCAGGCAGCCCTGCAGGGCGAACTCGATGACCGGGGTGGCGTCGGTGTCCCACATGGTGACGGTGCCCGAGGCCGGCGCGACCGTGCCCTGGGCGGTGAGTGCCAGCCAGGTCCACAGCTGCAGGTTGGACGTCATGCCGCGCTTGAGCGTCAGCTGGCCGAACTTGGCCGGGCCGATGAGGTGGATCTGGCGGTCGTTGACCCCGCCCGACTGGATGGTCTTGGGCTCCATGGTCACCTCGAGGCCGTCGCATTCGGCGAACGCCGCGTCGCAGAGCGGACTGGTCAGCCCGTCCACGGGAGTTTCCAGGTCGAGCACGACCTCGAAGCGGAAGGCGGTGAACGGCACGTCGGTCATGACGAGCCCTCCAGCACGTCGAGCAGTCCCTCGCCCGCCCGGACCAACGTCACCGTGATGAACTCCACCGGGCTGGTGGGGGCCACGAGAAGCTTGACGATCAGCCGCCCGCTGGCCAGATCCTCGGACCCGTCGTCGATCACCACCTGGAAGTTCACGATGGCCCCGAGCTGGGTGAGCGCGGTGAGCAGCCGCTCGAAGCTACGCCGCACCATCTGGCGGAACCGGTCGTTGCTGGTCGCGAACACGTAGCGCATGCCGCGCTCGAGGGCGACCTTGCGCAGCAGGATCAGCAGGCGGCGGACCGAGAGCTGCACCAGCGCCGGGTCGGCGGACAGGGTATGCGCGCTGAGCCCCGCGAACGCGCCCGGCTGGTGCGCGAAGAGATTGTCGTGGGCGTTGAACAGGGACACCTCGTCGGCCTGTCCCAGAGCCGGGGTCAGGCCGACCACGCCGCGCAGCGGCACGTTGGCCGGGGCCACCCACACGCCGCGGGCGTTCTCCCGGGCGGCGATGGTGCCGGCGGCCGGCCCGTCGGGCGGCAGGGCGCGCAGCGGGGCCAGCTGGGGGGTGGTGGGCTCGACCACCTGGATCCACGGATGCCATACGGCAGCGAAGCTGAGCGGAGGGCCGGTGATCCGGTTGTCGCCGGTCAGCTGCTGGTACCAGGCCTGGAACTCGGGGGTGCCGTAGTAGGCGGGCAGCGACAGCAGGGCCACGGCGTCCGCCCGGGCGGCACACAGCTGTACCAGGGCGACCTGGACCGCCAGCAGCCCGTCCGGTTGGTACGAGGCGGGATCGTTCTGCACCGGATAGGGCGGCAAGGTCGGCTGGTAGGTGAACTGGTCGGCCGGGCCGACGGCACTCGTCCCGCCGGCGGTCGTCACCGTCACGTCGACGGTTCCGGTCCCGGGCGGCGAGGTCACCGTGCAGGAGGTGTCATCGCAGGACGCCCCGGCGGCCAGGGTGCCGCCGAAGGCCACGGTTCCCCCCGCCAGGCCGGATCCGGTGACGGCGACCGCCGTCCCGCCGGTGGCCGGGCCGCTGGCAGGCGCGATCGAGGTGACCGCAGGGACCGGCACGGGCGCGGCGCAAGACCGGAACCGCGACCAGTCGGGCAGTGACGGGACCGGCGCGGACGAGGACGTGACGGGGGGAGTCGTGGTCGACGGGACCCAGGTCCAGCCGAGCTGGGCGGCGTCGGGGACCGAGATCATGGCCACCTCGTCCACGCCGATCAGCGAGTGGATGCCGCCCAGCTGAACCGGATCCGAGGACAGCACGGTGTACTGGCTGGCGTCGGCGATCAGGTCGTAGACGCTCGACTGGGCCAGCCGCGGATCAAGGAACAGCGCGACGGGGTCGAAGCCCGAAAGGTCGTCGTAGCCGTCCACGGTGCCCGGGTACGGCGGCGACCCGGCCGCGGTGTCGGTGAACTCCACGCTCGTGCCCGGCTCGTCCGGGGCGGGCGGGACGAACAGCGGCTGGGCCGCTGGGTCGGCCCGCAGCAGCAGCGACCGGGTGAGGTCGGGTGCCGCGGCCTGCTGGGTCACGTTGAGCCAGTACGCAGGCCCGGTCGGGCTACCTGGTGCGTTGAAGGTCAGGTTCAGCCACTGCTCGAGCTGCTGTCCCGGACCGCCGCCGGGCGGGACCAGCTCGACCACCAGGTCGAGACGCAGCAGCATGGCCGAGACCACCGGCACGGGACCCGGCAGCGGCACGGCGGGTCCCAGGCCGACGGGTATCTCGGCGCCGGCTGTCACGACCTGACCCGCGACCGCCGCGGCGTTCAGGTAGAGGCCCGGATAGCTCGGCCCGAGGTCGAGCTGGATCAGGTCGCCGGGCCTCACGGCCAGCGCGGACGCCGCCGAGAGCGGCAGCGTTCCAGCTACGTTCCCGCTGGCCGGCTGGTAGTTGCCCGTGACCGCCAGCGGCTGGCGCAGCAGCTGGGTCCCCACCTGCAGGCCCGCCGACCACGCGCCGGGCCACGCCGCACCGGCGAACACCTCGCCGACCGTGCCGTCCGGGCTCCACTGGCGGAGCCCGGGGACCAGCCAGCGGGCGGCCACGGCGTCCGGTCCGGCCACGCGCACGACATAGCAGCGCAGGCCCCCGTTGTCGAAGAACGACCGGACCGTCGCGGGCAGGCTGGCGTACACCGGGACGCCGCCGTTCTGGGCCAGCACCAGGTCCCCGCCGAACAACGCCTGGTACTGGTTGATGTCCTCGACCGCCGTCGGCTGGTTGACCGGGCCCCGCTGGGCCAGGCCGACGAAGGCCGGCACGTCGAGGCGGATCGGCTGGGGCTCGGCCGGCAGGGTGGTGACGCACGCGACCCCCGGGAGCCGTCCCTGGTAGGTGAGCACTACTCCACCGTCAGGTCTTCGCAGGACAGAACCAGCTCCTCGATGGCCACCTCGGTACCGCCCTTGGCGTTGAACGTGGGGGCGGTGTAGCGGATCGGCCTGGCGTTGACCAGCGTGAAGGTGAAGACGGGGCCGTTGTGCGCCTCGTCTTGCACCTGGATCACGACGTTCTGCAAGGTGTGGTTGCCGGTGCGGATGGCGTCGATCATCGAGTACAGGTCGGTGGCGCCGATGAGGCCCCGCTTGAGCGTGACGTCGCCCACCTTGTACACGCCGTTGACCTTGAGCGGATGGTTGACCGGCGAGTTGCCGACCCGGTAGTCCGCGGAGGTGACCTCGACGTTCATCCCGCTCACCTCCTGGAACCCGGCGTTCACGGTGGTCGTGCTGCCCAGGTTGACCAGGAAGTTGAAGTTGCTGTACGGATCGGGCCGTTGGGTGGCCATCGGGCTCCTCCTTATGAGCTAGCGGACGCCGTCCACTGTCCGATGCGGAAGATGACGAACTCGGCGGGCTTGGCCGCTGCCACCCCGATGAGGCACACCAGTCGGCCGTTGTCCAGGTCGTCCTGGGTCATGGTGGAGGCGTCGCACTTGACGAAGTAGGCCTGGGCCGGCGTGGCGCCGAGCAGCGCGCCGGACTTCCACTCGTTGAGCAGGAAACCCTCCACGGTGTGCCGGACCCGGTCCCACAGGGCGGGGCCGTTGATTTCGAAGACCACCCACTGGGTGCCCTCGTCGATCGACTTCTCGAGGTAGCAGAAGTAGCGGCGGATGCTCAGGTACTTCCACTCCGGGTCGTCGCTGATCGTCCGGGCGCCCCACACCAGGAAGCCGGCCCCGGGGAAGAAGCGCAGGCAGTTGACGCCCTCGGGGTTCAGCAGTTCCTGCTGGGCCTTGTTGATCCGCAGCTCGAAGTCGACGGCCGAGCGCACGACCTCGTTGGCCGGCGCCTTGATCACCCCGTAGTTGCTGTCGCTGCGAGCCCAGATCCCGGTCATGTAGGCCGCGGGCGGGACGCTGAGCGGCGTGCCGTCGATCGGGCTGGAGATCGTGATCCAGGGGTAGTAGAGCGCCGCGTAGTTGGACGAGCGGTTGTTGCGGTAGTCCAGGGCGTCGGCGGGCAGCAGTGCGGGCGGGGTGTCGATGGCCGCCACCCGGTACAGCATGGTCTCGCAGTGCGTGATGACCATGCCGTTGATGGCCTGGCCCGCCTCCGTCTGGGGGGGCGTGGCCCAGCCGGTCGCGGCGCCCGGGGCGGCGACGATCGAGATGTCGTCGACCGACTCGAAGGCCAGCAGCCCGTTCTGCGGCAGCTGCACCGGGTTGGGATTGTCGTGGTTGCTGCCCTGGTAGTCGGTGAAGCCATCCGGATCGCCTTGATAAGTCTGGGCGAACGGTGCGTCGCCGTCGGTGCCGTCGAGCAGGGTGACCGTGACCTGCTGGTTGCTGAGTGCCGTGGTGGGGGTCATGGCGGTCGCGATGACATCCGGGCCGAGCAGGGCCTCGGCGACCAAGCCGGGCACGTCGTCCGCCGACCCCGACGGGCTGTGCAGGTCCCCGACCCCCTCCAGGGCGACCGGGACGGTGAGCGCCTGCGCCCGGGTCGGCGGGTTAGCGGTCAGCACGGTCGAGATCCCGGTGCCCACGGCCCTGGGGTCGAAGCCGAACACCCCGACGTTCTGCGAGGGCCCGAATGCAGCCAGGCCCTGGGCGTTGACCGTCGGGAACTGCACGTCGACGGACACGGTCAGCGGATAGACCTGGGTGGCCAGCGTCAGGTCCAGGCCGTTGTTGCCGGCCAGGGACAAGACCCCGGTCTGCGGGTCACGGCGCACCACGTAGAGCGCCCCCTGCGCGGGTGAGCCGTAAACCGCGTAGACCAGGTCGTACTCCTTCACCCGGCTCAGGGCGGGCGGGACGGGCGGACTGCCCGGGGTGAGGACCAGCGCGTTGCGCCCGACCTGGAGGGTGAAGGTCACCGCGACCCGCCCGGCCTGCCCGGGGAACCGGGCGCGCAGGGTCAGCGGCGGCAAGGCAGGCGGCGAGCCGGGCGGGTTCACCTCGGCCGAGGCGTAGTCGGGCCAGTAGTACGGATTGGAAGGCGTCGGGACGCCGGTGAAGCTGAACGTGCGGCACACGTAGCAGGAGGTCCCGCCCTCGTCGAAGAACCCCTTCACGCCGAGGGCCATGTAGTTGGTCATATCCCCGTTGTCGGAAAATTCCAGATCGGTCCAGTCGCCGTAGATGCGCTGGAAGTCGAGGAACGACGTCAGGAGCTCCGGTCGGCCGCTGGTAGGCCCGAACCGGCACGGGCCGATGAACCCGGCCGTCTGGGTGCCGACGGCCTGGATGACCTCCGGGCCCGGGATCTCTTCGACGTAGACGCCTGGTGCTAGGTACTGGGGCATGGGGCCGCCTTCAGGTGCGGATCGGATGGGATCATGCGGGCACGACCTCCAGCATCAGGAGCAGGGCGGTGCCGAAGGTGAGGGTGGCAGCGAGGCTGGGTTGCGCGGCGCCCCCCGCCGAGATGGCGGCCGAGGGCTGCCCGAGCAGGCTGCCGAGCTCGGGCGGGTCGGCCGTCGTAGCGTCGGCGAGCTGATCCTGGGCGGACGGCTGGTAGCCCACCGAGATGGTGAGCGGCCAGGTCAGCGGCCCGGGCGGGCCGCCGGGCGGCGAGCCGCCCAGCGGCGGCAGCGCCTCGGGATAGGGAAGGCAGACGAGATAACGGCCGAGCTGGTCGGCCAGCGTCGTGTAGCTCGCCGAGCCGGTGTCGACCTGGATCACCGCCCACCCGGCCGGTGCGCCGGTGGCGGCCAGGTGCACCTCGCCGCTGACGGTGGCGAAGCCCGAGGGCGTCGGCCGGGCCGGGGCCGAGTACAGGGCGGGCGTGACCAGGGCCGGCTGGGGCACGGTGAGGGCGAGCAGTTCGGGCAGGTAGCGCCCGAGCGGGTCGGTGACCCGCACCTCGAACGGCAGGCCCGGGCCCGGCGTCGGCCAGGCAAAGGCGGCGGTGCCGCTGGTTCCGGCCTCCTCGTAGCGGGTGAGGCCGGGCAGCCGCCCGAAGCCGAGGGTGGCTGATGCCGGGGACTGGACCGCCCGCCGCGCGCAACCCGGGTCGCCGGCCGGCCACGCGGTGACCACCAGGCCATCGGCCACCAGGGCGCCGGTGGCCGAGTCGGCGAACTGCAAGCCGAGCGGAGCGCGGTAGAAGGTGGTGTCCAGGACGTTCATGGCCGCGTCCCGAACTCGAGCTCGCGGGTGAGCACCGGCCCGCCCTGGGCCACGGTGAGCTCCGACTCCACCCGCACCACGCGCGCCACGTAGGGGACCGACAGCTGCAGGCTGTTCGGGAGCACCTGCCAGAGCTGGAAGACCTCGTCGTTGGTGAGTTCGGCCGGCGCAAGCTCGATGGTCTCCTCGGGCCGGAACACCCCCGGGATGTAGGCGTTCAAGAACCCCGAGGACAGGATGGGATTGTCGTCGATCGCGCGCATGGCCCAGCCCAGCAGGGCGTGCTCCGTCGAGACGTTCGTGGCCCAGGCGGTCAGCAGCAGCCAGATGTCCAGCGGGAGCGGCCGCCGGTGGTGCGGCGCGGCCGGCGGCAGGGTCCGCTGCACCTTGTCGACGCTCACCTGGTACACGAAGACCGAGACGCCGGTGTCCATCGGCGTGTGGAAATCCTTGCCCTGGTACACCTCGAACTGCGCCTCGGCACCGTTGAGCAGGTCGGGCTGCCAGGCCTGGCCCAGGAGGCGGGCCACGGCCTCGGCTACCGAGCCGATCGCCTGAAACGTAGCCATCATCAACCCATCGACGGAGACATCACTGCCGACCATCCCAGGTCTCCGTGTCACCTCCGTCACCGCGCTGTCACGGCACACGGATCGGGAAATGATCGCAAGCTGGGATGCCCGCCGCAGGTCACGAGCCTGCCGGGCGGGCGCGGCGGTGACGGCGCCGTGACGCGGCAGTCACGAGGCCCGGGGAACGTGGCTGCGAGGCAGAAGCGGGAGCGACATCATGGCCACACTCCAGCCGCCCGTGCCGCCGGGGCCGGCGGCAGACCTGCGCGCCGGGCTGGCCGCCCGGCACGCCGGCCTGCACCGCGGTGCCGCGATCAGCCGCATCGTGCGCGGCTTGGGCACCGACGTCCCGGCCTGGCTGACGGAGCAAGACGTCGCCTGGGACGCCAGGCTGGACGCGTTCGAGGCCGAAGCCGGAGTCCGGCTGCCCCTGCGCGAACTGGGCCGCCGCAGTGCCCGGCTGCTCACCGGCGTCGGGCTGATCGAGGAGGACATCCGGTTCGGCGCGCTGTTCGCCAGGCTGCAAGATCCGCTCCAGGCTCGCCGGCCTTGCCTGGGGTTGCTCAGCTGGCTGCTCGCCGACCCCGACGAGAGCCCTGCCGACCTGCAGGAACGCGCACAGGAGCTGGTCAGCTGGGGGCTGCTGGAGATCGACAACCCCGGCGATCCCCGTTCGGAGTGGGTACCTCGGCTGCCGGTAGCGGTTTGGGATCTGCTGCACCGGGGCCGGATCGTGCCCGCGTCGCTGCCCGCCATGCTGACCTACCGGCCGCCCGGCTCTTTCCCCGAGCTGACCGAGGTCAAGCTGCACGGCGACGTGGCCGTCGCCGTGCAGCGCCTGCCGGACCTGGTCCGGTCCGGCGGCATCTCAGCCGTCGTCCTGCGGGGCATGGACGGCAGCGGCCGCCTGACCCTGCTCGGCGCGATCGCCCGCGCGCTGGGCCAGCCGGTGCTCCTGCACGACGGGATGCCAGGGGACGCCGGCTGGAAGCTGCTGGCTCCGCTCTGCGAACTTGGCGACGCCTTCCCGGTCATGCTGGCGGCGCCAGGCCCGGGAGAAACTCTGCCGGTCCCGGGCCTGGCCGGGCTGAATCGTCCGCTGGGCCTGGTGCTGGGCCGCAGCGGCGGGCTGTCCGGCCCCATGACGGAGCGGGCCGTCGGGTTCGTCCTCGGCCCGTGCCCGGCGGACGAGCGGCGTCACATGTGGCTCACGTCGGCGGCGGTCCTGCCCGCCGACGTCGAGCAGATCGTGCAGTCCTTCCTGCTGACTCCAGGCCATATCCGGCGGGCCGCGCAACTCGCCCGCGCCGCCGCGGTCGGCGACGGGCGCGCCCTGGTCACGGTGGCCGACGTCCGGACCGCGACCCGCGCGCTGCAGCGGCAGACGCTGGAGACCCTGGCCACCCGCCTCGATCCGCTTGCCGGTACCGCGCCGCCGGTGCTGAGCGCGTCAGCGGCCGAGGAGCTCGCGACCTTGCTGGCTCGCTGCCGTCAGCGCGAGCGCCTGGCCGCGGCGGGCGGCGGCCCGTGCGGCGGGACGGTCAACCGCGGGGTCCGCGCCTTGTTCAGCGGGCCGAGCGGCACCGGCAAGACGCTGACGGCACGTTACCTCGCCGCGCGGCTGAACCTGGACCTGTACCGGGTCGATCTCGCCGCGGTCGTGAACAAGTACATCGGCGAGACCGAACGCAACCTCGATCAGGTACTGGCTCGGGCTGAAGAACTCGATGTGCTGCTGCTCCTCGACGAGGGCGACGCGCTGATGACCCGGCGCACCGAGGTCAGCAACGCCAACGACCGCTACGCCAACCTGGAAACGAACTTCCTGCTGCAGCGCCTGGAGACCTTCGACGGCATCGTCGTCATCACGACCAACGCGGGAAGCCGCATCGATCCCGGCTTCCTGCGCCGCATCGACGTCACCATCGACTTCGTGCCGCCCGACGCCGACCAGCGCTGGCAGCTCTGGCGGGCCCACCTGCCCGGCGATCACGAGGTAGACCCCGGGCTGGTGCAGGACGTGGCGCGGCGCTGTGTGCTGACCGGCGCGCAGATCCGCAACGCGATGCTGCACGCGATGCTGCTCTCGTTCGAGCGCGGCGGTCCCGTCCGGGACGGCGACGTCATGGCCTCGCTGCAGCGGGAATACCGCCGGATCGGAGCCTCGTGCCCGCTGCCGCCCCGCCATCCCGGCGCCCCATCCTCGTGACCGGCCAGGCGTACTCACGCCGGCTTCCGCCGCGACAGGCCCCGAGCAGGGCCGACAGCTCGCTTGACGGTTCCACGCCGAGTTCCCGGTGGACCAGGTCGCGGTAGAACACGAAGCTGCGGTTGGCCTCCGCCAGGTTTCCCTCCGCGATGTGCGCTTCGATAAGAGCCCGCTGCGCGCTCTCCCGGAGCGGCTCCGCGCTCACCGCGAGCAGGGCCGCGTCCACGGCCTCGCCGAAGCGGCCGAGGCTCGTCAGCCGTGCGCTCAG
>Ga0335074_10007326_pt1 | contig 15280 bp, 15 predicted proteins | sample Lox_Sample_23_FD_206715 | JGI IMG/M metagenome (GOLD analysis project Ga0335074, IMG submission 206715) | Soil microbial communities from Loxahatchee National Wildlife Refuge, Florida, United States - Lox_Sample_2.3 | ecosystem: Environmental > Terrestrial > Soil > Wetlands | place: USA... | reverse complement strand
GGCAGACCAGCGCGGCACTAGACGAGTCAGGCGCACCCGAGAATGCGGCGCAGGCAGAGCCAGCCACGGGCGACAAGCCGGGGACGGCGACTCCGGCGGTACGCGTGGCACCGCACTGCCAGCGACAGCCAGCGAGCCGTGCGGTGCCACCTGACGGCGGAGAACTACCAAGCCGAGCGGGCGTCAGACTGCGGTGCGGCCCCCGTCGGCGGCGAGCACTGCGCCGGTGATGTAGCTCGCCTGCGGCGACGCCAGGAAGCTGACCAGGCCGACGATCTCGGCCGGGCTGGCGGCACGGCCCATCGGCGTAGTCGAGCCGAGCGCGGTGATCCGCTCCGGCACCGAGCCGTCTGTATAGACCGGTCCCGGCGCAATCGCGTTCACCCGCACGCCGTGCGGGCTGAACTCCGCCGCCCATGCCCGTGTCATTGCTTCCAGCGCACCTTTCGTCGCGCCGTACGCTGCAGCCGGCGCGAGGCCGATGCGGCCAGCCATGCTGCTGATACTGACGATGCAGCCGCTGCCGCGTGCCGCCATGCCCGGCGCAATCGCGGCGACGAGGAAATAGGGCGCCCGGACGTTGCTAGCGAACAGCGCATCGAACCGCTCGACTGTGAGGTCGGCCGTCGCTCCGAACCAGGAGAACCCGGCATTGTTGACGAGTACGTCGAGCTGTCCGGCCGCGCTCGCGAGCCGCTGGATGCCCGCGGGATCGCTGAGATCCGCCGCGATGAAGCTAGCCGTTCCGCCGGCCTGCATGATCTGCGCTACCGCCGCCCGGCCGCGGCTCTCGTCCCGGCCGTGCACGACCACTTCGAAGCCGTCGCTGGCCAGCCGCTGCGCGATGGCCCGTCCCATGCCCGAGGTCGCCCCGGTCACGAGCGCGCGCTGGCGACCACCAGCTACCTCTTCCTGCCCCGCCATGCCGCCTCCGTCGTCAGCCGCGAGCCGGAGCGGCCCGCCGGGTCACCCTAGCGAAGCGCCGCAGCGAACCCGCGCCCTGGCGTCGTCCGTCCCTCGCGGCAGAGTCCGCCGGGCAGTGTCCTGCAGGCTCCGGCCGGTTCGTCATGCTGATGACTGTGTCGGGAGGGGAGCACGGCCGGACGACCATGACGATGGAGGACCTCATGCGCTACCTGATGCTGCATTTCTTTGACGAAGACGTCCTTGCGACTATGGACGACCCGGCGACTGACCGCGAGCTCGCCGAGTGGATCAGTGATGTCAGGAGCAGCGGAGCCCAGCTCTACGGAGCCGCGCTTCAGCCATCCAGCCTGGGCAGGACGGTCCGCATTCGGGAGGACAGCCTGCTGGTGACTGACGGTCCGTTCGCTGAGACCAAGGAGCAAGTCGCCGGCATCGACGTGCTGGAGTGCGCCAGCATCGAGGAGGCGATCGCGCTGGCGGCCCGGCATCCGTCCGCCCGGAGCGGCGTCCTCGAGATCCGCCAGGTCATCGACTGACGTCCGGCCGGGCGGCCGCTAGCCGGAGCCAGGATCGCGGATGCCGACCTCGTCAGCGCGGGCCAGCAGCTCGGCCGGATCGGCATAGACCCGGTAGGCGCCGGCCCGCTCGAGTTCCTCCCGGCCGTAGCCGCCAGACAGCAGGCCGATACCCAGTGCGCCCGCGCGCCTGGCGGCCAGCAGGTCCCAGACGCTATCGCCGACAACCCATGCGTGCCGCGGCTCGACGCCGATCAGGGCGGCCGCAGCCAGGAACAAGTCGGGATCCGGCTTGGCATGGCGGACCATGTCCCTGGTCACCATGGGCGCATCGTCCGGCAGGCCGAGCATCGCCAGCGCCGTGCGGGCCATCACGTGCCGGCCGCTGGTCGCGATGGCCCACGGCACGCCGCGCTCGGTCAGGGTGGCGAGCAGTTCCCGCGCGCCCGGCAGCGGTCGAACCGAGTCGACCTGCGCCAGGTACTCGGCGGCATGGTCCTGCTGGAGTGACTCGATGTCCGCCGGGGACAGCGACCGGCCGGTCTCGCGCAGCAGCGCCGCGACGAACAGCCCGCCGCTCATCCCGATCCGCCGGTGGATGCGCCACACAGACAGGTCGATGTCGAGCTTGGCGAGGGCGTTCCGCCAGGCGATCACGTTCTGGTACACGCTGTCGATCAGCGTGCCGTCGAGGTCGAACAGGAACGCCGGAGCTGGCGGCTCCTCGATCACCACGCGGGCCATCACGCTGCCACACTAGCTGGCAGCAAAACAGAGGAGCACGATGACCGATCCAGTGACGACCGGGCCAGCCTCAGCCGGCCCAGCCTCAGCCGGCAGGGTGCTGTACACCGTCGACGACGGCGTCGCGACAATCACGCTGAACCGACCCGACCGGCTGAACGCGCTCGACACGGAGATGTACGAAGGGCTGATGGCCGCCTTCGACCGCACCGATGGCGACGATGCCGTCCGGGCAGTGATCGTGACCGGTGCAGGACGTGCCTTCTGCGCGGGTGCGGACCTCGGCCGCGGCGGCACCACTTTCAGCTACCGGGACTACAGCGGCGAGGGACATGCGCCTCGCGACCGCGGCGGCCAGCTGGTGCTGCGCATCTTCCGCTCGCTCAAGCCGGTCATCGCCGCTATCAACGGCCCGGCCGTCGGCGTCGGCATCTCCATGACGCTCCCCATGGACATCCGCATCATCGCGGACGGCGCCAGGGTCGGATTCGTCTTCGCCGCCCGCGGCATCGTGCCGGACGGTGCGGCGAGCTGGTTCCTGCCCCGGATCGTCGGCATCAGCCAGGCACTGGAGTGGTGCCTCACCGGCCGGGTGTTCCCCGCCGCCGAGGCGCTGACCGGCGGCCTGGTCCGCACGGTCTGCCCGGGCCCGGAGCTGATGCCGCTCGCCGCCCGGCTCGGCCAGGAGATCGCGACCAGCGTCGCGCCGGTGTCCGCGGTGCTGACCAGGCAGCTGCTGTGGCAGATGCTGGGTGCGGACCATCCCATGGCGGCGCACCGGATCGACTCGCGGGCAATCTATGCAACCGGCCGGATGGCCGACGCCGCTGAGGGAGTCACGGCATTCCTGGAGAAGCGCCAGCCACGCTGGACTCTCGCGCCGAGCAGGGATCTGCCGGACTGGTTCCCCTGGCGGCCCGAACCGCCCTACGCGGACGACTGAGGCATACGCTCAGCCGCGACCGATCCAGACCGCCTTGATGTTGCAGAACTCGCGGATGCCGTGGGCAGACAGTTCCCGGCCGTGACCTGAGCGACGGACACCGCCGAACGGAAGCTGCGGGTACGACGTTACGTTCCCGTTGATGAACACCATCCCGGCGGCAAGATCCCGGATGAGCCGCCGCTGCTCGTCACCCTCTCTGGTCCAGGCGTTCGCGCCGAGGCCGAACTCGGTGCCGTTGGCGAGTTCGATCGCCTCGTCCAGGTCCGCCACCCGGTACAGCGTCGCCACCGGGCCGAAGACCTCCTCGGTGTGCACGCGCATGTCCGGGGTGATGCCGCTCAGCACGGTCGGCGGATAGTAGAACCCGGCCCGGTCCGGCACAGCGCCGCCGCAGAGCACATGCGCTCCTCGTGCGGCCGCGTCGACGACGAGTTCCTCCACGTCGTCGCGCCCCTGCTCGGTCGCCAGCGGGCCGATGTCGGTGCTGTCGAGCATCGGGTCCCCGACCGTCTTGGCGGACATGTTCCTGGCGAACATCTGCTCGAAGTCGGAGTACACCGCGTCGTGCACGATGAAGCGCTTAGCGGCGATGCAAGACTGGCCGTTGTTGATGCACCGCGCGTCCGCCGCCACCCTCGCGGCAGCCTCCAGGTCCGCTGACGGCATGACGAGGAACGGATCGCTGCCGCCTAGCTCGAGCACGACTTTCTTGACCTCGCTGCCCGCGATGGCGGCGACCGACTGCCCGGCCGGGCCGGACCCGGTCAGCGTTGCTGCCTTCACGCGATCATCGCGGAGGATCGCCTCGATCCGGGCGGAGCCCACCAGGAGCGTCTGGAAGGTGCCAGCCGGGAAGCCTGCCCGCTCGAACAGGCTCTGCAGGAACAGCGCCGTCTGGGGCACGTTCGAGGCGTGCTTGAGCAGCCCGGCATTGCCCGCCATCAGCGCGGGTGCGGCGAACCGCATGGCCTGCCAGAGCGGGAAGTTCCACGGCATGATCGCCAGCACCGGGCCGAGCGGCTGGTACTGCGCGTAGGCCTGGCTAGCGCCGACCGCGGCGGCGTCGGCTGGCTCGTCGGCCAGGAACTGCTCGGCATGCTCGGCGTAGTACCGGCAGGCGGAAGCGCACTTCGCGACTTCCTGGCGGGCGGCGCCGAGGGTCTTGCCCATCTCTGTCGTCATCAGGACCGCGATCTCGTCCTGTTCGGCGTCCAGGATGCCGGCCACGGCGCGCATCCAGCCAGCCCGGTCGGCAAAGCTGGTCAGGCGGTAGCTTTCGTGCCCGCTGGCAGCCGCGGCCAGGCAGCGCTCCACCTCGGCCTCAGTCATTTCCTCGAAAGACCGCACCGTCTCGCCGGTCGCCGGGTTGATTGTCGCGATCGCCACGTTCGTCTCCTCTGCCGCGGGAGCACGTTCGGACCGCGGCTCCCCATCGGCGTGCCCCGGTGACGCCTGTCCACACCAGGCCACGCGACACCGCACCAGACCCGCGACACCGCACCGGGGCCCGCGACACCGCACCAGGAGACGGAATCGCGCCCGGGGGACTACCGGTGGCCGTCCTGATCCGGAGCAGAGGCAGTGCTGGCTGAGCCGCTGGGTGTCACTCGCTGGCCGGCCTCCGCGAGCGCCTGCCGGTAGAGCGCCGACAGGCTCTCGCCGAACTTCGCCGCGTAGGAGACCGACGCGGTGTCGCCGCCCTGCTCGTACCCGCCGATGACGCCGATCACCGTGTCGGCGCCGGTCAGCGGCCCGACGTTGGCAAGCAGCGGGCTGCCGCTCGTCCCGTCGGTGAACCCGCCGCAGTCGAACTGATACTGCGCGGGATCGAATGACAGCGCCGTGTTCTGACAGCTGATCAGCTGATTCAGGTCGTTCGGGTAGCCAGCGACCTCCACGGTCTGGCCGGCCGGCACGCCGACGCCGATGGCCTCGCCGCCTGTGAGCCGCTGCAGCGGAACCTTGCCGTGCTGGGCGACAACCAGGAACGCGAAATCGTCATCGGTGTTACCGGTGGACATCCAGCTCTGGTCCATGAGGATGCGGGAGACTCGCCAGACGCCGAACGGGTGCCGGCCGTCCGCGTAGTCAGGCACGAAGGCAATCTGGTTCGCAGTCTTCCCGTGCATGCAGTGCGCCGCCGTGACAAGCAGGTCTCCGCCCGGGCTGTCGACCACGCTGGCAGTGCAGAAGTGACTCTCCAGCTGGCCGGACCCGGTGATCGTGAACAGCGCACCGACCGTCGAGGTCTGCCCGTACTGAGCCGTGACAGCGGTCTGGGCCGATGACCCGCCGCCTGCCGGGGCGATCACGAAACCAATAACGAACGCGGCCAGAATGGCAGCAAGCGCAAGGGCAGAACGGCCCGGACGCAGGCGCATCTACCCTCGCTTCCCGTCGGTCGCTTTCCTGGCTCCTGCGCCGGGGCCCCCTGGCACCCGGCATCGTGACCATCGTGAGACCACATTAAGGCGCGGACAATACCGTCTACTTAAAGAAAACTCCGAGGTTGCTGAGAGTGATGGCGCGACTACGACGTGACTTTCGCCACAATTGACACTGGCCTGGCAGCGCCGCAGCGGCCGCAGGCCCCGCAGGCCCCGCAGACCCCCGACGTCGTGGAGGGACCGTGACGATCGCAAGGCGCCCGCTAGGGCGGACCGGCTTCGAGGCCTCGGTCCTCGGCTACGGGGCGATGGAGCTACGCGGCGCTCCGGCCGGTCCGCCGATCAGGGACGACGAGGCGGGCCGGCTCCTGAACGCCGTCCTCGACGGCGGGATCAACCTGATCGACACCTCGATCGACTATGGCCGCAGCGAGGAACTCATCGGCCGCTACCTGGCCGGACGCCGCGACGAGTACTTCCTGGCTTCCAAGTGCGGCTGCCCGCCCCGGCAGCTCCGGCTGCGGTTGCGGCCGCGGCGGACGCTGCGCCGCCAGCACGACTTCCGGCCGCTCAACGTCAGGGCGGGCGTCGAGCAGAGCCTGCGGCGGCTCCGCACGGACCGGCTCGACCTCGTCCAGGTGCACGACTCCCCGAGTCGCGCGCGGCTCGAGGCGGACGGGACCATCGAGACGCTGACCACCCTGCGCGAGCAGGGCAAGATCCGCTTCATCGGCATGTCTGGTCAGCTGCCGAACCTGCCCGGCCACCTCGCCATGGGAGTCTTCGACGTCTTCCAGATCCCGTACTCTGCCCTCCAGCGCGAGCACGAGAGCCTCATCACGGCGGCCGCCGAGGCGGGCGCCGGCACGCTCATCCGGGGCGGCGTTGCCCGCGGTGCACTGGCGAGCGACAAGGAGTGGCAGGCTGGCCCGCTTGGCCTGCCGACGGGGGAGGGCCAGCGCCGCTGGGACGCTGCCGGGCTGGCGGATCTGCTCGACGGCATGAGCCCGCTGGAGTTCGTGCTCCGCTTCACGCTGAGCCACCCTGGCCTGTCGAGTGCGATCGTCGGCACCGCCCGGCCCGAGCACCTGCGCGGCAATCTCGCCGTAGCCGCCAAGGGGCCGCTGCCCGCGGATCTCTACGCCGAGGCCAGGCGGCGCCTCAAGACCGACGATCTCAAACCATAAGACCGGGAACGCGCCCGCCCGCCTCCTCCGCCGACCGCGGCGCCCGGCCGCACCCGCACCGCGGAAAGCTAGCCAGGCCAGGCGGCCGCAGCCACGGCGAGAATCTCGCTCCGGTCAGCGGCGAGCAGGAACCCGGCCTTGATCGCGGCATCCAGTGATTCGGAGAACCGGCCCAGGTAATCGGCCTCCCCACCCGGATACAGGCGCGTCAGCTCGGCTGCTCCGAGTTCGCGGGTCGTGCCGAACAGGAACGCGAACAGTTCGCCGCGCTGCCCCGTTCCCGACAGGATCGCTGCCGGAACGTCGGTCCAGGGCGTCCGGATGCCGCCCAGCGCGACGCCAAGGTCGTCGCGCTTCAGCTCACGCCCGCCAGGAGCGACGGCAAGCCGGGGCGCGGCCGGCGGCGCGGCCCGGCCGGCCACCCATTCGTCCAGGTGCGCGACCGCCGCGCACTCCACGTAGTGATGCTGGAGACCGCTGTTGACCGGCAGCGGCGTGGTCCCGAACAGAATGTTCGTCGTCGGCCGGACCAGCTGCGCCAGCTCGGCGGCAGGCAGGCGGCCATTGTCGTGGTAGGCCGCCATCAGCAGGTACGTGTCGGCATGAGCGGCGCCGGCGATCTCCCAGTTGCGCAGCAGGTCGCCGTCCGGCTGGTCGGCCAGTGCGCTGCCAAGGAGCGCGACATCCGTCTCCGTCTGCAGCACGATGACCGGGACCCGCAGGTCGGCGCGGATCTGCTCGCCAGCTCCGGTGGCCGCGCCAGGCTCGAAGCCGGTGTCCAGCGCGGCACCGGACCCGGTCCGGCCGTGCACGAGGAAGCCGTCGTAGACGGCTGCGACCGGGTCGATCGCGTTCACGTAGGTGACCAGGAACGCGCCGGACTGCGAATGGCCGCTGGCGAGCAGCCGGAGCGGCCTGGTGCTGGTCGGCGCCGGAAGCAGCCCCGGTTCGCTCCGGAGGGCGTGCCCGGCCTGGCTGAAGATGTCGAACGCCCACGCGTCGCCCGGATGCTCGAGCACGGCGTAGCGGCCGGCGTGCGCCTTCTTCAGGTGCAGGCCGTCCACCATGCCGCCGCCCTCGATGCCGGCTCGCTGCGCCGAGACGCCCGCCCATGCGTGTCCGCTGCGCAGCAGGTGGGTGTGGGCCATCATCCAGTCCGGCGCGGCGTCGAGACCGCCGGAGACGTTCAGCCACTCGACTATCACCGTGCCGCTGAAGCCGGCGTCGTCCGCCGGCCTGCGCAGCAGCACTCTGGTGACGAAGGAAGCCGTCGCCGCCGGGCGCACGCTCCACTGCCCGTCGAAGCCCCGCACATCAGCGAGCCGGTAAGACTCTGCGGCGCCGGTCAGCAGGAACTCCTGCTCGGTGTAGCCGAGGTCGGCGAGGCTGTAGCCGACTGTCTGATCCGGTGCCGTCCCGGCCAGCGGACGAAGCTGCGCCGTCACGCGGCCGCCTTCTCCAGGATGTGGACAGCGCAGGCGCTGCCAAGCCCGATCACGTGGGTGAGGCCTACTTTCGCGCCGTCGATCTGCCGGTCGCCTGCCTCCCCGCGCAGGTGCGTGGACACCTCGTAGATGTTGGCGATGCCGGTCGCGCCGAGCGGGTGGCCCTTAGACAGCAGTCCGCCTGACACGTTCACCGGGATCTCACCGTCCCGCCACGGCCCGCGCCTGTCGATCCACTCGCCGGCCCCGCCCTCCGGGCACAACCGCAGGTTGTCGTAGTGGCACAGTTCCGCGGTGGCGAAGCAGTCGTGCAGCTCGACCAGGTCGAGGTCCTGCGGCCCGACCCCGGCCAGCTCGTACGCCTTGTCCGCGGCCTGCCGGGTCAGCGTGTTCACGTCGTACTGAACCGAGCCGCCATCCGCGTAGGGGTCGCTGGTGAGCACCGATGCCGACACCTTGACCGCGCGCTTGCGCACGATGTCAGGCATGGACCGCAGCCGCTCGCCGCTGCAGAGCACGGCGGCCGCGGCACCGTCGCCGGTCGGGCAGCACATCAGCAGCGTGTTCGGGTAGGCGATCATCTCAGCTGTCATGACCTGCTCAAGCGAGAACGCCTTCTGGTACTGGGCCAGCGGGTTGAGAGTTGAGTGCGCGTGGTTCTTCTCGGCCACCTTGGCGAACTGCTCGAATCCCACGCCGTCGTGCTGGTAGGCGTACTCCATGCCGGCCTGCGCGAACGTGCCGGGCATGAGGCCGGTGCCGAGGACGCCTTCCACCGGGCCGACGGCACCGTACCGGCCCGACGGCTGGAATGGCTTGTCCTTCGCGTTGGCGGCCTGCGCGCCTAGCAGGCCGATCTTGCCCATCTGCTCCAGGCCGACAGCGAGGCCGATGCTGGCCTCGCCCGCCTTGATCGCCATGGCCGCCACCCTGAAGGCGGTCGCGCCGGTCGCGCAGGCGTTCGTCACGTTGTAGACCGGGATCCCGGTCTGGCCGACCTGCTTCTGAATCCGCTGGCCGATGCCATTGGTGTCGTACAGGCAGCCGGCCGCGAGGATGTCGACGTCGAAGATGCTCAGGCCCGCGTCGGTGAGTGCCGCCGTGGTCGCCTCGCTGCCCAGATCGAGCAGGTCCTTGTCGGTGTAGCGCATGAATTTCGTCATCGCCACGCCGATGATCCACAGTGAATCGGCCATCCCGCCACCTCTCGAAGCCAGCTATGCAGCCCGGGCGTGCAACCCCGCACGACAGCCTCGAATCTATCTGGGCATGACGAGGATGTCCCGTCCGGCGGCTAGGGCTCCGCAGGGGCGAGCCGGGTGACCGTTGAGTCACGGCAACCAACACCGTTGGCCGTCTCATCAGCCTCGGCAACGTGCCGTCCGCCATTGTCTTCGGCCGGCAGGACCGGAGCGGCTTACCCGCCAAGCGCGTCGATCCGCGCGACGCCGGGGCGGAACAGGGTCTCCTGCGCCAGGCCCGCCGCGAGCACGCCGTCCCGGCTGTAAATCCGCCCGGTGTACATACTGCGTCCGCCGGATGCGGACTCGGGCACTAGATCCATCAGGACCCAGTCGTCGAGCGCGACCTTGCGGTGGAACCAGACCGAGTGATCGAGGCTGGTGACCGGCCCGGAGATCTGCACGCCGGGAGCGGCAGCGAGCCCGGTGAACATGTCCGACACGTAGGTCAGCGCGCAGGCGTTCAGCGTGTCGCCGTCCAGGCGGTGACGGGACCTGATCCACATGCGGGTCGGCATGCGCTGGCCGTGCTGCGGCTGCGGCGGCACGCGGATTTCGACGCCGTGCATCCGGTGCCAGCGTTCGTCGTCCGGCAGGTCCTCGGGCGCCTCGACGGTTGGCGCGGGATGGGCCTGATAGTTCGAGCCCTCTTCGGCGCCGTGAAACGACGCCGCCATGTTGAAGATCACCTTGCCGTTCTGCACGGCGATGACCCGCCGGTTGGAAAAGGAGCCGCCGTCCCGGTCCCGGCTGACGGTTAGCAGCACGCGCTGCGATGCGTCACCGCGACTGAGGAAGTAGCCATGCAGCGAGTGCGGGTGCCGGTCGGGGGCGACAGTCTCTGCCGCGGCGCGCAGAGCCTGGGCGGCGACCTGGCCGCCGAACAGCCCAGCCGGCTCGGAATGCACCACGACGGTGCGGAACAGGTCGTCTTCGATCCGCTCGAGCGACAGCAGCTCCGGCAGCCCGGTTCCGGGGGTGCCGATCACGGGGAAGGCCAGGCTCGCCATGGTGCCCATTGATATCAGGCTGGCTGGTAGCCGAAGGCGACGGCCTCCGTTCCGTCCGAGTCGGTGCCGGCCGGGAAGGTGGTCAGCTTTACCTTCATCCCGAGCGCCAGGTTGCCGGGGTCAGGCTCGATGCCCACCATGTTCGCTTTCACGACGCCGCCGCCGTCGACTGCCACGATCACCGAGACATAGGGGACCGTGACACCCGGGCTGGCTCGGTGGACGATCGTGAAGGCGCGCAGCACGCCGGTATTGGCCAGGTTCCGGCTGCCGAAGACGCGGGCGCCGCAGTTCGCGCATGCGTTGCGTCGGTCCAGGAACAGCGCCCCGCAGCGGGCGCACTCGTGTGCGACCAGGTGGGGTTCACCATCCAGGCTCAGATAGCTGACATAGGGCACCCGCCGCGCCATCGGTCTCCTTCCGCCGTAGCCTCCGCCCAGTGTGCTCCGTCGGCAGGCCGCTGCGCCCGTGGTTGGCGTGGCTGCCTCGGCGATCCGGCCCCTTGGCGCCGGAATGCAGAGGTAGCCTCCGGATGCTACTAGCGTGGGGTCTGAGGGGAGATAGATGCGACAGTCGGTTCCTGCGGGCGAAACGGCCGCGCACGGCGCCACCGCGGGCGCGACGGCCACCGTCACGCGCGCGCACGGCCTCGGCGAGTGGCTGACGGCCCGCCTGTATCTGCTGGCCTGGGCTGTCGTATGCCGCCTGCCGGAAGCCTGGACGCGGCGCCTGTTCACGCTGGTCGCAGATGTGCTGTGGCGACGGCAGAGCAAGGGCGTGCTGCGCCTGGAGGCCAACCTGCGCCGGGTGATCGGCTCAGACGCGTCCGACGATGAGCTGCGGCAGCTGTCGCGCGCCGGCCTGCGCTCATACCTCCGCTACTGGCTTGAGGTCTTCCGGCTGCCGGTGATACCGCCCGAACGGTACATGACCGAGTTCCGCATGTCCGGAGACCAGGAGGAGGTGGCCTTCGGCCACCTGGCCGCCGGCCGCGGCGTGATCTTTGCGCTGCCGCACATGGGCAACTACGAGGTAGCTGGCGCCTGGATCATCCGGCGAGGCGCCGGATCATTCACGACGGTGGCCGAGCGGCTCGGGTCGGCCGCGGTGTTCGACCGGTTCCTGGCGTTCCGGCAGAGCCTCGGCATGGAGGTGCTGCCGCACGTCGGCGGTGCCGGGCCATTCGGGGTACTCGAGGAGCGGCTGCGGGCGGGGAAGCTGGTGTGCCTGGTCTGCGACCGTGACCTGACGTCGCATGGCGCTGAGGTGAAGTTCTTCGGCGAGGCCGCCAGGATCGCGGCCGGACCGGCCGCTCTCGCCGTCGCGACCGGCGCTGCGTTGATGCCTGTGGCGCTCTGGTTCGACGGCGCGGGCTGGGGAGCGCGCATCTATCCGGAGATCCCGGTCCCGGCTGACGGGGACCAGCGTGAGCAGATCCAGGCGATGAGCCAGCAGCTCGCGGAGGCCTTCGAGGACGGCATCTCCGAGCACCCGACGGACTGGCACATGCTGCAGCGGGTCTTCGTCGCTGACCTGGACCCGACGCGGTTGCCTGGGGTGCGCTGACGCGCACCCCAGGCACCGCGTCCTGTGCTAGCCAGACACGGGGGTTGCCCGCCGCTCGCTGACGCGCACCCCAGGCACCGCGTCCCGTGCTGGCCAGACACGGGGTTGCCCGCCGCTCGCTGACGCGCACCCCAGGCAACGCGCCCTGTGCTAGCCAGACACGGGGTTGCCCGCCGCTCGCTGACGCGCACCCCAGGCAACGCGCCCTGTGCTAACCAGACACGGGGGTTGCCCGCCGTGCGCTAGGCCTACGTCGCATACTCCGTGGCTGGCTCCGTGCCGTAGCGCGCCATGACGTCCGCCATGGCCTGCGGCGTGAGCTGCCCTCCTGGTGCGGCCAGCATGGCGCGCAGATCACGGAAGTACTGCACGTAGAGGTCGGGCGTGAAGGTGTTCAGCAGAACAGCCGGCTCATCGCCCGCGTTCGCGAACGTGTGCGGGGCGCCGGGCGGAACCATCACCAGTGTCCCCTGGCTTGCTACGCAGGTCTCGTCCCCGACGGTGAACTGAGCGGTCCCGGCCGCAACGTAGAAGCCCTCGTCATGCCGGGCATGCCGGTGCTGCGGCGGTCCAGCCGTATGCGGCGCGATCGTGATCTCGGCAATGCCGAGCCGATGCGAGGTCGTGCTCCCGTCTTCCAGGATCCGCAGCCGGACCGGACCGGTCAGCGCGACCTCGCCGCCCTCCGGGTTCACGACGGACACCCGGGTGTGCTGCTGTCCGGACTGCCTGGCGAACTCTGCGATCGCTGCCAGAAGCTCGGCCGGCGCCTCGAGCTGAGGGAGATGTCCGGCATTCTCGATCAGCGCGAACTGCGCGCCGGCGATGGCCGCCGCGTACGCACGGCCGTGCTCGACCGGGATCATGCGGTCGGCCGAGCCCCAGACAACCAGGACTGGAATGCTGACCGCGGAGAGCCGGCCCAGCAGCGTGGGATCGGACATCGAGCGGCCGCCGTAGACGGCCAGAGCGGCGAAGTTCGCGGCGCGCGCGGCGCGCTGGTCATCGGTCGTCGTCGCCGGGTCGGTCCGGTACTTCTCCGGGCTGTAGTAGCTGAGCTGCGCAATCTGGTCCGGCGTCAGCCCGGCGACGTCCGGCACGGGCGCTCCGTCAATCTGCAAGCCAGCCGCATCAACAAGGACGACAGACCGGACCGGACTGTCGGTCGCCACGCTCTCAGTCAGCGCGATCTCGGCAGCTATCCAGCCCCCGACTGAGTTGCCGATCACGCAGACGTCGGTGAGCCCCAGGTCGCGGACGAGCTGCGAGTAGACGGCGGCGAGCGCGCTCACATCAGCTAGCTGCTCCGGTCGCGGCGTGCCGTCGAAGCCGGGATGCACCGGCACGATCACCCTGGCGTCCGAGGACAGCAGCTTGGCAAAGCCAGCTACCGAGAGCGGTCCGGCCCCGCCATGCACGAGCAGGACAGACTGCCTCCCGCCAGGGTGGGAGGAGCTGCCGATGTCGGAAAAGGTGACAGGCACGGAGCCGAGTCCGTCGACGGTGACAGTCCGGGTAGACGCAGTGCGGCGGGTCGGCACGCTGGTGGTGGACGGGGTCATGGTCGCCTCCGGAGTCAGGTGTTCGTGAGAGCTATCTCTCACCAACGACACTAAAGGGCTTGTCACTCTTATGCAAGTGCACTCTCATAACGAGAGTTGACTTGACCCAGTGTTGGTCCGGCACCACAATGAACTCATGACCACTGAGGTCAGCACCGGCCGGGCCAACCAGAAGCTGCGAACGCGCAGCGCGATCGTGGCCGCGACCCGCGGCCTCATCCGGGCGGGCAGCGAGATCACCATGCCTGCGGTGGCCCAGGCTGCGATGGTGTCCGAGGCGACGGCCTACCGGTATTTCCCTGACCTGGTGTCCCTGCTGCGCGAGGCAATCGCGCATGACTGGCCGACTCCTGCGGAAGCGCTGGCACCGGTCGCCGCGTCGGCCGATCCGATCGAGCGCATCGGCTACGCAACCGAGTACCTGCTGCGGGAAGTGATCGCTGCGGAGCGGGCGGTGCGGGCAATGATCTCCGCGTCGGTGGTCCGGCCGGACGCGGCCGGTGTCCGGCCGACCCGGCGGTTCGGCCTCATCCGGGCCGCGCTGGCGCCGCTGGAGGCAACTCTGGCCGTCACTGATCCAGACGCGTTCGAGCAGCTCAAGCTTGATCTGGCCGTCGTCGTGAGCGCCGAGGCGCTCTTCACGCTCACCGATCTGTGCGGCCTGACTCCCGAAGCTGCGATCCGCAGCGCGGTCCACACCGCGCGCGCCGTGACGGCTGCGGCACTGGCGTCACACAGCTAACGCCAGTGCTGGCGCCGCAACGGGCCGGCGGTATTCGGAGGCAGCCTCCGCGAGTGTTAAGGTGGTTCCGGAGGGACTTCTCCACATAGCTCAGACAAGTATGTGCAGACGAGTCCGAACGGGGACCACCATGGGGACCGCACCTGCTCTGTGGCTTGAGGCTTTTCCGCACTCCAGTTCCGCGCTTCGCGACCTCGGGCTGCGCGCCGAGGGGCTCGGCGCGGGCTTCTTCCGTCGGTCTGAGCTGTCATGAACCGACTTGCGACGCCGCGCTGGGCGGTTATGTCCGCAATCCTGTCGCCGCTTGTGCTGACAGTTGGCTGGCTGGTGGCCGGCCGCCTGCAGCCGCCCTCGTACAACCCGATCCGCCAGACGGTCAGCGTGATGGCCGGGCAGCTCGGCGCTGACAGGTGGGTCATGACTGCCGCCTTGCTCGCTGTCGGCGCCTGCTATCTGATCACGGCGGCCGGATTGCGGGCGGTCGGCTGGTGGGCACGGCTCATGCTGATCGTGGCAGGCGCGTGCAGCTTCGGGATCGCGGCCTCACCCGAGCCCGCGGCCGGGCCGTCGGCCCTGCATCTGACATTCACAGGCATCGGCGCCGTCATGATCGCCACCTGGCCTGCTGCCGCGGCCTGGGGCGGCCCGCGGCGGCACTTCCTGCTCACGGCCCGCGGCTGCGCCACCGTGACAGCTAGCTTCATGGCCATGCTCGCCTGGACGGTCGTCGAGACGCACGGCGGCACCGACCTCGGCCTGGCCGAGCGGCTCACTGCCTCGGTGCAGACGACCTGGCCATTCATCGTCGCTCTGCTGCTGCGCTGGCCAAGCGAGCCGGACACGGGCGAGGAGGAGTCGGCGCCCCCGCTGCTGGCGGACGCGCCGCCCGGCCAGCGCACTATGCCGTCTGGGGGATTCCGAGGCCAGGGCCTTAACGGAAGGGGTGCCGACGACGGCGGCTCCTCGTCGGACTGGCCGCTCGCGCGCAGCTAGGCGGAATCAACTCGA
>Ga0335074_10007325_pt1 | contig 15280 bp, 14 predicted proteins | sample Lox_Sample_23_FD_206715 | JGI IMG/M metagenome (GOLD analysis project Ga0335074, IMG submission 206715) | Soil microbial communities from Loxahatchee National Wildlife Refuge, Florida, United States - Lox_Sample_2.3 | ecosystem: Environmental > Terrestrial > Soil > Wetlands | place: USA... | reverse complement strand
ACGTGCACGGGCCGCGGCCCGGCAGGCTGGTGCGAGGCCGAGAGGAAGGGCTCGCGTGCCGCGAAGTGCTGCTGCATGGTGACGCGGCCGCAGATCCAGGCATCTCCATGCAATGCCGCGCCAGTCCCCTCGTACTCGTCTTTGCCGGTCACACTCCCGAGAGCGGCGCCGTCGATCCTGCCGTCTACCGAAGAGAGCATATGGCAGATGATGTAAGGTCTCATTTCGCTCAGCGCCCGACTAACTGCTGCAGCCTTTCGGGGTAGCGGGCCCCGTGCACGGCGATCTTCGAAATGGCCTCGTTGATGGTGCGGAGGTCTTCAGAGCTCAGCACCACGGCCGCCGCACCGATGTTCTCCTCTAAACGATGGAGCTTTGTGGTTCCCGGAATCGGAACGATCCATGGCTTTTGCGCCAACAGCCACGCGAGCGCGATCTGCGCGTTGGTTACCTTCTTTTGCGCTGCGATGCGGCCCAGCACCTCCACCAGCGCCTGATTAGCTTTGCGATTCTCAGCCGAGAAGCGCGGCACGATGTTGCGAAAATCCGTGCTGTCGAAGGTGGTGTTCGCATTGATGGCGCCCGTCAGGAAGCCTTTGCCCAGCGGGCTGAAAGCAACGAAGCCGATGCCGAGTTCCTCGAGGAGCGGCAGGATCTCCTTCTCCGGCTCGCGCCACCAGAGGGAGTACTCGCTCTGCAGAGCCGCGACGGGCTGAACCGCGTGGGCGCGGCGGATCGATTCAACACCAGCCTCCGACAGGCCGAAATGTTTCACCTTACCCTGGCCTATCAGATCTTTCACGGTCCCGGCGACGTCCTCCATCGGCACCTGCGAGTCGACGCGGTGCTGATAGAACAAATCGATGACGTCTGTCCGGAGGCGCTTCAAGGCTGCGTCTGCCACCTGGCGGATGCGTTCCGGGCGGCTGTCCACCCCATTCGTCGGAATCCCGTCCTTGAAGCCGAACTTCGTGGCGATGACCACTTCCTTGCGGAAGGGCTCGAGCGCCTCGCCCACCACCTCTTCGTTTAGAAAAGGACCGTAGGCTTCGGCGGTGTCGAAGAATGTCACGCCGCGGTCAAATGCGGTCCGGATGAGCCTGACCGCCTGGTGCCGCTGAGTCGCGGGGCCATATCCGAAGCTCAGACCCATACAGCCCAAGCCCATGGCCGATACCTCAAGATTGCTCTTTCCAAGTTTACGCTTTTGCATTCGTTTCTCCTTTTAAACCCTTTTGTTAGCCCGCCAGTTTGTAATCGCCGGTCAACCCGATGTAATTCCAGCGGAGCGATGTAGGCGGCCGCTTGGTCTCCCTGCCGACCGACACCGACACCGTCGACTCGACCGAAACGGCAAGTAGGCCTTAGCGCCAACTTCTCCGGGGCCTTCGAGGGCCCCATTTCTTTTGGACTGCGCCGCACTCAATCTGAAGGCCGGCACGGTCTAAAGACGGCTACAAGTCTTTCCTCACCAAATGATCGATTTGCATCAGCTCCACCGGCGCTCCGTTCACTTCAATCATGGCAACCAGCACCCCAGTACTCGGACTGTTAGGCGCAACGATCACCTTCTGATCGCGGATCGTCTCCGCCAGGTCGTCGACCTCGAAGGCAACGTGCGGAACGGTCTTCACCAGGTCTGGATACGGCGCGCCGTCCCAGTATCTTTGCCACTGAATGCCGAATGGGTTGTTCTGGTGATCGCTTACCGTCACCTTCAAATGCGGCAGTGGAATCTCGCCTTCGAAATTTGCGGTCGTCGGTATCCCGACGTGGTTGTACTTCATTATCAAGGCTTGCTCCTGCGTTGCATTGGGCCGTGCGGACGACGTTGTCGCCCTTGAGCACTAAGCTTTTAAACCGCGATCAGTTCATATTGATCATTTCCCATCTTCATCTCATTCATGTAAGACAACTGGCGGAGGCCTTGGCGGGATTCAATGCGTTCCTTAAGGTCGCGAAGTTCCGCTTCGGGGAGCTTATACACCATATCGATGGAAGCCTTTTCCACCGCCAGGATATCGGTGGACGCCAGAATGCCCAGGTTGCGTGCCTTGACCGGCGCCGCGCTGATGCCGGCGCAATCGCAGTCTACAGACATATTGCGCAGCACATTTATATAGACGATCCGGTGGCCAAAATGATCTATGGTGGCTTTGGCCGACTCCACCATGTTTTCCATGAACGGTTCGCCTTTCAGCCAGCTCTGGTAATCATCATTGTCCGGAGCGGCGTGGACCATTTTTTTGCCGATCTGCCCGTCGGCGCAGCCAATAGCGATATTCTTCAGGGAGCCGCCGAAACCGCCCATGGCATGCCCTTTAAAATGGGTCAGCACCACCATCGAGTCGTAATTCAGCATGTGTTTGCCCACCGACACTTCGGTGAAGTGCTTCCCGCCTTTAACCGGGATCATCACCCCGCCGTACTCATCCATAATGTCTACCGGGCAGAAATCCCAGCCGTTGATCTTAAGAGTTTCGCGATGATCGGCCGTAGTCGATCGCTTCCCTTTATATAGCGTATTGGTTTCCACCAGGTTGCTGGTGGGAATATGCTGCTGTAGCGCTTTTACCATGTCCCGCGGCAGTATATTGGGGCCCTGCGGCTCGCCGGTGTGCAATTTGATGGCTACCTTGCCGGTCATCTGTGCATTGATTTTCGAATAGATTCTCACCAATCCATCGCCGCTGATCTCGCGCGCAAAAAAAACCTGGGATTGGTTTCCCCGCGGCGCAGCAGCCGCGTTAATGCCACCCAATTCGCTCACTGCCACACTGCCCAGAGCCAAGGCGCTTCCCTTCAGAAAAGTGCGGCGTTCCACTCTCTTTTCCATGTTTTCCTCCTGTTCGCAACCGCCGGAAAATAGCCCGATGCTCAGCGGTTGGACCATGACAGGATTTCGGCGGGAAGGCGGGCGCCCGCACCTCGAATCCGGATGCCGCGGTTTCGATCTCGTGGAGCCCCAGAGCCGAAACTCCGAGCTTTCCCAAATTACGCTTCTGCATTGTTCCTGCCTGAAACCGTTTCCTTAAATCCCAGGTTAGGCAGGAGCTCGGTGAAGGCGGTATCCCGATCCTGCCGATTTATTGCCTATTCCTCTTGATGGCTGGCGCACGTGTCCGCTCGCGCGCTACGCTGGGATTGAGCCGAAGAGCACCGTGAATAAGCCCACATCAGATGCCCGGACTACCGACGCAACAGCCGCTTTGCAGGCGGAATTGGCTGCCAGAATTGCTATGTTGGTTGGCTCGGCAGAGAAACTGGCAACGGGCATTCCCGGCCTTACGCTGCATCGCCGAACCACGGCTACCGCTCCGTGCTCCATGACTTACCAGCCCAGCGTGACGGTGATGGCGCAAGGCCGAAAGCGAGTGGATCTCGGCTCAACCAGTTTTATCTACGGCCCGTCTCAATTCCTGCTGACGGCGGTCGATCTGCCCGTCATCAGCCGCATTGTCGAGGCCAGTGCAGAGACGCCCTGCCTGGCGTTGTCGCTCAAGATCGAAATGCCGGTAGTCCGGGAACTTCTCAGCCGCGAAGAGATTCATGTGATTGAGGCGCCCCCCGACAGCCCGGCGATGTCCGCCGGCAGGGCTAGCGTGGAATTCCTGGATGCCTGCTGCCGCCTGCTCCGCCTGCTGGAAGCACCCCAGGACGCTCCGTTTCTTGGGAGCCTGATTCAACGCGAGATCATCTACCGTCTGCTTCGCAGTGACGCGGGAGCGCGCCTGCGGTCAATTGCCACACTGGGAGAGCAGAGTCACCGGACGGCCAAAGCCATCGCCTGGATCACGGCGAACTATGCGAAGTCGCTGCGGGTGGAAGACCTTGCGGAGATCGCCGGGATGGGAGTCTCTACGCTGCACCATCATTTCCGCGTGCTGACTTCCATGAGTCCGCTGCAGTACCAAAAACAGCTACGCTTGCAGGCGGCTCGTGCGCGCATGCTAACGGATGCGCTGGATGCCGCCACCGCGGCTTTTGAAGTCGGATATGAAAGCGCCAGCCAATTCAACCGCGAATACAGCCGATTCTTCGGCCTATCGCCGATGCGGGACATCCGGGGCCTTCGCACAGCCGGCGCGCCTCAGTTGGAATCCGTCAGGGCTCCCCAAAGTGCGATGTGACTCTCGCCGCCAGGTACGAGCGGTACAATTTGGTAGAGTTCGAAACGAGGGGAGGATAAAGCTGTATGCCTACCGCAGATCATTTCATCCAATCATATCGGGAAGGCTTCGCGCCGTGGGAGCTCGGCAGGGCTGACTGGAACCTCGTTTACCAGGTAAGCACGCTGCCCATCGCTCCCTGTAAGGCATTGGAGATCGGATGCGGCACCGGCAACAACGCAATTTGGCTGGCGCAAGCACACTTCGCTGTCGTGGCGGTTGACGCGTCCGATATTGCGATAGAGAAAGCCAAAGAAAAGGCGGAAAAAAGCCAGGTCTCGTGCGGCTTCTTCGTGCAGGATTTCCTCAGCAGCCACGTCCCGGGAGCGCCTTTTGGCTTTGCATTTGATCGGGGCTGTTTCCACACGGCGGATTCGGACGAAGAGCGCACGAAATTCGCGAAACAGGTTCATCGTCATTTAGTAGACCGCGGCCTGTGGCTCAGTCTCGTCGGAAACGCGGATGAAAAGCGTGTGGGCCAAGGTCCGCCCCGGCGAACCGCGCGACAAATTGTCGATGCCGTTGAGCCGTATTTCGAAATCTTATCCCTGGTTTCGGGTCATTTCGATTCCAACCTGCCTGAGCCGCCGAGGATCTGGGTTTGCTTGCTGCGGAAACGGCAAGCTGACTGAGTTCGGCTTGAACGACCATGGCTATGCTAAGTTGTCGAATTCGTTCGGCGTTCATCATACTTCTCGCCATCACAGCGATCGGGACGTCTTCAGGCAAGTTGCAGGCTGGCCCTCCACCAGGTACGGGCGCGCCGGTTTTTCCCCTCAAGGTGAGTGCCAACAAGCGGTATCTGGTAGACCAAAGGAATGTACCTTTTCTAATCGCCGGTGATAGCCCGCAGGGACTTATGGGGAGGTTGAGCGAGCCGCAGGCGGATTTTTATTTTGCCGACCGCGAAGCGCATGGCTTCAATACCGCGGGTTGGATTGATGTAACCTGCGGCGGTCATGACTATCCGGATAACGTCAATGCCACGACACCCGACGGCATACGACCCTTCTCAGGATTTGTTCCGGGCGGAACCGATTTCGAGCACTATGACCTTGCGAAGCCTGATGAAGCGTACTTCGTTCGGCTGGACCATATCGTGCAGATTGCGGCTCGTCACCATCAGGCTGTCTTCCTGGATCCGATGGAGACCATCGGCTGGCTGCCGGTACTGCGCCATAACGGGCTCCAGGCCGCCTATGTTTATGGGCAATATCTGGGCAGACGTTACCAACGCTTTGCCAATGTGCTTTGGCTTAATGGGAATGACTTCAATGACTGGCGCAATTCGACTGATGATGCGCTGGTTCAAGCCGTAGCCAAGGGTATCCATTCGGCCGATGCGGACCAGCTTCAAACCGTCGAGCTGAACGTAGTCACGAGTTCCTCGTTTGACGATCCAAGCTGGATCCCATTAATTGCTCTCAATAGCACCTATACTTACTCGCCGACTTACCTGCAGATGCTTCACAGTTACAACCAGAAACCGGTTGCGCCGACCTTCTTGGTGGAAGCCCACTACGATCTGGAAGATGTCGGGAAGCCGCCCGACCTCGGGACCCCCGCGGTGTTACGGCGAGAGGAGTATTGGACGATGTTGACTGGCGGCGCGGGGCAGTTCTACGGAAACTCCTACACGTGGTCCTTCAAGGCCGGCTGGCAAAGCCACCTGGATACACCCGGAGCGGCCCAGTTGAAACTCTGGAAGGAGTTCTTTACCGCTTTGCCCTGGCAGGACCTTATACCTGACCAGGACCACTCGATTCTGACGGCCGGTTTTGGCGCGCAAGGGAACTTCGCAACGCGAGTTAGCCAAAGCGATTATGCGACGGCGGCGGCCACGGCCGATGGGAGATTGGTGGTGGTCTACATGCCGACTGCGCGCACGGTCACCATCAAGATGCCAGCCGCCCGAAGCTCCACGCGCGCACGATGGTTCGACCCGGCACTGGGCGCGTACCGGGACATTCCAGGTAGGCCTTTCGCCAAAAGTAGTAGTCAACAGTTCACGCCGCCGGGCAAGAATCACGACGGCGATAGCGACTGGGTATTGCTGTTGGATGCCCGGTAGGGATGAGATCCAGCGCTGCTGGCTGAGCCCAGGGCCATGGCGTGCGGTCTGTGGGGCGGGCAATCTTGCCCGCCGCCGGCTTTTAGCCGGCTCAAAGTGGCGGCGCGGATTGAACCAGGATGGCTACACCCGCGTCGTAGCAACAAGTCCTAATCGAAGAAATGGCGGTCCTCTTCCCGCAGGCGAGCCTTGGCCGCCGGCACGCGGAAAGTCACGCCCAGTCCCGGCCGGTCCCACACGTCGATGAAACCGTGTTTCATAATGGGGTCCGGCAGCCCGTCGACGATGTCGTACCACCACTCCGGCTGGCCTACCGGATACTCGAAAGCGATATAGTTCTGCGGCAGCACGGCCGTTAAATGTACCAGCGCCGCCAGCCCGATCAACCCATCGAAGACGCCGTGCGGAGCCACCAGGATGCCGTGGAGATCAGCATATTCCGCGATCCACTTGAGTTCCGCCAATCCACCGACGTCCTCCGGATCGGGCCCGATCACGTTCACGGCCTGCTTCTCAATTAGATCCTTGAAGTTCTCGCGCAGATAGATCTGTTCGCCCGTGTGGATGGGTAGCGAGGTGCTCTGGGTGACCTCGCGAAACAGTTCGGCGTTGGGATAGGGCGTGTAGTCGCCGGTGATCAGGTCCTCGAGCCAGGTGATGTGCAGCGGTTCCAGCGCCCGGGCGAAGGTAATGGCGTCTTTCACCATCCAGCCGGGTCCGCAATCGAGGGCCAGGCCGATCTCATCCCCGAGCACTTTCTTCATGGCTTCCACGCGCGCGATGATCTGTTCCAGGCCGCGCTCCGTCAGCAGGCCGCGGTCCGCATGCGGCGGTCCCGTGCGCGGTTCGTCGTACCAGCCGCCGGATATGGCGCGCATCATGGACGGATTGTGAAAGCCAACGGCTTGCTTGATGAGCGTGAAGCCTTCTTTGGCTTCTTTCATCCTGGCCATGTCCTCGGCGTAGTCCTGGGGCGTTTGCCCGGACATGGGAAAGCGCACTCCTCCGTTATACGCGCGCACCCGGTCCCGGATCTTGCCGCCCAGCAGCTTATATACGGGCACGCCGGCGGCCTGTCCGGCGATGTCCCAAAGCGCGATTTCGATGGCGCTCACCGCCGATCCCCAGGGTTTGAACGCCCCCATCCGGCGGATCTTCAGCATCACCCGATTCACATCCGTGGGGTCTTCGCCGAGCAGATAGTCCCGATAGAAAAGGACCATGGGTTGGAGGTATGGTTTGGCGGACTCGGCCTGGCCGTAACCGGAGATGCCTTGGTTGGTCACGATGCGCACCACCGGATTGCGGCCGATGATGGCGCACCGGAGATCGATGATCTTCAGGGGCGCGCGCCCCGCACCGCCGGCCGTCTGGTTCTGCTGAGCCGGTAATATTGTGGCCGCCGCCATGGCTCCCGAAAGCGGCCCGAAAAATCCCCTGCGCGTCCAGTGCATGGCTCCACACCTCCCGCATCACGCGGAGAACGGCAGCACGTTTTCGCTCTGCGGATCGAAGCGGATGCGCCGCTTCTCCACATAGCTTTGATTGGCGAGCAGCGCGGTCTGTGCCGCGCGATGCCCGATGTAAACATCCGCGTTGGGCAATTTGCGCGAACGGCAACATTCCAAAAAGTTGGCCACGTGCTGCTCCGTGATGTCGCCCGGAAAGCGCTGGATCACCGGCTGCGCGCCTTTTTCCGCGGACCGGAATTCGTACCGGTTGCGATTGATATACAGCCGTCCGGCTGATCCCAGAAACTCCACATGATACTCGGGCGCATTATCCACCGCCAGCGAAATGAAGCTCACCGTGAATCCGCCCGGATATTCAAATAGCGCGCTGATGGTGTCGGGCGCCGTGCGGCCGTCGTGATGATCGTAATAAACTCCGCCCGCCGCCGCGGCGGAAAGCGGTCCATCCTGGTCCATGAACATGTGCGCGACGTCGATCCAGTGCGCGCCGAAATCCGTCAGCTTGCCGCCGCCGAAATCCAGGAACGCCCGAAAATCAAGATACTGCGCCGGATTCCAATCGCGGTAATTGACCGGACCAAGAAACCGCGCCCAATCCAGATTGGCGGGCTTCTGCGCGGGTTCGGTAGGCAGCGTTCGATTGGCGCCGCCGTGCCACACGCAATCCACATGGGAGATCTTGCCCAGCATGCCGGAGCGCACGAACCGCTCGCGCGCCTCCAGGTAAACCTGGCCCGAGCGCTGCTGCATACCCACCTGGCACACGCGATGGTTCACGCGTGCCGCGCGCACAATCGCGGGACCATCCTCGCGCAGGCGGGTCAGCGGCTTTTCGACGTACACATCCTTGCCGCCGTTCAACGCATCGATGGCGATATCTTTGTGCCAATGGTCCGGCGTGGCGATCAGCACGGCGTCCAGGTCTTTGATTTCCAGCAGCCGGTTGTGGATGGTGAAGGTTTGCGCGCCCGCGGCTTGCAGCACCGCTTTATCGGTGCGCTCGCCGTATATATCACAGACGGCGCGCAGATCCACTTGTCCGGTTTTCTGGAAAATCCCGGCTACGTAGAGGCCGCGTTCACCGCAGCCGATCAGTCCGAGCTGGATGCGATCGTTCGCGCCCAACACGCGTGCATAGGAGAGGGCCGTCAACGCGGCCGCTTTGATGCCTTCCCGGCGAGTCAACATAATTGAGCATATGATAGCGCCGCGCTCATGGCCGCATGTCCAGGTGTTGGATGACCGCGCTGTGCGGTGCGCCGGCCAGCACATTGTGCAATTGCGCCTGGTCAAAAACCATGGAATTCGCGACCAGGTCCGCCGCCGAGTAGGTAGCTTTGGCGATGCCCGTGGAGGCGTGCCGGGTGGAATGCGTCAGGTAATGATACAGCTCGTGGGCCAGCACTCGCGCCAGGGCGCGTCCAAAAACGGCATCGCGAAAGCCAGGCATCACGTGCAGCCAGACGCTGTGCAGGAGGTCCCGAACCTGGTCGCAATCCACATCCGCAAACGGCAAAATCTCGCCGTCCGCGATATGCGTCCAGCCCAGCGGTCCGCGCGGCCCCCGCGGGATGTCGCGCGCATCCATGCGGCAATCGCCCTTAAAGGTGACGACCATAATTTCCGCGGCCGCCTCGTGTCCATCGGCCCGGTCCAGCGAGCGCCAGATCACGCGCCGGTGAAACGGCTGCATGGCCGATTCCAACTCGGTTTTCATATATTCGATTATCTGGTGAGAAGGGGGCTGCGCGAATTGCGTGTAAATGGTGAGCGAATTGGCCAAGGCGTCCGTTCGGCCACGGAGCGCAGTCGCTGTAAGCATCAGCAGGACCAAAGTCAGGGTGAACTTCATTACGTCCCGCTATACAGATTATAATCAGATCTAAAATTCTCGTAAATAGCCTCACGGGGACGGTTTGCAGGAACGGCCGCGCGCCAGTAGAGAGTCTGAAGACGGCGCCGGGGCCGCGCGTGCCGGGGACGCTGGAACGTCGCAGCTGTGGTGATTGGATTCAGCGCTCCGCGAGGAGTGCTTTGATATTCGTTTCAATGTTGGCGCGGTCCACGATGCCGACGTATTCGGCGGCAATGCGGCCATGCCTGTCGATGAGATAGGTGACTGGAAGTTCGGTAACCGAATAGCGCTTGGTGATCCCGCCGTCGCCCATCAGGATAGGGTAATCAATCTTGTGGGCGGCCACGAACGGATTGACCAGACGCCACGCTTCCGCAGGTCCTTTCAAGTCTTCATATAAAATGTCCATCGAGATTCCAACCACGGCAAGTCCTCTGTTGGCGAAGGCGTGGTGAATTTCGATGAACGAGGGAATCTCTTTCACGCAGCCGCCGCACTTCGTGGCCCAAAGGTCCAGCAGGAGAGGCTTACCCTTGAAACTCGTCAACTGCACGGGCTTGCCGGACGCGTCAAGCAACGTGAAGTCCGGGGCCGCTTTGCGCGCAGAGGGCGGCTCCAGAGTTACGCGGATATCCGCGGCATGCATGAGGGAGGATGCGGCGAGGCAAATGATGAGCGTGCGCATTAGATTCTTTCTTAGGACCCGCTGGCCGACCAGCGCCGTTCGAGTAGTCCCAGCAGCGCGTCAGCGGCTAGCGCGATGCATGCGGCGGGCACGGCGCCGGCCAGGATCTGCGTGGTATCCACGGACGCGATGCCGCGAAAGATGAAAACGCCCAGACCTCCGCCGCCGATCGCCGCGGCAATGGTGGCGGTGCCGATAGTGGTCACGGTAGCCACGCGAATACCGGCCAGGATGGTGCGGGCAGCCAGCGGCATTTCGACGCGCCATAATAACTGACTGCCGGTCATTCCCATGGCGATGGCGGATTCGCGCACGGCGCGGTCGACGCCCAGAATGCCGGCCAACGTATTGCGCAGGATGGGGAGCAGCGCGTACAGCACCAGCGCGACGATGGCCGTGCGCTTGCCAATGCCGCCGATCAGGGGTACGGGAATCAGGAAGCCGAATAACGCCAGGCTGGGGATGGTCTGCATCACGTTGGCAAATCCCAGGACCCATGGCCGCCACGCCGCGCGGCGGGTAATCAGGATGCCCGCGGGCACGGCTAGCGCGATGGCGATGGCCATCGCCACGAGCACCAGCGTGAGATGCTCGAGCGTGAGTTGCGCGATTTCGTGAGCTAAATCGGGAGTCATTAACCCCGCCCTTACCGCCTTGCACCATTTTCACCCCGTCCGTTACGGCGGGGGAGCGGCGAAATCCAGGCAATCCAGGAACGCCCGCGCTTCCCGGCTCGCCGCCTCCGTAAACTCGCGCGGCGTAGCCGCCAATTCCACCGCTCCGTTGCGCAACAAGACGATGCGCGACGCCAGCATCAACGCTTCGCGCACATCGTGCGTGACGAAAATCGCCGTCTTTCCGAGGCTGGTGCGCAGTTCGAGAAACTGCTTCTGCAATTCCACGCGGGTGACGGGATCCACCGCGCCGAATGGTTCATCAAACAGCAGCACATCGGGATCCGCCGCCAACGCGCGCGCCACGCCAACGCGTTGCCGTTGACCTCCGGAAAGCTGCGCTGGATACCGCGCGGCGAAATGCAAAGGATCGAGGCCCACCTGGCGCAGCAGCGCATCCACCCGGTCGCGGATGCGCACGGCATCCCACTTTTCCAAGTGCGGCACCAGGCCCACGTTCTGCGCCACCGTATAATGCGGAAACAGTCCGATCTCCTGAATCACATAACCGATGCGCCGCTTCAATCGCACCGAATCCCAGGCGGTAGTGGACTTGCCCTCTACCAGAACTTCTCCGGTGCTCGGGAATACCATGCCATTGACCATTTTGAGTGCGGTTGTTTTTCCCGATCCGCTGCGTCCCAGCAACACCAGCGTTTCGCCGGCTTCCACCGTCAGATCGATCTTATTCAGGATGCGACGTTCGCCGATAAGGTAAGACGCGCCGCGAAACTCGACGACGGCGCTCACGCAAGCAGCAGGCTTTCGGCGAACGGCCAGGTATCGTCGAGCCATTGGGCCCGGCATTCGAAACCTGCCGCGGCCGCCATGGCGCAAATCTCATCGGCGTAGAACTTATGGCACGATTCCGTCCAGATGGTTTCGTCCTTACGCAAGGAGAATTGAAACTGCGCGGCGCGGATGGAGACACATTGCGGCCGCAGTGAACGCAGATGCATCTCGATGCGCCGCTCCCGGGGATCCCAACGGACTTCGTGCGCAAAGCTGCGCAGGGCGAAATCCGCATCGAGTTGGCGATTGATGCGCGCCAGCAGATTCCGATTGAATGCGGCGGTTACTCCTGCTGGATCGTCGTAAGCCAACAGCATGCGCGCCAGGGGTTTTATAAGATCGGCGCCCAGCAACAGAGCGTCGCCAGGCATCAGGCAGGCGCGCACATCGCGCAGAAAATCCTCGGCGGCGGCACGCCCAAAATTGCCGATCGTACTGCCGAGAAAGAGCACCAGCAGCGACTCGCCCGCGCGGCGCGCGCAAACCGCCTGACGCAATCCGGCAAGATAATCCGCTGCGATCGGGTGAACCTGGGCGTATGGGACGAGCTGGGTCGCGCAACGCGCCAGGGCGGCGGCGGAGAGATCGATGGGATAGTAATTCGGAGCGGGGGGGGAGAGTGACGCGAGTATCAGCCGCGTCTTCGCGCCGCTGCCGCTGCCTAACTCGGCGACCGCCACGGGCGCGGGCATGTAATGGGGCAAGCGCGGCGCCAGGCGACGGATGATGCGCGCGTCCGCGCGGGTGAGTCCATATTCGGGCAGCACCGTTATGGCTTCAAACAGCGCCGTCCCTACGTCGTCGTACAAATACTCACAGGACAGTTGTTTCTGATCCTCGCGGCTCAGGCCCTCGCGCACATCGTCGATGAACATTTAATTCTCAACCAACCGGAAGGTCGCGTAGATATAAGGATACGCGGGACGGAACCAGTTACGGAAGCTGGGACGCAGCAGGCAGCGCGCGGTCCGCGGCGAGCCGCCTTTCAGTACGAAATGCCGGCCATCGAAAAAATTGGCCGAATAACCCGGATAGAACGGAAACGGCTGGAAACCTGCGAACGGCGCGAAAACCGTCGAGGTCCATTCCCATCCGTTGCCCACCATCTGCGAAATGCCGTAAGCATTGGGCGGCGATGCGGTGACTGGCTCGGGATCCCAGCCTCGAAAATCCACATTCGCGCCAAGTGAATCCACGGGACCGCCGTCGTACGCGGCGCGATGGAACTGCGCTTCGGTGGGCAGCGCCGCGCCTTTCCAACGCGCGTAGGCCTGCGCTTCGTCATAAGTAACATAAACCGGCCAATCCAGCGGCAGCGGAATCTCTTCAAACATGCCGCGATAGCACCATTGGCCGTCGCGGCAGGTCCAGAAATGCGGCGCGGGCGCGCCGGCCTTGACGAATTCGAGATAGTGTCCGTTAGTCACTTTGTGCGCGGCGATGGAGAACGCGGGCACATCCACTGCATGGCGGACGAACTCATTATCCCAACCAAATGCTTCGCCGTGCGCCAGGCCGAGCGTGGCTTCGCCGGCGGGAATTTCAACCATGCGGGTTTCGGGTGCGGGTCCGGAAGGCACTACGGAAACGTCTGCGGAAACCTTCTGTGCGAATGGCAGATGATGCAGCATGTAAGCAAATGTTTCCGCGTGCATCAAGCGATGTTCGATGGCTACGTGCAGGAGTTCGTCCGGCGCATTTCGGAGCGCGCTATCGAGTGAGTCACGCACGCGCGAGCTATAAGCGCGCACTTCGGATGCGGAGGGCCAATCGGACGGCTTATCCGTAGGCAGATCGCCTGAGTCGGGATCTATGCCGAAGGAAAACAGGTGGTCGAAGGTAGGATGAAACGCGGACATGGACAGCGGACCAGCCAGTAAGTTCCAGTCAAAAGCTTCCAGGTGGCCGAGATAGAAAATAATGCGATGCCGTTCAGCAATCGGGCGCTCGTAGAGCGCGGCGGGATTGACAAGATCGAAGAGACCGTCAGTCTGTCGACGAGCTCGAGTGAGTGACTGATGTAATTCCGGACGCGGCGCCATAAGTCTTCTCAGTTTAGCAAAACAGAGAGGGCAGGCTGTTAGTGATGACCCGTACATTCGCAGCAGTGCAGGACTTTGCCAGGCACGTCGCCCGCCCCACAACTTTTCACCTGTCCGCTGGGCGAATTCGCCGTCTAAGAGGGAGGAGGATTAATGTTCGCTGATTTGCGGGACGCCCTGCGGCAGCTTCGAAAGGCGCCGGGGATCGCCATCACCGCGGCGATCACCCTGGCTTTGGGAATTGGAGCGACTACGGCGCTTTTTACGCTCGTCGATCAAGTAATGTTGAAGTCGCTGCCGGTGGTCAAGCCGGAGGAGTTGTGGCGTATCGGAGATAAGGTCCGCTGCTGCAACTGGGGCGGATACACGCAAGGCGATGATGGGGATTTTTCGCTGTTTTCATGGGAGGCATACAAGGATTTCCGCGAGCACACACCAGAGTTTTCGGATCTGGCGGCGTTACAGGCGGGCAACGAGTCGCTCGGCGTGCGGAAGGCTGGGTCGGCGGCGCCGGTAGATACGCGCAATGGGGAGTGGGTTTCCGGCAATTTTTTCCAAACTTTCGGCATCCAGCCATGGATCGGCCGGCTGATGACTGACGCAGACGACCATGAGGGCGCGCCGCCCGTAGCGGTAATGAGCTATCACGTGTGGCGGGAAAAATACGGCGCAGACCCTTCGGTGGTGGGCGGTGCTTATCTAATCAACGGGCATCCGTTCACCGTCATCGGCGTGGCCGCGCCGGGATTCTACGGAGCGAAACTGGCCGGTTGGGGCATGCCGGATTTTTGGCTGCCGCTGACCACCGAACCGTTGATCGACGGCGAGACGGCGCGTCTCCAAAGACCTAACGAGAACTTCCTGGATTTCATCGGAAGGGTGCGGCCGGGCGTGAATCCCAAGACGCTCGAAGCCAAGTTGAAAGTGGAGTTCCACGATTGGCTGGCCAGCCATGTGCCGGATATGGAGCCAAGCGAGAAAGAGCTTTGGCGGCAGCAGACCCTGCACATGATTCCAGGCGGCGCGGGCGTGGCGTCGATGCGGGATCAATATCAGGATGGACTGACATTGCTGCTCATCGCGGCGGCCTGTGTGCTGCTGGTGGCCTGCGCGAATCTGGCGAATCTGATGCTGGCGCGCGGCTGGAAGGATCGCCCGCAGACTTCCGTCCGCGTGGCGTTGGGCGCGTCGCGTGCGCGCCTGGTGCGCAAGGTATTAGTTGAGTCCCTGCTGCTGGCCATCATCGGCGGCCTCTTGGGTATCGCCGTCGCCTATGCCGGGACCAGGCTGATTATCTACCTGGCCTTCCGCATCGGCGGTCCACAAAACTACGTCCCTATCGGTGCGGCGCCATCGTGGCCGGTGCTGCTCTTCACGCTGGGAATATCGCTCGCGACCGGCGTCATCTTTGGCATCGCTCCGGCGTGGATGACTTCGCATACCGATCCCGCCGAGGCGTTGCGCGGAGCCGGCCGTTCCGTGGGGGCGAGACGCTCGTGGGCGCAGAAGGCGCTGGTGAT
>Ga0335074_10007324_pt1 | contig 15280 bp, 13 predicted proteins | sample Lox_Sample_23_FD_206715 | JGI IMG/M metagenome (GOLD analysis project Ga0335074, IMG submission 206715) | Soil microbial communities from Loxahatchee National Wildlife Refuge, Florida, United States - Lox_Sample_2.3 | ecosystem: Environmental > Terrestrial > Soil > Wetlands | place: USA... | reverse complement strand
TCAGACATGCAGGCTGGGCCGGTAGATCAGTTCTTGGGTGTGGCCGTCGAGCGTCCGGCTCTCGATTAGCTCGAGATCGAAGTCCGCCGCACCCCGGAAGACTGGCTCATCTCCGGTCTGACCGGTGATCACGGGGAAGATCGTCACCTGGACGCGGTCGACAAGACCCGCGGCCATCAGTGACCGGTTCATCGACAGGCTGCCGTGCGAGCGCAGCGGCACCGCGGACTCCTCCTTGAGCCGGGCGACGACGTCGACGGCGTCACCACTCGCTACCGCCGCGTCCGGCCAGTCGAGGGGGCCGTTGAGCGTCGTCGACACCACTATCGCCGGCATGTTCCGCATCCGGGTGACCCATGGGTCAAACACCTCGGAGTCCTCGGTGCTCGAGGCCACCATCTCCGCGAACGCGCGGTACGTATTGGCCCCGAAGACCATCCGCTGCGCCTCGCTGTACACGGCGAGGCGGTGGTCGAGCAGCTCGGGGCCTTGTTTGCCCCAGTAGCCGCCCCAGTCGCCGCCGCTGATCGAGGCGAAACCATCAAGGCTGGAAAAGACGTCGAAAGTGTAGGTAGCGGTCACGATGCTCTCCTGGAGTCCGTTGATCGGGCTGTTGCTGGTCTATCAGCTTGGCTACGAACAAGCTCGACGCGATCCGACACCACCGCTCAGCTCTTGGCTTCCTTGGGCCGCTCGTCGAGAAGTCTGTGCCGCTCAGAAACACGTAATGCTTCCCAGTGCGCAATGTCTCCTAGGCCAGCGCCGCGGGATAGAACCCGTGGTGCTTGCCGCAACACAACGGCAGGCGCATCAGGTCACGTCAAAGGCGTGCTTGGCCCCGAGTTCGGTACCAGCGCGCGTGGACTAAGGCACGCCAGGCGGCCCCCACGCCAGCGGAGCAGGCCTCTCCGCAGCTCGGCGGCCCTACGACCTGCGCCACGCGTGTCTATCCACATGGCTCAACGGTGGCGTCTATCCGACCCAGGTTGCTGAATGGGCCGGGCACAGTGTCGACGTGCTGCTGCGTATCTACGCCAGATGCGTCGTCGGCCAGGACGAGCTCGCCGAGCGGCGGATCACCGAGGCTCTGAGCCAGGGCTAACTTGGGCACGTATTGGGGACAGCGACCTGCATCCAGCCGCACACGAGAAGGCCCGAGCAAGATCACAGCATCGAGGCATGACCGCAGGTCACGAGCCCAGAACCAGGACTTTCAGATGGTGGGCCTAACGTGTCAGCACGCGAACCCAGGTTGGCTCGCCGACGGTCCGGAAATCATGATCTCAGGAGTTGCCTTGACGACCTCATCTGGCAGCTTGGTGGCGACGTCGCCCAGACGGCCGATGACGGCCTCGCCTGCGAGGCGCAGCAGACGCTCGGCGTCCCAGCGTTCCTTTCCTAGATCCACAAGTTCGGCTGCCGCATCAATCGTCTCGGCCAGGTCCGTGAGAAGGTCATCAACTCCCCTGGTCACAACTCCACGGCCTCGGCGCGAATGTGGTCGTCCTGTGGCTTGAGCGCGCTTCGCGCAACGACGTCGACCGCAACGCCCAGGAGCTCCTCCAGATCCTGAAACAAGCCGACGTGATCAAGAAGAGACGTACCCGGCTCGAAATCGACGAGCAAGTCCAGGTCGCTGTCCTGGCGAGCCTCTCCCCTGGCGACGGAACCGAACACGGCCACGCGATGGGCCTTGCGCTTCCGCGCGACGCGGAGGATCTCCGGGCGGCGGCGGCGCAGCCCTTCCAGCGTCAGCACGTCATCGGTCACCTATCTAGGGTATCGCCGCATGATCCCCTCGACGCGAACTCCATCCCGACGGTCGACGAGGGTCGTGGCAGTTGGCCGACTGCCAGGTCATGACGACGGTGGCCGATGACAAGCGTGGCTACACAGACTGCTCCTGTTGCCTGCCTACGAGCGTCCGATTCTCAGAAGGCTGTGCTGATCCAGGTATGTCCATCGCTGACCGCTGAGCAGGTCTGGTTCCAAGCTGGGGTGCCTAACGTGTCCACCGCGGACTGCAGCTATCCGTAGCCGTTGTTAGCAACGAGTTAGCAAGATCATCATCGGACTCGCTGTGCACTGAGGTGGGCTTAGACGATCCGGCCCTGACCGCACCGACCGCCCGCGACGGCGCCCTCAGCCGCGGCATGGCCTGCGGACACGCGCCGCGGGGAATCTGGCAGCTGGACCGGCTCGACCAGTGGCATCAGGTGCTGGCGGGCGTGTGCTTCTCCAGCGACTGGAACGCGCCCCACCCGGCCGGCCTGCTCCGGCCCCCGGTCCTGACAATCCGCCCCGGGTGCTGCGGGAATGGGGCGGTCCCGTTCTCGTTGTGCACGGCCAGCGCTAGATGTCGTTCCCCGTCGGCGTCGCCCGACGACTGCATGCCGAAAATGCCGGGCAGCACGCTGGCTGAGATTCCCGACCCAGCTCACATGGCGCACTTCGATCAGCCAAGAGCATGGGTTGAGGCCGTTCAGGCATTTCTCCGGCCACTAGCTGGAGCGTGATCTAACGGACTCGAAGCCGTGACCCGCTGATTGCAAACTAGTGGCAGCATGGCCAGCGCCAGCTACTAATGCGGCGACAGGTTGATGAGGGCCACGTCGAGCCGGCCAATGGCAACACGGCTGCTGTACTTCGGCGCTTTACCCGGACCACGCTCGGGCCGGGCGGCAGGATGCGCCACTATGAAGGTGTGCAGGACCAGGAAAAGCGTGTCGGACAGCTCCTTGCCGGGCCGCGCGGCCGTGAGCTCTGTGCGCGGCTGGCAGGTGTCCCGGCCTGGGATGTCCACGACGAGGATGCGTCGGTCGTAGTGTCGCGCCTGCTTAGCGGTGAACCCGGCGAGGACGTCGTTCCTGACCTCAATGGCGATGATCCCCTGGCGGCGGTCCCTGTCCTCGGGGAGATCGCGGAGCAGGTGAGTTACTGGGGCGACTATACGGCTGCTGACCCGCTGGAAGAACCGGCCGTGCTGGCGGTGATACGAGCCCAGGCTGAGATGGTTGCTGGTGCCGGCGGCTGCCAGTGGTGGTGGTCAGCTCTGGACCGCGATGCTCAGGTATATGTGCAGTGGACAGGCCGGGCGGAATCCGCGCCGGCACTCGAACCCGCCTACGCCGCCGCGATGCTCCGCGAGGTTGCGCGCCGCGCCGCCGAGACCGAGCAGAGCATGGACTCAGACCGCCACAAGCCGGCTGGATCCGGAGTGAACGGCAGCTGGTGGTCACACCCGTGGCCTGGCGCGTTCTCGACCACGCGGCACCTGGGCAGGCTCGGCAGTCTCCTGCTCGCCGGCTACGAAGACGGGTTCGGCGACACCGAGGCGGTCATCTGGCCGCTGGCCGTAGCCGACGGCGCCCGCGTCTGGGAGATCGACACTCCCGCTGCGTGGCAGGACCTGGTGTCCGCCTACCCCCGGCCGGCCACTGCAACCTACCGGCACACCTGGGCCTGGACCGGCTGGGACGGTGAGTGGCTCACGCCGGACTGGCCGGCCGTCGCCAACGACTGGGACGGCGTGCACCTGACCGTCGCCGGTTACCTGGGCGCTGCCGGCCGCGCCCTCCCGGTGGCATCCGCGCGCACCATGCTCGCCGGCTGGAACCCGGACGAGACCTACTGGCTTGCCGATGTCATCACCCCAAGCGGCGAGCCGCAGCGGTGGCGGACCAAGGATGGTGATCCGCTTGCCTGGGACCGGTACTGACGAACCAGCCGGCCGATGAGGTGCACGGACTTCCACGGCCGTCCCATCCTCTCGACGGGCGCGGAATCGATCCGGCGAAGATCAGGGTCAATGGTGCCCGGAGGGCATCACATGTGACGCGCGGAGCGCGAGCTTCCCACCATCACCTACAGGCGGGCGTGGATCAAGTCATGCCAGGCAACGCTGACGACGACTGAGCAAGCCACTCCGCTCGCCCGGCGGCCGTACGACCTACGCCACGCGTGCCTGTCCACATGGCTCAGCGGCGGCGTCTATCCGACCCAGGTTGCTGAATGGGCCGGGCACAATGTCGACGTGCTGCCGCGTATCTACGCCAGATGCGTCGTCGGCCAGGACGAGCTCGCCAAGCGCCGGATCACGGAGGCGCTGCGCCAGGACTGAACTTGGGCACGTATTGGGCACAGCGACCTGCATCCGGCCACCTGGGACCGCATACAGTCGCATCAGAGCAGTGCCGCTCAAGATCACGAGAAAGTCGCGAACCTGCAGGTCAGACTGGCAGCACCTGGGAATTCAAGTTGTGGGGCGGGTGGGGCTCGAACCCACGACCGGCGGATTATGAGTCCGCTGCTCTGACCGGCTGAGCTACCGCCCCTTGACCTATCGATCAATTACAGCAGAAGCCGACACCGACCGGGTGCAAGGCCTCACGCCCGCTCCAGCCGGCTCCAGCATTAACCTGCTTACCTTGCGCTGAGCTGCATGGCCATCGCGTGCTCAACCAGTGCGATCAACGTGGTCTTGGTTGAGTTGCGATTGCGAGCGTCGCACTGCATGATCGGCACCCGCGGGCTGATAGACAGAGCTTCCTGCACGTCCGAAAGCGCATGCGGGAAGTCACCGTGGAACCCGTTCACCGCGACGATGAACGGCAACCCGGCCGACTCGAAGTAATCGACCGCCGGGAATGAGTCCGCCAGCCTGCGGGTGTCCACCAGGACCACCGCGCCGATGGCGCCCTGGATCAGGTCATCCCACATGAACCAGAACCGGTGCTGCCCTGGCGTGCCGAAGAGGTACAGGATCAGGCCAGCGTCGAGGGTGACCCGGCCGAAGTCCATCGCGACAGTTGTCGTGGTCTTGTCCGGGGTGTGGCTCAGGTCGTCCAGCCCATCGCTGGCCGTGGTCATGACGGCCTCAGTGGTCAGCGGCGTGATCTCGGAAACCGAGCCCACGAACGTGGTCTTGCCTACGCCGAAGCCGCCGGCGACGACGATCTTCACCGACGTCATCGCGGTTTCTGCAGTCATCGCAGGGACCGCCCTAGAGCTTGCGAAGTCCACTGAGCACCCTTTCGAGCAGGTTGATGTCCGGGCGACCCTGTGCGTGGTCGATCTGATGTACCCGGACCAGTCCTTCCATTGCCATGTCCGCGATCAGCACCCTGGCCACGCCCAACGGCATCCTCAGCACGGCCGAGACTTCGGCAACTGACCGCCAGTCACGGCAGAACCCGAGGATGGCCTGACATTCGGGGCTGAGTACCGAGAGGTCCCGCGCCTCGTAATGAGAAGCGGCCACCATAGCCTCGATCTGCAGTTGAGTCCGTGGTTTGGTGCGCCCGCCGGTAACCGCGTACGGGCGAACAAGAGCGCTGGATTCGTCAGCTACTCCGCGCGGGCCTGTGTCGTGCTGCCATGGGTCACGGGGCGCAGATGAGTGCCCGGGGACGTAGCCAAAATCCGCCCCGGCGAGGTCATCACGACCATCCGGGTACAGGCTCTCGCCTGTCTCCCAGTCATCGCGGCCGTGGCCAAACACGGCAGCCTCCTGTCACTATCGACCGCCCCCAGCCCAGCCGGGCTGGCCACCGCGAATCTCGGGTGTCAGCGCGCTACCCACCCGCTCGACGAGCAGCGCCATCTCATATGCAACCAATCCCATATCGCAATCGGCCGCCGCGAGAACCGCCAGGCTGGATCCGTCGCTGATAGCCATGATGATCAGCAGTCCGCGATGCATCTCGACGACGGTCTGGGTGACGGCACCGCCCTCGAAGACGCGAGCCGCGCCCTGCGTGAGGCTTGTCAGCCCCGAGGTCACGGCGGCCAGCTGATCCACCCGGTCGGCCGGGAAGCCACGCGAGAACGCCATCGGCAGGCCGTCCGCGGAGACCACGATCGCGTGCGCCACTGAGGGCACCCGCTCTACAAAATTCGTGATCAGCCAGTTCAGGTCTTGAGCCGGACGCACGAGCGGACTCACAGGCGCACCTTCCTCTCGCGGCGTATATCCGGTCCCGCCGGACGCGGCGCCGCTATGGCTACACGCGGATCAGCCGGCCGGCGCATCCACGTTCTCAGGCTAAGCATGACGAGTTCAGCAAGATCGTGTCACCCTCATCGAGAACCGTCATCCTCACCGGAGTTTCCCTCATCTCCGGTGGCTGCCGCACGTCCTTCTCGCACCCCGCGCTGGAAGCTCGCAAAACGCTCCCTCGTAACCGCGGCCGACCTCGCGGGCACAGGTGCGACAGGCTCCGGCGATGCAGTTCCGGGAACGAGGTTCGCCTGGGGGACCCGCTTGGGCAGGCCAGCCGTTGTCGTGCCGGCAGTCGCCGGTGAGCTGGCCGCCGCAGCTGCTTCCCAGCCCTGGTCCGCGGCGGAAGCCGCCCAGGCTACCTCAGCCTCAGCAAGCCCGCTGTCTTGCCGCTCTGGCCAGCTAGCACCGGCACCCGGACCGCCGGCAACGCTGGCCGGTCCGTTGCCGGGACTGACTACGCTGGCGGGGCTCCTTGTGCTCCCGAAGCTCGCCGCAGCGCCGGCCGGAGCCGATGCAGCGGGCACACCGCTCCGACCACGCCGGAACCAGTCGGACTCTACGGCCTCGAAGATCGGCAGCCTGTTCTCGTGGGCGACGTGCTCCGCGGGCGGCACGACAACACCGCCGGCCACCGCGCTACCACTCGAGGACGCCGCGGCTGCGACGAGTCCGCTGTCCCAGCCGAATCCGTCGCGCTGCCGCGCAGCCGGGACGTCATCCACGCTGTCCGCCGGAGTCTGTCCGGCCGGGCTGCCATGGCCCACGACGGTTGGCTGGCCCAGCGTCAGGGGCTGCACCGACGACTCTGTCCGCGGCGCGGCCGCGAAATCGACGGTCGGGCCGGATATGTCGCTCGCGTGCTGACTACTAGCGAAGACCTCGTCACCCTGGTAAGGGCCATCATCCGAGCCCAGGCGCTCGGTCGCGGCAGCCAGGTCGGCCTCAGCGGCGTCGGAACCGAAAGCTGGCAGCGGGCTCGTGGTCGCAGCGCCGCCCCAGCCAGGATTGCCCGGATGGGGGCCAGCGCCCGGCACCCGGCGCGGTCCGAGACCGGCAATATCACTGGAGGTGAACTTCGGCACTCGGGCAGCGTTGATCTCCTCCTCCGCCGGGGAGGAGAGACGGTCGGCGTCGCCGTTCAGCCCGGCCGGCAGCGCGGCCATAGCCCCGGCCACTAGCCCGCCCGGCTGCGCTCCGACGGGGCCGAGACCTGCGGCAGTTGCCGGGACGTCAAAGTTACGCATGCCAGGCGTGCCGCCGTCGACATCGTGGCTGACGACCTCGTCGGGCAGCCAGACCAGCGCGGTCAGGCCGCCTGCCGGAGCTGGCCGGAGTCGAACCCGGATTCCGTGCCGGGCGGCCAGCCGCGCGACCACGAAAAGGCCCATCCGGCGGGATACCGCCACGTCAACGACAGGCGGGTTGTCGAGCCGCCAGTTGGCGTGGGCCATCTCCTCCGCGCCCATGCCCACGCCCTGGTCGGTGATATCGAGGAGCACGCCGCCGCTGCTGAGCAGGTGGCCGGCGACGGCCACCGGAGTCTCCGCCGACGAGAACGAGGTTGCGTTCTCCGCCAGCTCTGCGAGTAGGTGCACGACGTCGTTGACGGCATGGCCGCGGACCGCGATTCCCGGCTGCACGTTCAGCGTCACGCGTTCGTACTGCTCGATCTCGGACACAGCGGCTCGCAGCACGTCAACGAGGGCGACCGGCTGGTTCCACCGCCGGCTGGCGTCGTGACCGGCCAGAACCAGCAGGTTTTCCGAGTTGCGGCGCATTCGGGTTGCGAGGTGGTCCATCTGGAACAGGCTGGCCAGCCGGTCCGGGTCCTGCTCACCTTGCTCGAGATCGTCGATCAGCCGGATCTGGCGTTCGACCAGTGACTGGCTGCGCCGGGACAAGTTGACGAACATCGCGTTGACGTTGCCTCGCAGGGCGGCCTCGTTGGCAGCCAGCCGCAGAGCTTCGCGGTGCACCTGGTCGAACGCACGCGCGACTTCACCAATCTCGTCCGAGGAGTCCACGTCTATCGGCTCGACCTCGAGCGGAACGCCGGCCCCGTCGGAGTCACTCATCCGGCGCACGGTCTCAGGCAGCCGGACGCCGGCCACCTCTAGGGCGCCCGACCGCAGCCGCCGCAGCGGACGGACCATCGACCGGCCGACCACAGTGGTCAGGATCAGCGCGAGCAGCAGGACGAGGAGAACTGCGGCGCCGATGGCGGACGCAGTGATGATCGCGTCGCGGTGCAGCGTCGTCGCCCTGTTGATGGTGGAGGTCACCAGGGACTGCTCCACTGCCCTGATGCTGTCAATGGTGCCGGTGGTCATCGTGCCGAACCACCCGTTGGCGGTGTACACCGACAAGTACAGCGGCTTCTTTTCCAGGCCGAACTGGATCGCCTGCTGCTCGTTGAGGCTGGCAAAATCTACCAGGCTGTTAGACAGCTCGTTCGTGTACAGCGAGATCTGCTGTGGCGTCGCGACCCGGTCGAACTCCGCTTGGTTCGCGTTCTGCTCTTCCTGTGCAGCTTGCACTGCCGTAAGAATCGCCGGGGTGATCTGGCTTTCCTGGGCATAGGAGTAAGCGAGCAGCCCGCGTTGCTCCGATGTCTCTTCCTCGATCAGCGAGATCAGGTTCAGTGACCGCACGTCGTTGTTCAGGGCCGGGTCGCCGCTGCCCAGGGCGATGTTGTCATCGAGCTCGAGCAGCTGGGTAATGATCCCGGTGTATTTGGTCATGACGACGACTGCCGGCAGGTGGGTCTTGATTGCCGCGGTTCGCAGTGGCCCGACTAGCCGGAGGACGTCGCCAATGTTGGCCGCGTCTTGCTGGACCTGGGCCGGGTAGCCAGCGCCGATAGTGGCGCTGTCGGCTTCAACCTTGTGGATCCACGGTCCTGAGAGGGCCTGGTCCTGCCTGACCAGCAACAGGTACTGCTGGCTGCCGTTCTCGCAGTTCTGCGACGCGGTACCCGTCTGATCGGTGGCGCCGATGCACTCCATGGTCTGGTCGCGCTCGTACTCGAGATTGAAGGCGAGCGTGGTCACGTCGTAGCTGAGCTTCGCCAGGTGCTCCACCCGCTGATAGGCGAGCGCGTTCTGAACGGCGGTCGCGATGTAGGTGCCGCCGAGTACGACTGCGGTCAGCGTCGGGATGATGATCAGCAACATCAGCCGGGACCGGACACGCCAGTTCTTCAGTGAGCGCCAGCGCAGCCCGCTGCCCTGGGATTGCTGACCCGGCCCGGTGCTGTCGGCCGCAGCGCCGCCTGCGGGCGGTCCGCCGGCTGACGCGCCGCCTCCCACCGCCGGCCTGCCAGCTGAAGCAGCGCCGTCCTGGCGACTTTCAGAGCGGCTGGCAGCCGGAGCGGCGGGGCGGGCCTTTTTGTCTCGGGACGGCACAGTCTCTGAACCCCTCACCTGTCAGCCGTGGTACGGGGGCACGCCGATCGGCCACGGGACGCTACCGACACGGCGATCCTCCCAGATAGCGACTCATCATCGGGTGCAGTCACAGCCACGGCAACTCTAGCCGTTAACCGGGTTACGTGCGCCAATACACACACGAATCGGAAAAACCACTGTAACGTGATGTTTGACGGGCCTCCTGGCAGCAATAGGGTACTCTCTGCCCCAACGCCCGTGTTCAGGAAACTCTCCGGTTCACATCCCCGATGACCGGATGAGTGGCGATAAATCTCAGACCGCGCGAGGAGAGTCATGAGGCTTGACCCGGCCGGAGTCCCGCTGCTGAACCCGGGCCGCCGCGGTATCCGGGCCCGCCGGTCGATGGCGGCGCTGTCGGGGCTTGCTCTGCTGCTGGCCGCGGGCTGCAGCGCCTCGGCTAGCCCCGGCGGTGCGGTGTCCGGCACGGTCGTCATTGCCGCCGAACCTGGCGTCAGCAACGCCGCCATTTACCTGGCGCGAAAGGACGGCCTGTTCGCCGCCGAGGGCCTACCTCATGTGGAAATCCGGAGTTACGCAAACCAGGCCGCGGTGCTGGCCGCCTTGCAGAGCGGCCAGGCTGACATCGCCGCGGCCGACTATGGCGACATCTTTTACCAGCAGGCCCAGAGCCACACTCATGACCTGCGTATCCTCGCCGACGGCTATGACGCCACCGCGGGCGTGCTCGAGATCCTGACGCTGCCCAACTCATCCATCACGTCCCCGCTGGGCCTGGTGAAAGCGGGCGTCAAGGTTGGCTTGCCGGATGACGACCTGCTGAAGGTGCAACCGAACGCCGGAATCCCGCCAAGCCTGGACGCGGCCGCGGCGACTAGCGTGCTCACCGGCTACATGGTGCAGGCGCAGGCCGACACCGTGCAGTGGGACGCGATGTCCCAGCAGCAGGAGGTTCAGGACCTGCAGAACCACACACTTCAGGCGATCCTGGTCAGTGAGCCCTACATCTACCAGGCGGAAAGCGAGCTCGGCGCGGTCGAAGTGCTGGACGCATGCAGCGGCTCCACCGCCGGACTGCCGCTGCTCGGGTACGTCGCGATGAGTCCCTGGGTCAAGGATCAGCCCGGCGCCGTCGCCGACTTCCAGGCCGCCCTCGCAAAGGCGCAGGCCGACGCCTCACTCGAAGGCCAGGTTCAGGCCGTGCTGCCGAGCGCCACCGACATGACCGTGCAGGACGCTGACCTGATCACCGTTGGCTCCTACCCCACGGCTACCAGCAAGGACAGCCTGGAACAAGTGGTCACGCTCTTGACGGACTTCAACGTATTCAGCCAAGCCGACGCCCCGCCCGTCCCGCCGATGCTGGTCACGTCGAAGGGCTAACCGCGACAGATCAGCCGCGCTCGGCGCCCAGGCCGAGCTGCCGGGCAATCACCATCCGCTGCACCTCGGACGTTCCCTCGCCGATCTCGAGGACCTTGGCGTCGCGGTAGAACCTGGCTACGGGGAACTCGTTCATGAAGCCGTAGCCGCCGAATATCTGGGTTGCGTCACGGGCGTTGTCCATGGCCGCATTCGAGCAGGTCAGCTTCGCGATGGCGGCCTGCGATTTGAACGGCTCGCCGGCCACGAGCCGAGCCGCGGCGTCATACCAGGCAAGCCTGGCCACGTGCGCGCGCGCGGCCATATCCGCGATCTTGAACTGAGTCGCCTGGTAATGCCCGAGCTCGTGACCGAACGCCGTCCGCTCGGCGGCATAGCGCAGGCACTCGTCGACGCAGCCCTGGGCCAGGCCCGCCGATAGCGCGGCAATCGCGACCCGGCCCTCGTCCAGGGTCTGCAGGAACTGCGCGTAACCGCGGCCGCGTTCGCCAAGCAGGTTCCCGGCCGGCACCCGGCAGCCGGAGAACGCCAGTTCCCGTGTGTCCGAGCAGCGCCAGCCCACTTTGGAGTACTCCGGCCCGACGATGAAACCGGGCGTCCCGGACGGCACCATGATCGCGGAGATCTCCGGCTTGCCGTCGGTCCGGCCGGTGATCGCCAGGGCGGTCACTACCGAGGTGATCGAGGTACCCGAGTTCGTGATGAAGGCCTTCGAGCCGTTGATCACCCACTCGTCGCCGTCTGACCGCGCCGTCGTGCGCATCCCTCCCGGGATGTCGGAGCCGCCGCCCGGCTCGGTCAGTCCGAAAGCAGCCAGGCGCTCGCCCTGGCACAGCTCGGGCAGCCAGCGATCCTTCTGCGCCGCCGACCCGAACCGGAAGATCGGCATCGCGCCTAGCGAGACGCCGGCCTCCAGCGTGATGGCGACCGACGAATCGACCCTGGCCAGTTCGTGCAGAACCAGGCAGAACGCGAAGTAGTCGCCGTCCATACCGCCGTATTCCGCCGGGAACGGCAGACCGAACAGGCCCATCTTGCCCATCCGGGCGACGATCTCGTACGGGAACTCGCCGCGCTCGTAGTGGCGGCCGATGACCGGCGCGACTACCTCCCGGGCGAAGTCCTCCACAGTGCTGCGGAGCGCCTCTTGCTCCTCATTGAGCGTGAAGCCAACCATGCCTTGGATGCTACCGCCGGCCGTCTGGCCACCGCCGGCCCCGCAGGTCAAGGTCAAGTTTGCGGAGGGACCGCTTAGCCTGGCACCAACGCTTCAGTGCGGCACGTTAGTCTCTCGTGCGAGCACTGCCCGTGCGAACGCTGGCCGGGGCCGCCCCGTGACGAGTCCAGGAGGACGTGATGGCGACGCTAACTTGTCCGAACTGCGCGGCCGAAGTGAAGCCCGACGACCTGATCTGCTTCACTTGCGGCGCTAACCTGCCGCGCACCCGGGCGCGCGACGACGACGCACCGCCTGCGAACACCATCATGCAGGAATACCTCCGGCCGCACGAGCGGGCCAGCGCGATCTCGCCGACCGTGCTCCGGCTGTCCTTCCCGACCGGGAACGTGGAAGTGCCCGCTGGCACCACTTTGCTACTTGGCCGTGATCCGGCCGAGTCCCTGGTAGCGGCAGCTTTCGCGGAGTACGAGAACGTCTCCAGGAGGCACGCCACGGTGACCGTCGATGACGACGGACATGCCAGCATCCGGGACGAAAACTCGACAAACGGCACATTTGTTAACGGGGATCGCGTGCTCCCAGGGATTGCCGTGCGGCTCGCCGACGGTGACATTGTCCGGCTCGCCGCCGACGTCTCGGCCGAGGTGATGCTGCCCCGGCAGCAGCCCGACCCGGCCTGGTTCAGCCGCCCGGACCAGCGCTAGCGCGCCTAACCAACTGGCCCGTACGGGTCCGGGCCGTCCGCAAACCACGGATCGCCGACTCCGCCCGCGCTGAACCAGGGCCGGTACAGGTCATCGCCCGCTCCGGCTGGGCCTGCATGCGGTTTCCAGCCACCGTCCCGCTGTTCGTGACCGGACCGGGCCACGCCCGCTGCCCGGCGCGTGGTCTGGCCTCTGGCTACTCGCCCGCCACCACGGCCGGGCGCGACGTCGGCTTCGTCCGGGCCGCCAGGGTCAGCCGCATCACCCCACCCGGCAGTTCCACCGAGGTCGCCCGGGCCGTCGACATCGTCGATCTCGGCGAAGTCATCGTCATCAGCAGCATCGGTCGCCGACGGATCCGGGCCGCGCCACCAGGCGTCGGGCTCGCCGCGCCACCAGGCGTCGGGCTCGCCACCCCACCTGGCGTCCGCGCGCGCTGGACGGCCGTTTCCGGCACGGCTGGCAGTGGCCCAGGAAGCCGGATGAGCGTCCGCCAGGCGGGCCAGCCGGGCGGCGAGGTAATCAGAGCCATCGGGCAGACTTCGGCCGAAGCCGGGTTCATCGGACCGCCGCATGCAGATGATTGTGCCGCAATTCCGCGGCGCGCCGCGGCCGGCCAGCGACTCCGCCACCGCTGATTCGCACCGACGCGGCCCGGCAGCCGGTGACCTTCATCCGGACGTAACCTTATTTGCACTGTGAAAACTAACAAGTCCCCCGAAAGCATGCGCGCGTGATCAACCTCGAACTGAACTGGCGCGACGCCGCCGGGGCCGCAGCCGGCCTGGCCGTGACCGCTACCGCACTGTGGGCCGCCGGGAAGCCCCGGCTTGTTAAAGCAGCGGTAGCCACCCGGGAAATCGCGCTGGCGCTCGGCCTGTTCGCGCTCTGGCAGTACGCAGGCTCGTTCGCCGTCATGGGTCCGGGCGGCGCTCTTGCCAGAGCCCGCTGGATCTGGAACTTCGAGCGAACCATCCACTTGCCGAGCGAGACTGCGATCCAGCATCTCTTCCTGCACCATCCGCTGCTCATCGAGTTCTTCAACCTCTACTACGACACGTTGCACTTCCCGGTGCTTCTCGGCTGCATGGCGTGGCTGTTCGTCTGGCACCGTGACCGGTACGGCCGATGGCGAACGACGCTTGTTGCGTTCACCGGCGTCAGCCTGGCCGTGCAGCTCATCCCGGTAGCCCCGCCGCGGATGCTGGCGAGCACCGGGCTGGTCGACACTGCGGTGCGCTACCACGAATCGGTCTACTCGAGCGTCGGAGGCTTCGACCCGGATCAGCTGTCCGCCATGCCGTCCGTGCACGTCGGCTGGGCACTTCTGGTCGCTGTCGCCGTCATTACCACGGCCTCGGGCCGATGGCGCTGGCTGGCAGTGCTCTATCCGTGCCTGACGATCCTGGCAGTGATCGTCACTGCGAATCACTTCTGGCTGGACGGCATTGTCGCAGCAGCGATCCTGTCCGTGGTGCTCGCGGTCCAGGCGGTCGCGCGGGCGTTGCTGGGACAGCGACGCCAGCGGCGGCTGGCGGCTAGCGGATCAGACCGGGTCGTCGTCGATCTCGATGCCGAGCGCCTCGGCGAGCACCGGCGCCGCGATCGCAAGCTGGCCGGAGCTGATGATGGCGCCGCGCAGCGAGCCGACGTCGATGATCACGCCGAGCTCGGCAGTCCTCAAGTCAGTCTGCTCCATGGTGACCTTGCTGAGATCGGCACGCACCAGTTGCGTGCCGGGGAACGAGCACCGCGTCAGCGCAGCCCCGGCGAAGTCGACGTCGCGCAGGACGCAGTTGTCGAAGACCACGGCGGTGAGACGGGAGGCCCGGAAGTTAACGGAGTCCAGCTTGCAGCCGCTGAACACGACATTCCGCAGCTCAGCGCCGAAGACCTGAACTCCGGCCAGCGCTGAGCTCAGCATGATCACCTCATGCCAGTGGCTTTCGGCCAGGTTTGTGCCGGTCAGCCGCAAGTCACGAGCCCAGACGTCGCGCAGGCTCGAGCGCTGCAGAGTGCCGTCGCTGATCGATACTCGCCGGAACGCGCATTCAAGAAAGCGCGTATTCGCGGCACGCGGGCTGTCGAACTGAGCCTGCTCGAAGAGCACGGTGTCGAAATCGGATCCGTCGAGCTCACTGTCGTTAGGAGTGAGTGCGGCGGCGTACGGCATCTCGGCCAGGTCAGGCAACTTCATCGTGATCGCGGTCCTGCCTCGGGGCGACGGTGCTACCAGGGTCAACGGGGCCAGCAAGGAAGCGTTGCACATCTCTTGCCTCAGCGGCGAGCGCGGCCTCGGCATTGCCGGGAAGCTCGCCGAAACGATCCAGTGCCACCTGCCCGCCCGTCCACGCCCAGATGCCGGCGGCTTTCCCGCCGACCAGAGCGAGCGGCCGGAACAAGCCGTTGACCGTCACGACTCCCCGGTGATCGCCTAGCAACGGCTCGCGCGACGCCCAGCCGAGCAGTACCGGATCGAACGCACCGAGTAGCCGGGGCGGGGGCAGGCTCGCCTGCTCACGTGACGACGCGGCGAGCTCAGCGAGGTCACCGGCCCCCTCCCGGAGTTCAGGTGCGATGGCCGTCAGTCCGCGTCGCACCTGAC
>Ga0335074_10007323_pt1 | contig 15281 bp, 16 predicted proteins | sample Lox_Sample_23_FD_206715 | JGI IMG/M metagenome (GOLD analysis project Ga0335074, IMG submission 206715) | Soil microbial communities from Loxahatchee National Wildlife Refuge, Florida, United States - Lox_Sample_2.3 | ecosystem: Environmental > Terrestrial > Soil > Wetlands | place: USA... | reverse complement strand
GGCTGCGCTGCTGCTGGCCGAGGCCCAGAGCGACGTAGCCACGCGCTGGAAACTTTACGAGCATTGGGCGGCCATGCCGGGAGCGTCGCCTGTGCCCGCGTCAACGCCCGCGCCCGAGGTCCCGGCAAGAGGAGCGCGTTTATGATCGACCTTTCCACTTTCTATCTGGGACGCAAGCTGCGCAGTCCGCTCGTCGCGTCCTCGTCGCCGCTGTGCAAGGACCTAGGCAATCTGCAAAAGATGGAAGAAGCGGGCGCGGGCGCGGTAGTGCTGCACTCGCTGTTCGAAGAGCAGATTATGCTGGAGGGCCAGTCGCTCGACCGGTTCCTGAACGCCAACGCCGACAGTTATGCGGAGTTTGCCAGCTATTTTCCCGATATCGGGCCTTATGACTTCGGACCGCGTGCGTATCTGCTGCACATCCGGGCCGCCAAGAAGGCCTTGCAGATTCCCGTCATCGCCAGCCTCAACGGAGTATCCCTGAATGGCTGGATCCGCTACGCCCGGGAAATTGAAGACGCCGGCGCCGATGCTCTGGAATTGAACGTCTATTTTCTGCCCGCCAGTTTCGAGGTCAGCGGGTCGCAGATCGAAGACGATTATTGCGAGCTGGTCTCGGCCGTGAAGGCCAATGTTCGAATCCCGGTGGCGGTAAAGCTGGGACCGTTCTTTACTTCCCTGCCGCACATGGCCTATCGGCTGGAATGCGCGGGCGCGGGCGCATTGGTGTTATTCAATCGCTTTTATCAGCCCGATTTCGATTTGGAGACGCTGGAAGCGACGCCCAATCTCAAACTCAGCACCTCCGATGAATTGCGGCTGCGCTTGCATGCCGTGGCGCTGCTCTCCTCGCGCCTGAACGTCAACCTCGCGATCACCGGCGGCGTCCACACGGGTGAAGACGCGATCAAAGCCGTCCTGGCCGGCGCGCACTTGGTGATGACTACTTCGGCGCTGCTCGAGAACGGCATCCGCCACCTGCGGCAGATGGAGGCCGGCATGGTCCGCTGGATGGAGCAGCACGATTATGAATCGGTCAGCCAGATGCGTGGCGCCATGAATGCCGCATCGGTGGCCAACCCCGAGGTATACCATCGCGCCAATTATTTGAAGGTTCTGGGCTCCTATATCGCGCGCTCGGCTTAACGCATTCCCAGCGGTTCAGCCCAGCCGTCGCCAGGCGCGATTATCGCCTGGTTTGTCCGAAGAGATCAGCGCATCGGCCTCCACCGGACCTTCCGATCCAGCGGCATAATTCGGAAAGTTCGGAGGCGGCAATTGCGCCCACGCCTCTTCGATGGGCGTGATGATCCGCCACTCAGCTTCCACTTCGTCATGCCGGGTGAACAGCGTCGCGTCGCCGCGCATCGAGTCGAGCAGCAGCGTCTCATAAGCGGGCGGCCCTTTGGAGCCGAACACGGCATCGTAGGAAAAATCGGCCTGCACCGTCAAGGCGCGCATTTGCGAGCCGGGGCGCTTGGCGTCGAAAGCGATGCCGATTCCATCGTCCGGTTGGATGCGTAGCGTGATGACGTTGGGGCCCAGCTGATCGTAGGGGGTGCTCGAAAACAAAGCCTGCGGCGTTCTCTTGAAATGCACGCGAATTTCCGATGCCTGCTTGGGAAGTCGCTTGCCGGTGCGAATGAAAAACGGAACTCCCGCCCAGCGCCAGTTGTTTACGTAGAGCTCCACCGACGCATAGGTCTCGGTGTTCGAATCGGGTTTGACGCCAGGCTCCTGGCGATAGCCCGGTACTCGCTTGCCGGCGACGTCGCCAGGGCCATATTGCCCGCGCACGGTTCGTTTGGCGACCTCTTCCACGGTCATGGGACGGATAGACTTCAGGACCTGCACCTTGGCTTCGCGGACTGCATCCGCCTCGAATTCTATAGGCGGCTCCATGGCGGTCAGCGCCAGCAACTGGAGCATATGGTTGGCCACCATGTCGCGCAGCGCGCCGGTCTCCTCATAGAACCCCGCGCGGCCCTCGACGCCGACGGTTTCGGCGGCGGTAATTTCCACATGATCGATGTAATTCCGGTTCCAGACCGGCTCAAACAACGAATTTCCGAAACGAAAAACCAAAATATTCTGAACGGTTTCTTTTCCGAGATAATGATCGATCCGGAATACATCCTTTTCGTCAAACACCTCGTGCACAATGGCGTTCAATTCCTGCGCCGATTTCAAATCGTGGCCAAAGGGCTTTTCGAGCACGATGCGCGCCCACCCCTTCTGATTGCGATTTAAGCCCGCGTGAGCCAAACCCTTCACCACCGGCGCCGCGACGGATGCGGGAGTGGAGACATAAAACAGATGATTCGGGGTATTGGCGGATTTCTCCGCCTCGCCCAGGCGGTCTCGCAGCTGGCCGAAAAAGGCTTCGTCGTTGATGTCTCCCACCATGTAATGCAGGCGTCCGGCGAATTCATTCCAGTGGGACTCGTTGAAGTCGCGCGCATCGGCCGATTTGGACGCGCTTTCGCGCAACATGGCGCGAAACTGTTCCGAGCTCATTTCGGTTCGCCCGATGCCCAGCACCTCGAAATGAGGATTCATGCAGCCCACGCAGGCCAGGTTGTAAAGGCCCGGAATCAATTTGCGGCGCGTCAGATCTCCCGATGCGCCAAAGATGACCAACAGGCAGGAATCGCCGGTAGGCAATGGTTCGAGCGAAAACTGATTGAGCGGATTGACTTCAATGACTGCGGACAAGTTTCCCTCCTGGCATTCAAGTAGATGCCGCCAATCGGCGGAAAGCTTCGTGCTGTTTTCATTTCCGCGGACCGGTACGAGGTGCTATTCCGTCGCGGGTCCGAGCACGCGCGCGATGGCGTGGACGATCTGGTCCCAGCGGCTGCGCTCCTCGGCCAGGTGCTTCCGTCCGGCCGTCGTGATGCGGTAATACTTGGCCTTGCGATTGTTCTCCGACGTTCCCCAGAAGGACGCGATCAGGCCGCGTTCCTCCAGCCGGTGCAGCGCCGGGTACAGGGAACCATGCTCCACCTGAAGAACATCTTCTGAAGTGTGTTCGATGGCGTGGGCGATGGTGTGGCCGTGCGCGGGAGCCAGCAGAACGGTGCGTAAAATCAGCATGGATAGCGTTCCCTGGAGCATGTCGCCACGGTCGTCGCTATGGTTGGAGCGAGGCATGGCTCGCAGTATATCAGAAGACATTCTAGTGAAGTAAGCCTGGGCTGCCTTGCTGGGCTGGCTAACGGCTCACAAAGCGATTTCCGGCGATCAGAAACCGCAGCGGCCAGTCCGCGCAATGCCGGATCCCGATACGGGCCGTGGTCTGAATCTCAAACGGACAATCCTCCAAGCCGCGCCGCACCTGCAGAGGGCCTGTCACCAGGTCCGCGCCATTCAGTTTGCGCGTGATTCCCATGGCCAGCGTAAGTTTTCCGGGTCCCGATGCCAGATCTTCCACCGAGTGGGCTCGCGGCCGGCGCCGCCGCATCGCTCGAATTCCGGCCAGCGGCTCCAGCGCCCGGATCAGGACGCAGCCCGCCATGCCCTCCGGTTCGGCGACGAAGTTCAGGCACTCATACATGCCGTAGATGAAATATACATAGGCGTGTCCGGGCGGACCGAAGATCACACGCGTGCGGTTCGTGACACCGCGCCAGGAGTGCGCCGCGCGGTCGCCCTCGCCCAGGTACGCTTCCACTTCCACGATGCGGCCCGCGGCGCGGCCATGCAACAGGATTTTTCCCAGGCAATCGCGCGCCACTTCCACAGCCGGTCGCGCATAGAAATCGCGCGGGAGCGGCGCCGAGCTCGAAAGAATTTGTGCGATGGGAATGCCGCTTGCTTCTTGTATGCTAGGAGGTTAGCATGCGGCTATTCACCGGGATCGACCTGCCGGAGGACGTGCGGGAGAAGTTGGAACGGCTGCTGATGCACCTGCGGCCTTGCGCGCATTTGAAATGGAGTCCGGTCTACAATCTGCACGTGACGTTGAAGTTCATCGGCGAATGGCCGGAAGAGAAATTAGCCCAACTGGAAGCCGCGCTGCGGTCGGTTGTTCCACGCGATCCGATCCCAGCCGAAATAAAAGGCCTGGGATGGTACCCCAACCCGCATCATCCGCGCGTCTTCTGGGCGGGCATCAATGGCGAGGGATTGCCGCAACTGGTGAAAGATATCGACCAAGCCACCACACCGCTCGGCATCGCGGCGGAGGACCGGCCGTTTAACGCGCACCTCACCCTGGCGCGCATCAAGGAGCCGGCGCCGCTTCAGGCGTTGCGGAGCGCCATTGCGCAACTCGAATCGGTGGAGTTCGGCGCGTTTCAGGTGTCGCGGTTTTATCTGTTCCGCAGCCAGCCCGGCTCGGCGGGCTCCATCTACACGAAATTATCGGAGTATCCTTTCCGACCCTGATGATGCCTCTGATTGCGCTGGTGGCCGCCTTTGTAATAGGAGGCATCCCCTTTGGATATCTGCTGGTGCGATGGAAGACCGGCCAGGACGTGCGCGAACAGGGCAGCGGCAATATCGGCGCCACCAACGTGTTGCGAACCACCGGGCGCTCGATCGCGGTTGCGACGCTGTTGCTGGATATCGGCAAAGGCGCGTTGGCAGTGTGGCTGGCTGGCAAGTTGTCCGGCGATTCGCCGCTGTGGATGAGCCTCGCGGCATTAGCGGTCATGGCGGGGCACGCCTATCCCGTGTTCCTAAGATTTCACGGCGGGAAAGCAGTGGCGAGTTTTATCGGGGCGTTCCTGTATTTGACCCCGATTCCCATGCTGGCCGCGCTCATCGTTTTCGTGATTGTGGTGGCGGCCACGCGGCAAATCTCCATGGGATCCATTGTGGCGGCCGGCAGCTTGCCGCTGGCAACCTGGCTGATCGAACATCCGCCCTTGGCCGTGATTCTGGCGGCGCTGATCGCGGCCGTGTTTGTGATTTACCGGCACAAGGCGAACATCGAACGCATCCGCGCGGGGACCGAAAACGCGTTCCGGTTCGGGAATCCGCGGTGAGCGAGCGCGCTGCCCGGTTTCTCAGCATTATTGGGGCGGGGAGCTGGGGCACGGCTCTGGCCATCGTGCTGGCGCCGCGCTTCGAACGCGTCCGGTTGTGGGCCCGCGAAACGGATCTGGTGGAGCGCATGTTCGCGACGCGCGTCAACGACGTGTTCCTGCCCGGTCTCGCGTTGCCCCTCAATATCGAGCCCACCGCGGACCTGGGCTACGCGCTCCAGGGCGCCGGCATCGTGATCGGCGCCATGCCGTCCCGCTTCACCCGCCCGCTGTATCGCCAAATGCTCGCGTACTTAAGTCCCCCGATGCGGCTGGTGAGCGCCACTAAAGGCCTGGAGCAAGGCACGCTGCTGCGCATGTCGGAGGTGGCGCGCGCGGTGATCGGTGAAAAATTCGAACCGCGCGTGTGTGTTCTTTCGGGCCCGACGTTTGCCCGCGAGGTGGCGAGCGGCGAGCCGACCGCGGTGGTAGTTGCATCTCAAGACCAGGAGCTTGCGATCTCCATCCAGCGCGAGTTTTCGGGACCCACGTTTCGCCTGTACGTCAATGACGATCCGGTGGGCGTGGAATTGGGCGCGGCGCTCAAGAACGTCATCGCGATTGGCGCGGGAATTTGCGATGGGCTCGGCCTGGGGAGCAACACGCTGGCCGCGCTCATCACTCGAGGCTTGGCCGAAATTACACGGCTGGCCACCGCGCTGGGCGGCCAATCGAAGACCTTGTCGGGGCTGGCCGGCCTAGGCGACCTGGTGCTTACTTGCAACGGCAGTCTGAGCCGGAACCGCACGGTGGGGCTGGAACTGGCGAAAGGCAGGAACCTCGCCGACATCGTGGGTTCCATGACGATGATCGCCGAAGGTGTGGAAACCACGGCCGCGGCCTGCGATTTAGCGCGTAGGCGCCATATCAGCATGCCGATCACCGAGCAAATGGACGCGATTCTCGGAGGCCGGATCTCGCCCCGCGACGCCATCCGGGAATTAATGGAGCGGGAGTTGAAGGCCGAATAGGGTAAATCTGTGTAAACCGGCGCTCGAAATCGCCGTCGTGAGGATCAGGTGCGATGACTCCCGATCTGATCGACCTCGAAGCGCCGCCTGAGCCGGTTTTCAGCCCGCAACCTTCCCCGGGCGCGCGGGTTAACTACACCAGAAAAGCCGATCGGCCGAATGACAGCGGGCTCGATCGGGATGCCGATTTGATGTTGCGCGTGCGTGACGGGGATCACGCGAGCTTTGAATCGCTGCTGCGGAAACACCGGGGACCCATGATCCACTATCTGCGCCGCCTAGTGCGGAACGAAGCCGTAGCCGAGGAGTTGACGCAGGAGGTGTTCCTGCGCGTTTACAAATCCAGGGGAAGTTATCAGCCCAGCGCGAAATTTACGACCTGGCTGTTTCGCATTGGAACGCATTTAGCTCTCAATTGGATTCGCGATGGGCGCAATGAAAAGTCACAGGCGAGTTTGGATGGGGAAATGGCGAACGGCATCGGCAGGCAAGTGCCGGACTGTAGAAAAACAGCCGAACAAGAGCTGCTCTATCAGGTCAAATTGCGCGAGGTGCGCCAGGCGGTTTCGAGCTTGCCGGCCAAGCAGCGCGCCGCGGTGAGGATGCATAAATACGAAGAAATGGAGTACGCGAAGATCGCCGTTGCGATCGGCTGTACGGAAGCGGCCGTCAAATCGTTGCTGTTTCGCGCCTACGAAGCGCTGCGTTCGCGATTGGCGCACATGGCCTAGCACGCGCCTTGGGAGGGGCCGCGCATGAGTTGTCCACAGGAGTTTTTGCGGAGCCAGGAGCTCATCGTCGGATATAGCGCCGGCACCTTGGACCCCCAGGACACGGCCGCGTTCGAGCGGCATATCCAGTCCTGCGCGGTATGCCGGCAGGAGACGGTCCTGCAACAAGCGGTGTGGGCGGCGCTGGACGAGTGGCGTCCGGTCGCGCTAGCACCCGGCGATTCCTAAGAAATAGGTCGCGTCATGAGCTGTGCGTAATGCCGGTGCGCGGTTTCTTGCGGCGGTCTGGGGCTCTGTGATATTGTTCGATCCGAGTTTTCCCGCATGCGGTCTGGAATCACTCGTCTCGCGCTGGCCTTAGCGCTGCTCTCGTCGGCACTGCGCGCGCAGCCATCTTTTCCAGGGCTCGTGCGGTATCTCACATTTGCCACAGGTCGGGCACACGAATTCACCTCGCTTTTTACTGACGACTCCGATAACTGCATTTCCATAACTTGGCTTGCGACCTCGACTCTCGTCCCAGGAACCTGGACAAAAGTCACTACGTACCAGATCGTTGGCACGCCTGTAAACACCGAAAAGGAGTGCTCGGACGTTGTCTACGGTGGCATGGGCGGGAACTCTGGATTAGCTCCGATAGCCCCGCAGCTTCAACCCCGGTTCACGCGCGCTCGGCCCAACGCGTCTTCTACTCCCCCTGGAGGGCTAAGCTGGATCGGTTCCACTACGCCGCCTTCCACCGCGCCCACCGCTGCCGGCGCAGTTTACGTCGTCAATCCAAGCACTTTCGACACCGTTGCGTCCATCCCGCTGCCTGGCAATATCGCGGACAGCCCCACTGCCTTGGCCACCAACCATGCCGGAACATACGTGTATGCCGTGATTTCAGCACCGCCGGCGGCAGCAATGGGGCCGGCGATGATCGCCGCCATCGACGCGTCGAGCTACAGCATCGCGCAAACGATCAATTTGCCTCAGGGAGTCAGTCCCGGCATCCCCGCGCTCAGCGCGGACGACCGGTATCTTTATGTACCCAACAGCGGCCCTGGCGGCGGAGTCCTGGTGATTGACACCCAGAATCCATCTTCTATCACCACCATCCCTACCACTGTGACTTATCCGAAATCGACTGAGCAGGCAGCAGTGGAGCAGGCGGCCGTTACACCGGATGGCGAGCTCCTGTTCACGTGGGGCTCCAACAACTTCTTCATCATCGATACAAAGGCTGGACAGCAGATCGGGCAGATCCTGCTGCCGACCGAACAGGGCAACCAATCGCTTCAGACCTACGAGGGCACAGGCATCAATTATTTCGTGGTCGACCCGACCGGATCGCGCATTTACGCCTTCGCCAATTATGGGTCGGGACCTTCGAATACCTTTACGGGCTACTTGTATGCCTACGACACGGCGTCGCTTTCCATGGTTGGCAGTGTGGAGCTGGGCCAAGACGTCGATTTGGACAGCATCGCGATCACCCCGGACGGCTCGACTATCTTCGTCGGCGCGTTCGTTTACGCCGATGGAACAAACCCGATATTTGCCGTCGATGCACAGTCGTTGGCGGTATCAGAAGCGAATCTGAGTGCCCCTCCGCTATCGGAATCCGATACCGGCCTCTGGCAGACTATGTTGTTGGTGCTGCAATGAGACGCGCGGCGATTCTGACAGTAATTTCTTTGTGCGCCTCCGCGGCTTCCGCTCAGCAGCCGTTCATCAGTTACCGCGGCGTATTGAATTCCGCCAGTTTCTTCAGCCAGGGATTGCCGGCGGGCTCCATCGCGCAGGGTTCGATCTTCACGATCTTTGGCAGCAATCTGGGACCCTCGCAGCTCGTGCAAAGCAGCTCCTATCCGCTGCCGAACCAGCTCGCCGGGGTTTCGGTCAGCGTGACGCAGGGCTCCAATACTCTCGCCGCCATTCCCATCGTGGTGCTGAATTCGCAGGTCAGCGCGATCATGCCTTCCGACGCCGCCCTGGGTCAGGCGCTGATCCGCGTGACTTACGACGATCAGCCTAGCAACCCGGCGGTTGTCAACGTGGTAGCCGGTAGCCCCGGACTCTTCTCCGTCGCGAGCACCGGCTTCGGCCCAGGGATCGTGCAGAATTACATTTCATCCAGTAACGAGCCCCTCAACACCACACAAGCGACGGCTAAGCCCAGCCAAGTATTGATCCTGTGGGGAACGGGACTCGGACCGGTCCCTTACGCGGACAATATCGCTCCCACTCCGGGAAATCTGCCGGCACAGGTGCAGGCTTTCGTGGGCAATCAGCCGGCCGCGGTATCGTATTCCGGCCGGTCGCCGTGCTGCTCGGGTCTCGATCAGGTGGTTCTTACGGTGCCGCAGAACGCTCCCACCGGCTGTTACGTTCCGATACAGATCACGGTAAATGGAGTGCCCAGCAACGCCGTCACCGCCGCCATCAATACAGACGCCGCTACCTGCTCTGACGCCTTCAATCCGGCAGGATCGGCTGTCCGCACCGGGGGCGACAACGGATTCGTGTCGGCTAGCCATTTCGACTACCTGGTGGATATAGGGCCGAACCCGCCAGGCGAGGTGACGCAAGACGCGCTGTTCGCCGAACTGCGCCAGGATCCGGGCGGCGCGACATCCTTCACGCCTGAATACGGGCTCCCTCCCCTCGGGACCTGCACTGTATACTCTGGCAAGGCCTTCGACAGTGTATTCAGCACGCTGATTTTTGCGCCGCAGAGCCGCGCGCTGAACGGCGGTCAGGCTTTCCAGGTTTCATCGAGCGCCGGCTCGGCGTCAGTGGGGCCGGCCCCGGGCGATTCGCTACTTTTTGGAGGGCTGCTCGCGGAAAATCCCGCAGTCGGCGAATTGCCTACCTCGTTTTTCAACTTTCCCGGTACCTTCATGCTCAGCATTCCTGGTGGCACGGACGTCCAGCAGGCCCAGGTCAACGGAACTACTTCCGCGCCATTCCAGTGGACGAACCGCGCCGGCCTTACGTCACTAACGCGATCGAGCGGTCTGACAGTCACCTGGAGCGGGGGAAACTCCTCTACCGATGTGGCGCTGATCGCTGTGGAGGCCAACAACGACGCCGCTAATTCGGGCGGCTTCGCGCTGTGCCTCGCGCCGATTTCCGCCGGCACGTTTTCCGTCCCGCAAGTGATTCTTCAGTCGCTGCCCGCGACCCCTGCCAGCGCGCAGCGCATACCAGCCTGGGTTATCGTTGGCTCCGAGTCGATCCGAAGCCCTGGGACATTTTCTGCAACGGGCCTGAAGCAAGGGTATCTAGCACCCTCTTACATGGCGATTAACGCTATCGTAGTCAACTAAATCGCCGCCGTCCACCTTTCCGGACCGCCTTTCGATGGTGCTGTGTTCCCTGAGCTTGGCCGGTTTACGAATCCTGGGTTTGCTATCTCAAGCGTGTTTACGCCGGCTGCCCCCGGGCGCCGCTTCGATGTGATAGGCTCGCTCAAGCAATGCGCCCCTACCTAAGGAGGTGGCATGACAAAACTCGTCGAAACTGTTTTCACATTAGGCGCCGTGGCCCTGGCAACGGCTCCCGCGGCACGGCCGGCTTCCCCGGACCCGGTGGCCGGCATCGACAAGGCTTTTGTTCAGGCTTACGAGAAGACCGACATGGCCGCGGTGAAGAAATACCTGGACGCGGATTTCACCTGGATCGATACCGACGGCGTGTTTTATTCCAAAGACGACGCTCTCGCGCTCGGCCTGAAGCCGCTGGTTCCGAGCGGCGGCGACGTGAAAATTGTCGAACATGAATATGGCAAAGTGGTTTGGATCCAGGAAAACCTGGGCAACAAGTACGCCGCGCATTTTTGGGTAAAGCGGCCCACCGGCTGGAAACTTCTGCACAATAGCGAGATCGCCACACGTCCGGGGCCGGAAAATCCGGACAAACGGTCGCCCTATGCCATCCCCTGCGTCAACCCTTGCCAGACGATGCCGTACGTTCCCGTGACCGCCAACGAAAAAGCCGCCATCGCGGCCTGGAAGGAACAGGAAGACGGCATGCCCGAGCACTGGAGCCTCCACATCCCCGACAACCAGGTGATGATCGGGTCCTATGGCGTGTCGACGAAACAGGATCGCTGGAACAGCATCCGCAAACGCAACCCGAATGCTCCTAAGATCGGCGTCGCGCCGGTTCTGTTCGCGCGGATGTGGGATCTGGGAACCGCCGTGGTGGCCATCATGTGCCAGCCCACCTATAACGGCAAGCCGTATTGGTCCAGCCGGGTGTTTGCGCCCAATAAAGACGGCCTATGGCAGATGATGGAGAGCTATCACACCACCATCCAGTCGGCGGGCGTCATGAATGAAGTCCAGGGCAAATAGAATTCGGCTGCGGCTTTATTTCGCCGGAGAATCGCCCGGCGCCTCCAGTTGAGCGATGGCCTTTCTCACCTGTTCGGCGTCCCGCGCTTTGGGGGCCAGCTCCAGATACTTCCGGAAATGTTGCAATCCTCCGGCGCGGTCGCCTCTGGCGATGAGGACCGACCCCAGTAGCAATTCGGCGCGCGGGATCTCGTGCGCGGCGTCAAGCTCGGTGGCGCGGCGGGCGCTCGACTCCGCCACATCGAAGTGCTTCAGATTGAAGTTCGCCACCGCGTTGTAGAAATACAGCTCGGGGAACTCCAGCGGATTCATCGCCACAGCCTTCCCAGCGATTTCTGCCGCGTCCTCCGGTTTCTTTTCCTCTAGATCCAGGATGGTCAATTGCACGTAGGGCTTGATGTATTTCGGATCGGCCGCCACGGCCTTTTCCAACGCGGCGCGCGCTTCCGTGGGTTTGGATTCATGTCTCAACACCTCGCCCAGATCGCTCCAAGCCTGCGCGTAATCCGGATAGATATCGAGCGCCTTCTCGAAATTCTTCTGCGCCGACGCCCATTTCTGATCGTCCATGGCATTCACGCCTTTGCCGAACGCCTTCCGGGCGGGTTCGGGCGCCTTGAGCGCCGTGGCCGAAACCGTGGATCCTTCATGCAGCCCGATGTGCTTCAGCACCACCGTCGTGTCGTTGCGTAAGGTGACTTGCGCCGTCTGAAAACCTTTCAGCCGGATGGTCACGTCGCACATGTCGGCGGTGGAGGGATCGTACGGCCGGGAGCGATAATTCACCAGATATTGCACGCTCCCGTTGCCGAAAATATTCACGATGGCGCATTCCTGGGTGAGCGTTTGCGAGAGCGACGGAATGATTTGCGGCGAAGTGGGCAGGGGCGAGCCGTCTTCGGTAACGATCTGGGCGTGGAAGGTCTGCGCTGAAGCCGATGCAGCCATGGCTAACGCCACCAGGCCGGCGGCCAGGGCCGTAGGGATTTGCATGATGATTATTCCTACGTGCCATTATACGCGCGGGTTTCAACTAGCGTTCCCGGTTGGATCGTTGCCCGCTTAGGCTAAACTGAGTCAAATGGCGGACCCAACTATCCAAACCGCCCTCGCCGTGGGGGTGCCCACACTCGCGGTGCTAACCGGAATTCTGATCAACAATTCCCGGCTGAACGACCTTCGCGGACACATGGACGCGCGCTTTGACGATATGCGGGAGACATGGCGTACCGAGCTTCGGCGGGTGGAAGAGGTGCTGGACGCCCGGCTCAAGCACCTCGAAGAGCGCTAAGGCCCGGTTCGCTCCCGTTCTCACTGTTAAACTGATAAATGAAGTGCAGCGTTACTACTTTGACCACAACGCGACCACCCCGGTATCTCAATCAGTGCTAGAGGTACTGGTTGCGGCACTACTTGAAGTGCCCGGCAATGCCTCCAGCATCCACCAGGACGGCCAGATGGCCAAGCAGCGCTTGGAGATGGCGCGCCGGGAAGTGGCCGCCCTGCTCGGCTGCGAGACCAAGGAACTGGTGTTCACCAGCGGCGGGACCGAGTCCGATAACCTCGCAATTCTGGGCTCTGTTCTCGCCCATCCCGCCCCGCAAAAACACGTCGTCACCACGGCCATTGAGCACCCTGCCGTACTGAATCCCTGCCGGGAAATGGAGCGCTCAGGAGTGGCGGTCACCTACGTGCGGCCCACGCCCGAGGGCCTGGTCGATCCCGAGGACATTCGCCGGGCATTGAAGCCCGAAACCGTGCTGGTCAGCGTCATGCACGCCAATAACGAGACCGGGGCTCTCCAGCCGATCGCCGAAATTGCGAAAATCGCTCACCAGGCAGGCATGCTGATGCATTCCGACGGCGTCCAGGCCGCCGGCAGGGTTCCGGTGGATGTGGAGTCGCTGGGCGTGGATCTCTACTCGATCAGCGGTCACAAATTTTATGCCACCAAGGGCATCGGCGCCCTTTTCGTGAAGAGCGGCACGAAGCTGCGCCCCATCCAGTTCGGAGGCAAGCACGAGCGCGAGCGCCGTCCCGGCACCGAGAACGTTCCAGGCGCCGTGGCCATGGCCAAAGCGGCCGCCATCGCTCGCGGGAGGCTGCCCATCGAACCGGATCGCCTGCGAGCTCTGCGCGACCGGCTGGAAACAGGCATCCTCGCCAATGTTCCGGACTCCGGCGTGAACGCCCAAAAGGCCGCTCGCACACCCAACACCACTAATATCTATTTCGACGGCCTGGAGGGCGAGGCCATGGTGATTTCGCTCGACCTGAAAGGCTTTGCGGTATCGAGCGGCTCAGCCTGCTCGTCGGGCGCCGTGGAGCCGTCGCACGTGCTGCTGGCGATGGGCTTGCCGGCCGAACGCGCGCGCTCGAGTGTCCGTTTCTCGCTCGGCGCCTCCAATAACGAAGAGCAGGTGGATGCGCTCATCGAAGCCGTGGTTCAGTCCGCCGCGCAGTTGCGCAAGCTCTCGCCTACGTATGTCCATGCCTAATAGCGCAACGCCTGATAGCGCAACCATTGCCGGCGCGCCGATTGCCGTAGCAATGTCTGGAGGCGTTGATAGCTCCGTCGTAGCCGGATTGCTGCAACGCCAAGGCCGGCGCATCGTCGGACTCACCATGCAGCTCTGGAACCAGCGGCGCTTGCCGGAACTGGCGCCCGAAGGCGGAGTCACCGGGCGCTGCTGTTCGCTCGACGACGTCTATGACGCCCGCCAGGTCGCGCAGCACTTAGGGATTCCGTATTACGTGGTCAATTTCGAGGCAGGCTTCGAAGAGCAGGTAGTGAAGCCGTTCATCGACGATTATCTGGCCGGCCGCACGCCCATCCCGTGCACGCTCTGTAACAACTTCATCAAGTTCGATCGCTTCCTCGACCTGGCGTCCGGAGTGGGCGTTTCACGCATCGCCACCGGCCATTACGCGCGCATCGATTTTGACGATCGAACGGGACGATATCAGATGCGGCGGGGCGTAGACCTCACGAAAGACCAAACCTACTTCCTCTTCGGCCTGAAGCAGGAGCAACTCGCGCGGACCTATTTTCCCCTGGGCGGTTACACGAAACCCCAGGTCCGGGAGCTGGCGCGCGATCTTGGTTTGCCGGTGGCCGCCAAGCCCGATAGCCAGGAGATCTGCTTCGTTCCCAACGGCGATTACGCGGCGTTTATCGATGCGTATTTCCGCGAGCGCGGGATGGCGCCGCAACACCTGCATGGCGAGATTCGCGATACGGAAGGACGGGTGCTGGGCGAGCACGCGGGCGTCCATCATTTCACCGTCGGCCAACGGCGCGGGCTTCGCGTCGCTGCCGGCGAGCCGCTCTATGTAATCGCTACCGACCCGGCGTCGCAGCGCGTCACCGTCGGCCGCAATGAAGACCTGCTGCGCGCCAAGCTTGAGGCCAGGGACATGAACTGGGTTTCGATCGCAGCGATTCAGGCGCCCCTGCGCGCCCAGGTGAAGATTCGCAACAAGCACGCCGCCGCCGATGCCACGGTAACGCCTACCGCCGACCCCGCGCGGGTCGAAATCCGCTTCGATGAACCGCAGCGCGCCGTTACGCCCGGCCAGGCGGCGGTGCTCTACGACGGCGATCTCGTCCTAGGAGGCGGTTGGATCGAGTAGCCGCGTTTCTCTTTTGGTCCCTGGCGCACGCGCCTCTCGGACTGGCCCGTTTCTACGTCGCGCTTCTCGATTTCGCCATGCCCCGGCTGCGACGCACGGCGATGCGCAACCTGGAACTCGCATACCCCGAAAAATCGAGGGCCGAACGCGGCGGGATCGCCGATGAAGTTTTCCTCAATATTGCACGCCTGATCTGGATTTTCGCCCGTTTCCCTAAATTAAATGGCCAAAATATTCATGAATTAATACGTTACGACGGCTTGGAACACTACCTGGAAGCGAAAAAACGCGGCCGGGGCGTTTTGTTTGCCACCGCACACTTCGGCAATTGGGAACTCAGCGCCTTCGCCCACGCCCTGATGACGGAGCCGATGCACATCATGATTCGCCCCCTCGACAATCCCGGGATCGACCGGCTGGTGGAGGATCGCCGCCGGCTTTCCGGGAACCGCCTGATCGTCAAATGGGACTCCGCTCGCGCCGTCCTGCGCGCGCTGCATCAAAATGAGGCGGTCGGGGTTCTCATCGATCAGAACACTTCCCCGCAGGAAGGCGTTTTTGTCGACTTCTTTG
>Ga0335074_10007321_pt1 | contig 15284 bp, 16 predicted proteins | sample Lox_Sample_23_FD_206715 | JGI IMG/M metagenome (GOLD analysis project Ga0335074, IMG submission 206715) | Soil microbial communities from Loxahatchee National Wildlife Refuge, Florida, United States - Lox_Sample_2.3 | ecosystem: Environmental > Terrestrial > Soil > Wetlands | place: USA... | reverse complement strand
CGCAGGCGTTTTAATGGTAGGAACACTCTTGTATTGCTCGGTCTTCTTAGGTTTGATTGTTTTTCTGTTCATAATGACGCATTGCTGGTTTTATCGGGAAAACGAATGCTCGTTTGTTGTTGTTCTTGGATCTGCTTCATAAAGGATTCCACTTCGCATTCTTTTTCGCGCGCGAACTCTATCGCGAGCGTTCGGCCACCATGTCGGGTACGGATTTCGACTTTAAGCTTTTCTGATTGGCTTGCCGGTTCGAAGCGAAACTCTTGGAGTCGTGAGAGCGGAAAATAGGTAATAACATGACCAACCCAGCCAACATTTCCCTTGTATGACGATCTCCATATTTTTTCTTCCGAAATGCAAACAAGTTCCCGTTCCGTCAAAACCAGAATCGTTTCGGGCGACAGTTCATATTGGAACCAGCACGCCCGCCCGCCAAAAATGGAGAGCCAATACACAGTGTCCATCACCCGCTCCAGTGAAGGCTTAAGTTTGAAGACATCACCCTGAGATTTAGCTGGTAATGAATTTTCCAAAAGTTTTGTCTGGTCTTCAGCGGCCAAAACATTAGCGCCAACACCCTCCACACCGTCTAACAAAAGGCGGATTACTTCCTGGTAAAAGTTGAGTGTTACCATGTTGAAAGCAATAGAAACGCATTGGGTTCCATCCTCAGTCTTAAAATCAATTTTTAGGATTCCCAAGAGCAGCACCACCGTCAGTTCAAGCAGTAAGGTGTCTGCAAAATTGCAACGTACTGACGTTACGAATTCATCTTCCTCACCACTGACGGAAATCCACCCATTATTCGTTACTGCCAATAATGTCGCCGGCGAATTCATGCCCAACGTTTTGTTTGCCGGGCCAAAGACCAATAAACGAATAGTATCGTCAGGTTGAAGAGTATTGAGGAATGCTGCACGGTGCGATTCAGGAGCATCGTCTATTGTTTCCAATTTACTGGCGAATTTATCCAAAATTGTTCGTTTCATATTTTCTGTTCCTTGACGTAATTCATGTTGGAAACTTTTCGCTTTTTGAATTTTGCTGTCCTTCGATAATGCGATAGTTCCCTGTGGCTGCTTTTCCCGTGCGCAGACTATCCGCCAATTCCTGTTTGATTTGTTTATCTAAATTTAGTGGGTCGTATGCTTTTACTGTTTCCTCAACATCGTAAGCGAGCCGTCGGAATATGATTTCGGCATCTTGCCAAATTGCATACGCTGCACGCGGGTCACCGTCTGTGGGAAAGCCCACGCTGCCGGGATTAACAACAATCGTACCGTAGAATTTTGTTTTCGTAGGCGAATGCAAGTTACTGATGAAGACAAAATCCGGATGGCCCAACAGGACAAACAGCCAATCTGGATGGCCCAGCAAAATCATGTCGGATTCCATTCGCGATAGGTCCGAATATTGCCATGCCGGGTCGTCTCGCTCGGTAAAGCAGCAACTCGCCGGACGCTCAGAAACTGTGTGGCAGGCAATACAAAAGGTTTTGTTCCATTGAAATTGTTGGAAAGGTTTGAGGTCGCCAAGAAAATGCTTCATTTCCAAAGTGAGCAGGAAATCTGTAGCTGATTGCATCGCCCGGGCCATTGCCTGGCAAACGGGGTCGCCACGTTGTGGCACTCCCAATCCAAAAGCCCGGTCATGATTGCCTTGAATAATGCGGCTCGATGGATTCAATTCCATCGCCCATTCCACACATTCCCTGGGCTGCGGCCCGTAATTGACCAGATCCCCAAGACATAAGATTTCGTCAGCATCCGGCTCAGCAGCCAGCACTGCTTGCAAAGCCGGCCAATTACCGTGGATGTCGGAAAGAATCAAAATTTTCATCTTTTGCTCCTTTCAAAATCCAATATGGTGAGGAATTGTTTCATAGCATTGGGTCGGGTTATGTCGCGTTCAATTTCTCGACAAGCATCAGGAACCGGGAGAGCGCATAGTCCAAAACCACAATCGTGACGATGGAAAAGACGACTGCCCGCGTAGCCGAACGGCCAATTCCTTGAGGGCCGCCCTTGGTCACAAATCCTTGATGACAACTGATCGCGCCGATAAAAATTGCGAAGTCAAAAGTTTTAAAAAGCCCGTGCAGAAGGTCGCGCATTTTTACCACTTCGCGCAGTTGTTGGAAAAAAGCTTGCGGTGCCACTTCAATGTCATGATTCACCGAAGCGATCACTGCGCCGCCAAGCCAGCCCGCCAGGACCGCGAGTAGCACGAGCATGGGCAATGCAGCAGCAATGGCAACCATCCGTGGCAGGACCAAATAATGAATCGGGTCAATATTCATTGAACGCAGAGCAGCCACTTCTTCGAAGACTTGCATTGAGCCGATTTCACTCGCCATCGCCGACCCGATGCGTCCAGCGATCAAAATGGACATCATAACCGGGGCCAATTCGCGAACCATCGAATAGCCCACGATGCCACCAACGTAATTGACCAGTCCACGGTTAGACAAAACCGGTCCTGTCTGTAATGTCAGAACCCCGCCGATGAAAAACGAGAGAATGCAGACCGTCAACAAGCTCGCGTTTCCAATCTCATAAAATTGCCGATAAATCTTTTCTCGATGACGAAATACTAACGGGAGCGAACGTCCTGTTTGCCATAACAGTTCCACCATTTCGCCAATGCCCTGGAAGATACCCTTTATCATGGCGCTCCTCTCTGCGGCCTGTCACATGCACAGCGAATGACCGTATAAAAGACGTTTTGCTTTGATTTCATCAAAATTCCTCTTCCTTTTAACCCTGTGTTTTTTTTATGGCGGGAAATGAATTGCCTCCGGTTCGTATGATTTTGCACAAATCCTCCTCTATTTCAGGGGTTAATCCTAATCCGGCAAATGCCCGAATGGTCTCTTCGATGTCATAAGTCACGCGACGCAACGTGACCTGCCCATCTTCCCAAACGGCGTAAGCCGCTCGCGGATCACCATCACTGGGCAGACCGACACTCCCTGGATTGACAACCAGGGTGCGGTTGATTTCTTTTTTCATTGGTAAATGGGTGTGGCCGCAAAAGAGAAAATCAGGATTCCGTGCGAGTTCGACTTCCTGTTCCCAAAGTGCCGGAACCGCATCCGGCGGCAAGAAACCATACAATCTGTCCTTGGGGGTTGCATGACAGGCAAAGCAACTAGCCCCGCCCAAAAGAAAGTATGCGCTGGGATTGAGGTCGGCTAAAAAGTTTTTGGATTCCGGGGTGAGTAATTGTTCCGTGAACCTTTGCGTTGCGGCCGCCAATTTTGTGAAAAAAAATGAGCAGTGCGGATCTGTGTCCATTCCCACGGCATGGTCATGATTGCCCTTTACAAGAATCCCCGACGAAGGAAATTCCTTCGCCCACCCAACACATTCGCGCGGTTCAGGCCCATAATTGACCAAATCACCGAGGCAAACCGTTGCGTCTATGTTGGGCTCTGCATAAAGCACAGCCTGAAGCGCCGCCCAGTTGCCATGAATGTCAGATACGATGAGAATTTTCATAACTCGCTACCTTCCCAATTGCATTGGCTCGGTAGGAGTTATTAGCCATGAGGCGGTTTCCTGCGACTACGCAGCGGGCAAACTCCATTGCCGGTTTTGATTTAAAATTATTTGTGGAAATTGGAACAAGAAATTCATCCGTAACAAAAAAAGAGAGCCGAAGGTCATTAAAAATTCTGAAATTAAAGGATGTCCCGGCAGCAAATTGGGTGACGTTGGCACCGGTTTGTTTTAGGGCTTCTTTTTTGAGGAGCAAACCGGCCCCGCAGAATATGGGCATCACATTCATAATTCACTACCAGGACAAAATCGTCTTTGTTTAGTAGGAATTATTAGCCAAAAGGCAGTTTCCCAAACTCTGGGAGGCAAATTCCATTGCCTGATTCAAGTGTAGTCCACCTGATATTGCTTTGCAAATAGCAAAATAGAACAGTTAAACTTATTTGACCGGTTTATTCACAGTATTAATGAATCCTTGCGACAAATTTTTCCACAGTTGAACGCTCATTAAAATGCCTTTAGCAAATACTTCGAGGTTAAACTTTTCGTTCGGCGAATGAGCATTATCGTCAGGGAGTGCAAGGCCAAGCAAAAGCGAGTCCGCGTCAAGAATGCGTTTAAATTCATTGACAATCGGTATTGAACCACCTTCGCGCACGAGCAACGGTTCGTGGCCGAACACCGTTCGCAGCACATCCAACGCGACTCGAATTTTTGCGCTTTCAGGTGAGAGCAAATACGGTTCGCCCCCGCCATGTTCCGTAATGATTTTCATTCGCACCGTTGGCGGACAGATTTTCTTCAAGTAAGCGACGGTTAGCGCCAATATTTTCTTCGGTTTTTGGTGGGGTACGAGGCGCATCGTCAATTTGGCCCGTGCCCATGAAGGGATGATCGTTTTGCCGCCGTCTCCCTGGTAGCCGCTCGTCAGCCCGTTGATTTCTAAAGTTGGCCTTGCGCTGCATTGCTCTATTGGCGTGAAACCAACTTCGCCAAACAATTCCGGCACACCCAATGATCTTTTATATTCGATTGGATTAAACGGATGTAATTCAAACGCTGCCCGCTCGAATGGAGACAATTCAAGCACATCATCGTAAAAACCTGGAATCGTAATCCTACCTTGTTCATTCCTCAGCCGGGACAAAAGCCGGCACAGAGCCATTGCAGGGTTTTCAATTGAACCGCCAAACATCCCTGAATGCACATCGTGTGAAGGCCCATGTAAGACAACTTCGAGTCCACAAACGCCGCGCAATCCATACGACAACGCCGGATATTTAAGGCCGTAAAGTGTGGTATCGGAAATCACAATTCCGTCACAGCACAAATGGGCACGATGCTTTTTCAAAAACGCTGGCATACTTGGACTCCCAATTTCTTCTTCACCCTCAATCAGGAAAGTTATGTTGCACGGCAATTCCGTGCCGGTCTTCAAATACGCCTCGATGGCTTTAAGATGTGCGAAATGCTGTCCCTTATTATCTGACGCGCCGCGCGCGAATAAGGAGTGTCCGATAAGACGCGGCTGAAAAGGCTTTGTTTTCCAAAGCTCTAAGGGTTCCGGCGGTTGCACGTCATAATGACCGTAAACAAGAAAATGGGGCTTATGCTCAGACCTTTTTCGTGGCGTCCGCGCCATCACAATTGGATTTCCTTCGGTTTTACAAAGTTCGGCTTCCAGCCCAATTTCCCGGCAATGCTCTAACAACCACCGGGCGCAACGCTTCAAGCCGTCTTTATTTCCGTCCGCCGAAATACTAGGGAAACGGAGATATTCGCATAAATCCACGACGAAGCGCCTCTGGTTTCTACTCAGATAATGTTTAACTTGGTTCATAGCCAATCTCCACTTCTTCGTTTCGATTATCTGAGCCCTTACCCTCCTGTTGTTTCAGCACTTTTTCCATGAACGATGTGACTTCCTTTTTTTGTTCGCGGGGAAATTCAATTTTAAGCTTCTCCCCTCCATTGGGCGTTTGGACCATAACGTCAATCGTATCCAAGGTTTCGTGGTCATTTAGTTCAAAAGAAGCGATGCGCGAAAGCGGACAGTGAGTGGCGATACACCCGTATTTATCAGCCCGTTCGTTCTGCCCCCAGGACCGGTTTTTTTCATCCGAAACAAAAAGTAGTTCCCGATCCGTAAGCACCAATACAGCTTCAGGCGTTAGTTCATGCCGAAACATTTTTAGCTTACGACCGAAAACCGCCGGCCAATGGATAAAGCCAAGCGCCCGCTGTCCCATGGGAATGAATTCAACAATCGCATTGTAAAATTTCATGGGAAGCGGCTCCAAAACAGAATTAAAATCCTTACTGGTTTGCGGAGTGATTTCTGAGACCTGGTCCATGCCGTCCAGAAGCATCTGAGCGGCTTCCTGATACAGCCCTTCCATTACGGTATTGAAAGGTATCGCGACTGTTTGCGCCCGGCCTTCTGCAACGAAATCAATTTTTAGCATCCCATGTAGCAGAATATGCGTCACTTCGACCAATAGAGTATCCGAGAAGTTACAACGATAAACGTCTACCGGATGTTCGTCTGACCCAGTTACGAGAATCCACTCGTGCGCTAGAATCGCCAACAAGGTAGAAGGCATCGCTTTTTTCAAAGCTTTGTAGGCTGGTCCAAAAATGAGTAGTCGAATTTCATCGATCGGCTTGAGGGCGGCGAGCACGGCACTGCCTAGTGGCTCAGGTGCGTCCTGCACCGTTTCCAATCTGCTGGCGAACCTATCCCAAAGGTCATATTTCATATTTCTGCCTCCTTGCTCATGGGCATACAATTGCCTCTCGTTCCCACCAAATGCACGATAGTGCGTAAGTAGGCGTCGTCTTCATCGCAATTGTTCAAACCACGGCGGAATGCCCCCGTTTTAAGGCTGAAACTTTGCATATCCTCAGCCAACTCTTCAAAACAAACAGAGGCGTGCCTTAATATAAACTGAGCAGACTCATTGCTTAAGAACGGCAGCCACAAATCCAGATGCCGCAGGCAAACGCCCTGCGAAGAAACGTAAACAGAACGGCCATTTTGCTGCTCAATAAATTCAGCAAGCTTTTGCAAATAGTCTTGTTCTGCGTTATGCAGCAACCGGCAGACACGGCAAAATTTCGGTCTGAAAGCCACCTCTCGCTTACTTTGTCCATTCGCAAAAGCGCGCCTTCTCTCCGCAAGAATTTTGGAAAGGTGCTCGGCCAAATCCACAAGTCCGATGGATGCTCCAAGGGGTGATGAAACCGCCTCCAACTGCCAGGTATGCAGTGGGCAAAAGCCCAATTCTTCCGCGAATGACTGTCGTGTCGCTCGATTTCGAATGATGTCCCATTGAAAATTTGCCAGGAAATGAAAGGCCACATGGCTCAAATAATTGCAAACCGGACAATTTCGTGTCTTCAAATCAGCGACAAAATTGATTCTTATCGGTTCTGAGTTCTTTGCACTCGCGGAAGCAGAGTGCTGCCGTAATTGAACCGCAAAGGTGCTTCTATCAACGGTCCCATTCACGGGAAGCGGTTGGGACGGAAAAATGTCTGCCCACAAGCCAAGCAATTGACGACGGATGGCATCAATTGCTAGGAAATTGGCCGTCGTATCTTCAGCAAGTTTGCCATCTCGAAGCGATGCCGTGACGCGCAGGCTGATTTCACTGGCGTGTTTTTCGACATTATCTGCCAAAGCATCCAAGGCTTTTAGAACATTATCGGCGGCATACACGATTACCGCTTCACGCCATTTATTTTCCATCTGCTGGCGCTCATTCTGTAAGTGCTTCGTTAGCCACTTTCGAGTAAGGAATACTGGGAGAATGGCTGGCCACGCCGGAAGATGAACATGGCGGCGCAAATTTAATATAAATTGTGTTTCAAATTTTACCTTCAAACTCCACGGTGGAAGCATTTCCCTCCCATTTAGAACGGCATGATGTAAGCCAAACACCTTTGCAGCAACCGCTGGCAAGTTGGCCAAGTTCATTTGAATACGTTGCCATTCGGCGCGGGCAATTTCATCAGAAGCGAAGCTGAATCTTTCCACCTGTTGCGAAAGCCAGTTTACAACATCTTTGCCGGCATCATCCGAAGCAACATGGTCTGCCTTCTCCCAGGCTTTTTGCAGCGGACACCATGCCAATTGAGCGAGGAGGTGTCCGGCAGTTTTGGTAAAACTGTCAATTTCTGAATGAATGAACGCAAGCAATTCCGGCATCAGTGTGACTTGCACTTGTGAAAGAATTCGCTGGCGCAGCCGATCAAAAACCTGCCGTCGTTGAGTCTTTTGACTTTCCCACTGAGCCGCTACTATTCCCAATCGTTCAGATAAAATGTTTTCTGGAAGTTCGTTTGCATGGGCGACCAGGCCCACCTCAAATGATTCTTGTTCCAAGAGCCACAAAGAACGGCGAATAATAGCGCCGAGAAACAAGGACGCTTTCTCGGTGGACAAAAACCGGGCAAGTTCATTTTCCAAGTCGCTCAATCCGCTTTCCACACCAGCCGTCCAGTTACCGTCCACTTTTGATTCCAAGCCAAGCCGGGCAGAAACAGGAAAAATCTTGATGTTGTCCGTGGCCATTTGTTTGCAAATCGTGTCCCGGACAAAATCCAAAACCTGTTGACGTTCACGCGTACTAAGCAAATCGGTTTTGTTGACCACAAAGAAAATTTTATGAACGTGCTGGCGAATTTTTTCCAATAGCTCCAATTCAGCTCGACTGAACGGTGATTCTACACTGGTCACAAAGATGACTGCGTCACATTCCGGCAGGAATTTCAAGGTCGTCTTGGTATTGGCCTCAATAGCCGAACCAATCCCTGGTGTGTCCACGAATTCTAGGCCACGCCGTAAAAAGGGCAGCGGCGTTTCAATTGTCGCGGTCTTGATGTGTTTTCGATTGCTGGGGTTTCCCTCTTCAGTCACAAATTCCGGTAATTTGGTAACAGGAAATTCTTCCTGAAATGGCAGGTTATCATTTTCCCGGCGGATGAGTAGTCGTTCCTTTGGACCAAAGCGCAATATCGTGATGGCCGATGTCAGCGGCAGAACTCCGACTGGCAATACTTCGTGGCCGATGATGGCATTCATTAGTGAGCTTTTGCCTCGCTTAAACTGGCCAAGCACAGCAAGGGTAAAACGATCTTCCGCCAATTTAGTCATCAATTCCTGACATTGCTCCGACCGCGTTTCATTTCCGCCCCGATTAAAAATTTCACACAACGAACGCAATTGCGCTGCCAGAGCAAATTTATTCTTGGTATAAAGTCTCAGCGGTTCTGACTCAGAAACAGGATGGCCATTTCCTGAAACCGGATTGGGAGGTGATTGTTCTGGAATCTCATTCATGATTCGCGTTCGTTATTTCGGCCCCGTCTGCTGGCGAATACAAAAAGCAACCGCAAAAAGGACAAGTGAAGACACTTTCTCGTTCAGTTTCCAATGTGCGTCGAAAGCGAAGCGCGTCACTTGGAGTCAATTTGAGATGGCAATTCCCGCACGCGCCGGAATCAGACATTTGCACGACGGAGAACCGGCGGCGTTCAGCCAGATGATCGAAACGCCGTAGTATATTTTCCGGCAGCTTCGCTCGCAGTTGTTCGATCCGCCCATGCTCAATTGTTGCGCGGCCATTTTCTTCGTAATGGTGCGTTGCTTCTTGAAGTTCAATCAGAGCTTTCAATGTCGTGTTCATAATTATTGTTCGAGCATGTACGAAAATTAGCCGGACCTCGCATTGTGAAGATTTCGCAATTCCCTTTCCAATCGTTCGGGCGTCTTCGCCAATTCCTCCTCTAAAAGTTCGAAAAATAACACTGTTTGCTCACTCGGAATCATCTCCAGAGCGCGTTCCAACCATGATCTCGTAAGTGGCCCAATGTCTGTTTGCAGACGCGCGCGCACCTTCTCCGCCAAATGTTCGCGCATTGGTATGTCATTACGCATAAGCCTTTTCTTTTCTGTCAGCCGCGTGAGAGTGGATTCGATTGTTCACATTTAATTAACTTTGCAATTCGAAAACGGGCATATCGCACGCGCAGCGGATGCCGGTAAAATCCATGTTTGTAAACGCGGGTGTGCTGTGTTGCCGCATTGCACAACGGAATTTTAATTTGTGCCATTGCACGCATGTCCCGCCACGAAGAACGCGTTCATCGCCCGAAGGCGGTGGGCGTCGGTTACCTAGAGCGTGTTCGGTATAGGCTTCGGGCTGATACCAATCCTCACACCATTCCGCAACATTGCCTGCCATCTGATAAAAGCCGTAGGGCGACCGTCCCTGTGGATAGGCATCCACCGTGGCAGTTGGCTCGTTCCCGACGCGATTCCCGCGATGCCACTGTAAAGCATCAGCATTCCATTGATTGCCCCAGGGGAATAACCGGGCGTCCGTTCCTCGTGCAGCTTTTTCCCATTCGATTTCAGTGGGCAAACGTAATCTCGCCCAACGACAATAAGCTTGTGCGCCAAACCAAGTCACATGTACCACAGGATGCCGTTCAAATCTCGCATCAACGTGATAGGTCCCATTTTGAGCGTCAGGCTTAATAATGTGTGCTGCCGAATAAACCCACAGGTCGAACAGAGCAGCACTAGGCTTCATTTCTGAGAGAAATCGGGCAAACTGTTCATTTGTCACCGCGAAAATACTCATATAGAAAGAAGGCACGAACAGGTTAAATTGCGGAGTTTCATGCAACTCAAAAGTTGCTCCATCTTCATCCATTTTGCGGGCGCTTTCGATGTCTTCAGGCGTCGAGCCCATTGTGAAGTCACCCGCTAGGACAAGTTGCATCATTGAACCGTCCGCCGGATTGATAAATCGCTCCGGCCATAATCCGCGATCCAAATCTGGTCTCTCAAGGGGATTCGTTCGGTGTTTCATATTCTCTCAGCGCTCCTTTCTTAACGCCGATGTCGGTGCTTGATAAGAACGGGGGGAGAGAAACTCTTTCCTTTGAAGAATTGCTCCGCGACTTTCCGACACCATGATTGGTTTCATAATTCACTACACGACAATCGTTGTCTTTTCGTAGGAATTATTAGCCGCGAGGCACTTCCCTCCGATGGCTTCGGAGGAGGCAAATTCCATTGCCACTTCAATTCTACAATCACTTTTATCGCAAATCAAGCCGTACTGTGCACGAATTTTGATTTTCGCGGATTGCTTCTTTGATCACGCACATTAAATCAACATAGGTTTCGACAGCTCTAAATTGTGGGAATTGTTTTCTTAAAGTGTCAGGGGCATTGAAAAAGATGCCTGTGTTAGCGGCGAGCAGCATGGCGATGTCATTATGTGAGTCGCCAACAGCCACTACGGAATAATTCATTTTCCAGAATGCCATAACAGCTTCTCTTTTGTGTTCAGGAATACGCAGGCGATAATCAACAATATGACCATCTTGGATTGTGAGCCGATGACAGAGCAGCGTCGGCCAACCGAGTTGGCGCAACAACGACGCGGCAAATTCTTCGAACGTGCCCGACAAAATGATGACCGGTGCGAGCGACCGGAGTTCGTCGAGAAATTTCCTGGCCCCATCCAACGGACGAAGTGAGGAAATAACACGGTGAATATCCGGGAATTTCAAACCGTGTCGTCTTAAGGCCGCCAAACGCCCCTGCATGAGTTTGTCATAATCCGCTTCGTCGCGCGTGGTTCGGCGCAACTCTTCAATGCCGGTTTTTTCGGCGACGGCAATCCAAATTTCAGGCGTCAACACGCCTTCCAAATCCAGGGCCACAATTGACTGTTTCATAGGAAATCTGATTTGTTCGACTAATGAGTGGAATATCACAGGCACAACGAATGCCGGTGTAATGAATGTTTACCATTGCCGCGTCATTGCCACGCCGATGAGCACAGCGGAAACGAATTTTCTGCCAGCCAACGCATGTGCCACCGCGCACGACGCGCATTGCACCATTCGGCGGTGTCAGCAGGTCTCCAGTGGCGTAACGACGATAAATATCCCACTGATACGATTCGGCACACCATTCATCCACATTGCCGGCCATTTGAAGAATTCCGTAGGGCGAGCGGCCCTCTGGATAAGCATCCACTAGGGCGGTTGTTGCGCCGCTTCGCGCGGTATTGTGCCATCGCAAAAAATCATCGTGCCATTCGTTACCCCACGGATAGAGCCGGCCATCTTCACCGCGAGCGGCCTTCTCCCATTCCAACTCGGTCGGAAGTCGCAATCCTGCCCAACGGCAATAGGCGTCAGCACCAAACCAAGAAACATGAACTACCGGGCGGTTTTCAAACCCGCTGATAGCGCGGTAAAAATCATTTTTGTTGGCCGCAATGCGAATTTGTTCGAGTGATGGTGCCAAAAGTTTAAGTTGTTCGATAGGCGGCCTTTCGGCATTAAGAAATCTAGCGAACTGTTCGTTGGTGACTGCGCATTCGCTTATATAATAGTTTGGCAAACACGGATAGAACTGCGGCAGTTCATCCAACAAGGAAAACTCCTCACCGCCAATGTCCAAATGGCGAGCCTCCTCAATTTGTTCGGGCGTAGAACCCATGATGAACTGGCCGGCGGGAATTAATCGCATGACCGATTGGTCAATCGGGTTTCTCCAGACCAACGGATGTTTTTGAGCGTCGCCGTTGTCACGGCGATTGCCTTGCTCCGAAGAATCGGCCGGCTCTGTCATTAGTTGACTTTCAGATATGTTTGTTGTCGCTTTCATCTTTGACCGTGTAACCGGATTCCTGCCGCTGGAGATTGACTTGGTGCTTTTTGGTGTAAGCCTCAAAAACGTCCTCCGTGCTCATTTGCAATACTTGAGCCGCCGAGATTACGAAGTGAAAGAGGTCGATGACTTCCACGCGGGCATTTTGCCGGTCAAATGTTTGATACTTCGCCCACCACTTCCAGGGAACGCAGTCGGTCAACTCGCTGACCTCCTGCTGCATCGCCCGGCAATAATTTAGAATCCATTCCGGACGTTCTTCTTCTTTCATTTTGTCAACATCAACGCCAATGCGTTTGTTTAACTCCTTTTGCAGACGAAATAATTCGTCCAGTTTATCCAATTTAGCCATGTGTTATTTGTGTTGTGGGTTTTTGATAATGTTCCGCCGGCAAATTCCCGCCAGTGCGCAAAACCTCGCATAAACTATCGCGGATATGCGACTCCAGGCCGAAGCTTTCGTAGGCGCGTATTGTTTCTTCAATTTCGTATGGGGTGCGGCGTAACGTTATTTCGCCATTTTCCCAAATTGCGTATGCCGCCCGTGGATCACCATCCTTTGGCTGGCCAACGCTGCCGGGATTAATGATGAGCGTGCGGCGAAAGCGATTTTTCAATGGCAAGTGCGTGTGGCCGAAAAATAAGTAATCGGGATGCTGCGCGACAATGATTTCGGATTCCCAAAGCGATACTGCCGAATTGGGCGGCATGTAGTGATAAAGAGGATCTTTGGGCGTCGCATGGCAGGCGAAGCAAGTGTCTTGACCGTTTCGAAAATGTACACTTGGATTGAGGCTGGCCAAGAATTCTTTCAGCTCGTGCCCAAGTAATTCTTCGGTTACTCTTTGTGTTGCTGCGGCCAGCGCGACATACGATGAAGAGCAATGAGGGTCGGTATCCATTCCCAAAGCACGGTCATGATTACCTTGTAGAAAAATCCCAATGGGCGACGCTTCTTTTGCCCAAGAGACACATTCAACGGGGTGAGGGCCATAATTGACGAGGTCTCCTAGGCAAATAATTTGAGTTACATCAGGTTCTGCCTCTAAAACCGCCCGGAGTGCCGGCCAATTGCCGTGGATGTCGGATATAATTAGAACTTTCATAATTCGCTACCAACGCTGCTTTGTTTTGGTAGGAATTATTAGCCGGAGGGCGCTTTCCCGTCTGCCAGGAGGCAAATTCCATTGCCTGACGCAATATAGCATTAATCTTTTTAATTGCAACAGATTTCTGTTGAAAGCGCTGGGGACAAAAACACAGGTCGCGGCCACACCCACGAACCCATCATGCTCCTGTGTCCTATGCGCTTCGATACAGTTTTGTCATGGCAAATTCTCGATGACCGAGTGTTTCTGTCGCCGTGAACCGACCGTTCGCTGTGCGCAGGATGACTTCAATCAATTTGTCACCCGCTTGACTAACTGTCATTTCGCCACGCAAAATCGCGGATACATCAAGATCAATGTGTTCGCTCATCGTGGTGCATGTCAAAGGATTGCCCGATAGTTTGATAACCGGTTCGATGGCATTGCCGCAAATGTTACCTTGACCAGTCGGAAACAAATGCACCACCGCGCCTGACGCCGCCCACAAAGTCAACGCTTCGGCAGCGGCAGACGACGTATCCATAAACCAAAGCCCCTTGCTCTTTGGCGCTTCAGCCGGCTTAAGGCAGCCGACAAATTTGGTTTTTTTACCGAGTTTTTCAATGTTGCCCATTGCCTTTTCCTCAATCGTCGTCAGTCCACCGCGAATGTTGCCCTTCGTCGGTTGCGACTCGGATAGGTCATCGGTCTTTTCTTTCATAATCATCTCCTGATAATTGCTGAACATCGCCATAAACTGCTCAGCAACATTGGCGTTCGCCGCTTTGGCTTTGACGATGTGCTCGCCACCGGTTAGTTCGGAAGTTTCGCCAAACGACGCCACGCCGCCCATGGCAATGCTTTTGTCAATCACGTTGCCAACGGTTGGGCATGACGCAAGGCCGGTGGTGGTATCGGATTCGCCGCATTTTACCGAGATATACAGCTCGTTAAACTTGCAGGTTTCACGCTGAAGTTCTGTCGCCCACTGGACGAATTCCTTCGCCTTATGCGAGGCGTTGGCAATGGTTTGAATGTCACCATATCGCTCTATGGAAAACCCTGCCACCGGCTTTCCAGTTTTGGCGATGCCGTCCACGATACGCTGGGTCCAACCCGGTTCAATGCCGATGACGATACAAGCGGCGACATTCGGATTCGAGCCGGTGCCAATCATTGTGCGGAAGAACAGTTCGAGATCCTCGCCGAACTGCAAACGGCCATAGGCATGTGGCAGCGCCATAGTGCCTTTGATATTGTTAGCTACTGCTTCGCAAGCGGCGTTGGAAATATCATCTACGGGCAGAATAATCACATGGTTACGAATGCCGATACGCCCGTTTTCGCGGCGATAACCTTTGAATTGGGGAATTTTCATAAATTACCAGCGTTTAGTTTTGAGGTTGTGGACGTGAACATACCCGCCCTTTTTGATGGGGGCCACGACTTTGCCAATGTCTTCGCCGTATTTGATGACAGTGTCTCCCGGTTTGAAGTCCTGGAGCGCAATTTTGTGGCCGAGTGGAATGTCCTTGAGTGCTTTGACTCTTGGCTTGGCCTTTCCGTGCAGCGACTTGCCACCGATCTGCTTGCCGGATTTGATGTCAACGACAGCTACTCCGACATTGTCTCTATCATCGTGTATGAGGAACTCAATCATAGTTTTTCTTTCGTTACTTGGTTGGAATTTAGGTGGGAAAGTGATTTGATCAAATCGGAGTGAAACCATGTTTTCAAGAGATTGAGGTCGTTCTGAATGTCCGCTGCGCCCGTTGACGCATCCGGTAATTGTACAAATTGCGCCCGGTAAATTTCGGCGCTGGCGGTGAATGCTTCCGTCAACTCCGCCAGTTTGTTTTGCTGCCATTGATGCAAACTTTTTTTGGCCAGATTCAGAAAATCAGGCAGAGTGTCAGCAGTTTGTTCTTCCAATTGTCTGCTGATACGTTTCCGCAAAATGGCCTTGCCCAAGGCCAGCAGGAGCAGGTGTTTTTT
>Ga0335074_10007320_pt1 | contig 15286 bp, 12 predicted proteins | sample Lox_Sample_23_FD_206715 | JGI IMG/M metagenome (GOLD analysis project Ga0335074, IMG submission 206715) | Soil microbial communities from Loxahatchee National Wildlife Refuge, Florida, United States - Lox_Sample_2.3 | ecosystem: Environmental > Terrestrial > Soil > Wetlands | place: USA... | reverse complement strand
GTCGACCTTCGTCGCCGCCCCTACCCTGGCACAGCCAGCGGCACCGGCGCGCACCCAGGACCAGGGGGAGCTGCTGACGATCTTCCCGCGTCATGACGGGACCAGAACGCTCTCCCAGATCAACGCAGAACTGAAGCAAAGCGGGTTCTTTCGCCGCTTTCCGCCGCCTAACATCGAAGTGGTGTCCTGGTACGTCATGATGGGCAGCGGCCAGGTGGTGACGCTGAATGTTCCACCCTCGCGGCTGCGTGAGGTCAACCGAGCGATCGAAGAGACCGCCTGGGGCAGTTTCCGCCCCGAGTTTTACCCGACCTACGACTATCGGCAGGGAGCGGCGGACATCCGGAAGGAGATGCAGCGTTGGCTTCGGTCGCCCCACGGTTCGATGAAGCGGCGCCGAACACTACGCGGGCATGCTGAGTCTATCGTGGGTCCGCTACGACGCTTCCCCCTTTGGGAAAGCTACTCCGTGCTCCCATCAGCGACCATGAAAATACCACCTGCGGTGGCAGTGGTCGTGGCGGCGTCGTAAGGCCGCTTTTGACACCATCGCGCGGAGTCGGACAGAGGGCCACGGAGCAGTGTACGGTAAACAAGGCTTACGTGGCACAAACATCAAGCTCGCCCCCTCCGAAGAGGGGGCTCACGCGATACTTCGTATCAGAATATCTCCGCGACCCTCCGCCTTCCTCTGCGCAATTTTCTTGGTACACCACCCGTCCCAGGCGATGCTCGCAGAGGAAAAAGGGCGACGTGTATTACACCTACGCCGTGCTTCGGCACAGCGCGACCACTATCAAGCGGGAGGTCATGGCCGGGGACTTCGCCCAGCCATCACCCCACTCCCGGCGCTCTACAGATTCCAATTCTAGGACGCTGCCGGTTCGAACATCTCGCCACGCAGCAGATAACCCGGAGCGCGGTAATACAGCTTGATGTCGTGGAACGGGTCCGTCAGGATCTTGGTCGCCCACACCAGCCCCGTCTTCACGTCGCGGATGAAGAAGAGCTGCACCGTACGGAACACCAGCCCCGCGCCGCCCAGCGCCAGCCACAGATAGCCGACATTGCGCCAGAAATCGCCGAACGAACGCGGCGGGCGCACTGTGTGCAGCAGCGTCGGATCCCACCAAAGCAAAAGCGGCGACAAGACCCAGATGCTCAGCAGGACGGCCTTGCGCTTAAGGTTGTAGCCGACCTTGATCGCTTCCTTGAACTCGTGCGTCGCCTGGTTGATGACGTCATAGGTCTTCGGCTCGAACACGATATGGCCGATCTGCCGCGAGGTCATGGCCAGCAGCCAGCCCAGCAGCGCCGCGATGGCCGGATCCTTGAAGGCCACCACATAGGCGCAGACGAACGTCATTGCGCTGACCAGGTGCAAGGATTGGTTGATCCTGCTGTGATGATAGTAGCGGTGGTCATCCCAGCGCTGCACCCTCAGGCATTCACGGAAACTGCACATCGCGGTCCCTTCTTGTTGTCATCGCTTGCGACCCAACCCCGTGTCGAGCCGCGCACGCCGGTCGTCGAAAAGAACGAATTAGCTGCTCAGTTCCGGACGCTTAGCGAACCGGATCAGCGAGAAATGCCCGAGCGGCGGCAATGCGCGCCGTTCCAGCAGGCGTACCCCTGGCGAGCGCTGTGCCCAGCCGGTATAGCGGTCCCAGGCGAATTCGGTACGGAAGCCGAGCTTGCTGGTCACCGGCATCAGCTTCTTTTCCACCGTGCCGCGAAAGCCGGCCTCGGCGCCGATGCGGCTGGTGATCACGATCTCACCGCCCGGCCGCACCACACGTGCGAACTCATCCAGCGCCCGTTCCGGGTGCGGCACCGCAGTCACCACGTATTGCGCCACCACCACATCGAACGACGCATCAGGGAACTCAAGTTCCTCGGCATCCATCACAGCGAGGCCCTCGACATGCCGCAGCCTGCGCCGCGCCACGCGATTGCGTGCACGCTGCAGCATCGGCGCCGAGATATCGACGCCGAACACCTTGTTGCGGCCGGAATAGCCGGGCAGGGACAGGCCGGTGCCAACGCCCACTTCCAGGATGCGTCCGCCGACCTTCTCTGCGGCCTCGATGGCGGCGCGGCGGCCGGTGCGGAAGACGGCACCAAACACCAGGTCATAGACCGGCGCCCAGCGGCCATAGGCCTGGATGACGGTGTCGCGCTCCATGTCTGTCATCATGGCGTCACATGCGTTGGCTTCAGACACCCTGATAACGTCCCGCGCCACACGCGTCACCCAGCATGTTTCAACTCCGCGAATCGGTGCAATTTCAGCAAAGTGACATTGGCCGCGCCGGCTGGCATGTGAAAGTTTTATAAACACCGGCGCTCCCCGAAACCCGCGGCGCGGCGAGCTTCCTGGCCGCCGCCGACAACCATCGCGTGAGCCTTACCCGTTGCCCTGCGACCGGTCCGCGCGTTTCCGAGGCCGTACAGGTTGCCCCGGACGCCATCGACCGCATTCCCAGAGCGCCGATGCAGCGCCAGTGTCCCGCCCCGCCGACCTCGCAGCGCACGGTCGCGTGGAGCCGCCGATCCGCGTGGCACGGATGGCGGGGGTGGCTACGACAAAGCGTGGCCAATTTCCATGTCTCACCCAAGGGATGCGGTCCACCTGAAAATTCGAACCGCAGATACGCACTGTTGCGAACAGATAACGGATGCGGCCGCCCAATGCGCTTCCCTGAACGAGGTTGCGGCGCTTCGCGCAGTGACATGTTGTGCGCCAAGCGGCGCTTCTCGAGTTCCAGTACTACGAAGCCGCTTTCTCCGCCGCCTCTGCCACCGGCACGCGTATCCCGCGCCACCCCAGCAACGCCGTGGCCAGCGCTGCGATCAGCGCGAAGACGCAGGCGCACAAGAAGACGCGCGCTGGCGGCAGGCCGATTGTGAGCAACCACCCACCCAACAGCGGCGCGGCGATGCCGCCCAACCGGCCGATGCCCAATGCCCAGCCCAGGCCGCTCGCACGCATCCGCGCCGGATACAGTTTGCCGCACGTCCCGTTCGCGCCGGTCTGGCTGCCGACAATTGTCAGGCCGGCCAGGAAACAAATCGCCATCAGCAGCATGTAGGGCATCGCGACCAATGCGATCGCCGCGATGAACAGGGACCCGGCCGCGTAATGCAGCCCGAGCGTGCGCGCTGGGCCAAAGCGATCCACCGCCAGGCCAAGATACAAGGCAGCGAACAGCGCACCGAAATTTTGCAGGCTGGATGCCAGGATTCCCTGCGCCGGTGACAGGCCAATCAGGCTAAGCACTGTCGGGAGCCAGTAAGCGAACAGGAACAGGTTCAGCAGACTGCAGAAGAAGATGATCCACAGCAGCATGGTCTGCAGCGCATAGCCCTGGCTGAACAACAACCCGATTGGGTTGCCCTGGGCCATATCCAGCGGACCACTCTGTGCGGGATCGATCGCCAGCCGATCAAGCACGGCGGCGTGCCGCGGCGACAGGCGTTGGCGCATGGCCAGGAAGCGCGGCGATTCCGGTAGCCACAGCGCCAGCGCCAACACCAGGATCAGCGGAAATGCGCCGCCCAGCACGAATATCATGCGCCAGCCGAACGGCGCCAGCAGCGCGGCCACAACTTGCCCACCCAGGAAGCCACCCAGCGGCGCGCCCGTGAACGTTGCCATGATGATCGTCGCCCGCAGCCGATGCGGTGCGTAATCGCCGGCGAGCGCCGCGGCGATGGAGAAACCGCCGCCGATACCCAGCCCGGTGAAGAAGCGCGACAGACTCAGCACGGCAAGCGTGTTCGACGCCGCGCTGAGCAAAGACGCGAGGCCAAAAATCGTAAGACTGGCCAGCAGAGTCGGGCGGCGTCCGATCCGGTCGCCAATCGGTCCCGCAGACAGCGCGCCAGCCAGGATACCGATGCTCGACCACATGAAGGCGTGCGCGAACAGAGGCGGCGGCAGGTGCCAGGCGTGGATCAGCGACGGCACGGCCCAGCCAACGGAGTTCACGTCATAGCCGTCGCAGATCTGCACCAGCGTGCACAACACGGCCACGCGAAGCTGAAGCCGGCCGAAGCGCTGGTTTTCGAGTGCAGCCTCGGCCGCCGAGAACGGCATGCGTGCCACAGTGGCCCTCCCTGGTTACAGCAACCCGGCCGGCGCCGGCAGCGCATGTGACTGCCGACGCATTTGGCCTGAAGCTGGCAGGATGCCCAGGCTGCCACGCATGCAGGGTGGCGGCAACGCGCATCCCGGCACTTGCAATCGGTCGTACTGCTGCGCCGATTCACTTCCCGTCAATGCTTCGCGGCGATGATGGCGATCATTCAGCGCCGCAGGTTGTTATGTCCAAGGATGCCCTTCTGGCCCGCCCCATCTCACGGGATCGGTTGGCGGCGTTCGCTTTCGCAGCCGCGGACTTGTTGGTGGAGATCGCGCCTGACTCGACCATCACCTGGGCGGCCGGCGCCTTCCCGGCGCGATTCGGCGAAGCCGCCGAGCGGTTCGTCGGACGCAATCTGGATTCGTTGATTGCTTCGCCCGACCACGATGCGCTGGCACGCACCCTGGTCAGCGCATCGTTGCGCGGTCACACGCCGCCGGTGACACTGCGGCTCAACGACGCGGGTGCGACACCGTGCGCGCTCGCGGTGCTGAACCTGCCCGGGCCGCGGCGGCGGCTCTGCGTGACGCTCGGCCCGGTGCCGGTGGCCCCGCCGGCATCCGGCCCCGCCCTTCAGCCGGCGGAACTCTTCGCGAAAGAAGTCGAGTCCCGCCTGCGCTCGCCGCAGCCGGGTGATCTCGGCTTGCTGGATATCCAGGGCCTGCCGCCACGGACGGATGCCAACGGCGACGCCCGGCACAGCGCAGTGCACGAAGCCATCGGCGAGGTACTGAGCAGCGCGGCTGAGTCAGGGGCGGTTGTGGGCGAAGTCGGTGAAGGCCGCTTCGGTGTATTGGCCCGGGAGCATCTTGACACAACCTTGTTGGCCGCAACGCTGCAAGCACTGCTTGGCGCGCGGCCCGATGCCGGGGGCGTGGCCGTCGATAGCCGTACCATAGGCCTCGCCCCGAAAGATCTGTCGCAGGCGGATGCCCTGCGGGCCGTCCGGTTTGCCCTGACCAGGTTTGCTGCCAGCGGCGCCGCTGCGGTCACGGCCAGCGGCTTCGATGGCGGCCTTGCCGGTTTCATCCAGAAGGCCAGGGACAGTGCAGCCGCCCTGCGCGAAACCATCGCCGAACGGGGCTTCGATCTCATGTTCCAGCCGGTCGTGGCGTTGCACAACCGCTCGGTCCATCATTACGAAGCCCTGCTGCGGCCTAAGGCATGCGCCGGCGCGCTATGGCAGACACCACAGGAATTCGTCACCTGCGCCGAGGCGCTCGGCTTTGTCGAGGAACTCGACATGGCCGTACTGGAGCAAGTGCTTCGGGTGCTGGAGCGCGTCGAGGGGTGCTCCATCGCGACCAACATCTCCGGCCTGTCGGTGCAGAGCGAGCCGGCCCGGCGTCGCCTGCGCAAGCTGCTTCCTCTCGGCTCCTACCGCCGCCTGCTGATCGAGCTGACGGAAACCGCCGAGATCCAGGACATCGCGGCGGCCGCGGCGACGTTGGATGAATTCCGCGCACAGGGCATCAGCGTATGCCTGGACGATTTTGGCGCCGGAGCGGCGGCGTTCCGCTATATCCGTGACCTGCCGGTGGATTACCTGAAGATCGACCGCGCTTTCGTGCACGGCGCGTCGCGCAGCAAGCGCGGGCGGGACTTGGTGCGGTCAATGCTGGAGCTGGCGCGGTCCGTCAGCGCCCAGACGATCGCGGAGGGAGTCGAAACACCGGCGTTGGCGCGATTAATGGAGGAACTTGGCTGCGCCTACGGTCAGGGCTGGTTGTTCGGAAAGCCCGCGCCGTTGCCCGGGATGGGCTAGCGGACCGGTGCCATTGAAGGCTCTGTTGCCTCCGCTGTCATTGTGAAGCCATTCCCCCGCTGACACAGCGGACACCGTAGGCATCGCAGACACCGCATACATCGCTGACGTCGCGAGGCTCATCGTCGCTTCTGTCATGGCGAGGCCCGCGGGCCGAAGCACTTTCGCTCACGCCGACGTACCAACAACAGAGCGGCGAGGCGATCCGGGCTGCGTCGACGCTGCACGTCCCACAACAACGCCGGATCGCGTCGGGGTTGATGCCGTACGCGTGAGCGGCGCGGTCATCCCTCCGGCAGTCCGGCCCTGCGCAACCCCTCCACATAAAGCGCGAGGTCGTCCTCCCGTATCATCGGCGAGCGCAGTGTGGCGTCTCGGATGCAGAAACCAGGCTCGAGCTCGAGCAATCGCTTGCATAAGGTCGCGGCATCGTCGATCCAACCGAGATGGCCCAGCGCGGACAGCACCCCTTTATAAGCAGACGAAAATCCAGGGTTCAGGGCAATCGCCTGGCGCCCGAACGCCACCGCCGCCGCAAATTCCCGCCGCAGCAGATGCGGCATGATCCGGGCAGTATCGAAGAAGAATCCATGCGGATCATGCGGCGCGAGTTGCTGCGCGTGACTGATGCGCCGGATCGCTTCGGCGTGGTCCCCCAGGTAACTGTGCGTCAGGCCGGAGAAGCACCAGGCCAGCGGCAGATTCGGATTGAGCGCAAGGGCACGATCATGCAGTGACCGCGCCTCGTCCGGACGTTTGTTCAGGAATCCGCGGACATGGCCTGCCAGCGTCAACGCCCGGGCGTCGCGCGCATCCAGCCCGACGGCTCGTTCTGCCAGTTCGGCGGCGCGTTGGATCGCAGCAACGGAATCGGCCGCCCACCCTTGGCCCACCAGGAACAAATGCCAATAAGCGAGCCACGCATGGGCGGCGGCGTTGCCTGGATCGAGCGACAGCGCCGTTTCCAGCAGGTCGCCTGCCTTGCGAAAGAGCGCGCTTTCCAGCCGGTAAATGGAAGGGATGGCGCCCAGCATCAGGTTGATCGCATCGGGGGCGCCGAACCTGCAGGCGTGAGCATGCTCTCCCTCCCAAAGCAGCAGGGCAGTATCGAGCTGGGCCGCGGTTTCTGAAGCGATCTCGTCCTGCAAAGCGAAGATGTCGGCCACCTCACGGTCGAATCGGCGTGCCCAGACCACCGTGCCGCCGGCACGGGTGTCGGTGAGCTGGATGATGACGCGGATCCGGCTGCCGCTGCGCTGTAGAGTACCGTCGAGCAGGAAATCCAGCTCGGGCATGGATTGGGAGAACACCTTGGGCACGCCCGTGGCCAAAGGGGCGGCGTGCACAACGCAGGTCATCCAGCGAAACTGCGCCAGAGCCGTGACGATCTCCTCGGCCAGTGCGAAGGCCAGATTGTCATCGGGACAAGGGTCGATCCGGCGCAGGGGAAAAACGTCCAGCCGTACCAGGCCCTCGGTACCGCTGTGGCGGCCAAACGGCCTCGCGCGGGCTGCATTCGCGGCGAAACCAGGTGGGGAAGCAAGCGGGCGGGGAACCTGTCCGGCGAGTTGCTCGATTTCCCGCGAGGGGGCACGGACACCGTTCCGTCCCAGTACGGCGCGGTAGCGGTCGTAAGCAGCCATCGCGGCCGCATGGTCGCCCTGCGCACGATGGGCGCCGATGACCGCATGCCATGCGGCTTCGTGCGTCCCGTCGATGCGGAGCAACTGGCCCGCAACGCGGAGCATTGCGGCGGGGTCCGTCTGCGATGCCAACAGGGCGTCGCCAATCACACGGCCTGCCTGGACCAGGCGTCCGCTTTGTTCCTCGATCCACTGATCAAAGGCAGGATCCAGGTCGCGGACATCTTCAAGCAATGGATACGCAAACATGTCGAGCATGTCGGAGCCCGGCAGTGCGGCGTCCGTCAGCATCGCGGCGTCGGTTGAGACCGAAGTGATGGCCAGAACGACGTGGTGGCGATCGGCGCGAAACAGGCGCGGGTCGGCGGCCCGTAGCGCTTGCTGCAACTCGTGCACGGTCTGGCGCAACGACGCATGGGCTTGCTCCTTGTCACGCAAACTCCAGAGGAGGGAGGCGGCCGCGGAGCGGGCCACCATGCCATGCGGGGAAAGGGCGAGCATGGCCAACAACGCCCTGGTCTTGCGTCCGCGGGGGAGGACGGACCGCCCCGCTGCGTCCTCGGCCCGCATATGGCCGAACAGGGTTACCCGGAGGCTTGGGAGCGCTCGCTGGTTGGTGCGGCCGGCCTGATCGAACGCGGTTGATGGCACATCCACCCCTACTTATCATTTAGCAGATGTGGATAATACAATCATGAGTTGATGATACCTTTCAATCCAATCTTTCTACGGGAATTAGCACAACCGGAATCGACCCCCGCTCGCGCTACGACGCGGGCGCGGGCGCGGCCGCAATTTGCCCGCCCGGGCGTTGAGGCCGGTGCACGCGGTGGCTTCGCCGCCAACCTCACCGCGTTCGCGGCGTGACCCGACTTCTGGCCGCGCCAGCGCGCGTCGAACCACCGCAAGACCGTCTCATTATAGAGGAGCAGAGACGCTTGCGGGACTCGCCGCCGTCGCGCCGGGTAGAGAACGCAGTGCGATTTTGCTTCGCCGCGGCGCAACGCGTGCCTGTCACCCCGGCGGTGATAACAGTGCATCATCGGCGCATTATTGTGCCAGGCTAAGGGCTGGTACCGGCAACGGGAGTGACCGCGGGACTCGCGGGCGCAATACCGTCGCGTCTTCTTTCGTTATCCCTCCCCGCGCACCGTGTCCCACCACGGACAGACGCCGGCCATCCGCTGGTAGTTGCCGTCTATCACGTGTACCGGTGCACGCTGCCCATCCGCGGCCGCCTTGAGCCGCATCGCCCGCGCCTGAGCGCGTTGCTCCTCCGGCAGCCAGGTGCGGTCATGGCCCCACAAGCTGGGCCCCACAGTGACTTCCGTCGGGGTCCAGTCGCCCGGCGTTACGACCTTGCCGCCCCAGCCATATTCCAGCATGAATCCGGACGGGGATTTCAAATAGTACGACGTCACCGCATCGTTCGGATGCCGCCCCAGTGTGGTCGCGATCCGCTCCGGCTCGCCCAACGCAATGTCGTAGCCCTGGCCGACATCATCCAGCGAATACAACTCGACCATGAGGTGATGCAGATCCTGCCGGCCGGTCTCGATGAATGCCACGCTGTGATGGCGCGGATTCACATGCAGGAAGAACGCACGGAACGGCGTGGTGATGTAGTCACTGATGCCGAAGCCAAGCATGTCGTGATAGAAGCCCATCAGGTCGTCTATGTTCTTTACATGGAACACGGCATGACCCATGCCGAGCGGCCCGGTACGAAATCCGGAAATCGCCCGCCCCGGCTTGAACGGTTCATCCCCGACAACCGCGCCGTAAAACGCTTCCAGCCGATTGCCGGCCGGATCGCTGAAACTGATCAGCTCACGCACGCAGCGTTGACCGGCCAGCGCTGTCGTCTCGCGCCGTATCGGTATGCCGGCCGCTTCAAGCCGCGCCGCCAGTGTATCGAGCGCCGCTGCGTCCGCCACTTCCCAACCAAAATAGCGGTCGCCTTCGGCCAGCGAGCGATCGATGATCAGGCGCTGCTTGCGGTCATCCATACGGAAGGCGCGCACGGCATTACCGCGTTCCACCGTCTGCATGCCAAGCCAGTTGCTGGCGAAATCGGTCCATTCGGAAAGATTGGACGCACCGATGCCGACATAGCCAAGCGCTTGCACTTCCATGACAGGGCTCCATCCCGGCGGTGGCGCGCGCACGGTGTCCTGGCGCACCGTGCGCGCGATGCGGTCAGCTTGTGTGGTTGGGGTCAGATTTGTCGCAGGCGGCCGCCGGGGTCGCGAGCAGCCCGGCCGATACGGCAAAGGTGCCGGTCACGCCGGCAAGGATTGCAACCGCGAGAATGATGCGCTTCATCCTGGTTTTCCTTCCTGGGCTTAGCAGCCACGCAAGCCTAGCATAACGCCCCCTGAAATCCAGCGGACGCAGGGGGCCAGCCAGGGGGCCGGCAATCCAATGCAGATTGAGTGTCCTGGGGATGTCCGATGACACATCGATGACCATCAAACGTCTGAACCCGCCCGAACTGGGAACACCGCCCGGCTATTCGCAAATTGTCGATGTGCAGGCGGGCCGCATCATCTTCATTGCCGGCCAGACTGCGCTCGACCGCAACGGAATCTTGGTTGGCAAAGACAGCTTCCCTGCCCAGGCGGAGCAAGTGTTTTGCAACCTTGAGATTGCTCTGCAATCCGTCGGTTGCACGGCGGCAAACCTGGTCAAGCTCACGGTCTTCGTTCGCGACATGTCCAATCTCGCAGCGTATCGCGCAGCCCGGAACCGGTTCTTCGCGACCGTGGCGCCGCCCGCTGCCCCTGCCATCACGCTGGTCGAGGTGTCGAAGCTGTACGGTCCGGAGTTCCTGATCGAGATCGAGGCCATCGCTGCGACATGACGACGTTCTGATTGATGGCAGGCCGTACTGGTGGTCAAATGGCTCCGGCCGTTCGAAGGGCAGAGATCTCCGATGCATCCAACCCGGCTTCATACAGCAAGCTCTCGGTATCGGCTCCAAGCGCCGGCCCCGCGAATGCGCCGGGCCGTTCGCCGTCGATGCGAATTGGGCTCGCAACCATCTTCAGGTCCGGCCGCCGAGGGTGCTGCATTGTCAACATGCCGCCGGTCGCCGCGAAATACGGGTTTTCCAAAGCCTGAGGCAATGTCAGAATCGGCGCCGCAGGCACACGGCCGCCCAGACATTGCATCCATTCGCCCGTCGTGGCGCGGCGGAAGACGGCATCCAGGATATCGACGAGCGCTTCGCGGTTGGCGAGGCGTTGCGGAAACCCGCTGAAGCGCGGGTCCGTTGCAAGGTCCGGCTGGCCGAGCGCCGTGCACAACTCGGTCCAGAATTTCGGCGTCATGCACATAATGAACAACCAGCCGTCTGATGTCGGGAACATCTCGCAAGGGACAATGGCGGGGTGGCCGGAACGCGGGCGGCGTTCGGCAGCAACACCCTCGTTCATGTACCAGGTTGCCGGATAGGTGAGCTGGTGCATCGCCACGTCATACAGCGTGACGTCCACGTCGCAGCCCCGGCCGCTGCGGAATGCACCCAGCAATGCCGCGGTCAACGCAAAGGCCATGGTGACGCCGGACATGAAGTCGATGATGGAAAGGCCCATGCGCGTGGGCGGCCCATCCGGTTCGCCGGTCAGATGCAGATAGCCGGCTTCCGATTGTGCCAGGTAGTCGTAAGCCGGCCATCCGGCACGCGGCCCGGTCCGGCCGTAGCCCGACAGATGTGCGCATACCAGGCGCGGGTTGGTGGCTTTCAGGTCCGCATAGGTCAGCCGCAGCTTCCCCGGCTGATCGCCACGCAGATTGTTCATCACCGCATCGGCCTTCGCCGCCAGCTTCAGGAACGCCGCGTAGCCAAACGGATGATGCAGGTCCAGCACGACACTGCGCTTGTTGCGGTTGAAGCTTTGGAAGAACTGGCTGTCATTTGGCCCGAGAAAGAATGGACCGGCATGGCGCGCGCTGTCCCCTGGCGCGGTCTTGCCGCGCGCCGGCGCCTCAATCTTGACGACCTCGGCGCCAAGATCGGCGAGATGCATGGTGCCATACGGACCGGCGCCGTAGGACTCCACGCTGAGGACGCGGATACCGTGCAATGGCTGCATGCGCCGTGCTCCTTCAATAGCCGGCCTTGGCTTCGGTATCGAAACCGCGCTTGCCCACCAGGATGGTGCGATCGAACACGCAGACCACGGTGCCCTGCTGGTTGAAGCCGCGCGTCTGCACGGTGACGATGCCCGCCTGAGGCCGCGACTTGCTTTCCCGTTTGTCCAGCACTTCCGATTCAGCCGACAGCGTGTCGCCGATGAACAACGGATGGGTCAGCCTGATCTCGCGCCACCCAAGATTGGCGATGGCTTTCTGGCTGACATCGCTGACGCTCATGCCGGCCATCAGCGCCACGGTCAGCGGAGAGCATACGATGCAGCGGCCGAATTCGCTGTGTTTGGCGTATTCGGCGTCAAAATGCAGCGGATGCTGGTTCATCGTCAGCAGAGTGAACCAGGTATTGTCGGCCTCGCTGATGGTGCGGGCTGGCCGGTGTTCGTAGACATCACCAACGACAAAATCTTCGAAATAGCGGCCATAGCGCTCGCGGTAGCGGTTCGGGGCGACCTGATAGGCTGCTGCGACCATGATTTCCTCCCACTGCCTCTGATGTGGACGTGCAATGACATGCGTACGTGCAATGACATGTCACCTAAACGCCGCGCTTTGCCTGGCGTGCCTGTGACTCCGAACCCGCATCTCGCACCGAGTCTTTCAGGCGTCCCAGCCTGTCCCACAACTCGGTTGCTTCCGTTCGATCCAGCCCTGCCATCGCTTGTTCGATCCAGCGCGCATGCGCCGGCGCCATGCGCGAGAACAACGCGCGGCCGGCATCGGTCATGCCGATGAGCGTACTGCGCCGATCCGCCGGATGCCGCCTTCGCCCCACCAATCCATCCTGCTCCATCGCCTTGATCAGGCCGGTGACGTTACCGCTGGTGACCATCAGCCGCGCCGACAACGCACCCATGGTGAGCTCCTCGCCCGCGGCATCCAAGGCGGCGAGCACGTCGAAGCGTGGCAGCGTGGTCCCGAACTGTATGTGCAGGCGCGCCCGTACCATCGCCTCTGTCATGTTCACGCAGGTCAGCAGGCGCAGCCAAATGCGCAGCGGCAGGCGCGCGCCATTGCCAACAGCAACCTCGCGATCGGGGACCAGCACGGAATCACCGGGCGGCATGCTGGCGCCGTTGCCCCAGATAGGTTTCAAGCACGCGCGGGTTCCGGGCAAGCTCGGCGCTGGGCCCTTCGGCCGCCACTTCGCCCATCTCCAGCACATACCCGTAATCCGAAACCTGAAGCGCTGCTCTCACGTTTTGCTCGACCAGCAGAATCGACAGGCCGCCTGCCCGCAGATCGGCCAGGACACGGAAGATCTCTCGCACCAGCATCGGTGCCAGGCCAAGGCTTGGTTCATCCAGCAGCAGCAGGCGAGGCCGCCCCATCAACGCGCGGCCGAGGGCGAGCATCTGCCGTTCACCTCCCGACAACGTCGCAGCCAACTGGCGGCGGCGTTCGGCCAGGCGAGGGAAGATCGCGAACACCTCCTGCATCGCGGGGCGCGCATCATGCTCACCCGTGCGCCGGCGCGGATAGAAGCCGAGCAAAAGATTGTCCTCGACGCTCATGTCCGTGAACAAGGCACGATGCTCCGGCACGAGTATCGCGCCGGCGGCGACCATGGCTTCCGTGGTACCCGCCGGCAGACCGTTGTAGATGACGCGACCGCCGTTGCGCGGCAGCAGGCCCATGACGGCGGACATCAGCGTGGTCTTGCCAGCGCCGTTGGGACCGACGATGGCGACCATCTGTCCTGCCGGCACCGCCAGCGCAACGCCGTGCAGAACCTCGACATGGCCATAACCGGCGCGCAGATTTTCAAGTTGCAGCAGCGGAGCGATCATGTCAGCCCGCCGAGATAGGCTTCCACGACAGCCGGATCGGATTGCACATGCTCTGGCGGGCCCTCGGCAATCTTCTGGCCGAAATCCATCACCACCACGCGGTCGGCGAGCTGCATGACGAAGTCCATGTCATGTTCGACCAGCAGCACGCCCATGCCTTCCGCCCGCAACTGACGCAGCAGTGCCGCAAGACGCTGCTTCTCCGGCAGGCGCAGGCCGGCGGCGGGTTCATCCAGCAGCAATAGCCGCGGGCGCAGGCAGAGTGCGCGCGCGATCTCCACCACCCGCTGCTGACCCAGCGGCAGATCGCCGGCGGGACGCGGCAGCGTGTTGCCGAGACCAGCCCGCATCGCCTGTGCGCGCGCCTCGGACAGCAGGCGCGCCTCCTCCGCGCGGTCCAGCCGCAGCATCGTCCGCAACAGCCCGGCACGGCCCTGCAGATGCGCGCCAAGCGCCACGTTCTCCAGCACGCTGCGGTCCGGCAGCAGCTTCACGTGCTGGAAAGTACGCGCGAGGCCCAGTGCGGCGACTCGGCGCGGTGACAGCCGTGTGGCTGTGGCGCCAAACAGGCGGATGCTGCCGGAATTGGGCGGCAGGACGCCACTGATGACATTGAACAATGTCGTCTTGCCGGCGCCGTTCGGGCCGATCAGCGCGACGATCTCGCTGGCATGGACAGTGAAGCTGACATCGCGATTGGCGGCGAGGCCACCGAAATTGCGCGATACCCCTTGCAGCGCCAGCAATTCCTCACCACGATGCGGTATCGGAACGGGTGGCTGCTCCGGTGGTGCATCGGCGCCCGCTTCGGCATGCGGGGAGGCGCGCCGTTTGAACCGCAAGAGCAATGGCAGCAGACCGTCCGGCGCGCGTTGCAATAGCACGATGACGACCAGCGCGAACACCAGAGATTCGAAATCTCCGGCCTGGCCGGTGATACGGGGAATCCAGTCGTTGAACTGGTCGCGCAGTATCACCACGAGCGCGGCACCCACCGGCGCGCCCCACAGCGAGCCGGATCCGCCGATAATCACCATGAACAAATAGTCGATGCTGGCGCCGAGGCTGAACGGTGTCGGGCTGACGAAACGTTGGCAATGGGCGAACAGAAAGCCGGCGATGGCGGCATACAGCGCAGCGATGACGAAGACGGTGTGGCTGAGACGAACCGTGTCGATGCCGACGCTTGCGCCCATCAGGCGCGCGCCGTTGAGGGTGCGGATGGCGCGGCCGAGGCGGGAATCCAGCAGGTTCGCAGACATTGCCAAGATCAGCGCGACGGCGGCCCAGATGATGGCGAGGTTCACGCGTTGGCTCGCGGCCGAGAGCAGACCGAGCCGCAGCGGGGGGATATTGCCGATGCCGTTGAAGCCGTGGAGTTGCGGAATCGTGCCGAACAAGGCGAAGAAACTGATCCCCCAGGCGACCGAGACCAGCGCCAGGAAATGCCCGGACAGGCGTGCGGTCACCAGCCCCAGCATCCACGCGATAACACCCGTCACGACAAGCCCCGCGGCCAGTCCGGCGATCGGCGGGGCATCGAAGAATTTGGTCAGCACCGTGGTTGCGTAGGCGGCGAGGCCGACAAAGCTGGCCTGGCCGAAGGACGTCTGGCCGCTGACTCCGGTCAGCAGCACCAGACCCAGTGCGACCAGCGTCGCCATGCCGACAGTGCCGAGCAAGGTGACATAGAAGGTGGGCAGGATCGCGGGGATCAGCACGATCAGAATGGCGATGGCAGTTGGTGCGACCCACCGCCGCGACAAACGTTCGCTGTCATGGCCGGAC
>Ga0335074_10007319_pt1 | contig 15286 bp, 12 predicted proteins | sample Lox_Sample_23_FD_206715 | JGI IMG/M metagenome (GOLD analysis project Ga0335074, IMG submission 206715) | Soil microbial communities from Loxahatchee National Wildlife Refuge, Florida, United States - Lox_Sample_2.3 | ecosystem: Environmental > Terrestrial > Soil > Wetlands | place: USA... | reverse complement strand
TGGACGGGCATCTGATCGCGCTGAACGCCGAGACGGGGGAGAAGGTGTGGGACAAGGTGACGGTGGATGACACCGCCAACTCCTTCTACACGATGGCGCCGGTGCCGTATCACGATCCGAACACCAACCAGGACATGCTGCTGCTTGGCGTCTCGGACGGCGACTGGGGTGGTAATGGGAACATCTCGGCGTACGATCCGAAGGATGGCCACGTAATCTGGCGCTGGGACACGGTACCCGGGCCGGGGCAGCCGGGCAACGATAGCTGGAGCGGGGATTCCTGGAAGCGAGGCGGGGCCGCCACCTGGGGTGGCGTGACGATCGATCTCGACACCCACATGATGTATCTTGACCTCGGCAATCCCAGCCCGGACTTCCTTGGCACCGTGCGGCAGGGCGACAACCTGTACTCGGATTCGATGGTTGCGCTTGACATCTCCGGCAGCAAACCGACACTGAAATGGTACCATCAGTTCATTCCCAACGATACCCACGACTGGGATCCGGCGATGCAGCCGGTGCTGTTCACCGGTAAGGTTGGCAATAATACCGAGAAGCTGGTGGCGGCGGGTGACAAGGCCGGGAATTTCTGGATCCTCGATGCGGCAACGGGCAAGCTGGTCGATCACACGGCGGCCAGCTTCCAGAAGGGACAGAACACCCCGCCGAGCATCGCCGGCAATGTCGCCTGCCCGAACACGCTGGGCGGCATCGAGTACCAAGGTGGCGCCTTTGATCCGGCGACCAATACTTTCTTCGTGCCCAGCCAGAACGAATGCGGCACTTGGACCGCGGAAAAGGACGCAGTCTATATCGCCGGGCAGTTCTATCTGGGAGGGACGTTCCCCAACCTGCTCGGACCCAATACCGGGCAGATGAACGCGATCGACGTCTCCACCGGCATCTTCAACTGGCGGCATCACTTCAATCTGCCGAACTACGGCGGCGCTCTGGTGACGGCGTCGGGGCTGGTGTTCTCGGGCAATCTCGGCGGCACTGAGAACGCGTTCGATACCAAGACCGGCAATATGCTGTGGAGCTACGATACCGGGGGGTACATCCAGGCACCGACGGAGGCTTATGAGGCGAACGGGCAGGAATATATCGTCGTTGCCTCGGGTACGGCCGGCAATGCGAAGATTCCAGAGCTGCCGGATACGCCGAAGCCTGCGACGATCACCGCGTTTACGGTGAAATAAGGTCTCGGCGTTGATCGCACGGAGATCCTGCAGCATTGCACCGGCCCGTTCGCTCGGGCCGGTGCTGTTTCTGCTGGGCACGCTGCTGCTGGTGCCGGCGTCTGCCGGCGCGGCGCAGGGCGTCGGCACAACAGGCGGCGATCACCAGGCGGCGGCTGCGGCGCTATCGGACGTGAAGGCGGCGATCGCGACCATCGTCGCGGCGGATGCGAGCTATGCGACCGACCGCAACGTCTATCACCGGGCCAGCCAGCGGGCGATCAACGCGCTGGAAGGTACGCGCGGGCTGGACTACCGGGCAGAGCCGGGCAATCCGGGCGACGCGGCGGGGGCGATCGGGCATATCGACGCGCTGCTCGACCGCGCCGCCACGCCGGTGTGGGCAGCGCCGCTGCACGGGGCAGAGGCGAACCTGCGTGCCGCTGTTGCTCACCTGCAGGATTCTTTGCACGCGCGCGAGCTGATGGACTACGAGCTTATGGTGTCGCGGGCGCTCGCTTATCTGGAGGTGGCGCAGGGACGGCCGACCGAGATCGGTGTGCTGGCCGGACTCGAAGGGGCGTTGGCCAACACGGTGCTTGGCGTGCCCGCGGACGCGCAAATGGCGGATGGCTGCGCGCAACCGCCCGATGCGCCGGCTTTCGGCACTCACGATGGCTATGTCGCGTGGGTCACGCTGCCGGCGGGGGAGGGGACACATACGCTCGCCGAGAACCTGGGCGGCACCGACGTGACGGTGCATGGCGGCATGATCGTGCTGCACACGGCGGCCGCACCGCTGGTCGCACAGCGGTGCAGTGCGCATGCCGACAGGACAGCGACGCCGTCGGTCACGCCGGCGGCCGGCGAGGGGTCGCTGCCGAAGCTGTACACCATGGCACAGGCTGAGCAGGGGGCGCAGATCTTTGCCAGCAAGTGCGTCTCTTGCCACGGGGCCAACATGCAGGGCGTTGCCGCGCCGTCGGTGGCCGGCAACGACTTCCTGACGACTGCGGCGCACAACGGCTGGACGCTGGCGATCATCCGGTATCTGGTGTTCAAACTGATGCCGCTCAACGCGTCCGGCTCGCTGTCGCCCGATCAGTACGCCAACGTGATGGCTTATCTGCTTGCATCCAATTGCTACCCGGCCGGGACTATGCCGTTCCCGACCGCCGATTCCCCGGGCTTCACGAAGATCAAGCTCGGCCCGGTGCCGGGTCATCCGGAGGGACAGAACAGCCAGGGCGTGTGCAAGCTGCACTGAAGGCGCGCGACGAAGCGTCATGGGGTGTCGTGGCCGCGCTCGTCGGGCAGACTTGGTCCGCCGTCGCGCCGATGGCGGAGTGCGCCCGCCCTACATACCGTCTTAAGCCTTCCGGCGTATCGTTCGGCGTCCGCGGGCCATTCAGCCCCTGCTCGCGGGCAGGAGAATCCCGATGCCTGGCTGGCTACGTTCCCGCTTTCCCTCGGCTCGCGAAATCAAAAAACAGCGAGGGCGAGCGGCCAAATACAAGGAATGGTTCGAATCCGCCATGGTGATGGTGGACAACGTCCCGGTGGGCGTGGCCTGGGGCGACCCAAAGCGGGAGTTCGCCATTACTTATATCAACGCATCGGGCAAGACGATGCTTGGGCGGGCGGTACCTCAGGCGACGCTCGAGGCGACCACCCTGCCTGTCCTGTTCCCGGCGCTTGCCGCGCATACCGATGTACTTGCCGATCCCGCCCGGTTGCCGATCCGGATGGAAATCCTTCTCGGCGCGGTTTACCTGGACCTGCAGGTCATCGGCATCCGCAACGCAGGGGGCGACTATACGGGCGCCATGGCGGTGTGGTCGGACGTGACGGCGCGCACTGCGCTGGTGCGCACGTTCGAGACGAACGTTGCGCGGACCGTGGGCGAAGTCGGGGCGAAGACTGGTGAACTCGACCAGGCGGCGAACCGCATGGGGGATATTGCGGCACGGGCGCGGAGCCAGGCCGCCGACGTTTCCTCGGCCGCCGGGGCGACAAGTTCCGGGGTGCAAACAGTGGCGGCCGCCGCCGAGCAGCTTGCCGCGTCGATCGCCGAGATCAGCCGGCAGGTCGCCGAATCGAGCGCCACTGCCACCCGCGTGGCGGAGGAGGCCCGGCGCACGCAATCGGTTGTCGCGGCGCTGGATGAGGGCTCGCAGCGGATCGGCAAGGTGGTCGGGCTGATCAGAGCGGTGGCGGCACAGACCAACCTGCTGGCGCTGAACGCGACCATCGAGGCGGCCCGCGCCGGGGACGCCGGACGTGGCTTCGCTGTCGTGGCCGGGGAGGTGAAGACGCTGGCGACCGAGACGAGCCGCGCCACCCAGGATATCAGCGGCCAGGTCAGCCGGATGCAGTCAGCAATGCAGGAGGCGATCGCCGCGATCGGACAGATCTCGGTCACCATCGAGGGCTCGACCCGCATCGCGGCCGCCATCTCGGCCGCGGTCGAAGAGCAGACGGAAGTGATCGCCCAGATCGCCAGCCAGGCGCAGCAGATGGCGGTGAGCACGACGGGCGTCAGCAGCAATATGACGGTCCTGACCGAAGGCGCGAGGCATGTGGATGCCGGGGCCAGCCAGGTGCGGGAGGTTGCGGCCTCGCTGGTGTGCGAGGCGGGGCGACTGACGACCGAGGTGCATGATTTCTTCGGGCGGCTACGCGCGGCCTGAGTATGTGCTTACGCCTAGACGCGGTTCATGGCCTTTCGATGATCAACGGCCCATTTAATCAGGGCAGCCGTACTGCTGATATTGAGCTTGCTCTTGATTTGCGCGGCGATACTGGCGGAGGTACGATAGCTGACGCTGAGTTGATCTGCGATTTCAGCGAGAGTTCGGCCTTGTCCGAGCAGATCCAGCACGTCGCGCTCCCTGTTGGAGAGCTCGTCGAAGGGATCGGCTGCGGCGTTGGTCGTCCGCAGCGCTAATTTCTCGGCCATCGAGGCGGTCAGGAACGTTCCGCCTCTATCAACCCTCTGGACTGCTTCCAAGAGCAAGTCAGGATCGTCATTCTTGGTGATGTAACCCCTGGCTCCGGCTTCCAGTGCCCGCGCAGCAAATGCCGGATCTTCGTACATGCTGAAGACAATGACCTTCGGCGGGTGCTCAAGCAACATCAGGGGCTTGAGGAGATCGAGGCCAGCCCCATCCGGCAGCCGCAGATCCAGCACGACAACCTCCGGGATAAACTCGTGGGCCAGGCGCAGCCCGTCTGCGGCAGTTGTCGCCTCGCGTACCTCGCTCCCGTGTGCGCCCTGGAGCAGGCTACGGCAGCCCGCCCTGACGATGGGATGGTCCTCAATGAGAAGAATCCGCATGCACGGGCTCCCCGATGGTTACCAGCCCTGGAATCTGGGCTTGCACGATGACACCGCTCGAAGTAACATTCATAATCTTGAGCGTACCGCCGAGTTGGCGGACGCGCTCTGTCATCCCCAGCAATCCGAAACCGTAGCGGAAGCTGTTTGGCAAGCCCCTGCCATTGTCCGCCACGGAAAGAGAGATACACCGGGCCTGGGTTGCGGAGCGGAGGTGGGTGCTTGCCTTTGCCGTGCGCCACTCGACGCGAATCTCGATGGCTGACGCCTGTGCGTGTCGGACGGCATTGGTCACCGCTTCCTGAACAATGCGATACAGCGTCAGGCCGACGGCCTCGGCGGGCTCGTCGAAGCCTTCTGACAGTGCCAGCGTCCATGTCACGTTTGGGTAGCGTGTTTGCCATAACGCGAGCAGTTGCCGCAACGCCTCGCCCAGGCCCATCTGCTCTAGAACCAAGGGGCGCAATCGATCCAGCATACGGGAATTCAGCTTCTGAATGCCGTCCGTCAAATCGGTAATCGTGCGCAGATGCATGCGGATCTGAGTGTTCTGCTGGTTGTCGCCGCAAAGGTCTCGGAGGATGCAAGCGGCCTCTGCCCGGATACCGAACAAGGCCGGACCGAATTCATCGTGGAGCTCGGCAGCAAGTTGCTTGCGCTCCTGTTCCTGCACGGAGAGCAGTCTATCTATCAGGCGGTGGTTATCGGCAGTTACCCGGCCAAGTGACTCCGCCAATCGATTGAATTGCTGGCCGATGCGATGGAGTTCCAGCACTGGTATCGGTTCGATCGGGCGATAATCCTCCTGCTCCAGGCGATCGAATCCATCCGCTAGAAGCTGCACCGGGCGAAGTGAATATCGCACAATCCAATGGAGGGAGATGACGATCAGAAGGCAGAGCATAAAGAGCGTGCCGGAGAAGAGCTCTACTTCTCCCACGATCTCGGCGATCTCGTCTGCGGAATTCGATCGCAACTGTATCTCGCCGACCCGCTGCCCCTTCACTGTGACCGGGAAAACCTGCTGCTGGGGTGGGGGAGCCAGGAGCTTTGCCAGCCAGGGTCGCGACCTGGGCAGGTCCTCGCCGATTCGCAGGTGGCTACCATGAAATAGTGTCCCGTCCGACGGCACCAGTTCGAACTGCACATGCCGAACCTGTGGGAGGTCTTTTGCCAGCTGTTCGAAAGCAAGGGTAGGGTTGCCAGCTTCGGCAATATTGCGCAGCGACGTCAAGGCGAGCTCATGGCCGAGCTCCATTGCAGACGTGACCTCTGCTGCGATCCGGGCATGCGCATCCAGAAGAACAGTTCCGACGACCGCGATGAGGCCGGCGAGCAAGATGACAGTGGGAATCAGCATCAACTGGCGGCGCAGGGATCGCGGCCGGCTCTGCGGCGCCGGTATCGCTGATTCAGTTTCCGCTCCCAGCCATCGCCTCAGTTCCATGGTGTGCCTCAACGCAAGCCCTGCTCGTGAGGGGTGCAGCAGGAAGCATATCACAGCCTTGAAGGAAGCGCGATATCGTTCCGGATGAGGATGCAGAAAGTGCAAGACTATCTGCACTTTTTGCAGAAATCGGTGCATTTATTGCAATAGACGAGAAAGCGCCGGACCCGTACATTTGAGTCTTACTTCTCGTTGGTCCGGCGGGCGATAAGAGTTCCCGGTCCCGTTCCGCCTAGGCTCGAAAGCGGGGGCAGCATGGATGGCTGTGGACGCAGTGGGCCCACTTGAAACGCAGTTTGGGAGGAACTCGGTGCGATATCTGTTGGCGGCATGTCTGCTCTGGCTGCTCCTGCCATACTCGGCATTCGCACAGGCGCCGAGCACAACCTCCCCCGCGGGGGTCCCTTCCGCGCCAGCCTCGGGTCAAGCCACATCTGCGACATCATCTGGCTCAGAGTCCGGCGCGACTGTTTTGCCACAGGTAACCGTCATCGCACCGACGCCGCTGCTCGGCTCGGGTGTAGATCGGAACACGGTCCCGTCGCAGAGCCAAGTGTTCTCGAACCGAGACGTGACCTTGCAGGGGCCGCCGAGCTACCTGAATACGTTGCAATACCAGGCACAAGGAGTACAGTTGGACAGCGCCGCCGGCGGCCCATTTCAACCCGACCTGGACTATCACGGCTTTCTGGCCTCTCCGCTTCAGGGAACGCCGCAAGGTCTGGCGGTATATTTGAACGGGGTCCGATTCAACTCGCCATTCGGCGATACCGTGAACTTCGACCTCATCCCGGACAACGCGATCAGTTCGATGAACCTGGAGGGATCCAATCCGGTATTCGGACTCAATGCCCTCGGGGGTTCGCTCGCGATCCAGATGAAGAACGGCTTCACCTTTCACGGATTCGAGGGCGACGTTTACGGCGGCTCCTTCGGGCAGATCGCCGGCGATTTCCAGTACGGAAAGCAGATCGGCAACACTGCGGTCTATGTCGCCGGGTCTGGGCTGACGGAGAACGGCTGGCGTGATTTTCAGTCTTCTGCCCTCAAGCAGTTCTACGGTGACGTGGGCTGGCGCAGCGACCGCGCCGAGGTGCATCTGAATATCGACCTGGCCCAGACGACGCTGCAAGCGCCGGGAACCACACCCGTCGAATGGCTCGCCGTCGATCCCCGCGCACAGTTTACCGGGCCGAGTCCTATCAACAACAACTTCGCCTTGATCAGTTTGAACGGAAACGTTCAACTCACCGACACGACCTCCATGCAAGCGGTCGCCTATTATGACTATTTCCTGCAGCGCGTTGGCAACGGCAACGATGCGGACTTCGGGCCATGTAATACGATTTCTGGATTGCTGTGCGAGGTCGGTACCGACGTGATCGCCACCGACCGCAACGGCAACGCGATCCCGGATTACCTGAACGGCGGCCCCTACTCCGATTGGGACAGCGAGACAACCAATACCAACGGCTACGGGGTCTCGGCCCAGATCACCAACCAGAATGAGATATTCGGTCACGGTAATCAGCTTGTGGCAGGGTTGAGCTACGACGGTTCCAGCACCTTGTTCGGCGCCACCACGGGGATTGGTGGACTCGATCCGCTGTCGCTCAACTTCTTCGGTCCCGCGGGCCTTCCCCAGGGGATTATCGTTGACCAGGCAGACGGCACCGACGCGCCGGTGCGCGTAGGCGTCAGCACGGCCTATTATGGCGTATATTTTACCGATACATTCGATATTACGCGGCGGTTGTCGGCGAATGTCGGCGGGCGATTCAATGCCGAGCAGATCGATCTCAACGATGAGCTGGGGACGGGGCTTACAGGCAACCACAGCTACAATCATTTCAATCCGGGCGTCGGGCTAACTTATCGGCTGATACCAGCCTTTACCATGTATGCGTCCTACTCCGGTTCGAATCGTGCGCCAACGCCAGCGGAACTGAGCTGTGCCAGTCCAGCGAGCCCGTGCAGCCTTGCTAATTTCTTCACCGGCGACCCCAACCTGAAACAGGTTGTCGCGCACACCATTGAAGCAGGGTTTCGTGGTGATCTGGCGCCTTTTCCCCGCACGAAGTTGGACTGGAACCTCAGCCTGTTCCGTACAAACGCGGATGACGATATCGAATTCGTGCAGAGCGTCATCCTGGGCCGCGGTTTTTTCCAGAATGTCGGCACGACCCGGCGCCAGGGTTTTGACGCCGGGTTGCAGCTTCACAGCGACCGATGGATGGCTTGGCTCGGCTACACCTACACGAACGCGACGTTCCAGAGCTCGTTCACGGAGTCCAGTCCGGACAATCCCGGCGCGGATGCGAATGGCAATATCCAGGTGCAGCCGGGTGACCGCCTTGCCGGAGTTCCGGCCAATCTCATCAAGTTCGGGGTCCAGTACAAGGCAACCGATGCGTGGACCATCGGAGCAACCGCGGTGGCGGCAACGAGCCAGTACTTGTTTGGCGATGAGGCGAACCTGACGAAGCCGCTGCCTGGGTACTTCGTGCTCAATCTGAATACCAGTTACCAGGTTACAAAGAACATCCAGCTTTTCGGACTGGTGCAGAATATAACGAACCAGAGATACTACATCTATGGCACATTCTCGCCGACCTCCGACATTACGTTCAGTCAGGCGCCGGGCACCAGCAATCCGCGCAGCTACAACATCGCCGCTCCGATTGCGGGCTTCGGTGGGCTGCGCGTGACGTTCTGATATCTGTCGGGCCGCAACTCCTCACCAGCTCGTCTTGCAGTGTGACAAATGCGCGTTCGACCCGGCCTTTGGCCTGCAGTATGTTGGCCAGACAATATCGGTGTTCAGCTCCGCCAAGGCGCGGTCGAACTGGGTGATGCGCTCGCTGCGGGCGGCATACTTGGCGCTTACGCGGAAGATGCTGTGCTTGTCGCTGTAGAACGCCACCGGCTTGCCGTGCGCCTCGAGATAGAGGCGGGTCGGCCGGAAATAGTCGAAATCCGACTGGTTGCATCGTGGATGAACGCCAGCAGCGTGCAGAATGGGCCGCGGTCTTCGAACCAGGCGTCCTCCGAGCCGTCGATCTGCACCAGTTCGCCGACACATTCGCGCCGGCGACGTGGCTGATGCGGTGAGGGCAGGCGGTGGCGCCGGCCATGAGCACGCACGAGTTCAGCCGGCTCGAGGTGCTGCATCAGCGCGATCACACCGCTCCCGGGGGCCCAACCCTGAGAGGGTGACTTCTCCATTTTGCAGAAGGAGGATGACATCTCGATATTGCACCTACATGAAGTGTCGGCGCAAGGTAGAAATGTCACCTAGCGCGCAAAGTAGAAATGTAACCCTGGGCGCCGCGGACCATGAATCCTCTCCGAAACCAAGGGTCCTCGATTGCATTTGCGTTACCGAACGACCCGGGTCGCATCGCCAGGAGCGGTCAGCCGCCGCAAGCGGTCTGGCAGAAATTGCCGGTGTGTCGGCGCATTTCAATCGAAACCGTATCATGCTGGCCATGCGGGGTGCCCCAAACCCGTGCTTGGGGCCGCGGCCCGCTCTACCGATATACTATCACTTATAGTCGATCAGGCCGCTTTCAGGCATCTATTTCACCAACACCATCAGCGCATAGGGATCGGGTGGAGCTCGCAGAGTCTGAAACACAATAAATTTGTAGGTCTTCGCTTCCGTCTTGAAGGAATAGCTGTCACGGTCATCAACAAGCCCGTAAATGCTGAAAGCCATGTTTCCGTTCGTCTTGGTGAACTTGAACGTGGCTGTCTGTCCCTTACCGGTAGCGAGGGTGTAGCAGGGGAACGGCTCATCCGAGCCGACCAAACCCCTTACAATCGCAGATGACTGGCCCCTGGCGAAGCGGATCGGCGCGCAATTTGTTGGCTCCTGCGCGAGGGCGGCGGAACCTCCAAGGAGGAGCATGGCGACAAGCGGCGCCTGGATCATCTCGGCATGCTATTTTTTTAGCCTGCTGGCGGTCAATCTCCACTCGTTCAAGCGCCCTGCGCCTCCTGCCCTGGGCGCGGGTGGGGGCGTTCGGCCGGATCGATTAGACAGATTAGCCAAGCGCAGAGGGGGGTGACATTTCTATCGGTGACTTACAGGGTGTTGCCGCAGAAGGAATATTATGGAAAATGATGCCGGTCAGCAGGTGTACCCATCGTCCGACACCTCCAGCACCATGCCGTCGTAGCCGGCCTCCACACCCGCCGGCAGCCGGGCCGCCATCCAGGCCCAGTCCATGTCGGTGCCCATATGCGTCAGCACGGTCCGCCGGGCGCGGACCCGGGCCGCCCAGCACAGCACTCGGTCGTAACGTGCGTGCGTCGGATGCGGCGCCCGACCGAAGCAGCCCACCACCCAGGTGTCCACGCCGGCCAGCGCATCGAACGCCGCGTCGTCCAGCTTGACCACGTCGGTCGAATAACCGAACCCGCCGATGCGCAGCCCGAGCGTGCGCACGTAGCCGTGGTCCTGGGCAAAGAGCCGCACCGCCATGCCAGCCGCCACGATAAGCTGGCCTGGTTCCACCAGGCGCTTCTCCATCACCGGGCGGAAGAACCCGGGCGGCGTCCACGGGCGGAACGCATAGGGAAAGCGCGCGTCGATCTCGTCCAGGGTGGGCGCGTTTCCGAAGGCCTCCAGCGGTCGACCGGCGATCCGGTTCAAGAGCCGCACATCGTCGAGCCCGGTGATGTGGTCGGCGTGAGCGTGGGTGTAGAGGATCGCGTCGATCCGCGGGATACGGCAGTCCAAAAGCTGCGCCCGCATGTCCGGCGGGGTGTCGATCAGCAGCCGGGTCCCCTGCCCGCTCTCGATCACGATACTGCTGCGCGTGCGTCGATTGCGCGGCTCGGCAGGGTCGCACAGGCCCCAGTCGCCGCTGCCATCGGCGCCGCCCAGCATCGGCACGCCGGCCGAGCCGCCGGTTCCCAAGAGCACCACCCGCATCAATCGGCTTTCCGGAACAGGCGGAGGAAATTGGCGGTGGTGAGCTCGGCGAGCTCTTCGAGTGTCAGGCCGCGCAGCCCGGCCAGCACCGCGGCAGTGTGGGCGACAAAGGCGGGCTCGTTGCGCTTGCCGCGGACCGGGACCGGCGCCAGGTAGGGGGCATCGGTTTCGACCAGCAGACGCTCTGCCGGAAGATCGGTGGCTATCTGCTTCAATTCGTGCGATTTTGGGAATGTCAGGATGCCGGAGAAACTGACGTAGCCGCCAAGTTTTACTGCAAACTCAGCCAGTTGCCTCGAAGAGCTGAAGCAGTGCAGGATAAACTCGAACTTTCCTCCCTCATCCCGCTCTGTTTGCAGTATATTCATGATGTCGGCATCCGCGTCGCGGGCGTGGATGACCAGCGGCAGATCGGCCAGTCGCGCCGCCCGGATATGCGCGCGGAAATTCTCCCGCTGCCGTTCGCGCGGGGCGCGATCGTAGAAGTAGTCCAGGCCGGATTCGCCGATCCCGACGATCTTCGGGTGCTCGGCCAAGCCGGCGAGCAGGCCCGGGGGCGGAATATCCGCTTCGGCGGCGTGGTGAGGATGGACGCCCACCGTGCCCCATACATTCGGATGGGCTTCGACCAGCCTCACCACGTTGACCGCTTGGGCCATGGTGGTGCCGATGGTGACCATCTCCGACACCCGGGCAGCGGCCGCGCGGGTCAGAATGTCGGGGAGTTCGGTCTCGGCGAAGTAGTCGAGATGGCAATGCGAGTCGATCAGCATCGGCACCTTGCTCACGGCAGCCTAACCCGCGCGCTTAGCGCGGCCACCTCTCCCGCAGAGCAGGAGAGGATTGGGGGGCAGTTCGGTTCGGAATCACAGGCCGCTACGCAGCCGTGTCGACGTAACGTGGGAATACGCCAGCCGGCGGCGGCAGCACGGTTCCATCCGCCAGCGGCCCGGCCAGCGCGGCGAAGTCGCGCTCCGCCGGCGGGACCCCAAGCTGGTCCAGCATCCGTTCCATCGAACCGGGCATGAATGGCTGCAGCACCGTCGCCACCACGCGCAACGTATCGACCAGCACCCGCAGCACCACCCCCATCCGCGCCGGGTCGGTCCGGGACAGCGCCCAGGGCGTCTGGCGGTCGATAAAGGCGTTGGCCGCCCGCACAACCTTCCAGACTTCCTCCAGCGCCTCATGGAAGCCCTGCCGGTCCATCCGGCCTCGCATGATGTCGGGAAGTGCAGCGGCCATCGCCAGCAATTGCGCATCATCCGCGGTGCCTGGCCCCCTGCCCGGCCGCCTTCCGTCGCAGTGCCGGGCGACCAGGGTCAACACGCGCTGCGCGAGGTTTCCGAGTTCGTTGGCCAGTTCGACGTTGATCCGGTTGACGAGCGCCTGGTGGCTGATCGTGCCGTCGTCGCCGAACGGCTTCTCGCGCATCAGGAAATAGCGGACCTGGTCGAGCCCGTAGGTGGCGACGAGCTGGCGCGCCTCGATGACGTTGCCGAGCGACTTGCTCATCTTCTCGCCGGCCACGGTCCACCAGCCGTTGGCGGAAATGCGGCGCGGCACCGGCAGGCCGGCCGCCAGCAGGAAGGCCGGCCAATAGACGGCGTGGAAGCGGATGATGTCCTTGCCGACCACGTGCACGTCGGCAGGCCAGTACCTCCAGCGCGGCGCTGCCTCGTCGGGGAAGCCGCAGGCGGTGACATAGTTGTTCAGCGCATCCAGCCAGACGTACATCACGTGGTCGGGCGCGCCAGGCACCGGGATGCCCCAGGTGAAGCTGGTGCGGCTGATGGAGAGGTCGCGGAGGCCGCCGCGGACGAAGCTGATCACCTCGTTTCGTCGGCCCGGGGGGAGGATGAAGCCGGGTTGTTCTTCGTACAGCTTTAGAAGTGAGGTCTGCCAGGCGCTGAGTTTGAAGAAATATGAGGGCTCGCGCACCCAGGCGACTGGGGCGCCCGAGGGCGCCGTCTTGCTGCCGTCGGGCGCGGTCGTCAGTTCGGATTCGTCATAGAAGGCCTCGTCGCGGACGGCATACCAGCCTTCGTAATGGCCGAGGTAGATTTGGTCCGCCGCCTCCAGCCGCTTCCACAATTCGGCGCAGGAGACCTTGTGCCGGTCTTCGGTGGTGCGGATCCACTGGTCGAACGAGATGCCCATCTTCTCTGCCATGTCACGAAAATCGGCAGACATCCTGTCGGTAAAGGATTGTGGGTCGAGCCCGGCCTCGGCGGCCGCGCGTTCCACCTTCTGGCCGTGCTCGTCGGTGCCGGTCAGGAACAGCACGTCGTAGCCATCGAGCCGCTTGAACCGCGCCATCACGTCAGCGGCAATCGAGGTGTAGGCGTGGCCGATATGCGGCGCGCCGTTCACATAATAGATCGGGGTGGTGATGTAATAGCGCTCTTTCATTGCAAAACCTGCGCGGGTTCGGCGAGCAGCGCGAGTGCCGAAAGGATCGCCTGGCGTCGATCCAGGGCGAACCACTCGGTCTCTTGCTGCAGGCGCGTCAACGCCTGCCACACGTCGCCCCAGGCTTCAAGCGGACGCAACGCAGCGAGGCGCGCCTGTTCGGGATCGGCGCGGCCGCGGGCGGCCTCGCACACCGCCGCGGCGATGGCCGCGCGCAGCAGATCCATGAAGGTGGAGAAGGCAGCGTCGCCGCGTCCAAGTTTGTCGGCGACCTCGTGGCCGGTGGTCGGCGGCGCGTCCGGCAGCGCAGTCAGCACTTCATCGACCAGAGTGGCGAGGGCTAGGCCTTCCTCGGCGAGCCTCAGGGCTCGGCCGGGGGAGCCTTCGGCCAGGGTGATCAGGCGGCCGCGTTTGTCTTCACTCAGATCGGGCAGGTAGTGAGCGAGCAACGTGTCCATCGCAGCGTCCGGCAGCGCCGAGAGCCGTAACCGGCGGCACCGGCTGCGAATTGTCGGCAGCAGCCGGCCGGGGGCGGCACAGACGAGCAGCAGCACCACGCGGGGCGGCGGCTCTTCCAGGATCTTCAGGAGCGCGTTGGCCGAGGCGGTATTCATCTCCTCGGCGCCATCGACAATAGCCACCCGCCAGCCACCCTCGGCCGGCGTCAGGCTCATGAAGCCGCTGATGCGGCGGATGTCCTCGACGGCGATGACCGTGCGCAGGCGTTTGCGCTTTTCGTCGAAGCCGCGCTCGATGGTCAGGAGGTCGGCGTGCGAACCGGCCTTCACGCGGCGGAACACCGGGTGGCTGGGGTCAAGGGCGAGCGAGTTGCCGGCCGGCGCGCCGGCCAGCAGGCGGCGGGCGAAGCGATAGGCCAGCGTCGCCTTGCCGACACCTTCGGGGCCGGTGATCAGCCAGGCGTGGTGCAGGCGTCCGCCCCGCAAGGCTTCGACAAGGGTTTGCTCGGCTGCTTCGTGGCCGAGGAGGATCGGGTTGGCTCGGGGCTCGGGGGCGGACATTTGTGCGTCTCTTTCCAAGGTCAGTGTCCGCACCGCAGGTTCAAGGCGGGCTCCTGTGCAGGGTCAGGAAGTCACGAACGATCATAATCCGCGTATCGATGTAGTGCCCGGGAGCACAGGTAGCTGTGATGGAGGTCAGGGAAAACGGCAGCCGCCGACAGGGTCGGAATGATTGTCGCGCCGCGACAAGCCTCATTGTTCAAGGCCGGGCGATCAACGCCTCGACGCTGGGGAACGGGCATTCGGTCGGCACCGGCAACGGCTGGATATTATCGATGCTCTCGGGCATGCGGCGCAGCGCGTCGCGGTAGAGTTCAGTGGGGTTGATCTTCTGCCGCATCGATGGTGCAAAGGCTCGACGCGCATCGGCGCGATGTCCGCGAGCCTCGGCCCTCCAGTGCGGGACGTCCCGCGCCAGCGGCCACGCCTCTGCTTTTAGGTCATGCAGCAGCGCCTGGACAAGGTGGGACTCGACCGCGTGCAATTCGCTTCGGCCCACGGTTTCGATCTCCTCGATCAGGTTCTCCCAGTCCAGTTGGTCGTTGACCCGTTCTCCACTCGCAAGGCGGCGAAGCAGCGCTGCCTGCTGCTCCGACCAGAGCAGAATGTCGTCGTCGTAGAGTTGGTTCATGCTCGCTTGCTCCGTGCCGCACACCGTGTCACTGCGGCGGCTCTGCCGATCCTGGCACTAGCGGCACAGCCGCCGGCGGCGCCGATCCCCGATAGCCAGTCTGCACGATACAAAGAGGTGGATGGCCGGGACAAGCCCACGACTGACCGGTTCAATTTGTGCATCGCCACGACTGCCGATTTCAGCTTCCGCGTCTCGTTGCGAGCGCGATCGGCAGTCGTGGCTTTTCAGAGGGCGTGGATTGCCCCAACGTCCCAGTCCGGATCAAGCGTCAGCGCCCTCTCGCTTACCCGGTGCCGTTCGGCAGGTAGCACATCTGTGGC
>Ga0335074_10007318_pt1 | contig 15289 bp, 13 predicted proteins | sample Lox_Sample_23_FD_206715 | JGI IMG/M metagenome (GOLD analysis project Ga0335074, IMG submission 206715) | Soil microbial communities from Loxahatchee National Wildlife Refuge, Florida, United States - Lox_Sample_2.3 | ecosystem: Environmental > Terrestrial > Soil > Wetlands | place: USA... | reverse complement strand
CGCCGCCGCTCACCGCCCTCGAACGCGTGGCATTTTTCGCCACTCGACCAGGCCGCCTATATTTTGCTATGCGCTCGCGGTCGGAGGAGGCTCTGATGGAATTGAATGCGGACTTCTCCAAGCGCGCTGCGGTTCATGCCGCGCGCCTGTCCTGGTCGCCGTCGCCGATGGCGGGGGTGGAGCGGCGCATGCTCGACCGCATCGGCGAAGAGGTGGCGCGCGCCACCTCGATCGTGCGCTACGCGCCGAAATCGCACTTCTCCCCCCATACCCATGGCGGCGGCGAGGAGTTTCTGGTCCTCGACGGGGTGTTCTCCGACGAGGCCGGGGATTTCCCGGCTGGCGCCTACATCCGCAACCCGCCGACCTCGCGCCACACGCCGGGCTCGGAGCCGGGTTGCACGATTTTCGTCAAGCTCTGGCAGTTCGATCCCGAGGACCGTCGACAGGTGCGGATCGACACGACGAACCAGCCGTTTCTGCCGGCGCCGGGGCGGCCTGGTGTCGACGTGATGGCGCTGCACCAGGACGCGCGCGAGACGGTGCGCCTCGAGCGTTGGAGCGCGGGCGCTGAGATCGCGCTGCCGGTTCAAGGCGGCATGGAAATCCTTGTGCTCGACGGCACGTTCAGCGAAGGCGGCGAGGGTTTCGAGCCGCAATCCTGGCTCCGCTTGCCTGCCGGCGCTAGGCTCGCGGCGCGCGCCGGAGCCGGGGGCTGCAAGGTCTGGGTCAAAACCGGTCACCTCGCACGCCCCCAGACAGCGCCTTCGGCGGCGGCGTGAAGCGGCGTGGCATGTCGGCCGTAGCGCAGACAGGTAAGGGGGTAGGTAATGGCGTCTGAAAGCGACATCAGAAAGATGCTGATCGATGCGCTGTGGCCGAGCATTCAGGACATCGTGAAACAGGAAATCAGCTCTCTGACCGATTGGCGGGCGGAGCTTGCCAACGCCACCGCCGCCATGCGGCGCGAGCTCGACGAACTGCGCAAGGCGATCTCGGACGAGATCGCGGCGCGGACCGCGCAGGCCACGAAGGACGTGCCGCGCCAGGTGGCGCAAGAGATCGATGGGAGGTTGTCGGCGCTCCGGCAGCAGCTGGTTCTGGGCGCAACGCAGCTGCAAGCGCTGCGCGAGGAAGCCGGCGACGGCATCGCCCAACTTCAGCAGCGCGTCGACGCTCTCGATTTCCGGCTCAGGGGTGCGGCTGCCGCGCTGGGCGAGGGATCGGCTCCAGAGCCGGCCAGCATGGCCGCGACCGGAGCCGAATAGCCGCGGTGCTCCCGACCGCATATCGGTAGCCCAAGCAGTTGATTCCACGCCCGGATACCCCATTATCTCCGTCGGTTCGCTGACCTCGCCGCCGGTGTTTGCCCGTGACGCTTGCCGCGCTGTTCCATCCTGCCGTTGCCGCCTGGTTCGAGCGGAGCTTTGCTGCGCCCACCGCGGCGCAGGCCGAAGCTTGGCCGGCGATCAAGGCCGGCGAGCATGTCCTGATCGCAGCGCCGACCGGGTCGGGGAAGACGCTGGCGGCGTTTCTCGCCGCGATCGACGAGTTGGTACGACAGGGCATCGCGGGCGAGCTCGGCAAGGCGACGCAGGTGGTCTATGTCTCGCCGCTGAAAGCGCTCTCCAACGACATCCAGAAGAATCTCGAAGCGCCGCTTGCCGGCATCCGCGCCGAGCTCGCCGCCCAGGGCCTTCCCGATGTCGAGATCCGCACCTGGGTGCGCACCGGCGACACGCCGCAAGGTGAACGCGAGCGTATGCGCCGCTCGCCGCCGCACATCGTCGTCACGACGCCGGAATCGCTCTACATCCTGCTCGGCTCGGAGTCCGGCCGCGCCATGCTGGCGACGACGCGGACGGTGATCGTCGACGAGATCCATGCCGTCGCGCCGACGAAGCGCGGCTCGCATCTGGCGCTGTCGTTGGAGCGGCTCGACGCGCTCTGCGGCCGCCGGTTGCCGCGCATCGGCCTCTCGGCAACGCAAAAGCCGGTCGAGACGGTGGCGCGCTTCCTCACCGGCGCTGGCACTGCGGGCGCTCCGCCCGCCTGCCGGATCATCGATACCGGCCATCGCCGCGACCGCGACCTCGCTTTGGAGCTGCCGCCGGTGCCGCTCGAGCCGGTGATGTCGGGCGACGCGTGGAAGCAGGTCTACGACCGTCTCGCCGAGCTCGTTGCGGCGCACCGCACCACGCTCGTCTTCGTCAACACGCGCCGCATGGCGGAGCGGGTGACGCGCGCGCTCTCCGAGCGCGTCGGCGAGAATGACGTCGCCGCGCATCACGGCAGCCTCGCCAAGGAGCGGCGGCTCGATGCCGAGCAGCGGCTGAAGCATGGCAAGCTGCGCGCGCTGGTGGCGACGGCCTCGCTCGAGCTCGGCATCGATATCGGCGATGTCGATCTCGTCTGTCAACTCGGCTCGCCGCGGTCGATCGCCGCTTTCCTGCAGCGCGTCGGCCGCTCCGGCCATGCCGTGAACGGCACACCCAAAGGCCGTCTCTTTCCGTTGTCGCGCGACGAGCTGGTCGAGTGCGCCGCGCTCATCGACAGCGTCGGCCGCGGCGAGCTCGATCGCCTCGCTTTGCCCGAGCAGCCGCTCGACGTCCTGGCGCAACAGATCGTCGCCGAGGTGGCGGCGCGCGACTGGAGCGAGGATGGGCTGCTCGCGCTGATCCGCCGCGCCTGGCCCTATCGCGACCTCGCGCGCGAGGACTTCACCGCCATCGTGCAGATGCTGGCCGAAGGTTATGCCAGCCGCCGCGGCCGGCGCGGCGCGCTCATCCACTATGACGGCGTCAATCATAAGCTGCGGGGCCGGCGCGGCGCGCGGCTGACCGCGCTCACCTCGGGCGGCACCATTCCCGACACCGCCGATTATCAGGTGCTGCTCGAGCCTGAGAACCAGTTCATCGGCACGGTCAACGAGGATTTTGCCGTCGAGAGCCTTGCCGGCGACGTCTTCCAACTGGGCAACGCGGCCTATCGCATCCAGCGCGTCGAGCGCGGTGTCGTGCGCGTCGAGGACGCTGCCGGCCTCGCGCCCAATATTCCGTTCTGGCTCGGCGAGGCACCCGGCCGCAGCGACGAGCTTTCGCTCTCGGTGTCGCGGCTGCGCGCGGCGGCGGCCGAGCGGCTTCGCTCCGATCCGAGCGGCGAGGGCGCGCGTCGCTGGTTCGAGGACGAGCTCCGTCTCGGGACACCGGAGGCACGCCAGCTGGCCGAATACCTTGCCGCGGGCCATGCGGCGCTCGGCACTTTGCCGACGCAGGAGACGCTTGTTCTCGAGCGTTTCTTCGACGAGGCCGGCGGCATGCAGCTGGTGCTGCATTCGCCCCATGGCAGCCGTCTCAACCGCGCCTGGGGCCTGGCGCTGCGCAAGCGCTTCTGTCGCAAGTTCAATTTCGAGCTGCAAGCGGCCGCGACCGAGGACAACATCGTGTTGTCGCTGACGACAGCACACAGCTTCGATCTTGCCGCGGTACCGCGCTATCTTCATTCGGCGAGCGTACGGCAGCTTCTGATCCAGGCGCTGCTCGATGCGCCGATGTTCAACACGCGCTGGCGCTGGGTCGCGGGCGTGTCGCTGGCACTGCCGCGCTTCCGTGGCGGCAAGAAGGTGCCGCCGCAATTGGCGCGGATGAACGCCGAGGATCTGGTTGCCGCGATTTTCCCCGACCAGATCGCCTGTGCCGAGAATGTCGCCGGCGAGCGCGAGATTCCCGACCATCCGTTGGTGCGCCAGACCATTAGCGACTGCCTCGAAGAGGCGATGGACATTGTCGGGCTCGAGCGTCTCTTAAGGCGGCTCGAAGCGGGCGAGATCGAGATCGTCGCGCGCGATCTGACCGAACCGTCGCCGCTTGCCGTCGAAGTGCTCTCGGCGCGTCCTTACGCCTATCTCGACGATGCACCGCTCGAGGAGCGTCGCACCCAGGCGGTGATGAGCCGCCGCTGGCTCGCGCCCGAGGACGCGGCGGCGCTCGGCCGGCTCGATGCCGAAGCGATCGCGCGGGTGCGCGCCGAAGCCTGGCCCGAAGCGACGAATGCCGATGAGCTGCATGACGCACTGGTCTGGCTCGGCTTTCTCACCGTCGAAGAGGCGGAGGCGCAGCCGGGCTGGCGCGATTTCCTCGCGGCGCTGGCGCGCGATCGCCGCGCCGCCTTGCTCGTCTCGCCGCGGGCGCGGCTCTGGGTGGCGGCCGAACGCTTGCCGCATGTAGCGGGGCTGTGGCCCGGCGCACGGCTCGAGCCGCCGATCAGTGCTCCGCCGGCCCTGGCCGACACCGCGGTCACGCGCGAAACGGCGCTCGTGGAGATGCTGCGCGGCCGGCTGGAAGGGCAGGGGCCGATCACCGAGGCGGCGCTGGCGGCGCCGCTGGGCGTGGCGCCAGGCGAGATCGCGGCCGCGCTCGCGGCGCTCGAAAGTGAAGGCTTTGCCATGCGCGGGCGGTTCACGCCAGGCGCGGAGAGCGAGGAATGGTGCGAGCGCGGTTTGCTCGCGCGCATCCATCGCTACACGGTGAAGCGGCTCCGCGCCGAGATCGAGCCGGTCGCCGCCCGTGATTTCCTGCGCTTCCTCGCGCGCTGGCAGAAGGTCGAGACGGAAACGCGGATGGAAGGACCCGACGCGCTCGAAGCGGTGATCTCGCAGCTCGAGGGGTTCGAGGCGCCGGCCGGGGCATGGGAGACGGAGATCCTGCCGGCGCGGTTGCCGCGTTACGAGCCGGGCTGGCTCGATGATCTCTGCCTTGCCGGGCGCGTCGCCTGGGCGCGGCTCCGGCCGCGCAACGCCCGGCCCAAGGACGGCGAGCGCGGCGCCATGCCGGTGCGGACGACGCCGATCACGCTGCTGGCGCGCCGCCACTTGCCGCTTTGGGCCGCGCTGTCGCCGGCGCCGGAGGTGGCGCCGTCGAGCACCGCCGCCGAAGCGGTGCTTGCCTTCATCCGCGACCGCGGCGCTTCCTTCTTCGACGAGATCGCCGCGGAGAGCGCGCTGCTGCGGCCGCAGATCGAAGAGGGGTTGGCCGAGCTGGTGGCGCTCGGCCTCGTCACTTCCGACAGCTTCGCCGGCTTGCGTGCGCTGCTGGTGCCGGCGGAGAAGCGTCGCTCGATGCAGGGGCGCCGGCGGCGCGCCGTCGGCTTCGGCATGGAAGATGCCGGACGATGGGCGCTGGCGCGCCGGGCGCGGCCGACCGCAATCGGCGCCGAAGCCGATGCGGAGGCGACGGAGCATCTCGCGCGCGGCCTGCTGCGCCGCTACGGCGTCGTCTTCTGGCGGCTGCTCGAGCGCGAGGCCGACTGGCTGCCGCCCTGGCGCGATCTGCTGCGCGTCTATCGGCGGCTGGAGGCGCGCGGCGAGATTCGCGGCGGACGCTTCGTGGCCGGCTTTGCCGGCGAGCAATTCGCGCTGCCGGAAGCGGTGGGCCTGTTGCGCGAGGCGCGGCGCAAACCCGAGACCGGCGCGCTGCTGTCGCTGTCCGGTGCCGATCCGCTCAATCTCGCGGGCATCCTCACGCCCGGAGCGAAGCTTGCCGCGCTCACCGGCAACCGGCTGCTTTATCGCGACGGCGTGCCGGTTGCCTTTCTCGCCGGCAGCAAGGTGCAGTTTGTCGAGACGCTCGACGCGGGCAGCGAATGGGCGGCGCGCAAGGCATTGCTGCGCGGCTCGATGCCGCGAGCCTTGGTCGGGTTTTCCTGAGCGGCAGGGCGGTTTGCAGCGGTATGTAAGGCGGCGCGCGCCGCATGGCGCGCGATCCGCGCTTACACTTTTTCAGTGGATAATCGGTGGATAAATCGCACGGCGCGGTTGCGTTGCAACAAGACCGTAAGCTACGTTATCGCCTTCTTCACGGGATGTGGCGGTTTTCGCCATCGCGCCGAATACAAGGGGGGCGCGTGGACCCTATCGCGCAAGCTTTGCATGAGCGGGCGGCCCGTTGCCGCAGGCTCGCCAAGATGATCTACACGCCGTCCGTCGTGGCCGAGCTCGAAGCTTATGCGGCTCAGTTGGAGGAACGCTTGGCGCGTCTCGAAGAAGCGGAGCGCCTGGCTCCGTCGCGGCCCGCACAGCGTGCCGCTCAATCGCTGCGGACCAACAGATAAGCCGGCCGCTTCTCTCGCCTCAGCCGTCGCACCGCCGCTTCGAGATAGGCCTTGACATCGTCAGGCAACAGCCGATCGCGCGCCATGACAAGGCGCACGATGGGATCGTCGAGCACTTCATCAAGCGGCGGTTCTCGATTGCCAAGATACGACATTGGACGCTCCCCATTGGGAGCCGAGACTCTGGCGTCGAGCGATGACGCACGCGCGACAGCAATGCGGCACAGTTGTGGCTCGTCGTGTCAATTTGTGAGAATTGTTCGGCGACCGCTACCGGGCTCTCGCTCTGGGCGCGAGCAGCGGGGACGTGCCGGAACGGAACGGGTAGGTTCGTTAGCTTTCGCAACGAGAAGAGAAATCTTCGAGCTAAATCTGGTTTATGCGGCGTGGGCGTTGGTGAGGCCATGCAGGAGACGCGTCATGCGCCAACAGAGCTTGATCGGGCTTGTCGGCGGCCTGAGCTGGGAAAGCTCGGCCGAGTACTACCGTATCATCAACGAGATGGTTCGCGCGCGCTTAGGCGCGCTGCGCTCCGCGCGCTGCATGATGTGGTCATTCGACTTCGGCGAAATCGAAGCCTTGCAGCACGCCGGAGACTGGGCCCGTGCGACAGCGCTGATGATCGACGCGGCGCAGCGCCTCGAGCGCGGCGGCGCCAGTTTTTTCCTGATTTGCTCCAACACCATGCATCGCATGGCCGACGACGTCGCCGCAGCCGTGAGCATTCCTCTGCTGCACATTGCCGATCCGACCGCTGAACGGGTGAAGGCGAAGGGGATCAAGCGAGTCGGCCTGCTCGGTACGGCTTTCACCATGGAGCAGGAGTTCTACAAGGGGCGGCTCGCGCAGCGCTTCGGCCTCGATGTTCTCGTAGCTCAGGCGGATGACCGAGCGCTCGTCCACCGCGTGATCTATGACGAGCTGGTACAAGGCCGAGTTTCGCCCGAATCGCGGGCGGCTTACCGAGACGTGATCGCCCGTCTTGTCCATCGCGGGGCGGAAGGTGTGATTTTGGGCTGCACGGAGATCATGCTGCTGGTGGGTGCGCAGGACAGCACCGTGCCGCTCTTCGATACGACGCGCCTCCACGTCGAGGCCGCCGTTGAGCGTGCCCTTCAACCATTGGACCTGCAGCGATAGCCACGCAGGGCGCATGTCTATTCAAGCACTCAGCTTGGCGATCAGCGCATCATCGATCGCTCCGCTCTCTGCGACATCGATCGAGGCCTGGAACGCGCGCACCGCGCGCGCGGTGGCGGGTCCGGGAACGCCATCGATCACGCCTGACAGGAAACCGCGATACTGCAGATAGGCCTGCGCCGCGCGGACGCGCAGATCGGGCAGCGGTCCGGCGCTGTAGCGCGCATGAAACTGCTGCAGCAGACCGTCATAGTTATGGGCGGCATAGTTCGGACCGTTGTAGCGGCGCGCGAAGCCGCTCCAATCCTGCCGCTGCAGCAGCTCGGCCATCTGCGCCGCGCGGAGATACGCCGCCATGGCGGCGAGTTGCTGATCCTCGCTCGCCACCATCGCCGCCGCCATCTCTTCGACGCCGGCGAAGCGGCAAGCGTCGTGGTTCTCGCCCATGATCTGACCGAGACCCCAGGAGGCGCTCTGCAGCGCCGCGGCGCGATCGAGCTGGATTGCCGCCATCAGCCGCCCGTATTGATAGGCGCCGCCGGGGCCATAGCCACCCGCGGTCGGCTGGCTCACATCGGGATCGTCGGCATCGTAGCGATGCGCGGTGAGGCGGCTGAACACATGGCGCTCGAACAGGATCTTCGGGCGCCGGTCGGAAAGGAAGCCGCATCCCGAGGTCTCGACCGCGAGCACCGCCCAAAGCGCCGCCGGCTCGACGCCAAGGGAAGTGGTGGCGGCATCGACGCCGCGCTGCGTCAGCGGTAGACCCGGACCGACAAATTCGACCATGCTACGCCTCCGCGGCCGGAGTGGCGTCGCGGCCGACGCCGATACCGGCTCGGGGCGGTCTTTAATCAGTGGTTTAGACGGAAACAACGTAATTCTCGCGAAGCGCGAGAGTGGCCGGGAGGCGCGGTCCACGCCGTCACTTGCCGCGGGCCGCGCGCCACCTATGATGGTTGCTGCAAGACCATAGACAGCGTCAGCATGAACGCTTCTTCCGGGAGGAAATCGATGACGACACATTTGACGCGACGGGCGGTGTTACACGGGGGGACGGCCGGACTCATCGGTGCCGGCATGGCGTGGCAAGCGCCGGGGCTGGCGCTTGCGGCCGAGGCGCCCAAAAAGAAGTTCAAGATCGCCCTGTCGAACTCTTATATCGGCAATAAGTGGCGCATCGAGATGGAGAACGTCTTCAAGGCGGCGCTCCTGATGGAGCCGTTCAAATCGGAAATCGCCGGGAGCTGGTTCAACTCGGGCAACGACGTCAGCAAGCAGTCGCAGCAGATTTCGAACCTGATCGCCGAGCGCGTCGACGCCATCGTGGTCAACGCCGCTTCGCCCACGGCGCTGAACGGCATTCTGAGCCAGGCGGCATCGCGCGGCATTCTCGTCGTGTCCTTCGATAACATCGTCACGACGCCCGCAGCGCTCAAGGTCAATACCGATCAGGTGGAATTCGGTCGAAAGCTGGCGGAGTGGCTCGCTCAGAAGATCAACGGCACCGGCAATGTCATCATGGTGACCGGGGTCGCCGGCACGTCCGTCGATCTCGACCGCAACAAGGGCGCCGAGGAGGTCTGGGCCAAGCACCCCGGTATCAAGGTGGTGAACCGCTATACCGGCATGTGGGATTCCGCCACCGCTCAGCGCAACACGGCGGCGCTGCTGCCGTCGCTGCCCAAGATCGACGGGATCTGGTGCCAGGGCGGCACGGACGGTGTCCTCAAGGCCTTCATCGACGCCAAGCGCACGCCGCTGCCGCCGACGGCCGGCGAAGCCGAAAACGGCTTCCGCAAATTCATGATCGGCTACATGGGCCAGAAGGTCGACGGCATCTCGATCGGCCAGCCGCCTTTCCTATCGGTGATCTCGCTCGAGCTCGCCCGCCGCGTGCTGCAGGGCAACTATCCCAAAAAAGACATCACCATCCCGTTCCCCTATGTCACCAACGATACGGTGAAAGTGGGCGAGACGGTGTTCCCGCAGCTGCCGGACAGCTTCTTCACCGATTTCACCGATGGCGGCGCCAACCCCATGCTGAAGCTCTGTGTCGACGCGGCGCTGGATGGCAAGGCCTGCTCGGGCAACCTCGCCGTGACGCTGCCGAGCGCATGACGGAAAGCGGGGCGACCGCCGGCGGTGGCTCTCCGCCGGCGGTCGCGGCGGTCAAGCTGGTCAAGTCGTTCGGCGGCGTGCAGGCGCTGAACGCCGCCTCCTTCGCCGCGGCGCCGGGCGAAGTCCACGCGCTGGTCGGCGAGAACGGCGCGGGCAAAAGCACGCTGATCAAGATCCTCGGCGGCCGCCTGCGGCCGGATGCGGGCACGGTATGGCTCAAAGGGGAGGCGGTCGAGCTGTACGGGCCCGGCGCGGCGCATCGGCGCGGCGCCTGGACCGTGTTTCAGGAGCTGACCTTGCTGCCGTGGATGACGGTCGCCGAGAATCTGCTGCTCGGCGACGAGCCGCGCGGCGCGCTCGGCCTGATCGATCGACGCCGGATGTCGCGCGATGCCGATGCGGCGCTGGACCGGCTCGGCATCCACCACATCGATCCCGACGCGCTGGTCGAGGACATCCCGCTGGCCGCCCGCCAAATCGTCGAGATTGTCCGGGTCGTGATCAGAGAGCCCGCCATCCTGCTGCTCGACGAGCCGACCTCGTCGCTGGGTGAGCATGAGGTGGCGTGGCTCTTCGACCTGATCCGCGAGCTTCGCGCGCGGCAGACCTGCATCGTCTTCACCTCGCACCGCTGGAACGAGATCGCCAGCATCGCCGACCGGATCACGATCTTTCGCAACGGCGCCGAAGTCGGGACCTATCGCCGGATCGAGGAGCGCGAGGCGATCACGCTGATGACCGGGCAGCGTCTCGATACGCTCTTCCCGCCGGTGCCGCCGCTCGCCGCCGAGGTGCCGATGCTCGAGGCGCAGGGTATCGCCGCGCCCGGCATCAGCGCCATCGGCTTCACCCTCCGCCGCGGCGAGATTCTGGGCGTTGGCGGGCTGACCGGCCACGGCCATCGCGAGCTGTTCCTGACCTTGTTCGGTGCCTTGCGTGCCGAGCGCGGGACGATCCTGGTCGGCGGGGAGGCGCTGCGCTTGCGGGGACCGCGCGATGCGATCCGCGCCGGGCTTGGGATCGCGCTCGTGCCGGAGGACCGCAAGACCGAGGGGCTGCTCCTGCCCATGACCATCCGCGACAATCTCACGCTGGCGATCCTGAAACGCATCTCGCGCCTTGGCGTCATCGAGGCTGGCGCCGAGGCGGAGCGAACGACGCGGCTCGCCGACGCGCTCCAGATCAAGACGCCGAGCCTCATGCAGCCGGCGGGCAGCCTCAGCGGCGGCAATCAGCAGAAGGTGCTGATCGGCCGCTGGCTGCTCGCGCAGTCGCGCATCCTGTTGCTCTATGATGTGACGCGCGGCGTCGACATTGCCACCAAGCACGAGATCTATGAGCTCATGGTGCGGCTGATCGGCGAGGGCCGCGCCATTCTGTTCTACTCGAGCGACGCCGAGGAACTCGCTCATCTCTGTCATCGTGTCCTGGTGATGCGCGAGGGCAGGATCGCGGCCGAGCTTGCCGCGCCGAACCTCTCGGCGGAGGCGATCGTGGCTGCGGCGGTGCGAGACAGCCTTGCCGCCTGAGCTCGCAGCGCGGCGCGAACGCCGCCCTTTCGCAGCGCATCTCCTCGGCCAGAATATCGGCGTGCTGCTGGTCTTTGCGCTGCTGGCGGCGGCGGTGCTGCTCTATTGTGTCTTCTTCTGGATCCGGCAACAGAGCCTGCCCGGCAATTTCGAGCTGACCTCGACCGTCAACAACACCATGCCGCTCGCCATGGCGGCGATCGGCCAGACCATCGTCGTGCTGACCCGCGGCCTCGATCTTTCGGTCGGCGGCATCATCGACCTCACCAATGCGCTGGCGGCGGTTCACATTCAGGACAATGCCGGCAGCATGCTGGGCTGGACCGCGCTGGTGCTGCTGGTGGGGGCGGCGCTGGGTCTCGTCAACGGGCTCTTGGTCGGCGTCGGCCGATTGCAGCCGATCGTCGTCACCCTGGCCACGCTCTCGATCTTTCAAGGGCTGGCGATCCGCGTTCTGCCCCAGCCGGGCGGCGCCATTCCGCCGTCCTACACCGCCGCGCTGGTCGACCCCAACAATCCCTGGGCGCTGCTCTACCTGGGCCTCTGCATCCTCTTGTGGCTGGCGTTCCGCCGCAGCGCGCTCGGCGTCGCCATCTTCGCCATCGGCAATGACGAAGGCGCCGCCCGCGCCAACGGCATCAAGGTGGTGCAAAGCAAGGTCATCGCCTATACGCTGAGCGGCGTGTTCGCGGCGGCCGGCGGGCTCTTCCTTGCGGCCACGGCTACGGCCGGCGATGCCACCTCGGGCAACGGCTTTACCTTGAGCTCGATCGTTGCCGTCGTGCTCGGCGGCGTCAATCTCTTTGGCGGGCGCGGCAGCGCCGTCGGTGCGATCGCGGGCGCGTTCGTTACCACCATGATCGTGAACATCCTGTTCTTCTCGGAGATCGACCCGCTCTATCAGTCCTTCTACGAGGGCTTGTTTCTGATCATCGCCGTGGTGGTGGGCGCCGTCCTCGGCCGCCTGCTCAGGCGGCGGCGATGATGGCGCGCCTCGGCCGGGTTCATCTCAGCCGCGACCGGCGGCGCACGCTCTATGCGCTGATCGCGGCGGTCCTGCTCTTTGCCGTGGGCGAGATCGTGCATCCCGGCTTTGCCGGGCTGGACAGCGTCGAGGCCATCCTGACGATCGCCTCGTTCGTCGGGCTGGTAGCGGCCGGCCAGACCTTCGTCGTGCTCATCGGCGGCATTGATCTCTCGGTGCCCTGGGTGCTCAACGGCGCCGCCATCCTTCTCGTTACCCTCTCGCTCGGCGAGGATGGCCGCGCCCTCTATGCCCTGCTCCTCACCCTCGGCATGGGGGCCGGCATCGGTCTCCTCAACGGCGTCGGCGTCGCTTTCCTCGAAGTCCCCGCGGTCGTCATCACGCTCGCCATGAACGGCATCATGGAGGGCCTTACCCTGGGGCTCAGCGGCGGGCTCACCTGTGCGGCCTGCGCCTCTTATGCACCGCCGGTCGTGCAGCGGGCGGTGCATGAACCGATCTTCGGCGTGCCGGCCGAGCTGTTTCTCTGGCTCGCGGTCATCGTCATCGTGTCCTTCGTGCTCGGCCGCACGCGCTTCGGCCGCCACACCTACGCCATCGGCAACAATGCGCGGGCGAGCTACCTCGCCGGCGTCAGCGTGCGCTTCACCACCGTCCTGCTCTATGCGCTGAGCGGGCTGTTTTCGGCGCTCGCCGGTATCCTCCTCGTCGGCTTCGGCGGTCAGGCCTCGCTCGGCATGGGAACGCCCTATCTCTTTCAATCGATTGCCGCCGTCGTCATCGGCGGCGTCTATATCCTGGGCGGGCGCGGCAGCTATCTCGGCGCGGCGGCGGGCGCGGCGAGCCTCACCGCGCTGGTGAGCGTGCTGCTGGCGATGAACATGCCGGATTACGGGCGCAGCATCATCTACGGCGTCGTCATTCTCGTCCTGCTGCTGCTCTATGGCCGCGAGGAGGGGGAAGGCTGATAGGCGATCCCTTCGCGCAGCGCCATGAGACGTGCCGTCCGGGCTGAAACCTGATTTACTTGCCTCGACGGCATAGTGATCTGGTCCGCGTCGAGCGGGTGGCCCAATCTTGGCGGTGTCGCGATGAAGCAAGGGGCGGGAGGGGGTAAAACGGTCCGATGGGCCGTGGGCAGCGTGTGGCGCTTGGCGGCGCTGGGTCTGGGCTTGACGCTCGCCGCATGCTCGCCGACCGGCCCCGGCCCTGCCGAGACCAGCGCGCCCGCCATGGCGGCAGGGCATGGCCGGATCTATGCGCTGCGCGAGCAGCAGGATCTCTATAGCCTGGCGCCGGTAACCCTCAGCATCGACGGCAGGACCATCGGCACGCTTCCCCGCGGCACCTATCGGTCGGTCGAGGTGGCGGCAGGGCAGAAGAGCCTTAGTGTCTCCGCCCTGCTGAGCAGCGTGACGACGCGTTTCGATCTCGATGCCGGCGCCACGGCTTACGTTCTGATCGCCACGCAGCCGTCCGGCCTGCCGGCGCCCCGTGGCGCGGTCGGAGCCGCGCCCTTGCGCGGGGTCTCCGACCCGCAAGGTCTGTTCTCGATCCAGTTTCTCGACGAGCCCTCGGCGAAAGCCCTGCTGGCGAAGCTGCAGCCGGCGCAGTAGCGGCGTCGTCATCTGCTTTGAACGGCGCGTGCGGCGCTGCCTCGGGGTTTTGCGCGCCGCCGGCGGCTTCCCTTGTTGTCGACGACCGGGCATCTCGCGCGTTCATCTCCGGAAAGGTCGAGGCTCATGATCGCTCGCCGCTCCCTGCTGCGATATGCCGGCGTCATTCCGCTTCTCGGCGCGGCGCCGCGCCTTGCCCTGGCGGCGGATGAACCCGCCGACGCGAAGCCCGACTACACCTTGCGCATCGCCACCGGGCTGGTCGAGCTCGCGCCCGATCACGTCGTCTCGACCACGCTCTACAACGGTCACTTCCCCGGACCTTTGCTGCGCCTCAAAGAGGGGCGGCGGGTCGTGGTCGACATTTACAACGACACCGATACGCCCGAGCTCGTCCACTGGCACGGGCAGATGATTCCCAGCGATGTCGACGGCGCTGCCGAGGAAGGCTCGCCCTACGTGCCGGCGCATGGCAAGCAGCGCGTCACCTATGTGCCGAAGCCCGCGGGCTTCCGCTTCTATCACTCGCATGTCGTGGCCGGGAGCGATCTCAATCGCGGCACCTATACCGGCCAGGCCGGACCGGTTTACATCGAGCCGGCGCATGAGCCCGGCGCCTATGACCGCGAAGTGTTCCTGGTGCTCAAGGAGTTCGGCCCGAGCTTCAGCCACGGCGGCGACATGGCGTCGGACATGCTGGTCGGTGCGCCGATCGAAGCGCTGCAAGAGACCGGCAAACAGGCGGACGAGGCGGCCAAGGGTACGCTCAAGGGCTACGAGGTCGATTACGAGCTCTTCGGCATCAACGGCAAGATGCTCGGGCAGGGCGAACCCCTCCGCGTGAAAGCGGGTGAGCGCGTGTTGTTCCACGTGCTGAACGCGAGCGCCACTGAGATCCGCAGCCTGGCCTTGCCCGGGCATGTCTTTCGCGTGGTGGCGCTCGATGGCAATCCGGTTCCGACGCAAGCCGAGGGTGCGGTGCTATGGCTTGGCACCGCCGAGCGGGTTTCCGCCATCGTCGACATGAAGCATCCCGGCGTCTGGGTGCTCGGCGATCTCGACGATGACGACCGCCGCCACGGCATGGGCGTCGTCGTCGAATACGCCGGGCGGACCGGCAAGCCGCAATGGGCGAAGCCCGCACCCTTCCGTTGGGACTACACCCGCTTCGGCAAGGCGGGCGCCGCGGCGGCCCCCGACGAGACCATGGCGTTCACCATCGTCAAGCACAACGCTGCCGCCAACGGCTTCAATCTCTGGACCCTCAACGGCAAGGCCTTCTCCATGGCGACCATGCAGCCGGTCTATCCGCTGCATCAGGGGCGCCGCTATCGCCTCAAATTCCGCAATGCCAGCGACGACATTCATCCGCTGCATCTGCATCGTCACAGCTTCGAGCTGACGCGCATCGGCGGCCGGCCGACCTCCGGCGTGATCAAGGATGTGGTGATGCTGGGCGGGTTTCAGGAGGCGGAGTTCGATTTCGTCGCCGACAACCCGGGACTGACGCTCTTTCACTGTCACCAGCAGCTGCACATGGATTTCGGCTTCATGGCGCTCTTCAACTATGTCTAAGGTCAAAACTCGATCGCGCGTGTTGATCCACCGCTGCTTTCGGATGCTGACCCAAAGCGGGCATGACGGTGCTCGGCTCCCATCGTCCACGCCATCATCTAAGATTTTTGCACTGCCGATCCAACCGCATCTGACGTTTCGCAGCCGCAGACCCGCATCGCTTCCGCCCAAGTCTTCGTCAGGTCGTAAGGCTCGTGCAGTGCCTTCACGACTAG
>Ga0335074_10007317_pt1 | contig 15293 bp, 13 predicted proteins | sample Lox_Sample_23_FD_206715 | JGI IMG/M metagenome (GOLD analysis project Ga0335074, IMG submission 206715) | Soil microbial communities from Loxahatchee National Wildlife Refuge, Florida, United States - Lox_Sample_2.3 | ecosystem: Environmental > Terrestrial > Soil > Wetlands | place: USA... | reverse complement strand
ACCGGCTCACCGGTCCCAGCCAGCTCACCGGTCCCAGCCAGCTCACCGGTCCCAGCCGGCTCACCGGGGTCGCCCACCCTCGGCACCGCCCCTTAGGCTGGGCGGCCCATGCAGGCTTGGCTTTTGGAGGCATCGCCGGGCGAGTACCGGATGGGCGACGTGGAGCTCCCTGCTCCCGGGCCGCGCCAGGTCCGGGTCGACGTCGTGTCGAGCGCCCTCAACCACCTCGACCTCTGGATGCGCCAAGGCCTGCCCAAGCCACCGGTGTTCCCGATGGTGCCCGGCTGCGACGCCGCAGGGGTCGTCGGTGAGATCGGGGAGGAAGTGACCCGCTGGCGCCCCGGGGACGAGGTCGTGGTCAACCCGTCCTTCGCGTGCGGGCACTGCGACCGCTGCCTCTCGGACCGATCGGTCCAATGCGCCCAATGGGGGATCATGGGTGAGCACTTCTGGGGCGCACATGCGCGTTCGGTGCTGGTAGGGGAGGTCAACCTCGTGGCCAAGCCGCCCTCGCTCGACTGGGAACAAGCCGGCGCCTACGGCCTCTGCGGCCTCACCGCCTACCGCATGTTGCAGCGGGCAAGGCTCCGGGCGGGGGAGACGTTGCTGGTGGTCGGTGCCGGCGGAGGCGTCGGCTGCGCGGCCGTGACCATCGGTGCTCACATCGGCGCCCGGGTGGTCGCGACCTCGCGAGACGCCGCGAAACGCGAGCGGGCGCTCGCGCTCGGGGCCGAGGAGGCCTTCGACTCGGGCGGGAAACTGCCCGTCAAGGCGGACGTGGTGGTGGACAGCACCGGTGCCGCCACCTGGCAGATGGCGGTCGCCGCCCTCGGTCCCGGAGGCCGCTACGTGACCTGCGGGGGGACCGCAGGCGGCCGGGTGGAGATGAGCCTGGCGAGGTTATTTTTTGGGCAGCTCGAGCTGATCGGCTCGACCATGGGCACCTTCCGCGAGTTCGACGAGCTAACCCGGCTCGTCGGCCAAGGCCTGCCGGTCGTAGTGGACAGCGTCTTCCCCTTCGAGGCCTACCCGCAAGCCCTGGACAGGTTGGAGGCCGGAGCGCAGTTCGGCAAAATCGTGCTGCGGGGCGCCGGGCGCTGAGCCGGCCTGCCCCAATGGGCCGCCCAGCGGCGACAATGGTGCGATGGACAACCAGTTGTGGGAAAAAGTGGACGACTACTTGGAGACCGCGCTCGACGGGCGAGACGACGTGCTTAGCGAAGTGCTCTTTTCCAGCCGGGAGGCCGGGCTCCCGGCGATCCAGGTATCGGCGATGCAGGGCAAGTTCCTGCACGTCCTGGCCCGCCTGATAGGTGCCAGGAGGGTCCTCGAAATAGGTGCCCTCGGCGGTTACAGCGCGATCTGGCTAGGCCGGGCGCTCCCGCCTGAGGGCAAGCTCGTCAGCCTCGAGGTCGACGCTCGCCATGCGGAGGTGGCCCGCGCCAACATCGATCGGGCGGGCCTCTCAGCGCTGGCCGAGGTCCGGGTCGGCCCCGCCCTCGCCGCCCTGCCTGGCCTCGTGGAGGAGTTCGGGGAAGGGAGCTTCGACCTCAGCTTCATCGATGCCGACAAGCGCAACAACCCTGCCTATTTCCGCTGGGCGCTCCGCCTCACGAGGCCGGGAGGGGCGATCGTCGTCGACAACGTGGTCAGGCAGGGCCGCGTGGCCGACACCGCAGCCGCCCTCCAAACCGTCGGTTCCAAGGGGTATGACGGCTTCGCAATAGCGTTCGTGGGCATCCCCCAACCCTCGGAGGTGGCCTCCTAGGCTGACTGGTCGCATGCGCCCGCACGCTACTGATGTCCCTTACGCGCCAGAAGTTTGGACGAACGAGGAAGAGGACATCCTCAGGCGGTACTTCACCAACCTGGAGGGGCCGGTTTTCGCGCTCGTCAACCTGCCCGAGGTCGTGAAGGGTGCATTGTTCGCGAGGTATTCCCGTTCGTCCAAGAGCCTCCGCAGGCTGTTCCTCGACGAGTTCGTAGGCGACCTGGACGTGAGCGGCGACCAGGGCGTCGACGCGACCATCGGGCTGGCACGCGCCGAGCAGCTCTACGAGAAGGTTTTCTACGAGTACGGTGACGATTCGGTTGCCCAACTGGGCGGAGTGCACCTGGCTTGCGAGCAGGCTTCCAATTTGCTCACAAAAGTCCTCGAGCGCGGCCGCCTCATGTCCTATATGGAAAAGTCGACGCGTTACGTCGCCTACGACACGCGGTTGCCCAATGGGCGCTACCGTTATTACCGCAGCCCCGTGGTGCTCGCTTCGGGCCTCGGCGCCCGTTATGTCGGCGACATGGACCGGATGTTTGACACCTACGCAAAATTGCTGCCGGCGGTGTACGACTGGTTTTCCAAGCGGGTAGCCAAACAAAAGGGCGACAGCGACTTCGCGTACCGCCAGGCCCTGAAGGCCAAGGCCTTCGACACCTTGAGGGGCTTGCTGCCCGCGGCGGCGCTTTCCAACGTCGGGATATACGGTTCCGGGCAGGGCTACGAAAGCCTGCTGCTGCGCATGCGGGCGCACCCGCTGCCCGAGGCGAGGGACTACGCCGGCCTCGTGCTCACAGAATTGCGCAAGGTGATCCCTTCGTGGGTACGCCGGGTCGACGTCGAAGACAGAGGCCAGGCTTGGTCGGCCTACATGGAGACCAATGAGTCGGCAATGGCCGGCCTTGCACAAGACATTTTCGGCCCCCAAGACGGGGCACCCGCCGGTGACGGGCCGGGCACGCAGCCTTCGGTAACGCTCGTCGATTGGGACCCGGACGCCGAGGTAAAAGTTGCTGCCGCCATGCTCTACCCCTACACGCACCTGCCCGAGGCCGACGTTTATTCACGCGTCCTTTCGATGTCGGCGCAAGAGCGGCTCGAACTGATGGAGCGCTATGCCGGCGACAGGCTCAACCGGCGGCACCGTCCCGGCAGGGCACTCGAGCGCTGTGGCTACCTTTTCGACGTCGTTTCTGATTACGGTGCCTTCCGCGACCTCCAACGCCACCGCCTGCTCACGATCGAGTGGCAGGGGCTCACCCCTCACCACGGCTTCACGATGCCCGGGACCGTCACCGACTCCGGCGCCGAGAGCGCCTACGTCGAGGCAATGGACCGTTCGGCCGCGCTTTATGAAGCGTTAGAAGAGCAATTCGGCAGCACCGTTGCGGCTTATGCGGTCACCCTTGCTCACCGCACCCGTTACAGCGTCCAGATGAACGCCCGCGAGGCGATGCACGTCCTCGAGCTGCGTACCACCCCCCAGGGTCACCCCGAGTACCGCAGAGTTTGCCAGCAGATGCACCGGTTAATCGCCGAAAAAGCAGGCCACAAAGCGATCGCCGCCATGATGGGTTTCGTCGACCACTCGGCCGAGGACGACGACGGGCTCGGGCGGCTCCAGTCCGAACGGCGTGCGGCGCAGAAGCGGGGGAGCGGCCCCCGCTGACCCGGTTTGTGCAGCCTGCTGGCAGCACTTAGGCCGCCCGAAGGGGACATCGTTCGTCCCTTTCGCCTTGTGGACGAAAACACTCAGATATTTTCTACGTTTCTGAGCTGGTGCGTTGCACAAACGGGCTGCTCGTGGCCCGCCCGAAGCGCTTGCCGAGGCTGGCCGGCTTCGGCATCATGGTCCGGTAGCCAGTGGGGGTAAGCCCCCACGGCACCCGGCCAACAGGGTCTGGGGAGCGAAGTAGACAACGGCATGTGCATTGTCGTGGCCACCTCGTCACGCGTGCCTATGGCGGTACCAAAAGCTCCCCGGGCCGGCCGGGGAATGTCCCGCTTCAAGCGGTTGTTGGCCTGGGCGCGATAGCGCGCCTCCGTCCGACTGGTGATGGCGGCTCCGCTTCGCTTAACATGCCCGCGCCACTAAAGCGCGGTACGTGCCATCCTGTGTGCTTGAAATGCTTGCTGAAGGAACCAGACCAATGCCAGATGACGACGACTTCGAAGACGAGCTTGACGAAGAGCCGGCCCTCCCCGAAGACATCGACGAGGAGGACCTCGACCTCGAGGCGGACGACTTGGGCGACGACGAGCTCGAGGATGCCGACCTCGACGCTGAGGAGCCCGACGATGCCGAGGTCGGAGAGGCCGACGACGAAGGTGACGCCCTCCTAACCACCGACGAGGAAGAGGACTACGAGGAGGAGGAAGAGGAGGATGCCGACGACGTCGAGGCGAGCCTCGATGTCATCTTGAAGTCGCGCCTTGTCGTTTCGGAGGACGACGAGGAGGATGAGGAGGAGGAAGAAGAGGAGGAGGAGGCCGAGGGGGACGAGCGTGGCGAGGCGGCGACCCGGGTGCTGCCCAAGCAGCCCGGAGAGTTCGTCTGCCAGTCGTGCTTCCTCGTCAAGCACCAGAGCCAGCTCGCGGACCGGGAGCGTGAGCTGTGCCGCGACTGCGTCTGAGCCCGCCGGGCTATAGCTTGGCGCTATGAGCGACCAGGAGCAAAAGACTCCCGCCGAGGCGGTCCTCGACCTTGCGGTGTACGCGCCGCTCGGCCTTGTCATCACGGTTGCCGAAACGTTCCCCCAGCTCGTCCGCAAGGGTCGTTCGCGCCTTGGGCCACAGATAGCGTTGGCGAGGAGCGTCGGGCAGTTTGCCGTCCGCCAGGGTGCCCGCCAGTTGCGCGGGATGACCGGCGGGGGTCTGCCTTTCCCGTTCTCGTCGTTACCGTCGTTCGCCAACTTTCCTCCCTTCCCGTTCCGGCCCGGCGCGGGCCGCAGCCCGACCGGGCCGCACGCCACGGACGACGGCCCCGCTGCTGGTCAGGGCAATGGCGCCGCCCGCCCCAGAGCGGGCAACGTCGACCCCCGAGGAGGGACGGCAGGGGCGCCAGGTGTGCGCTCCGGTTCCGCTGGCACGGCTCCCGGTGGCTCCGGGCCCAGCGGCACGTCCGGGGGTTACCGCACAACGAGCTCGCCGTTTGGGGACCGGGGCAGCCCCGCCCACGACCCCTCAACGGACGCACACCTCGCGATACCCAGTTACGATTCGCTCTCGGCTTCTCAGGTCCTCCAGCGGCTCGCCGGCCTTTCGAGGGACGAAGTCGAGGCCGTGCGTGCCTACGAAGCTCGTACACGCGGCCGCCGCACGGTACTTGCCCGCGCCGACCAGCTCCTAGGTTGAGCCAGGCGCCGTCGGCCCCGGCACCTTCACCGACGGTACGCCCTGCCGCGAGGGGAGATGTCGGCCGCCTGGCGGACTTGTACAGGGCCGCTCGGGACGAGCTGGTGACTGCCCGTGGAGGGCGTGTGCTGCTCGGCCTCCAAGCACGCCACGAGCCGGTCGAGGACAGTTTTGGCGAGCAGCTGGGAGGGCGGGAGCAATTGGTCCTGGTCGGCGTCCTGGGGGGCGAGGTGGCCGGCTACGGGACCTGCAGGGCCGTCCCCCTTGCCGGAGGGGAGCTTCTCGGCTCGGTCGAGGAGCTCTTCGTCCTACCGGGCGCTCGGCGCAACGGCGTCGGCAGGGCGATGTCGGGTGCCCTGCTCGACTGGTGCAGGGCTCAGGGGTGCGCCGGCGTCGACGCCAAGGCCTTGCCCGGGAGCCGGGCGGTCAAGAGCTTTTTCGAGGCTGAGGGCTTTACGGCTCGGGTGCTCGTTATGCACCGGCCGTTGGGATAGCTGGCGGGGCCACGCCCTCGCGCGCAACCCCTCCTTCCTCCGAGCCGGACGCCATGTCGATCTCAGCCCCGGTGGCAATGGTCACGTTGTCTTCCTGGTCGGCCCCGTTGCCTGAGCCCTCGGCCACCCGGACCGCCTCCGTCTCGGTGACCATGTCCGGCTCAGCCCCGGTTGCGGGTGCCGGCTCGGCCTCAGCCACCGGCTCCGGCTCGGTCCCGATTACACGCGCACGCTCAGCCTCAGCCACCGGTTCCGGCTCGGTCGGGGCGACGACCTCGGCGGCTCCCAAGGCCTCAGCGTCCGGCCCCGGCTCGCCGGCAGCCTCGGGCTCGCCAGTAGTCACGGGCTCAGTTGGCACAACAAGTCCGGCTGGCACAACGGGCTCGACTGGCGCAGCCGGCTCGGCAAGAAGGCCCTTGCGGGTGCCTGCGGGCGTCCTCGGTGCACCGTCGGGCCGGGGTGTGGGCCTCGGCTGGGCGGCGCCCAGCAACCGCCGTGAACGTCTCCTGGCCCCCGGGGCGCCGAGCGCTGCCGCTGATCCCGGCGCAAGTGGCCGGCTGGGCCCGGGAGGGGGTGGCACGCTGAGGCCCAGTAGCGGCGCCAGGGCAGGCACACGACCACATTGCTGTCGAGCAGCCTCCATCAGCTCGGGGTTGGAGCGGGTGGGCAGCCCCTCGGGTTTGACGGTCCGGCGTACGGGGCTCTCGACGACAGCCTGGAGGAGGGCCAGCCACTGGTCCGCAGGTGCAGAAGGGGACATGGCCGAACTGGCGCCATCACGCAAGCGCGTCGCGAGCTCGGCAGAAAATCGTGCGCCGGGGTCCGGGGGCCGCGCCGACAACCGCAGGGCGCGCAGCACATGGCCGGTGTCGAGGTTTTTGCCCACCTCGTCTTCCCACTGCTTCCTGTGCGCCTCGATGCGCCCGTCAAGCATTTCACGTAGCGAGACCACGAGCTCGCGCGAAGCCTCGTCCCGGGCCACGTCCGAACCGCTCACGAGCGACCGCAGGTCGCGCATCGCCAGGTCCTCACCGGCCTTGAGAGCTGCTTCGGCGCGGTCGCGCCATTCGGCCGCCTTGACTCTCGAGACCAGCGATTCCGCGATCGCGATGACGCCTTCGGCGCTGGGTTCGGGCCGGCCCTCGTCGCGCGCCCGCTCCCGCTCGAAGTGCAAGGCGGTGCGCACCGCCGGGACGCCCCCGCGTAGGAGCTGCTGGGCGATCGGTTGCTGCTCGGCAGGCAGGGATTCGAGCATCGCGTTGCGATGGGTGTTGCCAGGGTTCAAGCGGTGCTGGCGGGCAACCGCCCCTGAGCCCGCGCCCGAGCCCGCACGCTCGCCATCAGCCCCGTAACCCTCAGCCGGCCTCGAGCGGCCCCCCGGCCGCCCCGGGCCGCTCCTGGCGGGGCCACCGGTCAGGCTTCCCCGACCTTGCCGTGCCGCCCGGGAGCCCCCGGCTGCCCCGCCCGCTCCGGGCGACCGCGAGCCGTCACCGCCTCCCGGCGCTCCGATGTCGGCTGCAGAGCCCGGCGCCCCCGCCAGGCCGTCGGGGGTCGCACCTTCACCGTCGCCACCGTCGCGCGCCCCCTCCCGGGCACCACTACGCCCAGCCGGGCCGCCGGCGGGTCGCCGGTGCCTGTCGGGCCGCTCGTAGCGGTCCGGGCGGTCGGGCCGGTCCGGGCGGTCAAGCCGGGTGCGCTCTCCGCCGGTCCGGCCGGCGTCGCCTCCCGGGCCCCGAGGACCTCTAGCATTGCCGTCTCCTCGTGGGCCGCCCGTGCCCCCTGCCCGCCCCCCGGGCTCACCCGTGGCCCGCCGCCCACGGTCGCCCTCGCGGCCCGGCCGGTCCCGGTCCCCGCGGTCGCCGCGGTCGCCTCGGTCACCTCTGCCCCGGGAGGCCAATTGTGTTGTGACGGTCCCCTCGGCGGGCTTTTCGAGCAACTGGATCCGGTTGGGGTCTTCACCCTCGGGGGCACGCGGGGGCTCGACCGAGATAACGGTTATGCCCTCCATGCCGAATTCCGCTTCCGCCCGGATCACGTCGCCAGCTTTCGCGCCTCCGTAGAGCAGTGAGCCGTCCAAGGCTCCGCGCGGGTTGAGAGCGCCTGCGGCACGCCACGTCCAGGTGCCGTCAGGCCGCGCGCTGGTCAGCTCGATCTCGATACGCCGGGCCACGGCACCAAGGTACAACTTCGTCGCACCGGCGCAAATCACGGGCTGTCCAGCAGGGGAGAGCTACCTTTGTCGGCAGTGGCAAATCAGCGCGTCTGCGCATGGTGCGGGCGGCCGGTCCCGGACCAGGCGGGTGCAGGCAGGCCTCGCAGGTACTGCAAGAGGAGCTGCCGCCAGCGTGACTTCGAAGCCCGCAGGCGAGCCCGAGAGCTCGGTTTGGCCGAGTCCGACCTGATCGTGGCGCGCAGGGCGATCGAAGCTCTCGACGACCTTTTGTTCGTCCTTGGATGCGCGATAACCGATGTCGAGTCCGACCTCGAGACAGACGGCTCACCCCAGCAAGTCCGGCGCAGCCTCGAGTGGATCCTCGAATCGGCCCGGCCCTTGCTCGGGGCGAGCGAACGCCTGCGCGCCGGTTAGGCCGCTGCTCCGCTGCCCCGCCGGCCCGCTAAGCCGCCTGCGGGCCCGGAGCTAGCTCGGCCACGGCGTCGCCGGCGGCTAGTCCCGTCCGGGCACCCCGTAGGGGAGGCCCTTGTTGTCTGCCTCGATCGCGATCAAACGGTTGTACTTTGCGACTCTTTCCCCTCGAGCCGGCGCGCCCGTCTTGATCTGCCCGGCACCACTGGCAACTGCCAAATCCGCGATGAAAGCGTCGGTCGTCTCGCCGGAACGGTGCGAAATGAACTGCGTGTACCCCGCCTCCCGGCAGACCGCGATCGCCTCGAGCGTCTCGGTGACGGTGCCGATCTGGTTGAGTTTTATCAACGCAGAATTGGCGACTTTGCGTTCGATACCCTGGCGGATTATCGCAGGGTTGGTCACGAACAGGTCGTCGCCCACAATTTGCACGCGCTTGCCCATGCGGGCGGTCCAGGTCCCCCAACCTTCCCAGTCGTCTTCGGCAAGGCCGTCTTCAATGGACCAGATCGGGTACTCGGAGGTGAGCGCTTCGTAGCGTTCGATCATCTCGTCGGTCGACTTTCTGGCCCAGGGCGTGTAGCGGTAGCTCCCGTCCGGCTCGCGCATTTCCGATGCCGCCGGGTCGAGGGCAATGGCGACCCCGTCCCGGCCGGCCGTGTAACCCGCAGCAGCGATCGCTTCGACGAGGAGGTCGAGCACTTCCTCGGGCGAGCTCAAGTCCGGTGCGAACCCGCCCTCGTCGCCCAGCCCCGTCGACTGCTTGCGCGAGTGCAAAAGGCCGCGTAGCGCCTGGTAGATCTCTGCCCCCGCCCGAACTGCCTCGGCCACCGAAGGGGCCCCGAGCGGTGCGATCATAAACTCCTGGAACTCGAGCTCGTTTTGCGCATGGGCACCGCCGTTGACCACGTTGAAATGGGGCACGGGCAGGCGCATGAGGCTCTCGTCGGGAGCGAGCCAGCGGTAGAGCGGCTTGCCGTCCGCCAGCGCCATCGCCCGCGCCGCCGCCATCGACACGCCGACCGTTGCATTGGCCCCGAGCCGGCTCTTGGTCTCCGTGCCGTCGAGGTCGATGACCGCCTTGTCAAGCTCCGCCAAAGTTTTCCAGGCGCGCCCCGCCAGCAACTTGTTGATCTCACCGTTGACGTTGCCCGCAGCCTTGGTGACCCCTGCACCCTTGAAACGCTTCTGGTCGCCGTCGCGCAGCTCAACTGCCTCGCGCGTCCCCGTCGACGCGCCCGAGGGGACACCGGCAACGCCGGCCGGGCCGCCGTCGAGCTGCACCGAAACTTCGAGCGTGGGGCCGCCGCGGGAATCGAGGATTTCTATTGCGTGGACGTCCGAAACCGAATATGGCATCGTGGGCATGCCTCACTTTCCTTGTGCTGTCAATCGAGCCCTACCCGGCTGATAGCGCTCGGGTAGCCCGGCAACGACCCTAGCCCTCGGGAAGGTTGCGCGACCAGCTCAGGGCCCCCCTGGAGCGGGCTCAGTGTGGAGGTGCCCGCCCACGTGCCGTTGTGCGGTGAGCCGATGAACCGAAGTTGCCGGGCGCGGGGCGGGCCCTCAGGGGCTCCTCAGATTGCGCGGGTGAACAGCAATATGGCGAGGACCGCCACGACGACCCCGGCCACAAGTAGCAGCACTGCAGCCGCAGCCTTGGCTGCGAGCCTGATGCCTCCGAAGACCAGGATCACAATGGCGGCGATCGCGAAGACGATCCCGGCGATGTCGTGTTTGCTCAGGTTGGCGATGACCACGCCGTGAAAACTAGCCGACCGCGCCCCTGCGTACCGAGCCGGGGCACAGGGCGTGGGCTGCTTGGATAAGGGCAAGGTGCGAAAGGCCCTGCGGCATGTTCCCGAGGAACTCACCCGTAACGGGGCTCACCTGCTCGGATAGCAGGCCGACATCGTTTCGGAGCTTGATCGCCTCGCTCATCAGCGCGCTAGCTCTTTCGGCCTGGCCGTTGTAGGCGAGCGCCGACACCAACCAGAAAGAGCACGCGACGAAAGCGCCCTCTTCTTCCTCCATGCCGCTGTAGCGGTACAGCATCGGGCCTCGCCCGAGGCTCCGCACGACTGCTTCGATAGTGCTCGCCAGGCGTTCTCCTCGCTCGAAACCGGTCCTGCCGGCAAGCAAGACGGCGGCGTCGAGCTTCTCGCTGCCAGCGAAGAACGTGTAAGAGCGCTGCTCCTCCGACCAGCAGTTCTCGTCGACCCAGCGCTTTATCGCGTACCGCTCGCAGCCCCACCGCTCTGCATGCGAGGCGGGGAGCTGGCCGACCTCGGCAAGACGGTAGGCGCGGTCCATCGCCACCCAGCAACCGATCTTGGAGATCGTGTAGTGCTCCAGTTGGGGGAGCTCCCAGATCCCGGAATCCTTTTGCTGCCACTCGTCGGCGCAGCGGTCGGCGAGTTCGGTGAGCAGTTCGGTGGAGCGGTCGTCGAGAACATGGCCGTCGTCGACATAGCGCCCGATCATGTCGAAGAGGTCGCCGTACACGCCGAGCTGGCGCTGCTTGCGTGCCGAGTTACCCACCCTGACCGGCTTGCTCGCCCGGTAGCCAGGCAGGTCCAGTTGCGTTTCCCTCCCGGGCTCCTCGCCGTCGAGGGTGTAGAAGACCTTTAGTCCCCGCCCGTTGCGCCTGAGCGTCTTCAGCATCCAGGCGACCGACGCCTGCACCTCCTCGTGAAGACCGAGCTCTATGAAGGCGTCAAGTGTAAAAGCTGTGTCGCGGATCCACGCGAAGCGGTAATCCCAATTTTTGGGTCCCTGGAGTTGCTCGGGGAGCGATGTCGTCGCGGCGGCCGCGATGGCCCCGTCGTCGTCAGAGCGGACCGTCTTCAGAGCCAGCGCGCTGCGCACCACGGGCTCGGTCCATGGCCCCATGTCACCGATGAGCTCGGACCACTGTTCCCACGAGCCGATCGTCCTTTCGAGCCTCGCCTCGACGTGTTCGGGCCGCTCGATAAAGAGGGGCTGGTCGTCGCTCGCGAGCACCGCCACGAGGCCCTTGCTGCCCTCGCTCAAGCGCAGCCGGCCCCTGACCTTGTCCCGACAGGCTTCGACCTCTTCGCAGCCGCCCGTGAGCACCGCCAGCAGCTGGTCGCCGAGCTTTATGACGGGGACGCCGTCGCTCCGTGTTACGAAAGGCTTCGCCGTCCCGAACCTGTTGCCCGGTACGAACTCCCACTCCAGCTCGACGGCCCCGTGCACCGCCTCGGCACGGCGCGCCAGCTCCACCCACGGCAGCCGCCCGGCGAGGCCCGAGTTGAGCGAGTCGGTCACCCGGGCCGCTCCCGTGCTCGTCCAATAAAACGTCTCGAGGACATTGGTGCCCGGGATGTAGCGCCGGGAGAACTCGCAGTCCCCGGCCGGACGGAGCAGGAAATGGCCGCCGGCCGCCGGGTCGAGGAGAGCCCCGCAGGCCGGGGGGGAGTCGAGCTTGGGGAGCGGCCACCAGTCGACCTGGCCGTCCGCAGCCACCAGGACGGCGCTGCGCCCGTCGCCGAGCACCGCATAATCCCTGATGGCCGCACACCCGTCCGTGCGCTCGGGCAGGAGCCTCCGGGACGCCCGCTCAGCTTCTGTGCCGCCATCAGAGAGCCATGCTTCGCCCTGCGGGGAACGCCTGCCGGAGGCAGCGCCGCCACGCCTGCCGGGGGCAGCGCCGCCGCCCCCGCCGGTATACCGCCGGGTCTGCCCGGCGCCTCGCGGTCGGACGGTCATTTCGTGTTGTCGTACCGGTCGAGCACTTCGCTATCGCCAGCTGAGGCAGCCTCCGGCCACGGGATGCCTCTCAAACGGTCATAGGCCGCCTGGGCGCGCAAGATTGGGCCGACGCCTGAGTACCAACGCTTCGGCCCGGGGTGGGTGGGGGAGTGGGCGCGCACGTAGCGCGCAGTCCGCAACCGGCCCCTGCGGCCCGAGAGCGCCTGCCCCAATGCCCCAGGCAGTTCTCGGCAACCGAGCACCCCGCTGATGGCAGCACGCAGGTCATCGACGGCGTCGGCGTAGCCGAGGTTGGTGGCGAGGCTTATGGGTCTGGTGCCACGAGCCAGTTCGTCGAGCCGGCTGAGAAGGGGTCGGCAACGCTCCTCGGCCCCGGCCAATTGCCAACCGGCCCCGTCGAGGCGGTCGGGCGCGAGGGTACGCACGATGTCGCGGGCTGCCCCCAGCCATACCGCAACGTGCTCGACAAGGAGCTTGCCCACAGTCCCGTTTTGCCATTCGGCAACGGCAATTTTGGTCCCGGCACCCGCCTGGCCCGCCGGCCTCGTCTTCTCCCATTCTTCGAACATGGCCCGCAGCGCACTGGTTTCTCGTACCCACATGTCGAGCGCGTCGCCATCGGCCTCGATCGGATGTTTTGCTGACTGGGGTACCCGTCGGCTCAACGGCCCGCCCCTTCGGCTCCTGCGGGCCTCCGCAACCCGTCGGCTCCCAGATCCTGCCGGCTTTTTTCGGCTGCCGTGCCGGCGGCCGCCGTTACGAAGGTCTTCGCCGTCCTCGGTAGCGAGCGCAAGAAGCTCAGGCCGGTAAAGCCGACCTGCAGCGCACGGCCGCCCGAGGCACGGACCTCATCCGCCGCTCCCGCCGCTCCCGCCAGGCCCGCCTCGCCTCTTGCGAGCAATGCCACGTCCAACCTGCGCTCGGCAAGAGCACGGGCCGTGGAGCGGCCTGCTCCCGCCGAAGCCCCCGTGACAACGGCCACCGGCCTCGCCGCCATAGGTGTCCTTTCTGCCAGCTACAAGTGTTTGCATGACACCTACCCCGCAGGCGTGCTATTACATGCGCTCATCACTGGTTCAAGTCGCGGCCAGGGCTTCCCGAAAATAACGAAAGCCAGCTACGGATGAGCTGGCCCGCAAGCGGGGCCGGCCCCTCAAGCTCGAGGGGCCAGCCTCCGAGGTATTAGCGTCACGGTTGCACTGCAGCGCCCCGTGACGGAGTTGTGACTCTGGGCGCGAGTCAGTCCGCAGTCCAGTTCCTGCTCCGCATGAAAGACCCCCTTTCTTGAGGTCGGATGGATGGGGGAACGGCCGTCTTCTCCGAGGCGGCCGCGCGCTCGACGACAGGGAGCAGTTGAAGGCTCACTGAGCGTCGCACAATTCCGATTTTGCCGGATTTTCGTACCCAACCGCAACTCTTTCTTCGGTCCTGAAGAAAGTCGCCCTGAGCTGGCCCATTGTGGCTACAGCCAGACGCGGGGCCCGCCGATGCCTCTAAGAGGCAGGAGCCCCTCTGGAAAGGCGGGCGGGATTTGACCACACAAGCGAGCGATCGGCCCAAAACTGAAATCCCAGGGACGTCGCTCGCGCGCGCCGCGCTTGCCTCGACGCTCGTCGTAGGCGGAGTTGTCTGGCTCTACCTCGCTGCGCTCCGGAACCTCCACCCGGCGGGCCAACAGCACGAACTGCTCTGGCCCCTCGTGGTTGCGGGCATGTGGGCGAGCAATGTCAAGCCGATCAGGATCCGCAACCGCACGGTCAGCATGTCGCTCGGCCTCGGAGAGGTGCCGGCCCTGGTCGGGATAGTCTTCCTGAGCCCTCTCGCCACCCTTACTTCAATCGCATGCGGGCACGTGCTGGCCGATCTCCAAAAGCGGCGGCCCCTGGCAAAGGTCTTGATAAACCTCGCGGTATACCTTTTCTCCGTCGCGGTTGGGCTCTATTCCTACGACCATTGGCTCAACGGCGCTTCACCCGTCCACAGTCGAGGTTTGGTTGTCTCCACCGGGACGGTTGCGGTCATCCTGACGATCGACCTGGTATTGCTCCTAACCCTGCTCGCGTTCGCCGACCGGCGCTGGCGACGACCCCCGATCGTGCCTGTCCTGGTCCAACAGGGCATCCAAGTCGCCGTTTGCACAACGGTAGCGGTCGTAGCGGTCTCGCTTGTCGCCCTCAACACCTGGGGCATCACCCTGTTCATCGGGCTGGCGCTCGCCGGGAGCCTTGCCTACCAGGCCACCCTGGTATCCGGGCAGCGGTACGCCAACCTGGAGAAGCTTTATGACTTCACGCGGAGCCTCAATGGCCTCTCCGAAGGCCGCGAGGTCATAGCGACAGCGCTCGAGCAGGCTCGTACGCTCCTGTCGACCGGGCGGGCGGAGCTCGTCGCCCCGCTGGAAGCGCCGTTGGAGGGCCTCGTCCTGCGCGGCGTGCTGGTGGGTGACGAACCGCCGACGTTCGAAGATGGCGTACCCCTTTCCCGCTTCGACGAACTGGTGGGGGAGAGGGGGCCCCTGCTGTTCAACTCCGGCGACCAGGACAAAGAGGTCGTCAAGGTCATGCGCGAGAACGGGCTGCGGGAGGTCATGGCGGCCCCGTTGCAAAGAGGCGATTCCAAGGGCGGCTACCTCCTCGTCGCCGACCGCCCGTTCCAGCACGAGGGCTTCAAGCAGACCGACCTCCGCTTCTTCGAGGCGCTCGCCGCCAACGCGGGCGTCGCCCTGCGCAGCAGCGAGCTCCTCCAAAAGCTTCGCAACGAGGTCGCCCTCCGCCAGCACCAGGCCTACCACGACACCTTGACCGCATTGCCCAATCGCCTGATGTTCTCCGAGCGCCTCGCCCAGGCGCTGACGGTGCCCCAGGAGGGCAAGGTGGCCGTGATGTTCCTCGACCTGGACGGCTTCAAAGATGTGAACGACACCCTCGGGCACGTGACCGGGGACGCCGTCCTGCTCGAAGTCGCCAGGAGGCTCGCTCCCTTCTCGAGCGAGACCAGCCTCGTGGCCCGCCTCGGAGGCGACGAGTTCGCCGTGCTGCTCGGGTCGGCCGAGGACGAACTGGCAGTCGAGACCGCCTGCGACCAGGTGCTGGGTGTCGTGACCCAGCCGTTCGCCATGGAAGGGCTCATGTTCGACATCAGGGCGAGCATGGGGGTTGCGATAGCGCCCCCGCTCGGCAGGGGCCGTGACGCGACCAACCTCATGCGCCACGCCGATGTCGCCATGTACCTCGCCAAGGAGTCGGGGGGCGGCATCAGGCAGTACGACCCCGCCGAGGACCATTCGACGCTTCGTCGGCTGACGCTCGCCACCGAGCTGCGCCGGGCGATAGAAACCGAGTCGCTCGACGTG
>Ga0335074_10007316_pt1 | contig 15294 bp, 10 predicted proteins | sample Lox_Sample_23_FD_206715 | JGI IMG/M metagenome (GOLD analysis project Ga0335074, IMG submission 206715) | Soil microbial communities from Loxahatchee National Wildlife Refuge, Florida, United States - Lox_Sample_2.3 | ecosystem: Environmental > Terrestrial > Soil > Wetlands | place: USA... | reverse complement strand
CAGCCTGGAAGACCCGACGCTGGCCAATGCTCCTGTGATTCCGACCGATCGCGTGAGCCTGATTGAAATGCCCGAGGAGCGGGAATCGGCTGACAATCTGGTGCGCCTGGCAGATGCCAACAGTCCATCGATCGAGCAGGCTGTGATAACGCTCAAGAATGACCAGATCACGCTGAAGGGCGAAAGAAACGGCTTGTTGCCGACGGTCGATGTCTACGCCTTCTACGGGGCTTCGGGTCTTGGCGGCATGCAGAGCCCAGACTGTGTGAATTTCGAGACCGGCGTTGCATGCCCCGCGGGACAATACCCGCCCGTCACCTATGGTTCGGCGTTTTCAAACCTCTTCAACAGCAGCAGCCCGAACAAAGGCGCGGGCATGAACATCAACATTCCGATTCGCAACCGGCTGGCCCAGTCGGCGCAGGCGCGCTCGGAGCTTGAGTACCGGCAGGCGCAGATGCGACTGCAGCAGCTCTACGTACAGACGCGGATGAACGTCGTCAACGCGCAATACGCGCTTACGAACGACCGCGCGGCTGTGCAGTCGGCGGAGGCGACACGCGACTACGATCGACAAAGCGTAGACGCCGAGTTGAAGAAACTTCATCTCGGCGCTTCGACCACAGCGCTGGTGCTGCAGCAGCAGCGGGCGCTGGCGATGGCGGAAGGCAACCTGATTTCGGCGACTGCCAAGTACGCGATCGACCGTGCCTCGCTCTCGCAGATTCTTGCCAGCACGCTGGATCGATACAGCATTTCGATCACCGATGCGGCTACCGGCCAGATAAGAACCGCGCCGGTGATCCCCGGCCTTGTACCGGCGAAGCAGGAGCCGGAGGTCACCGCGCCCTCGCAGCAGGAGAAGCTGCAGGAGCAGGAGCAGAGGCCTGCTCCGCAGCCTCAGACGATGCCGGCGCAGCCGCCCGCGGCCCCGGAGACGACGCCTCCACCACCTCAGCAGTAGTGCATGATTTGTTGTAAAAGCCCCGGTCGCGAGCCGGGGCTCTTCTTTGCCGGAGCGAGGGATGAGAACCAGTGATGAGAACCAGTAGCGACAGCGAATTTCACCGCCAGATCTTTAATTGTGAATTTGTGCAGAGTCCGGCTCTGAGGACCGCCAGTCCCTGATAAAATCTATTGAATCCACTCCACGAAACGGTCTCCGCACCGCGCATGTTGCCGGTTGGCGGGGTGTGAGCACAGGGTTCCCCCCGGATGCGTCCAGCGTTGGCGCGGCGGGGTGTGGGAGAAGTGATGCAGGCAATCCTTGCGCTCGAAGACGGGCGCATCTTCCGCGGTGAAGGCTATGGCGCCAAGGGCGAGTGCTACGGCGAAGTCGTTTTTAATACTTCTCTAACCGGTTACCAGGAAATCTTCACCGATCCATCGTATGCGGGGCAGATTGTTGTCCTGACGAATCCGCAGATCGGGAATTACGGCACCAACGACTTCGACAACGAAGCAAACAAGCCCTATATCGAAGGGCTGGTGGTGCGTGAGTTCTCGCCGGTCTCTTCGAACTGGCGCTCTCAGCAGGTGGCCGATGAGTACCTGGAGCGCTTTCAGGTGCCGGTGATCTCTGAGATCGACACACGCGCTCTTGTACGCCACCTGCGCACGCATGGCGTGATGCGCGGAGTGATCTCGTCGATTGAGACGAGGCCGGATGTGCTGGTGGAGAAGGCTCGGTCGATTCGCAAGCTGGACGGAACCGACCTGGCGAAGGTGGTTTCCACCAAGGCGCGGTACGAGTGGGAGGAGGAGGCGCCTGATCCGCTGAAGCAGGACGAGAATGTTACCGCCGAAGCGCAGCCGCATCTGCACGTTGTCGCCTACGACTTCGGCATCAAGAAGAATATTCTGCGCATGTTGTCGAAGGAAGGCGCGCGGGTGACGGTAGTTCCGGCGGAGACTTCGGCCGAAGATGTGATGGCGCTCAATCCCGATGGCGTATTTCTATCGAACGGACCGGGCGATCCCGAGCCGGTGACGTATGCGCAGGAGAATATCCGCAAGCTGGTGGGGCGCACGCCGGTCTTCGGAATTTGCCTGGGGCATCAGCTTATCGGGCTGGCGCTGGGCGGAAAGACGTACAAGCTGAAGTTCGGGCACCACGGCGGGAATCATCCGGTACAGCAGGTGGATTCGGGCAAGGTGGAGATTACCTGCCACAACCATAACTTTGCCGTCGATCCCGATTCGCTGAAGACGAGCGATGTGGACCTGACGCACGTTGATCTGAATGACAACACGCTCGAAGGTCTGCGCCACCGCACGATGCCGCTGTTCAGTGTGCAGTACCATCCCGAGGCCAGCCCTGGTCCGCACGACTCGAACTATCTCTTCCGGGATTTCCGGAAGATGATGGAGGAGTGGAAGGGCTAACAAGAGCACGGCTGAGGCCGTGCTTTTCTATGACAGACAGGGATTAAGAACAAGAAAAGATGCCACGCAGAAATGACATTACCAAGATTCTCGTGATCGGCTCGGGGCCGATCGTCATCGGGCAGTCGGCGGAGTTCGACTACTCCGGCACGCAGGCCTGCAAGGCTCTCAAGGCCGAGGGCTATGAAGTGGTGCTGGTGAATTCGAACCCCGCCACCATCATGACCGATCCTGAGCTCGCCGACCGCACCTACATCGAGCCGCTCACACCGCAGTATGTCGAAGAGATTATCCGCATTGAGGCGGAGATGCTGCGCAATGAAGCCCGAAGCGGCAAGTTCGCCTTGCTGCCGACGGTGGGCGGGCAGACAGCGCTGAATCTTGCTGTAGACCTCTCCGATGCCGGAATTCTTGACAAGTACGGCGTGGAACTGATTGGCGCGAAGCTTGAGGCGATTAAAAAGGCAGAAGACCGGCTGCTCTTCAAAGACGCGATGACGCGCATCGGGCTCGATGTGCCGCGCTCGGCGCTGGTGAACAACCTGCGTGACGGCACGGACTTCGCCAACAAGATTGGATTTCCGGTGATTATCCGGCCATCGTTCACGCTCGGCGGCTCGGGCGGCGGCATCGCGTACAACCGCGAAGAGATGATGGAGATTCTTTCCCGCGGTCTTGATCTGTCACCTGTGCATGAATGCCTGATCGAGGAGTCGGTGCTCGGGTGGAAGGAATACGAGCTTGAGGTGATGCGCGACCTCGCCGACAACGTAATCATTATCTGCTCTATCGAGAACGTCGACCCGATGGGCGTTCACACCGGCGACTCGATCACGGTTGCGCCGGCACAGACGCTCACGGATCGCGAGTACCAGGCGATGCGGACGGCGGCCATTGCGGTGATTCGTGAGATTGGAGTGGAGACGGGCGGGTCGAATGTGCAGTTCGCCGTGCATCCCACCACTGGACGCATGACGGTAATTGAGATGAATCCTCGCGTTTCGCGCTCGTCGGCGCTGGCGTCGAAGGCTACAGGATTTCCGATTGCAAAGATTGCGGCAAAGCTGGCGGTGGGTTACACGCTGGATGAGATTCCCAACGACATCACCAAGATGACGCCGGCGTGTTTTGAGCCGAGCATCGATTATGTTGTCACCAAGATTCCGAAGTGGCAGTTTGAGAAGTTTCCCGGCGCGGATGAGACGCTAAGTCCGCAGATGAAATCGGTCGGCGAGGTGATGGCCATCGGGCGCACCTTCAAGGAATCGCTGATGAAGGCGCTGCGCTCGCTCGAAACAGGCAAGAAGGTCGGCGCGGAAGAGATTGAGCCAAAGCGTCTGACGCAGCGACTGGTGACTCCTCAACCGGAGCGGCTGAACTATGTCCGGTTTGCGTACCGGCAGGGTCTGACGGTGCGCGAGGTTGCGCGCATGACTTCGATCGATCCCTGGTTCCTGTATCAGATCAAGGAAGTAACCGACACCATCGCGAAGGTCGGCGAGCAGGGTCTCGACAGTCTGTCACCGGAGTTGTTACGAAAAGCGAAACGCATGGGCGTTTCGGACGAGCGCCTAGCCGAGGTTTGCGGGAACCCGAGTCATGAAGGCGTGGCGGCTGTTCGCGCGCTGCGCACGGGGAGCGGTATCAAGCCCGTGTTTAAGCTGGTCGATACCTGCGCGGCCGAATTCGAGAGCATGACGCCGTATCTCTACTCGACGTATGACGAGGAAGATGAAGCGGCGCCGACGAGCAAGCGTAAGGTCATCATTCTGGGTAGCGGACCAAACCGCATCGGGCAGGGAATCGAGTTCGATTATTGCTGCTGTCACGCCGCATTCGCGCTCAAAGAAGACGGATACGAGACGATCATGGTGAACTGCAACCCTGAGACAGTCTCTACCGACTACGACACCAGCGACCGGCTATATTTTGAGCCGCTCACGCTTGAGGATGTGCTCGCGGTTTATGAACATGAGGCTTCGAGCGGGGCCGAGATCGGAATGATCGTGCAGTTTGGCGGGCAGACTCCGTTGAATCTCGCGCTGCGGCTGAAGGCTGCGGGCGTGCCGATCATCGGAACGTCTCCTGAGTCGATCGATCTCGCCGAGGATCGCAAGCGCTTCGGCAAATTGCTTGAAGAGCTGGATATCCCGCAGCCGCCGGGAGTCATGGCAGCGAGCGTGGAAGAAGCTCTGGCGGGTGCAGAGCGAATCGGATATCCGGTGCTGGTGCGGCCTTCGTATGTGCTAGGCGGGCGGGCGATGGTGATTGCCTACGACAATGCTGCTGTATCGCGCTATATGAAGGAGGCGGTCGAGTATTCGCATGATCGGCCGATTCTCATCGATCACTTCCTCGAAGATGCAATCGAAGTCGATGTTGACGCGCTTTGCGATCGCAAGGATGTGCTGATCGCGGGCATCATGCAGCACATTGAGGAGGCGGGAATTCACTCGGGCGACTCATCGTGTGTGCTGCCCGCGGTCGATATCGCCCCGGCCACGCTCGACACGATTCGCAGCTACACACGCAAACTGGCGTTGGCGTTGAACGTCATCGGCCTGGTGAATCTGCAGTTCGCAATCCAACGCAAGCCGGGACAGCCGGATAGGGTGTACGTCATCGAAGTGAATCCGCGCGCATCGCGGACGGTGCCCTATGTCTCGAAGGCGACGGGCATCCCGCTGGCGAAGATCGCATCTCGCCTGATGACGGGCCGCGCTCTGCGCGAGCTTCTCCCCAAGCAGGTGGCTTCCGGGCAGGATCTCGAAACAGGCACTTACTACTATGTGAAGTCGCCCGTCTTTCCGTGGAACAAGTTCCAGGGTGTGGATACGGTGATTGGTCCAGAGATGAAGTCGACTGGCGAGGTCATGGGCGTCGCCGATAACTTCGGCGAGGCCTTCGCCAAGGCGCAGCTTTCCGCGGGCCAGAGCCTGCCGCTCAAGGGCACGGTCTTCTTCAGCGTGAACGATCGCGACAAGTCGCAGCTCGTGGACCTGGCCCGGCAATATGTCGAACTTGGGTTTCACATCGTCGCTACGGAAGGAACAGCAACTGTGCTGGAGCGCGCCGGACTCATTGTCGAGCGAGTTTACAAGGTGAAGGAAGGTCGCCCGAATGTGGTTGATCTGATCAAGGGCGAGCGCATCCAGCTTATAGTGAACACGCCGCATGGTCAGGACACGTTCTTCGACGAGAAGGCAATTCGCCGAGCGGCGGTGACACAGCGAATTCCCACAATCACCACCATTGCGGCTGCCCGCGCGGCGGCTGAAGGAATAGGCGCGCTGCAGCATCACGAGACAAAGGTGTATCCACTGCAGCACCTTCACGCTGAGCGGGCTGCTATTAAGTAGCCATAACTATTACAAGATGTAAGGAATGAGCGCGCGAACCTGCCGGCGGTATTCAAGGTACTGCTGGCCAAACTGCTGAACCATGAACTGTTCTTCGATCTGCGACTTGATCCAAAGTGAGACGCCGATGATGAGCACTCCCACGAAGCAGCGTGCGAGTCCGAACACGATGGCTGTTCCTAGCATCCCTGCGAGCAGGCCGGTGTAGATGGGATGACGGACGAAGGAGTATGGACCGCGCAGGATGAGCTCGTGGTTCTGCTTGATGGTGACGGTCCCGCTCCAGTTCCTGCCGAGGATGGCGCGAGCCCAGAAACATAGAAGTACGCCTGCAATGGTGAGGCCTGCGCCGAACAAAGCCCAGAACGGCGTCTCCGGAATGATGCGTGCCGTAAGCCAGCCACTCCTGAAAAAAACTCCAGAAGTCGAAGATGAAGATCAAGCCAATGAATATGAGCAGTGATTGCAGAGCGCGGGAGCCGTAGGTCTGCCGCTGTACGCTGCGCTTGGACGCGAAGGCTGCCAGCAGCCATACGATCCAGAAGACCGTCCAGACGATGCCAATCCAATGCGTGATGAATGGAACCATTTCCGTTTTCTAACCGCTCGGGATTGAGTACGCGCAGGAGGCGGGGAAAGTTCAGGATTTTCAGGTGCCGGATGCGAGCAGGATGCGCAGGTCGCGGAGGTTGTTGCCGGTCGGTCCGGTTATGACGGTATCCCCGAGCGCGGTGAACAGCGGGCAAGTGTCGAAGTTCTTCAAAGTAGCTTCTGGGTCGAAGCGGAAGGCCTGTGCGCGAGCAACCGTGGTGGGGTCGGCAATGGCGCCCGCTGCGGGGCTGTTGCCGTCGATGCCGTCCGAACCCGCGCTGAGGATGGCGAGCGGCGCGTCGGGGTATTGCGCCAGCTCAAACGCGGAGAAGAGAGCGAACTGCTGGTTGCGGCCGCCGCATCCGGCGGGGCCATCAAGCTTCACGGTTACCTCGCCGCTTGAGAGCAGGCACAGCCGCGGGTGCTCGCGGCGTAGTTCGTGAAAGCGCGCCAGCAGGTACTTCGCGGCGTCCCTGTAGTCCCAGTCGTCGCAACTGTTGTCGATGACCACTTTGTAGCCGAGCGATTGAGCGTGATCGCGGGCGGCGTTTACGAAGTCGTGATTCGAAAGAAGCGTATCGAATTGGGAGTGCGCAAAGGCTTCTTTCTTCGCGGGATTCGGCGCGGGCGGGTCTGCCATGAGCTTCTCGAAATATTCGCGAATACTTTGCGGAAATTTTTCCAGCAACTGAAAGCGCTCGAGGACAGCGAAGCAGTCGTGTGGTGTCGACAGATCGGGGAGTGTAGGCGAGGAGGCAACCGCGCCCAGATCCTTGAGCGGCACATCGGCCAGCAGTAGCGAAAGCTTTTCGGCTTCGGGGGCGGCGATCGCGAGCCTTCCGCCTTTCACGGCCGAAAAGTATTTGCGTACAGTGTTGATTTCGGTGATGGTTGCGCCGGAGGCGACGAGGGTTTCGTGAAAGGCAATCGTGTCATCGAGAGAGATTTCAGGGTCGAGCGGCAGATCGAGCATGGCCGAACCGCCTCCGCTGATGAGGAAGAAGACGAAAGTATTCTTGCGGGCGCGCTTGAGCAGCTTCAGAGTTTCCCGGGCCGCTTCGAGCGAATCTTCATTAGGCAGCGGATGACCGCCTTCGAAATAGCGTATGCGCCAGGTGCGCTTGCGAGGAATCTGGGGCGCGGAGCAGACGCCGCGAAAAGATATTTTCGCGGGAAGGAGCTCGATCAAGGCGTTGAGCATCGTCAGGGCAGCCTTGCCGAAGGAGATGATCAGAATGCGTTTGTAAGTATCGAGCGGAATTTCAGTCGACTTGAGGCGCGGGGAAGGCTGCAAATGCAGCGTCTTGCCTTCGAAACGCAGATGCCGGTCGAATGCCTGGGGAATATCACAGGATTTGAGCGCATGATCGAAGATGGCAGAAGCATCGGCGTGGAGCGTGTCGAGTGAGGTCATCAAAGGGCCGGGGAGAGAAATTGGGCAGCGTACCAGTCACGAATGGCTTGTTGCACGTGATCCAGTTTACCTGCGAAGAAATGGTCGGCTTCTTCAATCCATACAATCTTTTTCGGCGAGGCAGCAGCGGCGACTGCCGCTTCGACCTTGGCTCGAGGACCGTACTGGTCGCGTGTTCCGCTGATGAAGAGCTTTGGCTTGCCGCATCCGGAGAGAAAGTCGTAGCGGTAATCGCGGCCTTCAGCGTGAACGGGCAGTCCCAAAGCGACGATGCCTTTAACACGGGCGTCCTCGCAGCAGACGCTCATGCCGACATAAGACCCGAAGGAGAAGCCTGCGAAGAGAACAGGCAGATGAAATTCGTTGTCGAGCCAGTCGAGGGCGGCGCGAACGTCGTCCTGTTCGCCGCGTCCGTGGTCGTGCTCGCCTTCGCTCAGTCCCGTGCCGCGGAAGTTGAAGCGGAGCACGGGCAGGCCAAAGCTCTGAAAGGCCTTCATGGCATGGTAGACAACCTTGTTGTGCATGGTTCCCCCGCCCAGCGGATGGGGATGGCAAACCAGCACTGCGTAGTGAGCGTCAGGCGCACCGCTGTTGACTAGGGCTTCCAGGCGGCCTTCTGGTCCGCGCAGGTCTTCGATAGTTTTAACGGAGTTTGGGATAGCGGGGGGTGCGTTCATCTCTCACAGTATTGTAAGGAAGACGGCGAAACTTCCGGGCTCCCCGCGTGCGTCTCGGAACTTGCGGTCAGGTATGCTGAAGGTTCAATGAGCGCAAACGCTGCCAATCCCGTTCACGCCGCCCTTTCTGCTCTGGACGCCATTCAACTGACGCGCCGGCTCATCGACATCGAGTCCATTACCTACAACGAGTGCGCGGTTGGGGAGTTTCTGGCGGAGTTTCTGGCGTCCCGTGGCTTTGTCGCAGAAAAGATGGCGGTTCAGCAGGACCGTGAAAGCCGCTGCCAGGGCGAGCGCTTCAATGTATATGCGCAGAGGCCCGGCTCAGTGCCGGAGGTGGTGTTCTCGACTCACATGGATACGGTGCCTCCGTTTATTGCATCGAGCGAGGACAGCGAGTTTATCTATGGCAGGGGCGCATGCGACGCGAAGGGCATCATCGCGTCCCAGATCGCGGCGGCTGAGCAGTTGCGCGAGGAGGGCATCGACGCGGGGCTGCTTTTTGTAGTGGGCGAAGAGCGCGATTCGGCGGGCGCGAAGATCGCGAACCAGAGTCCTCGAGGGAGCCGCTTTCTGATCAATGGCGAGCCAACGGACAATCGGGTGGCGCTGGCGTCGAAGGGCACACTACGGGCAGAGATCCGCGCGACAGGGAAGATGGCGCATTCGGCTTATCCGGAGCTTGGTGAAAGCGCGATTCATAAGCTGATTGAGGCGCTGGCGAGAGTGCTGGCGATCGATCTGCCGGTGGATGCGGAGATCGGTCCAAGCACGTTGAATGTAGGCCTGATTGAAGGCGGACGCGCGCCGAATGTCATCTCCGATCACGCCGTGGCGCAGGTGATGATCCGTCTGGTGGGCCCTTCGGCGGAGACTCGAATGGCACTTGAGGCGGCGGTCGCGGGACTGGCAACAGTTGAGTACATGCTGGAGATTCCTTTCATGCGGTTCCGGCACCTGGAAGGCGTGCCGTCGATGGTGGCGGCATTTACAACGGATGTTCCGTGGCTGGGTGCGTGGGGTGACCCGGTGCTGCTGGGGCCAGGGTCGATTCATGTGGCGCACACTCCGCACGAGAAGCTGGCGAAACGCGAACTGCTTGAGGCAATCGATCTGTATGTTGAGGTGGCGCGGCGGCTGGTGAGCGGCAAAGCATGAGCTTCCATCGACGCGTCCGCGCGGCGCTGCTGGCATCACTCGTGGGCTGGATCGCCGGGATGGCAGTGGGAACGCCCTTCCAGATCGTGGAGGCGGTGCGCAATGCCGGCGGCAGCCGGTTGCTGGCATATGACGTTGGGATCGTGTTAGCAATGTGGTCTGCGCTCACGTTTGTGATCGCCTCTTACTGGTGCGGCTTTTTTCTGTTGCCGATTGTCTGGCTTGTGTCAGGGACATGGATCGTGCGTCATCGAAAGCTATGGGTAACAGTGGCTCCAGTTTTTGGAGTGGTTCTCATGGCTGTGCGCCTGCACCTGTGGACGGCGTTCGATCATGACGGTATCAGCGTGATTAATTTCTTCATGTGGGCATCTTTCGCGGCGGTGTTCTTCGTAATGACCGCCATTGTCTATGCGAACTTTCTGCGTGCGGCGTTCTCCGAAATTCAGGCTTGAGCTCAAGGCATTAGACTTGAATTGATGTCTGATCATAAGAATTCACTCGATCGCGCCGCGTCGTCCTATCTCCGCTCTGCGCTTCACCAACCTGTTAACTGGAACGAATGGGGCGCGGAAGCCTTTGAAATCGCGACGAAGGAAGACAAACCGATATTGCTCGACATTGGAGCGGTGTGGTGCCACTGGTGCCACGTGATGGACCGCGAAAGCTACGAAGATCCGTCGCTGGCGAAAGTGATCAATGAGCACTTTGTCGCAGTGAAGGTGGATCGGGACGAGCGGCCGGATGTGGATAGCCGCTACCAGGCAGCGGTGCAGGCGATCAGCGGGCAGGGCGGATGGCCGCTGACTGCAGTGCTCACTCCTGATGGCAAGCCATTCTTTGGCGGGACGTATTTTCCTCGCGACGACCGCTATGGGCGGCCCGGATTTGAACGTGTGCTCCTGACGATGGCTGACGTCTGGAAGAACAAGCGGACAGACGTGCTGGAGTCGGCGGCGAGCGTGATCGCGGCGATTGAGCACGGAGAGAATTTTGCGGGCCGGGCGGGGTCGCTGTCGTTGGGGATTGTCGACAAGCTCGTCGAGAGCGCGCTGAAGCAGTTTGATCCGCGACACGGTGGCTTTGGGAGCCAGCCCAAGTTTCCGCATCCGGCGGCAATCGATCTGCTCATCGATGTCGCGGGCCGTACGGGCAATGAGGCTGTGCGCGAGGCTGCTTTCGTCACGCTGGAGAAAATGGCACGCGGAGGGGTGTACGACCATCTGGCGGGAGGCTTTCACCGCTATTCCGTGGATGAGCGATGGGTGGTTCCGCACTTCGAGAAGATGCTCTATGACAACGCCGGGCTGCTGGCGAACTATGTCCATGCTTTTCAGTCTTTTGTTGATGCGGACGCGGCGCGTATCGCGCGGGATATTATCCGCTGGCTCGATGAAGTGATGACCGACCGTGAGCGGGGCGGATTCTATGCCTCGCAGGATGCGGATCTGTCGCTCGATGACGACGGCGATTACTTCACCTGGACGCACGCTGAGGCGGCAGCGGTACTGACTCCGGAAGAGATGGGGATTGCCGAGCTGTTTTATGACATTGGTGAGCTGGGGGATATGCATCACAATCCGGCGAAGAATGTTCTGCATCGCAACCTGACGATGGAGGAAGTAGCTGCGCGCGCGGGGATGTTGAAGGAAGATGTAGAACGCACACTGGCTTCGGCGAAGCAGAAGCTGCTTGCGGCGCGACTGCAGCGACCTACTCCGTACATCGACAAGACCATATACACGTCGTGGAATGCGCTGGCCATCTCGGCTTATCTCGAGGCAGGTCGCGTGCTGGATATGGCTGGGCCGAGGCAGTTTGCGCTGAAAACGCTGGACCGCATTCTGACCGAAGGCTGGGAGAGGGATCGCGGTCTGGCGCATGTGATTGCTTATTCGGAAGCTGCGGAGAAACGGTATGTCGCGGGCGTGCTGGAGGACTATGCCTTGCTGGTGAACGCTCTGGTCGATGCCTGGTACGCAGCAGGGGACTGGAGGTACTACGATTCGGCAATCCAGATTGGCGAGAGCATGATCGCGCGCTTCTATGACTCGACCGGCAGCGCTTTCTTCGACACTGAGACTACAAGTGACGCTCCTCTGGGGGCGTTGTCGGCGAGGAGAAAGCCGTTGCAGGACACGCCTACGCCCGCAGGCAATCCTTCGGCCGCGGCCGCGCTGCTTCGCCTCGAGGCATTGAGCGGGCGGCCTGATTTTCGCGAGAAGGCAGAAGACACGCTGGAGAATTTTGCCGGGATCGTGGAGCACTTCGGGTTGTATGCCGGAACATACGGCCTTGCGCTGGAACTGCTGTTGCTACCAGCGGTGCAGGTAGTTGTGATTGGCGAGGGAGTCGAAGCAAAGAAGCTGGCCGCGATCGCTACGGCGCGCTATGCAGTGAACAAGGAGGTGATCGTGCTTCGCCCCGGGCAGGTGACGGCCGAGAATTTGCCTCCGGTGCTGGCGGAAACGCTGCCACACTTACCCGAGCTCGCCTCCGGCGCCGCCTTCGCAGTGGTGTGCAGAGGAACAAGCTGCCAGCCGCCGACGAGAGATCCAGAGAAGCTGCTGGAGGAACTGAACACGGCGCTATAGGCGGAGTGTCGAGAAGAAAGGACGTGCCGCCAAAAAAGAGCCCTGGTTCTCGTAGCCAGGGCTCATGGTTGCGGATCTTGCGTTGTTGTTGTTTTCATAGCCTGTTGCTTGAAGAAGTCTCAGACGAGATTCGACAGCACATCGCCCGCAAGGTGAAGACTGGTCTGTCCCGGTGCTATCTGAGGCACCGGCCAGTCAACCGTTTGCGTTTTGGCCAAAAATCGTCGGGCAGAAATGGCTGCGCTCGCAGCCGGTCAGCAATGTCTACGGGTTCCTAAAAAATTAGACTCACACGCGCGGGAAAAGTCGCGGTAAGTGGAGATCAGTTGCATAGCGGGTGTGCGAAATGGCGCATCTGTGGTGTTAAACAGCTTTTTCAACAATGAGAAAGCCCCGCATTGCTGCGGGGCTTTCCATTGCGCCGTAGGCGCGGTTGCCTGGATGGTTAGTCCTAGTACATGTCGCCCATGCCGCCGCCGTGGCCGCCCGGAGCGGGCGCGGACTTGGGCTCGGGAATCTCCGAGACCATGGCTTCGGTCGTGAGCATGAGGCCGGCGATGGACGCGGCGTTCTGGAGCGCGGTGCGCGTAACCTTGGTGGGGTCGATGACGCCCGACTTCACCAGGTCCTCGTACTCGCCTGTCGCGGCGTTGTAGCCGAAGTTGGCGTTCTTGTGCTCGTGGATCTTGCCCACAACCACAGCGCCCTCTTCGCCGGCGTTGCCGACGATCTGGCGAAGTGGCTCTTCGAGAGCGCGGCGGATGATCTGGGCACCGGTCTTCTCGTCGCCCTGCAGGGTCTTGATCAGCGCGTCCACTTCGGGAGTGCAGCGAACTAGGGCCACACCACCGCCCGGAACGATGCCTTCCTCAACTGCGGCGCGAGTTGCGTGCATGGCATCCTCGACGCGAGCCTTCTTCTCCTTCATCTCGGTCTCGGTTGCCGCGCCGACCTTGATGACCGCCACGCCGCCGACCAGCTTCGCAAGCCGCTCCTGCAGCTTCTCGCGGTCGTAGTCCGAGGTGGTCTTCTCGATCTGGTTGCGGATCTCCTTGACGCGGCCTTCGATGGCCTTGGAGTCACCGCGACCCTCGACGATGGTGGTGTTGTCCTTGTCGATGGTGACGCGCTTCGCACGGCCCAGGTCCTCGATCTTCACGTTCTCGAGCTTGATGCCGAGGTCCTCGGTGATGGCCTTGCCGCCGGTCAGCTTGGCGATGTCTTCGAGCATCGCCTTGCGGCGATCGCCGAAGCCAGGAGCCTTGACGGCAGCCACGTTCAGGGTGCCGCGCAGCTTGTTGACCACGAGGGTCGCAAGGGCTTCGCCGTCCACGTCCTCAGCGATGATAACGAGGGGCTTGCCGCTCCGGGCCACTTGTTCCAACAAAGGAAGCAGATCCTTCATCGAGCTGATCTTCTTCTCGTGGATCAAGATGTAGGGCTCTTCGAGCGAAACTTCCATGCGGTCTGGATCGGTGACGAAGTAGGGGCTCAGGTAGCCGCGGTCGAACTGCATGCCCTCGACAACCTCAAGCTGAGTCTCCAGAGTCTTCGACTCCTCAACCGTGATCACGCCATCCTTGCCGACCTTCTTCATCGCCTCGGCAATGATGGTGCCGATGGTCGCGTCGGAGTTGGCCGAGATGGTGCCCACCTGGGCAATCATGTCGCCGGTCACAGGCTTCGAAAAGCTCGAAAGCGCGCCGCCGGTCACAACGCCGTTCTCATCGCGCTTGCCGACGATCGCTTCAACTGCACGATCGATGCCGCGCTTCAGCGCCATCGGGTTTGCGCCCGCGGCAACAGTCTTTACACCCTCGCGGTAGATGGCCTGGGCCAGAACCGTTGCGGTGGTAGTGCCGTCTCCGGCAACGTCAGAGGTCTTCGAGGCCACTTCGCGCACCATCTGTGCGCCCATGTTCTCGAGGGCATCCTTGAGCTCGATTTCCTTGGCCACGGTCACGCCATCCTTGGTGATCGTGGGCGATCCGAACTTCTTCTCGATGACCACATTGCGGCCCTTGGGGCCGAGGGTCACCTTCACTGCTTCGGCGAGAGTGTTCACGCCGCGCAGAATTGCCTGGCGGGAATCTTCTCCATGCAGAATTTGCTTTGCCATTTGCGATTTCTCCTGAAACTGATCAAAGGTTGTGCGCCGAAGGCGCGGTTGCCTGAACGGCTAGTTCACTTGGACTTGAGGATTCCGAGGACTTCCTCTTCGCGCATGATGAGGAACTCTTCGCCGTCGATCTTGATCTCGGTGCCGGAGTACTTGCCGAACAGCACGCGGTCGCCAGCCTTCACGTCGAGAGGAAATACCTTGCCCTCGTCGTTCGACTTGCCCTTGCCAACGGAAATTACTTCGCCTTCCTGCGGCTTCTCCTTGGCGCTATCGGGAATGATGATGCCGCCACGGATGGTCTCACCCTCATCGACACGACGAAGCAGGATGCGATCGTGCAGCGGAGTAAAGGTGGTCGCTACGGTTGCAGTTGCCATTGCGTTGCTTCTCCTTCGCGCGGGTTTAGCCCGCGGGTATTGGTAAAAAAATCAATCGGCTTAGACGTTCGGCGGCACGCATGACCGCGGAACAGGCCCCAGGCGGTCCGTTTAGCACTTACGCCCTACGACTGCTAAGTTATCGAGCCGAGGTGAGGGTTGTCAAGCGCCCGGGCGGCGGAGAAGATGAAAAGTGAGTGAACTTCACTCATCTTTGACGCACTCCCGGCACTCAAGCAGTTTACCCAAGCTGTCACCGGGCGGATCGGCCCCGGAAGACGTAGCCGTCGGCGGCAATGTAGCCGGGGCCTGTGCCTATAAGAACGATGGCCAAGGCAAAGCAGGCGAGTGGGAATTCGAAGCCTCCGGGGCCGGTAAGTCCATGATGGAGGTGGACTTTGAGGATGGCAACCGCCATGTCGATGGCCACTCCGAGGGCTGCCAGGTGAACGAGCAGGCCGAGGATGAGGAGCGCGCCTCCGAAGAACTCAGTGAAGGCGGCGACGTAGCCGAGCCAGGCGGGAAGGCCCAGGTGAGCGACGGACTGCGTGAACTGGTAGAGGGCACCCCGGTGAAAGATCTTCTCGGAGCCGTGGACGACCATGATGATTCCCAGC
>Ga0335074_10007315_pt1 | contig 15295 bp, 17 predicted proteins | sample Lox_Sample_23_FD_206715 | JGI IMG/M metagenome (GOLD analysis project Ga0335074, IMG submission 206715) | Soil microbial communities from Loxahatchee National Wildlife Refuge, Florida, United States - Lox_Sample_2.3 | ecosystem: Environmental > Terrestrial > Soil > Wetlands | place: USA... | reverse complement strand
CCGGCGTCCGCAAACCTGGGAGAGTTTTCGCGGCAAAGCGAGCGGGATCGACCCTGTAGAAATGACACAAACCATAACGCGCATCTATAAAGGCTGTAGTGATGCAGAAGACTTCATCACTCGTCTTGCCGAGCACGGCTACCAGCTCGTAAAGGGTGACCGTGCGAATTTCTGCATCCGGGATAGAGCGGGACATCTTCACAGTTTCCTGCGCCGTATTGAAGGCGTGAAGGCTGCCGTGCTCAAGCGGTTTTTGCGAGGCGTCGCCGTTACCCTGCCCTCCGCATCCTCTTCGAACTAAAACGCGCTTGAATTCTCAACCTATATGGGTAGAGTGGCGGTGTTTACCACAATGGGTAGAGTTTGCCGGATGTCGAACGAGACTCACTATCAGGCAACACATCACGACGCATCGCCGCGGCGCCATGCCTATCACCATCCGCGTACCTCACTCGGCGCGACTGGACATTGGATTACCACGGCGGGAATGCTCGCTCCTCTGGTATTTCCTGAAGTGATTAAAGATCCAGCCCGGCAATGGCGGCTCATCCGTATCGCCTCCGTCGCTACTGCCCTCGTATCGCAGGGATTCTGGGCGCACAAAGTACAAAAGGAGCGCGAGGAAGCGCGCGAGCGCGAGCTTAGCTGTCAAATTCCGGGTTGAGCCGCCATTTCGACGAGCGCGGAGCCTCCTCAACAATGAAGCCGCCTGCAACGAGCTTCCGGATGGACCGTGAGATATGCTCCTTGCGCCGCCCCAGCACCGTTGCAAGCGCGATCTGCGGAATATGCACGAATTCCACGAAACCTACCTGCGAGCTTAAATACAGGAACACGCGCATATCCACCCCATCGAACTCCAAATCGAGTGCGAGCGTCTCATGCATCTTGCTGCGAATCTGCTCGGCCGTTCGAACAACCGTCTTCACCGCCATTGAGACCAGTCACCTATCAGAAGCATAGAGTAAAACACTCCTGAAACACGGCGGGGGGCCTCTCATCTGCAATACCAAATATGGTAACACAAAAGGCCGGCTTATCCCGAATCTGGGAGAATTCAACGAAAGACACAAAAACGCACCTGCCCGCAAATACCCCGCTATCTTATTTGCTTCGAGGCACATGGGGAGCAGCGCGATCACCGAGGCGAACAGTTGCATTTAGTGGCAACTAAATTGCACCCGTTTGGGCACGCTGCGATTGCGGGCAACCCGCAAAATTCCAGTGCAGCGCGCATTTCCACACACATCCATGACTCGTTTCTGGAAACTCGCCCTCTGTCTGGCGCTTGCTCTCACGCTTGCCGCCAGTTCGTACGCACAAATCCTAACTCCGCAGGGTCGGCTGACTCTCACCAGCAACACGCCCCTGATGACCAGCGATGTAACCGCTGCAACCGCCGTCTATTACACGCCGTATGTCGGAAATTCCATTCCGATTTATAACGGCACCAGCTTCAGCAACAACACCTTCAGCCAGTTGACCATGACGCTCAGCACCACCAACCAGACGAGCGGCGACATCTACGACCTCTTTGTTTTCATCCACTCCAGCACCGTGACAATTGGCGCTGGGCCTGCGTGGTCTTCCTCGACCTCACGCGGCACCGGCTCAGGTACAACGCAGCTCACGCAGTTCAATGGCTTCTGGGTGAATGCAAACACCATCACCCTTACCAACGGCAGTACAACCTATAGCTCAATTCCAGCGGATGAGGCTACCTATGTTGGCTCCGTCTACATGACGGCCAATGGCGAAACCGCCGTCAATTTCAAGCCTAGCGCTGCTGCTGGAGGCACGGCGAACGTTGTCGGTATCTGGAACGCTTACAACAGCGCTCCGATTTCCTCTCTCTGCAGTGACAGCAACACGTCTTGGACGGATGCGAGCACATCGTGGCAACCGCTCGACTATCCCGCTGGCTCCGGTGGCGGGACGTACAACCGGGTGACCTACCTTGATGGACTTGGGCAATCCGATGTTGAAGGGCGGGTGACGACGATTGCATACAACGCGACGGCGGGGGATGGCGATTTTATTGGGATTGACCAGGACTCCACCACCAACAGCCCGATTGTTTTTGCATCCAACGAGTCTGCAGCCGCAGGCTCGGCAGTGGGGGCGACCAGTTTCGCAGCTACAGAAAGCTTTCCGCCCAATCAGGGGCTTCACTACCTTCAGGCGATGGAGTGGTCACCGAACGGCACCACCGCGACGTTCGGCTTCAATGGCAGCTCTACTTTTCTGCTGTACATGGGGGAGTACTAAACATGCGATATTCTTGGAAACTCGCCCCTTGTCTGGCGCTTGCCCTCGGGCTTGCCGCCAGCTCCTTCGCGCAAACGTGCCTGTGGACGGTCTACTCGGAATTCGGTGATGCCGGCCTCGATACATGCGCTACGACTGTTAGTGGTTTAGTGGCGGATTATGTCAGCACAAATCCAAGCGACGTGATTATTATCCTCGACACTCAAGAATATGGCCTGGGGGTACAAGGCACGAATTTCTGGGTTGCCGCTTACGCATGTTCCAGCTATGGCATCTGCCCGAACCCCACAGATGCAGGTCGTTATGCGGATGCAGGCGGCTCAGTTTACACGCCTCTGACTCAGCTCTGTGCGAATTCTGCGCTCGTCACAGAGCTAGGAGCGCAAGCCGCTTGTCAGGCTTCAAGTGTTGGCCCTCCTCCCCAAGGCCGTCTGACGCTCACCAGTAATACGCCGGTTATGACGGGCGATGCTACGGGAGCAACCAGCGTCTACTACGCTCCGTATGTTGGGAATCAAATCCCAATTTATGGCGGTTGTTGCAGCGCATTCAGCAACTACACGTTCGGTCAGTTGACGATGGCGCTTAACACGTCTAACCAGACGAGTGGAAACATCTATGACCTGTTTGTTTTTCTCAACTCAGAGACGGGAGCGGTGACTATTGGCGCAGGTCCTGCATGGTCTTCGTCGACGTCACGCGGCACAGGGACAGGATCAACGCAGCTCACGCAACTCGATGGGTTATGGGTCAATGCCAATGACATTACCCTTACAAATGGCAGCTCGACTTATGGTGACATCCCCGCTGATGAGGCCACCTATGTCGGCTCCGTCTATATGACCGCCAATGGTGAGACGACTGTTAATTTAAAGCCTTCCCCCGCAGGTGGTGGCACGGCAAATGTTGTCGGAATTTGGAACGCTTACAACAGTGTTCCGATTTCCTCTCTCTGCAGTGACAGCAACACGTCTTGGACGGATGCGAGCACATCGTGGCAACCGCTCGACTATCCCGCTGGCTCCGGTGGCGGGACGTACAACCGGGTGACCTACCTTGATGGACTTGGGCAATCCTCAGTCAAAGGGACAGTAACAACGATTGCATACAACGCGACGGCGGGGGATGGCGATTTTATTGGGATTGACCAGGACTCCACCACCAACAGTCCGATTGTTTTTGCATCCAACCAGTCTCATTCGGCAGGCTCGGCAGTAGGGGCGACCAGTTTCGCAGCTACAGAAAGCTTTCCGCCCAATCAGGGGCTTCACTACCTTCAGGCGATGGAGTGGTCACCGAACGGCACTACCGCGACGTTCGGCTTCAATGGCAGCTCTACTTTTCTGCTGTACAGAGGGGAGTATTAGCCCTGCTCGATTGGTGAAGCTTCGATAAGCCGGATGTGCTCAGCATCCGGCCTTTTCTTTTGCCCTCAAGCCCCCTCATTTCGACACCACATCTAGCGTGCCCACTTCCTCTACCCACACCACAAATAGAGGCAATTAAGCGTATAGACCTATCCCCTATGTGTGCTCATAGGCCTACTTTCGCGAAAACGCATTTCTAGATTTAGTGCCACAATTCAATGGCTCTTGGAGAGAAGTTAATCCAGCGAAATGCAGTTTGCGGCAGGCCGGGACCGACCGCTGGCAATGCTTGAGGGTGTGATGTAGGGAGCTATTTCGCCTGAGCTGCCTTCGGCGATTTTGTATCTGGTTTTATTCTGGCCGGTCGGCCCCGGACGCCGCCAATTGCGACCTTGATTCCGACCGTTTCCGCCAGCGCCTTGATTTTGGCAATGGCCTCTTCTTTTCTGCGTTCGGCCCTTGCCTTCGTTTCTTCCTGCGCCCAGACAATTACCGAAGCCAGCTCTCCATCCGAGAGCGCGATAATCGTTTCCTGCGTCATGATTATTCCTCTTTTCTGTCTAGCTCGATCTTTTCGACAAAAGGTTCGCCTGGGGAATGCAGCTCGCCTTCGGCTTCCGTGTTCTGCTGAATAAACCGTGCGCGCTGGTCGAGCAGTTTCTCATAGAGGGTGACCAGCTTCTGACCTGTCACAATCACATTGGCGCGCGCGAACCGGAGCGTGATAGTGTCGGGGTCACCCGGATCGAAATCCGTCTCTCCCAGCTCCACCAAGCTGAAGAATTTTCGTTTGCCGTCACAATAGCGCACCTCCAGATTGTTGTTATCGCGGCTGCGCGCATCCTCAAATTGCTTGCCTTCGGCCCCCTCCTCCACCGCCGGATGATTAAGGATCTTGTCGAGGGCGGATGGCCGCCTCTTTGCAGCTTCACTATCTTTCAAGGCCCCTGCCCTCCCTTTGCTGGTTTATCGAATTCCAGGCGACAAGCCGGGCGAGCTTTTCCTTGTAGGTGCGATGCAGTTTGAAAAGCCGCTCCTTCAGTCCCGGCCTGGGCTTGGAAATAGCGTTCACGCCTTCCATCATTTCCGTGGCGGAGAGGCGGGCTCCACTGGTCTTAATAGCGGAGCGCATGGCTTCCTTGTCATCGGTGTATAGCCTCACCGCCTCACGCCCGCGGCTGACACTGACATAGAACTGTTCCCGGTTCGCCGCAGCCAGGGATTCCGAGCTGGCGGCTACAAGGGCCACGTCGGCGGTTTTCCCCTGCGAGGAATGGCTGGTGACCACGTAACCGTGCGTCACACCACCGTAGTTTCTGGGAAGAACGTAACCGTTGTTGAGCTTGATATCACCATTGCGCGTAAAGCCTGCCACTTCGTAGGTCGCGCCATTATTCACTTCTTTATTCGCCTGTTTGCCAAGAAGCCCCCGCCGTGAATCCTTCGCGAATCCGTTCTGCGTCAGGCGTATCTTGTCGCCTGTGGCAAGCGTCACTTCATCCTGCGCATAGAGCTGGAATTTCTTCGCCTCGCGCAGCGGAAGAATGTCTATGGTGCCATCGGCGCGCCGGATGTTTACCCTACCGTCCTTGCTGCCCGTGACCGTGACCCGTTCGCTCCTTCTGAAGCCTTTGGCGTTCTGATGAAATTGCACAACAGTTCCAGGCAGATATTCCCGCGCGTCCGAGCGCTGCGCCTCGGTCAGGTTAAGCGAGCGCAGGGAGAGGAATTGCCGCTCATCGTCCGATAGTCTCCCGGCCGCCTTGAGTTCGTCCCGGATCGCCCGCGTTACCTTGTCACCCTCGACATGTGTCGGGGAAATCACGAGCGCGGTCTTGAATTTCTTTCCCTTGCGCTGCGAGGTTATGTCCGCGTAGTCGGCCGCAATTTGCCGGTAGCGCCCATCACCTTGGCTCTCAATAATGGCGCCCATATTGTCGAGCATTTCAAAACCCGCTTCCAGGCGCGTCTTGCCGTCCTTATCCACGACATTGCCTTCGCTGATGGCTTTAACGGCGTTGCGGTAATTTTCGTCGGTCTGCCGGCGGATCTCCGAAAGCTTTGCCGTCCTGAGCCCCGCGTCCTTTTCCAGAATTCTGAGCGCATCGCCCCGATAGACCCCTGCATGCTGCTTCGAGTCTCCCGATAACACAACGCGGGCATTCTGGTCTTTTGCCACATCGAACAACCGCTTCATGTCCTTCACCGACAGAAGCCCCGCCTCATCCACCCAGATCACTTGGCCGTGCGTTTCCGCCTGCATTCTGGGATCGATAAGGAGCCGTTCCACCGTTTGCGCATTTTCAAAGCCTTCGGAGCGCAATACTCCGCGCGAGGCGTCGGCCGATGGCGCGAAGGTGAAGACCTTCTTGCCGGAGGCCTCAATCGCCCGCACCGTTTCGCGCATCATGGTCGTCTTGCCCGTTCCCGCACCGCCCTGCAGCGAGGTCACGATGTCAGGCGAGCCCAAAATCACACGTGCGGCCTCACGCTGTTCCTTGCTGAGACTTGGGTCTAGATCAGGCGATTTTCCTTCGCCGCCCAGCTTTGCGCACCGGCCCTTGCCGCTTCGCGCAAAGTCCGTCATGGCGATTTCCTCGCGCAATACTTCCTGTGTCGTCACCCAGCGTTGCCCATGCCGCTCGCGCCGGATGACATTGTCGCGAGCTATTTCTCCCCTGATTTCATTAACGCTTGCGGCCCCGACACTCTGTGAGAGCGCCATCTGAAGAAGTTTTTTCTCCGGAATGGCGGAGCCGCGCTCGAAACAGTGCGAGAGCGCATAATCCATTGCCTTCGGTGCGTCGAGCGACGTCGTCTGCCGCCCCCGCCGTGCTCCTGCAATCGCGTCGCGCTCTTCATCGCTCAGGCGCGCATTCCATTCCTTTCGCAGCTCTGAAAGCGAGATCTCCGCATCGCTCTTTTTTTCGCGCGTGCGACGGCCAAGCGTGTCCTTCGCATCCGGGTCGGTAATGCCCAGCCGCTCGGCTTCCGCTTCGATGATCGCGCTGCGCCGGCTGAACTTCTCCGTGGTGGCAGGCTCAATTCCCGCAAGCCTGAAGCTGTTTCCGTCCCGCTCGATGCCATAGCCGAACTCGGCCAGGCGTTCTGCGAAGCGGCTGTGAAACGCCGCCTGGTAATAGCCGCGATCGCGCACCAGATTCGAGAATTGTGCGGCTTTCCAGCGCTCCTCCTGAGGGTCCCAGCTCGCGTTAAACGCAACGGCATGGCAATGCAGCTGGGGGTCGGGAATGCCGTCAACGGGGCGTGTCGTCTGATGAATGAATTCACCCCAGATCATATTGGCGCTCGGACGGTCTTCCTGACGGCCATCGGTGCGAATCCGCACCATGACCGCGTCTTCCATTTCCGACATGGTGTCGGTGCAAGCTGCCCGAAAGGCATCCATGATGCGCTCGTCGCCGCCCAGCTGGTAAGCAAGCGTCACCGACTTGGGAGCATCAAAGGTGAAGTCATACAAAACGCGGCGCTCGTCCTTCGTTCGCGCCGTCAGCGGCTCGCCGGTCGTGGGATCGATATTGTCGCAGAGCTTGAAATAGCTCTCCTTGTCGATCGTTCCCGACAACCCGAGCAGCTCCGCCCCCCGGCCGTGCCAGTTGCCCGCAAATTCTGCGGCATCGCGCAGGTAGTAGTCCGACACCGCCATGTGGCGCGTGAAGTAGTCTTTTGCTTCCTTTGCCCCTTTTGCCGGTGTGATGAATAGCATGGCTTCACGTGTCGTTGTTCTGGCGTGAATTCACAACATCTAGTGGATCAGTTGTGAGTTCTTGTCAACCTCTAGTGTGATTGGCGCGTTTATTGCAAGCTTTATCATTCAACCTGCGCGCATCTCTGCCGCGCCGGCGTCTTAGGCCGCTATTAAAGCGTTACTCTCACCTGTCGATTACCAGCTTGATGTGTTCCCGTGGCCGCGCCTTGTCCTTCGTCCCGGGCGTTGTGGCCCTTTCTATGAGCTGATCGGTTTTATGCACCTCATTGCAGCCCCGCATGGCTTCATTGGTGTCTGCCTTGGCCGCAAATATAGCTTCATCTTTAGCTTTGTAATCCTTCGTGGTGAATAACTCCTCATGGCCAAGCTCCGGAAGCGCACAGCCTATCGGTCCGTACCGCGTCCCCGCATGAAAAGTTCCGTCCTGGTCCTCTGTCACAACTGAGCGAAGCTGAAGCCCGTTGTCAGACATGAGCTGCGGCCCAACCCATGCGTACTGCTTGAAACGCGGATATTCAATATCGTCGCTCATATATCTCGTCGTGCTCCGCACGCTCCCTTTCCGGCTGTTAATGAACTCTGGCGAGTTTCGATTCCTTCAGTGTTGAGTAGCGTGGTCAACTTCCCATTCCGCAAGCAGTCTCTGAACCTGCGGGCTATAGTTATCTGCATCTGTATCGGAGTGAAAATCGGGATATCTCATAATCTATCGCTCCATTCCGCGGCTACGCTGTTGTGAATGCGTTTGTGATTTGTGGTGATCGGTCGGGCTCATCGCATCCTGGGCTTTGCCCGGCGCACCTTGAACGTGCATGAGGGCTTCCTTGCCGCCCCTGTCGGAAGAAGTATCGTGTGACTGGTTTTCGGAGCGGTGCGCGGTGGCGCGATCCATTAGGGCTGCGGCCGGACGAGCGGCCTCGACTGCCTGGGCTTTTACTTCGGGAGAAAGATTCTGGACGGATGTCATGGCACATCACCTCGAAAAGAAGTATGCGACGTGCAGACACCGAAATCGGATAGTTACCGGTAAGGAATGAGTGACCGCTAACTTGGGTGGGCGGACTTATTTACTGTGCTTACGGACCGCTATTAACTCGGCATCGCCGGCTTCGTGTTGTCTTTTCGTGGGGGCGATCTTGACGGAAAAGAGTGCTTCGAACGTATCGGGCAGGGCGCCGTTCTGATCCATCAGGCTGTGGATCATTTTCTGTATCTTTTTGTCCTCCGTGATAGCGATCGCCACTTGCCGGATGCCGAGCGTGGCCTCCGATGCAAGCATCGTCGCCAGCCTTTGCGAACCCGGAACGCGCATGCGGTAGAGGATGACCAGCCTGTCACGCGTCTGGTCAAGAGTTATGTTATTGCCGACGCGAAACCACTCCCCTCCTTCATCGGTGATGTCATATTTTCCGCTCAGTTCGCGCCGTTCCTCCGCGGTGATTTTGTGGATCGAGACGCATTTCAGCGAGGTCGGGTGCAGCTTGTATTCAAAACAGGACGCCTCCTGAGCGCCCAGATAGGCATCCATTAACCCGTTCGTGTTTCTTCCGCCGAACAGTATCGGCGAGCCCAGGATCTCTATTCTCTCGGCCGCGTCGCTTGCAATCCGTCGCAGCTTTGGCGAGCCGTGACCTGAGAACCAGTCCTGCACGGATTCCATCGCATCCATTTCGCCCATGCCGACGTAGATATGGGTCGGCCGGAGCCGTTCTTTCAAGCTTTCGCCCGGATAGTGCATCCGCAACTCAGCCCCGTGCGCCTTCACCAGGGCCTCGATCGCCGCATCGCGATCATCGACCGGAGGATTCACGTCGAGAAAGCGCAGGTAGGAGCCCGTCTTGATGTCATAGAAGAATATGGGCTCCGTATAAATCATCAACGGGGAATACTTGCCCTGATGAGCCTTCCAGAAGGTAATCGTGGGCCGCTCGGAAAGCTGAAGCCTGTATCCGAGCGCCGGCAGTCCTTCCGGCAATATCCAATGCACCGGACTTTCACTCTGAATCGCAACCGATTTCAAGTGCTTGCGCAGGTCACTCAGGCTGCTCTTGAGCCGGTCGTCCGCTTTTTCAGTCCCCTCCGCCAGATCAAGAACCTCACGTATCAACTGAGTAACGGTGACGTATCCGTCCCGGTGCAGATAGAGATACTCGAATAGCTTGCATCTCTGCTTACCCATTGCAAACGCTTGGTGTTTGAGCGTCTCGTTGAATAGCTTCTCCTCAATTTTCAGGTCCTCTTCGCTGGCCATCGGACACGCTCCTGAACGCGCCTCACCACTTCCTCACCAACAGCATTCCCGGCTTCCCAGTCTTTCAGCGCTGTAATCACCTTCACGCGGAGCGCCTCCGACGCTCTCCGCCGAAGGAGATCCCCGATGCGAATCCCGTTCTGGCTGGTGCTGTTTGCGCTCACCGCAAACGCCCAGACCGCGCCTCAGTCACCGCCACCCCAACCGGGGCAGAACGTACCCTGCCCCGCCAAACCCTCCAATCCTACGCCGCAAATCCATCCGCACCTTCCCCCCTGGCTGAAAGCACGGATCGACAAGGCCGAGCAGCAGGCAAAGAAGGCCAGCGGAATCGATCCCGGGGAAATCATCAAGGACGCAAACAGGCCCGCGCCCCATGCGCCCCCATGCCGGCAGAACAGCACCCAGCAGGCACAAAAGCCGGCGCAGCAGCAATAACCGAACGGCGCGTTTCAGCCTACCGGACGCGCCCATTTTTACAGGAGATCATTATGCCAAAAGACCCCGTTCTCGACCGTGTGATTCTTCAGCTCTCCGAAAAGGATGCCATTCGCTTCCGCGACATTATCGAAGGCGGATGCCTCATTACCGGGGGCCTGGGCAGCGGTAAATCTTCGACCAGCGCCCGCACCCTCGCGCTTTCATTACTTAGTGCCGGCTACAGCGGACTGGTGCTCACCGTTAAATCGGACGAAACAGCGCATTGGATTGAATACGCCAGGCAGACGGGCAGAGAAAAGGATCTGATCATCCTCAATGCCCAGAGCGGGCTTTCCTTCGACCCACTCGCTTACATCTGGACCACGGGGGGCAGAGCCGCGGCCCAGATTGAAACGGTCGTTGAGATCTTCACGGTTCTGATGTCTGTCGGCAAGGTCTATCAGCCTTCGAGCGGCGAGCGGTATTTCGAGCAGGCGGTTGAAGAGTTAATGCGCGCGGCGCTCACCGTCCTGGCCAATGCCAATGAGCCCATCTCTGTTACTTCGCTTCACAAGATCATCTCGTCGCTGCCCATTGAGAAGGGTCAGATTGACGACCCGGAATGGCAGGCTTCCTCGGAATGCAGCCGGGTAATAGCGAAGCTTCGCGAGCGTAAGGAATCCTTCACCACCTCGCAACGGGATGATCTCGATATTGCCGTCGTTTTCCTGTTGGAGAAGTGGCCTGGGCTCGATCCGCGCACGCGTTCCAACATCGAATCGACCTGGTCGGGGATGGCAAGCAAATTTACCTACTCGCCATTCAGAGAGCTCTTTTGCTCGGGCCGTTTCGATTTCACTCCCGAGCAAGTGACGCATGACGGCAAGGTCATTGTTGTCGATATGCCGGTTCTGGAGTATGGCAGGGAAACATCCCGCATATGCCAGATACTCGTGAAGCTGATTTTTCAAAGGGCCTGGCTCAGGCACCAATATCAGCCCGGATGCTGCCACGGCGCCTTTTTATTTCAGGATGAATTCAGCCTTCTCATGCACCGCCATGAGGCGCACTTCCATATGGTGTGCCGCGGGAGTGCCATCGCACCGGTCTGCATTACTCCCAACATCCTGAACATCGCCGCCGAGGAATTCGGCGAGCAGACGCCGGGCGCAAAGACACTCGGATTCCTGGGACTATTGGCGGTCAAGATTTTCCACGCGAATAACGAAACCACCACCAACGAATACTCCGCCAACCAAATCGGCAAGGAGTTTCGCTTCATTGAAGGCTGGAACGCGGGGAACAGCGAGCACCACCACCATACCGGCATGAGCGGCAACAAGCAGCTCGTGAATTTGATCGAGCCGATAGAGTTCACCCGTTTGATGAAGCCCGACGGCGAAAATCCCCTCGCCGAAGGCATCGTTTACCAGTCCGGAAGGCCGTTCCACGCGACAAAAACGAGCAGCAGACCCCAAGGACTGCCGTATCTGCGCGTTCATTTCTCCCGCGAATAGGAGGGGTTATGCCACAACAGCAGGCCGGCGAGTCCGGCATGTTCGACATCAACCAGCTGCAGGACGTCGCCATCAACGCCGTCTGCTTCTTCTGCAGCGTGCTCTGCATGCCGGTCGAGATCATCCTCCGGCCGAAATACGGAACGCGCTATTTTCCCCCGGCCGTCCTGTTCTTCGCCGCGGTCATGATGCTCTTTCTGCCGCTGATCTCGGCGGCGACCACGGCCGTCACCCACATGATCCCGTTCATGGGCGCACCTCCTCCGCAGGGAATGTTCGACATCGGCTCCCTGTCGAAGCTGTTCTTCCTGCTGTCCTTCATCCATTCCATTCGCCTTTACCGGCGCATGATCCACATGGAGACGGAGCAGTTCAGCTGGTATGAGGGGCCGCCCCTGTTTTTCATCCAGCTGATACCCGGGACCAAGTCATTCTGGTTCACCCGCATCGCCATCGAGCCGGCACTGGTATTTGTAACCGCCATGGTTCTGAATACTCTGTTTATTTTTCAATCCGGCCTCACCCATTTTCTCTACCTGGCCGCACTCGCGCTGGCCATGAAGCAGTTCACCCACTGGTATCGCTCGTGGGAATTGCTGCGCGGAATCCTGGACTCGCGCAACACCGGCCCTCTCATCAGCAAATTCATCGAGAACACCGCCACCGAGGAAGACCTCTCGGTTATCCACCTGGCGTCTTTCCCCAAGAGCACGCCGCCCGATCTTCGCAAAGCCGCAGCCGTGCATGTCGCACGGATCTACGGCGAGACCGTTCCCCAAGGAGACAGCAATGACACTCACTAGCAAGCAGAAAAAATCCCTGTGGATTGTCGCGGGAGTACTCGTGACCCTCCATTTCGCACCGAACCTATTGTTGACCGCCCGGCGGGCTATGGCCTCGCGTCAGCAGACCGCCGCCGTACAGAAACCCTCCCCGCGGCGTCCCCAGGCCGCCGAGCTTAACCAGGCGGGACCGCCCCCCTTCCCCGTCGACCCGGAAAATGCGCAATTCCGCAGGCTCGTGGGCGACTGGATCGGCGGTGGCATACTGCTCAACCGCGGCGCCTGCCACATGGGCTTTCAGCTCAAGCCCCTGCCCGGCAAGCCCGGCTATCGCGGCTATTCCACGCTCAGCTGCAACCCTTCTCTCGCGCTGCTGGGCAAATCCGCAAGCCGGGAAAACATGGCAAAGGACGCCATCAACGCCATGACGCCCACCTCGACCATCATGACCGGCGAGGCCAAGGACGGCGAGATCGACTTCCACATCGACAAGACCATTGGAACCCCGCCCGACGGCTGCGTTATCACCGGCTTCAACGTCATGCCTTTCGGCGAGCAAATCGCCGTCGAGTGGCAGGCGGGAACCTGCCCGGGCGGCCACATGATCCTCAAGCGGGTCACGAATCTTTAGAGGTGCGCTATGAACAACGATCCCAAAGAGCCGTTTGTATCCACCGATGAAGCTGTCCGTCGCACGGGGCTAAAGCGCCGTTTCCTTCTGTCCCTCGCACGGCAGGGCATTGCCGGCGCCTACCCCCTGGGCACCGGCCTGCGACTGCGCAACAGATGGGTCTTCGTCCTGTCCGAGCTGACGGAAGCGATCAGGCATAACGCTTCGATGAGGCGTTCGCCGCAACCAGAACGGAGCTATGATCTGAAACTATCAGGACGCTCCTCGCTGAAATGAGGCTTTATGGCATGGCAGCGTGGAAGTTTGAAGAAGTACAAGAGGAAAGCCGGCATCATGTGGTATCTGCGCTATCGCACGACCAACGCGCACGGCAAACGGGTGGAGCACGGCCTGCCCGTCGGCCTCGCGCAGCGGTTCCCCCGCGAGCAGGACGCATGGAGGGAAGTAGATCGGCTTGGCCTCCTGGTACGCATCAACAATGAGCAAACGGGCTTAAGCGACACCTTTGCGGCTCTGGCGGAGAGATACCTCGCCGTCGAGTTCTCGGATGAAGCGGTGCGCCCTAAATCCGTCAACACCATCCCGATCGTCGAGCACTACGTGAGGGACTACCTGATGGCCCGCTGGGGCGATCAGCTCGCGGCGGACATCGGCCCGCTCGCCATACAGAAATGGCTGCTGTCGCTGCACAACGATCATCACCTGGCCTGGACGACGGTGAGCAAGATCCGCGGGCTCATGAGCCGCATTTACCGCGTGGGCATCATTCACGAACGGGTGACGCGCAATCCGGTGGAGCATGTGGAAACCCGCTCGAAGTCCGACTACAAGGCCATCACCATCACTCCGTCGCAGACGTTCGCGATTCTGGCGAAGCTCGATAACCCCTTGCATTACGCACTTGTTTTGACATGCGCGGCCACGGCGCTGCGCTCTTCGGAGCTGCTGTCGCTCCGCTGGGCGGACATATTGTGGCCGGAAGACAGGATTCGCGTATCAAAACGATGGGCGAAAGGAGCAGACGGCAGGACGAAGACGGATGCTTCAGACGCCTATGTGCCCATGCATGCGCTTCTGGCGGAGGAGCTGAAGGAATGGCATCGGCAGACGCCCTACTCTTCTGCCGCGGATTTCGTCTTTCCCTCGCTTCAGCGTAACGGCAAGGTGCCGATCTGGCCTTCCAGCTTTGTAGCCGATCATCTGAGGAAAGCGGCTATCGAAGTGGGAGTAAGGATTGCACCTGGGCAAAGGTGGGGTTTGCACAACCTGCGTCACAGCCTGAGCCAGTGGCTTGTCGTTAAGGCCAAGGTCGATCCCAAGACAGTGCAGGGTCTTCTCAGACATGCAAACGTCAAGACGACGCTGCAGCTTTATGTGCAGTCGGACGCGGATGCAACGCTGGAGGCACAGGGCATGTACCTCACCCATATGATCCAGTGATGTGGGTGGAAATGTGGGTTGGACTTTCGGGGGCCATCAGTCCTTAAGTCCTTTGGAATGATGGCGGGGACGACGGGGCTCGAACCCGCGACCTCTGCCGTGACAGGGCAGCGTTCTAACCAACTGAACTACGTCCCCAGTTTGCTTTTCTCTACTCGGAAATAGTCAAACAATAGCCGCTGTCTATCTCCCCGCTGCCACTACTTTAGGGAATCCAGACCACTTCCGCGCTTAGTGGATCAGATAGCACAAAACCTTGCCATCGATACTGCTGCGGGCAACCTGCAGCCCGAGACATCTGTCCATGTCCCGTAATTCAAATTGTACCAAACAATTCCGGATTGCGAAGGAGTGCCGGCACGTCTGGCAAGCGCCTGCTGGACCCTTGAACGGCCATCGTATTCGTAGCCCAGCGCGAACATATCGGCCGATGAGAGATCAAGGGCTGCTGCTGCCAGCCTTCGCCTACGCCGTCCATTCACCTCTTTACTTCTTCGCTTCCGTGACAGGGTGCGCGGGTACAATTCTGTGTACTTCCCGATAAGGAGCGTTCGAATGAAACTATGCCCCCGGCCTGTCCTGCTGTCCGTGGCCCTGGCTCTGGCCGCGACAGCTGCCTTTGCGCAATCCGGCCAGACCATCTCTCTCACCGTGGATGCGACCCAGACGGCGGAGAAAATCCTGCACGTTCACCTGGTGATGCCGGTCAAGCCCGGCCCGCTCACTCTTTACTATCCCAAGTGGATTCCCGGCGAGCATGGACCGGACGGCCCGATCGCCGATCTCACCGGCCTCAAGTTTGAAACCGGCGGAAAGACCATTCCCTGGCAGCGCGATCTGCTCGATGTCTTCACCTTCCACGTCGATATCCCCGCCGGCGCGACCAGCC
>Ga0335074_10007314_pt1 | contig 15295 bp, 17 predicted proteins | sample Lox_Sample_23_FD_206715 | JGI IMG/M metagenome (GOLD analysis project Ga0335074, IMG submission 206715) | Soil microbial communities from Loxahatchee National Wildlife Refuge, Florida, United States - Lox_Sample_2.3 | ecosystem: Environmental > Terrestrial > Soil > Wetlands | place: USA... | reverse complement strand
GCTCCCATCAGGTACTGCACGCTCATGGGGTCGACCAGGAGCTTCACGCCGAGGTTCTCGATACAGGTATCGCCGTCCTGGATCTGCTCGTCGAACTCGAAGCCGTACTGCAGCCCCGAGCATCCGCCTCCCTGCACGAAGACCCGCAGCATGAGGCTCGGATTGCCCTCGCCACGGATGAGCTCGCCCACCTTGCGCGCGGCTGAATCGGTGAAAAGCAGGGCGGGGGCTTCCAGCGCAGCTTCTGAGGTGCTCATTGCGATTTCTCCATGGCCGCAGTCTAGAAGGGCCGGGCGTCAAAGGTCAAAGAACTGGCTCTCAGGCTTCGGCGGCGCCCTGGGCGTTCTCCCCGGTGGCGAGCCGGACCAGCCTGCCGGTGATCTGGGCTCCGAGCGTCATCTCGATGACGCCGTAGTGGACGTCGCCCTCGACCCGGGCACTCGCCCCGAGGACGACACGCCCGCGAGCCACGATGTCACCCCGCACCGTCCCGTGCAGGACCACCTCGGTGGCCTCCACAGACCCCTCTATGGAGCCACTGTCGCTCACTGACAAGGAGGAGTCGGGAGTTTCGGCTCCTGCGCGGACATTGCCGGCAACGTGACCGTCCAGGTGCAGCCCGCCGGCGAACTCGACGTCACCGTAAACCTTCACCGATTTGGCGATCAGGGTGTCGATGCGGACATTGTTGCTACGGGACATCCACGGCGCTCCAAGGGAAGGTCTGGGTGAGCGGGGCCACGTTCTTGTGGGTGGAAATGATGGACACCGTCAGGTGCTCGGGCCGAAAGCCCGGCGGCAGCGCAATCGGCTGCTCGAGCTCTTGATAGTAGCGAAAGTCGTAGGGCACTTCCGCCGCACCACCCCCCGCCAGCGCCTGGCCGTCAAGCGTCATGGCCTTGCCTCCCGCTCCCTGCCCATCCACTGTCAAGCTCACGGTCCCGGTAGTCATGCCGTCGGTCTTGCCTGCCCGCACCAGGGAGACGTGGACCAGAAACTGTCCGGTGAGCTTGGCGGCGGAGAGGCGCACCGTTCCCACGCGCACACCGATAGCCGGCGCCCCCTCGGCGACCACGGCGCGGTAGAACGCGAGCTCTTCGGTCTGGCGGGCGACCTGTCCCTGCAGGTCGCCTATGGTTCGCGTCACCACCTGATCCTCGCGGGCGTGCCCGGCATCGTCCGTCTGCAGCTCGATGATCCGGGCGCGGAGCGCCGTGTTGGTCGCCTTGAGCCCGGTGATGGAGCTCTGCAGCTGCGCATGCTCGCGGATGGCGGAAACGATGTTGTAGCCGGCGGAGTACCGGCCAAGCTCGAAGGCGACGTAGAGCCCGATGGAACCCAGCACGACAAGCGTCACCGTCAGGATCAATCGCCGCATCGGCGCATGGGGTCGGATGACGAGCTCGGGCTGATTTTTCATGTCACTCAGCCGCGGCCGGCTCCCGGCGGGGACCGCGGGAGACCTCTTGCCACCAGTCCGGCAGCGGCGGCGGACCCCCGGGGAAAGCCAGCGGCGCAAGCTCCAACAGCGCGCGCTGATACACGCCGCGCTTGAAGTAGATGACCTCTCGCACCGGATCCCAGAAGCTTGCCCATCGCCACTCGTCGAATTCCGGCTCGTCCGTGCGCTCGAAGTCAAACCTCACCGGCTCGCGCCGCAGCCTGAGAAGAAACCAGCGCTGCTTCTGACCGATGCACAGCGGCTGCTGGTTGCGCCGCACATAGCGCCCCGGCAGCCGGTACCGCAGCCAGCGAGCGGTGTGCCCGAGGAGCTCGACGTCGCTCTTCTCGAGTCCGATCTCCTCGTTGAGCTCGCGAAAAACCGCCTCTTCCAGGCTTTCCCCCACCCGCATGCCGCCCTGGGGAAACTGCCAACCGCGGCCGCCGGCGCGTCGACCCAGGAACACCTCGCCGGCGCCGCGCATCAGCAGAATGCCGACGTTCGCACGAAAGCCATCCGAGTCGATGATGTCTCTGACCATGCAGGGCTCTTTTATCAAGCGCAGCTTGTGCTGGGCAAGCTCGAGCTTCTAGGCTTGGGAATGATTTCTACATCCGCCCGCTCGAGCAGCGGCGCATGGAAGGGCCTCGCGGCTCTGCTGCTGCTCGCGGCCGCGGTCTTCCTGGGGTCGCTTCTCATCGGCAGCGCGGATCTCTCGCCCGCCCGGGTGATCGCCGCGCTGTTGGGCTCCGGCGACAGCGTCGCCCGGAGCGTGGCGCTTGTGGTGCGCTTACCCCGTACCCTGGCGGCCTTCGGAGTGGGGAGCCTCCTCGCCTTGGCCGGCGTGCTCCTTCAGGCCTTGTTTCGCAACCCGCTCGCCGATCCCTTCGTGCTCGGCGTCTCGGGCGGAGCGGCCGTGGGAGCGCTGCTCGCCATGATCGCGGGCGCCGCGGCGCTGACCGTGCAGTCATCGGCCGTCGTGGGCGCCATGCTGGCGGTGGTGATCGTGCACCTGCTCGCGCGCAGCGGTGGCACGACGCGCCTGCTCCTGACAGGAGTGGTGCTCGCGAGCGCCTGCGGCGCCATCGTCACGGTGCTGCTCTCGGTCGCCGACGCCGAGCGCCTGCGCGGCATGGTGTTCTGGCTCGCGGGGGATCTGGAGTGGGCGGTCAACCCCTGGGCGAGCGCGATCACGGCCGTCTTCGCGGTCGCCTTCGCGCTCCTCGTCGCACGGCCGCTCAACGTGCTCGCGGCCGGGGAGCTGCGCGCCCGCAGCGTCGGCATGCGCCTCGAGGCCTGGCGGAGCTTCGTCTTCGTCGGCTGCGCGGTGCTGACCGCGGTGGCCGTGGTGAGTGCGGGAACGGTGGGCTTCGTGGGACTCATCACGCCGCACATCGTGCGCCTCGCCTTCCGCACGAGCGATCATCGGGTGGTAGCGCCGGCCTCGGCGGTGCTCGGCGGGACGCTGCTTGCCTGTGCCGATGTGGCGGCGCGCACCGTCATCGCTCCGCGCCAGCTTCCGGTCGGCGCCATCATGGCGCTCGTCGGCGCGCCGCTTTTCATCGCGCTGCTGCGACGGCGGGCCTGACGGCGCTTTATTTCACGACGTTCCTCGACACCGCGACGCGATTGCGGCCGGCGCTCTTCGCCCGATAGAGCGCCGCATCGGCCTCGGCGACCAGACGGTCCGCCACCACCTTGAAGTCGCGCGTGGCGGGATCGGGTGCGGCGGCGGCGACACCGATCGACAGGGTCACGGTCTCGGCCGCATGGGCGCCGATCGGCACCGGCTGAGCGCCCACCGCATGCAACACCCGATTGGCGACCCGCTCGCCATCGCCGACGGTGCCCTCGGGCAGCACGATCGCGAACTCATCCCCCCCGAAACGCACCCCGGTATCGCTCATGCGCATCTCGGCATCGATCCGCTGCGCCACCTCGCGCAACACCGCATCGCCGGCCAGATGCCCGTATTGATCGTTGATGCGCTTGAAGTGATCGACGTCGATCATCAGGCACACCACCGGGTGTTTCGCGCGCTGGGCACGCGCCAGCTCCTCGCGCAGCCGCGATTGCAGATAACGCCGGTTGTGAAAGCCGGTCAGGAAGTCCGTGAGGCCGCTGCGCACGAGCCGCGCGCGGTTGACGGCATTCTCGATGCAGATGGCCGCGACCGCACCGAGATGCGCCAGGAAGTCGCTGGCGAGATCGGCGCTGAAGCGGCCGGGATCGGCGCTGTAGAATACCAACACCCCATCGAGCTGCTCCTGGCGCTTGAGCGGAATGATGGCGAGGCTGCCGCCGCCGGCGACACCGGGCAGGAGCAGCTGGTGATCGGCGAGACGAAACGGCCCGAGCCAGGGCCGCTCGAGGTTCGCTACCTGCGGCGCGGTGGCCGTCAGCACGTCGACGAAATGCACTCCCTCGAGCTCCTCGAGCGGCAGCCAGCCGCCCGAGAGCAGGTGCCGGATCTCATGCTGCGGATCGTGCAGCAACAGCGTGACGGCATCGAGCTGGTAGTTTTCGCGCAATCCGCGGATCAGGCGATCGAGGAGCTGGGCGAGCGAGCCGGCCCGCAGCAGCTCGAGCTCCCGCTCCTGCGTCTTGCGCAGCAGCGAGCCATTGCGGCTGACCTCCTCGGTCAGCTCCTTGAGCCGCGCGCGGAGTCGCTCGATCTCTTCCCCCATGGCGCTATGCCCGGCGCTCCGTGACGCTGCGCCGGTCCTCGAGATAATCCCGCCCGCGCTGCATCAGCGTTACGAAGACCTCGTGGTCGCGCGACAGCACCGCGGCGCGGATGCGCTCCACCGCCTTCGAGAGCGCCTCGAGCGATTCCGCGCCGTAGTCATTGAGACTTTGGATCTCGTAATAGAGATCGGGGCTCTCCTGCGCCACCCGCGTCGCGACATCGAGCTGCGCATCGAAGGTCGTGCTCGAGAGCTTCGCCAGCCGCGGTGCCGCCTCGCCGCTCTCGGCGAGCGCGGTGAAGAAGGCGATGTTGAGCGCGTGCGAGAGCCCCAACACGTAGGCGATCAGCCGGTCGTGATCATCGAGGCTCATCACCACCTGCTCGGCCATGGTGGAGGCGAAGAGCGCGCGCGCCTCCGCCAGCGCCTCGGCGTGCCCCAAGTCGACGAAAATGACATGCCGCCCGGAGAGCAGCTCGGTGTCGGGTCCGAACATCGGGTGGATGGAGGTGACCCGGCAGCCGTGGGATTTCAACGCCACGAGGCCGGCGCGCAGCGGTGACTTGAGCGAGCCGACATCGAAGATCACGCCGCGCGGCCGGCGCAGCGCCAGCTCGCGCAGGATCGCGTCGGTGACCCCGAGGGGGGTTGCGAGCACGATGTAGTCGTGTTTGAGGTCGGTCGCGCGCCAGTCGGCAACATGCGGCACACCCTCGGGTCCGCCGTGCGGATCGCCGACCTCGACGCTGAAGCCCTGGGAGGACAGGAACTGGACGAACCACCGGCCCATCTTGCCGCCGCCGCCGATGATGAGCGCGCGCCGGCCGGAGCCGGCGCCACGTGCCGCGACACTCGCCTGCTCCTGCGTCGTGAGGGAGGAGCGGATCAGCAGCCGCAGCAGCTCCTCAGCGAGCGCAGGCGACACGCCGACCTCGAGCGCCGTAGCGCGCGCGCCCTCGATCACCTCGCGCTCGCGCGCGAAATCGCGGGTGGGATGGCCGGTCGCCCGCTTGACGCGAGCCACCTCGCCGCTCAACGCCTTGCGTTCGCCCACCAGCGCGAGGAGCTGGCGGTCGATTTCGGTGAGACGGCGGCGCAAATCATCCAGGGTCACGACGGTCCCCGAAACTGTGGTGCGGACCTTCCTTTTATCGGCCCGGCGTGGCCACCGCAAGTGCAAGCGCCGGAGGGTCCCGTCGGGGTCGCGCGCCAATCGATCGGCAACTATGATGTCCGCGTGATGCGCCACTCCGAGCTGCTGCCTGAGCCCCTGCCACCCGAGCCCCTGGGTCTTCTCAACCGCTGGATGGCCGAGGCCTGGCAGCATCGGCAGCAGCCCAACCCCAACTCCATGGTCCTCGCGACCGCCGATCCGGCCGGGCGGCCTTCGGCGCGAGTGGTGCTCTGCAAGGAAGTGGTGCCGCTGCCGGGGTACCTCGTCTTCTATACCAATTATCTCTCGCGCAAGGGGCGGCAGCTGGCGGAGAACCCGCGCGCGGCGGCGGTGATTCACTGGGATGCGCTGCACCGCCAGGTGCGGATCGAGGGCCAGGTGCTGCAGGCGCCGGCCGCGGACAGCGACGCCTACTTCGCCTCGAGACCTTGGGCGAGCAGGGTCGGCGCCTGGGCGAGTGCCCAGAGCGAGCCGATCGCCTCACGCGCGGCGCTGCTCGAGGCGGTGGCGGCGGCGGCGGAGCGCTTCGGAGCGCCGCTCCCCGGCCGGCCGGGCGCGGAGCGCGAGCTCGATGTCGTCATTCCGAGGCCACCTCACTGGGGCGGATATCACCTCTGGGCCGAATGCGTGGAGTTGTGGGTGGAGGGAGAGGCCCGAGTGCACGATCGGGCGCGCTGGACGCGCAAGCTCACGGAAATGCCCGGTGGCTCCTTCGAGGCCGGACCCTGGACCGCCACACGATTACAGCCTTGAATCTCTCACCCCGGGGAACCTCGCTGGCCGCCCGGGACGTCGAGGTGTCGGTTGGCGCGCGGCGGCTGGTCGTGGGGCTGTCGCTCGAGTTCGTCCCGGGAGAGTTCGTCGCGATTCTGGGCCGCAACGGCACCGGCAAGACGCTGACGCTGCACACGCTCGCGGGGCTGCGACGCCCGCAGGCGGGCGGGGTGTATCTCGAGGGCATGCCGATGGAGAGCCTGAGCCGCGGGACGGTGGCCTTGCGGCTGGGGCTCCTCGCCCAGGACGTCGAGGAATCGTTCGTCACGAGCGTGTTGGAAGCGGTGCTCGTCGGGCGGCATCCACACCTCAAGCTCTGGCAGTGGGAAACGGCGAGCGATGAGCGCATCGCGCATCAGGCGCTGACGGCCGTCGACCTCGAGGGCTTCGCGGCGCGGCGCACCGACACGCTCTCGGGCGGGGAGCTGCGGCGGATGGCGATGGCGGCGCTGCTGGCACAGGACCCTTCCCTGTTTCTACTCGATGAGCCCTCGAATCACCTCGACCCGGCGCATCAGCTCGCGATCCTCGGGTTACTCCGCGAGCTCTGCGCCGCGGGCAGGACGGTGATCGCGACGCTGCACGATCCGACGGTGGCGGCGCGGTTCGCGGACCGGGTGCTGCTGCTGCACGGGGATGGCCGCTGGGCGGCGGGACCGGCCGCGCAGTTGCTCACCGCGGAGCGGTTGAGCGAGCTCTACCTGTCGCCCATGTTGGAACTGCGGCACGACGGGCGGCGGATTTTCGTGAGCGCTTGATCGGCTAGAGATCACCGAACCGGTGTTGCAGCAGCGTGAGGGCCGCGATCGCCGCGGTCTCGGTACGGAGAATCCTCGGTCCGAGTCGCACCGCGACGAAGCCGGCATCGAGCGCCGCGTGCTGCTCGCTCTCGGCCAGACCGCCTTCGGGGCCGATGAGCACGATCACTCCGCCATCGAGCGACTGTAATTCACCGAAACCGAGCGCCCCGCTCGGGGAGAGCAGCAGCCGGGTGGCTCGCTCGTCGTTGCTGCCTCGCAGGAAATCATGCAGGCCGAGCGGAGCCGCGATGTCGGGAATGCGGTTGCGGCCGCTCTGCTCGCAGGCGCCCACCGCGATGCCCTGCCAATGCCGGAGCTTGCGCTCCGACTGCTTCGCATCCAGCCGCACGACGCTGCGCCCGGTGAGGAGCGGCACGACCCGGCTCACTCCGAGCTCGGTCGCTTTCTGCACGACCCAGTCCATGCGCTCTCCGCGGGAAACTCCCTGCGCCAAGGTGAGCGAGAGCGGCGACTCACGATCGGCCGCGGAGAGCTCGCCCACCGCCACGACCACCGCTCCCTGGCGCAGCCCTTCGATGCGGGCGGCGTGCTCGCCGCCGCGCCCGTCGAAGAGCGTGAGCGGGTCCCCGAGCGTGAGGCGCAGCACGCGCGCGATGTGATTGGCGGCATCGCCCTTGATGGTGTGCCGGCTACCGGGGATGAGCAGATCGGGAACGTGGACCCGGCTCACTCGCATGTCGCGAGCTCGATGCCTTCGCGCGCCACCTCGACCATGAGCTCGATCTCCTCGGGCGTGATGACATAGGGAGGCATGAAATAGAGGACGGTGCCGATGGGGCGCAGCAGCACGCCGCGGCTCAGGGCATGGCGGTAGAGCGTGAGGCCCCGGCGCTCCTGCCAGGCATAGGGCTCGCGGGTCGACTTCTCGCGCACCAGCTCGATGGCGACGATCATGCCGTGCTGGCGGACGTCGGCGACGTGCGGGTGCACCTCGAGCTCGCGGGCCCTCGCGCCCAACTGAGCGGCAAGTGAGCGGTTGCGCTCGAGGATGTCGTCGGTGCGGAAGATCTCGAGACTCGCGAGCGCGGCGGCGCAGGCGAGCGGATTGCCGGTGAAGCTATGGGAATGGAGGAACGCCGTGAGCTTGACGTACTCGTCATAGAAGGCGGCGTAGACCGGGTCGGTGGTGATGACGGTCGAGAGCGGAAGATAGCCGCCGGTCAGGCCCTTGGAGAGACAGAGCATGTCCGGCCTGATGCCCGCCTGCTCGCAGGCGAACAGCGTGCCGGTGCGGCCGAACCCGACGGCAATCTCATCGGCGATGAGATGGACGCCGTAGCGGTCGCATGCCTGACGCAGCAGCGTGAGGTAGACCGGATCGTACATGCGCATGGAGCCGGCGCACTGGACCAGGGGCTCGAGGATCACGGCCGCGGTCTCGTCGGCGTGCTTGGCCAGAGCGGCCTCCATATGGGCGAACTTGCGCCGCGAATGCTCGACCCAACTCTCGCCCCGCTCACGCTCGTAACAGTCGGGTGAGGGCACCGTGATCACGTCCATGAGGAGCGGCCGGTAGATGTCCTTGTAGAGATCGACGTTGCCGACCGCGAGCGCGCCCAGCGTCTCCCCGTGGTAGCTGTTGGCGAGCGTGATGAAGCGTCGCTTCGCCGTCCTGCCGACATTTCGCCAGTAGTGAAAGCTCATCTTGACCGCGACTTCGACCGCCGAGGAGCCGTTGTCGGCATAGAAGCAGCGGTTGAGTCCGGCGGGGGCGACGGCGGTCAACGCCTCGGAGAGCGCGATCACCGGCTCATGCGTGAACCCGGCCAGAATCACCTGCTCCAGCCGCTCGAGCTGCCCCCGCACCGCCGCGTTGATGCGCGGATTGGCGTGGCCGAAGAGGTTCACCCACCAGGAGCTGATCGCATCGAGGTAACGCTTGCCCTCGAAGTCCTCGAGCCACACCCCCGAGCCGCGCCGGATCGGGATCATGGGGAGGTGCTCGTGATCCTTCATCTGGGTGCAGGGATGCCAGACGTGGGCGAGATCCCGTGCGGAGTACGAATGGTTGGCGGTGGCCATGGCGGCATTGTGGCATGATGCGTCGGCCATGCATGTCTCCCAACTGCAGTATTTTCCGGTCTCGCTGCCCTTCCTGCTGATCTTCTGGGGCCTCATCATCGTCCTGATCGGCCTCGCGGTGCTGCGGCTGCTGCAGTACGCATCGCTCTCGATGGGCATCACCGAGAGCGCGCTCATCGCCATCCTCGGGTTGTCTCTGCTCGGCAGTTACGTCAACATCCCGGTGGCGTATTTCCCCGGTCACCAGACCGTGACCGCCGGCGAGATCAGCTTCTTCGGCATGACCTACATCGTGCCCGTGGTGCGGCAGATGCACGGCACGCGTCTGGTGGTTAACGTCGGAGGCTGCATCATCCCCGTGTGCCTGTCGCTTTACCTGCTGCTCAAGCACCGCCTCTACCTCCTCGGCCTGATCGGCACCGCGTTCGTGGCCGCGGTCTGCCATTATCTCGCGCAGCCGGTTCCGGGCTTTGGCATCGCCCTGCCGATATTCGTGCCGGCGGTGGCGACCGCGATCATCGCGATCGCGCTCACCCGTCGCCAGGCGGCGCCGCTCGCCTACATCAGCGGCAGCTTCGGCACCCTGGTCGGCGCCGACCTGCTCAACCTCGGGGCCGTGCAGGCGCTCGGCGCCCCCGTGGCCTCGATCGGCGGCGCCGGAACCTTCGACGGCATCTTCGTCACCGGGCTGCTGGCCGTGCTCTATGCCGGCTTCTCGCGTTACCTGCCGGCATGAGCGGACCGAGCCGGCCGCGGATCGAGCCCACCACCGGTCTTCTCGCCGGCGTGCGCCAGGTTCTCTCGCCGCACTTCGATGCCCGCCCGCAAGGCGTCGCGCCCGAGCTCATCGTGGTCCACGGCATCAGCCTGCCGCCGGGCGAGTTCGGCGGCCCGTGGATCGATCACCTCTTCGCCGGCGACCTGCCGCCGGACGCACACCCCTCCTTCCGCGACGCCGCCGCGCTGCGGGTGTCGGCGCACGCCGTGATCCGCCGCGACGGCACCGTCACTCAATACGTGCCTTTCGGCATGCGCGCCTGGCACGCCGGGCAGTCGCAGTATCAGGGCCGAAGCGGCTGCAACGACTTCTCGATCGGCATCGAGCTCGAGGGAACCGATGCGACACCTTACACCGCGGCGCAGTATGAGAGCCTGGCCGCCCTCGTCAGGGAGCTGTTCGCGACCTATCCGACACTTTCAGCCGATCGCATCGCCGGTCACAGCGACATCGCGCCCGGACGCAAGACGGATCCCGGTCCGGCATTCGATTGGCCGCGCTGGCGGAGCATGATTTCAGGCTAATCAGATCGGACGACAGGACAGGCAGGCTGATATGAAAAACTTTGCGTTACTGCTGGCGACCGTGTTGGTCTGCGGCGCCACCCTACCCGCTCGTGCGACGGCGGATCGCTGGGTCGAGGGGACCAACTACGTCGTGCTCGACCCCGCGCAGCCGACGACCGTGCCCGCGGGCAAGGTGGAGGTCATGGAGGTTTTCTCCTACGCCTGTCCCTTCTGCAACAAGTTCCAGCCGGTCATGCACATGCTCGAGCGCAACCTGCCGGCCGATGCCCAGATGGTGTTCCTGCCGGCCTCGTTCAACACCGCGGAGGACTGGCCGATGTTTCAGCGGGCGTACTACGCGGCTCGGGCGCTGGGGATCGCGCACCGCACGCAGCAGGCGATATTCGATGCGGTATGGAAGACCGGTGAGCTCGCCACCATCGACCCCGCGACCGGACGGCCGAAAAGCCCCATGCCCTCGATCGAGGATGCGGCGCGTGTTTACTCGCAGCTCACCGGCATCAGCCCGCAAAAGTTTCTGGCGGTGGCGCGCTCGTTCGGCGTCGAGATGAAGATGCGCGAAGCGGATCAGCAGGTCATGGCCATGCAGATCCCGGGTACGCCGTGCCTGGTCGTCGACGGCAAATACCGCATCGTCATGGAGTCCTTGCACAAGCCCGATGACGTGATCCCGCTCGTCAGGTACCTGGTCGCCAAGGCCGCCGGGCACCCCTGAGGGTGCGTTTCAGAGGCTCGCCGGCTTGCCCGAATCGCGCGGGCCCGGCTGGCCTCCCGGCTGGCTTCCAATGTCCGCATCCGGCGGCACCGCTTTCAGCCGGAAGTCCGACCAGCGCGAGTTGAGCGTCCAGCGCATGGCGAATATCTGAATCACGGCGGTGAGGACCACGGAGAGGATGAAAAGGCCGGTGCCGCCGGACACGAGCGCCAGGAGCTGTTCCAGATTCATATTGGCGAGACCCTGCAGGCTCTGGCCCGACTGCGTCATGTTCTCCACGGTGGAGATGAGTCCGAAGAGCGACCAGGCGGTCATGATGATCGCGAGCGGGATCACCAGGATGCTCGCCCGCCAGCTGTAGCTCCACCACACCTTGAACGCCTGCATGAAGGTCATGACGTGCTAGACCCCGGGCGCTGAAGCGCGGTTCCCGGTACCTCGGAGATACGCCCGGAGCCATAGACATGCGTGCTGAGCTGCGCCGGGTGGGCGTGCAGGCGCACATCGCCCGAGCCTGCGATCGTCACGCGAGTCTCTCCGGTGGGTGAGACATCCGCATCGCCGCTGCCGTCGATGGTCACGTCGGCATTGGTCTCGGCGAGCTGCGCAAGATTCGCGCTTCCCGAGCCCATGATCTCGAGCCGCAGGGATTGCACCTTGCCGTTACCGCTTGCCGTGCCGCTACCGCGGATGCGCAACTGCAGGTGATCCTGGTCGAGGTTCTGCAGCTCGATCGAGCCCGAGCCGTTGAGAGTCGCCGCCTGCAGCGCCGGACCGGAGAGATCGACCTGCAGCCGCCCGAAGTGGTCCCAGCAGAAGAAGCAGAAGCCGTGATCCTCCTCGCGGATGCGCCCGTCCGCGACCACGATCCGATTGAGCGTCCCCTCGTGTCCCCGAATGCTGAGGTGCCAGGTCGAGGCCGGATGAAAGCGCACATGGCCCGGGATGTCGAGCACGAGCCGATCGGCGCTCCAGGGATAATCACGTGTAAGGATGGGGCCGGTGTCGGACTGGTCATCGCTCCAGCTCCATGAGCCTCCCCAGCCGAACCAGGAGCCGTGCGCCGCGGCGTGGATCATCCCTCCCGAAAAACGCCAGACGACCAGCACGACCAGGAAGGCGATGACGACGAACTTGAGGACACGATTCATGATTTCCCCCCGCGCTTGCCGCGCTCGTGGCGCCAGAGCACCTCGCTCCCCCTCTCGTGACGCGCCAACACGCGCGCCAACACGAAGAGCAGGTCCGAGAGCCGGTTGAGATACCGCAGCGCCTCGGGATTGACGCTCGCCGTGCTCGCCAGAGTCCACACCCGCCGCTCGGCGCGCCGCGCGACGGTACGGCCGAGGTGACAGGCCGCCGCGGCGGGGCCGCCGCCCGGAAGTATGAACTCTTTCAACGGCGGCAGCGGGTCGTTGAAGCCATCGAGCGCCGTCTCGAGCCTCGTCACGTGAGCGGCGGTGATGACGCTGTGACCCGGAATGCAGAGTTCCGCGCCGAGGTCGAAGAGCTCATGCTGCGCGTCCGTGAGCACCGCCGTCACCGCCTCCGGCAAACCGGGAACGGCCAGCAGCACGCCGAGGACGCTGTTCAGCTCATCGACCGTGCCGTACGCCTCGACCCGCGCGCTGTCCTTGCGCACCCGGGTGCCATCACCGAGGCCCGTCGTTCCGTCATCGCCCGTACGTGTGTAGATCTTGCTCAGTCTGTTGCCCATGGGACGGTAAAATAACCCAGCCATGCCCTCCCGAGAACTGCAAGCCGCCCTCGATGCCGCACAGGCGGCGGCCGAGGTGATCCGCGGGTTCTATCAGAAGAATCCGGCCGTCCGCGCCAAGGAGGATCAGTCCCCGGTCACCGAGGCGGATGTGCGCGCGGAGGAGACCATCCGCGCCATTCTGAGCGAGCGCTTTCCGAGCCACGGCTTCTACGGCGAGGAGACGGGCCGGCACTCCGCCGGCGCCGAGAGCCTCTGGCTGGTCGATCCCATCGACGGCACCAAGTCCTTCGTGCGCGAGTGCCCGTTCTTCTCGACTCAGATCGCCCTGATGCGCGCCGGGCGCCTGGTGCTCGGGGTCTCGAGCGCCCCGGCCTACGGAGAGCTCGCCTGGGCCGAGCAAGGCGCGGGCGCCTGGCTCAACGATGCCCGCATCCGGGTCAGCACCATCGGCGATCTCTCCGCCGCCATCGTCTCGACCGGCAACCTCAAATCCATGACCCGCACGGCCCAGTGGGAGCGCCTGGGCTCATTGATCCGAAGCATCAGCCGCATCCGCGGCTACGGCGACTTCGTCCATTACCATCTGCTGGCGCGCGGCGCACTCGATGTCGTCATCGAGTCCGACGTCAACATCCTCGACATCGCCGCCCTCACCGTGATCGTGCGCGAGGCCGGCGGCATCTTCACCGACCTCGCGGGCGATGATGTGACACTCGAGACGACCTCGGTGCTGGCGAGCAACGGGCGGCTGCACCCGGCCGTGAGCGAAGCGCTTACGGCGCGAGCAGCCAGATCTGACCAAAATCCATGACGTACAAGCGACCGGACCCATCGACCGCGACCTTCGAGGGATTGTTGAACCCGGAACCCACGGTGATGGGTACTCCGTACCGACCGTTGGTGAAGGGAATCTCCTCCACAACATCGATATCGGCCACGAACACGTTGCCGGTGGCGTCAACCGCGATGCCGTAAGGGGCGAACAAGCCGGAGGCCAGGACGACCGGGGCGCCGTAGCTGCCCGCGCTGTCAGGGATCTCCTCAACCTCCTTGTTGCCATAATCCGCCACAAACACATCGCCGCTCGCATCTACCGCCACGGCCGCGGGGTTGCTGAACCCGAATCCGAGGTTAATCGGCGCACCATAGCTGGCGCCGCTCAGGGGGATTTCCCGGACCGCATTGTCGCCGCTATCGGCTACGAAGACATCACCCCTGGCATCCGCCGCTGCCGCGCCCGGGGTGGAGAAATCCGAGCTCAGGACACGGGCGGCTCCGTAGCTGCCGTTGGTGTAGGGAATCTCCTCGACCGTGCTGTCGGCGTAATTCGCGACGAACACGTTGCCGGTGCCGTCCACCGCGACGCCGCTCGGCCAGTCGATACCCGAGGCCGACCCCGAGGCGATGGTGAGGGGTGCGCCGTAGCTGCCGCCGCTGTAGGGGAACTCCTTGATCGCGCTGTTACTGTAGTCCGCGATGAACAGATCACCGTTGCCGTCCAACGCGACATCGGCAGGATCGAGGTCCGGGCCGATGGCAACAGGGGTGCCGTAACCGGCGCCGCCAAAGGGAACCTTCTTGACCGCGCCGTGGACGGAATCAGCCACGAGCAGGTCGCCGCTGGCGTCCATCGCCAGGCCGGTGGGAGAGAAGAAGCCCGAGCCGACCTCGACCGGCGCGCCGTAGCCGCCGCTGCTATACGGAAGCTCCTCGACTGTACTGTTGTTGGTATCGGATACGAACAGATCGCCGTTCGCATCGAGCGTGACACCCTGAGGCTGATTGAAGCCCGAAGCCACGACGACCGGCGGGCCATAGGTGCCGCTGCTGTAGGGAATCTCCTCCACCTCGCCATTGCCGCTGTCCGAGACGAACACATCGCCATTCGCATCCAGGGCGACACCGGAAGGGCCGTCGAAACCCGAGGCCAGGGAAAGCGCGCTTCCATAGCCTCCATTGCTGTAGGCGAGCTCCTCGACCGCGTCGCTGCCGGCATCGGTCACGAAAACATCGCCCCTCGCATCGACCGCGATCGCGACGGGGCCTTGGAAACTCGCGAAACCGGAGGCCAGGGTGACCGGGCCGCCATAGCCGCCATTGACGAGAGGGATCTCTTTGACCGCACCATTACCGGTGTCGGCCACGAAGAGGTCGCCATTCGCGTCCAGCGCGACGCCTACAGGATGGTTGAAGCCCGAGCCAAGCTCGAGCGGTGCTCCGTAGCTGCCCTTACTGTACGGAATCTCTTCGATCCTGCTGTTACCGTCATCCGCAACGAACACATCACCCGCCGAATCCATCGCTACGCCGCTGGGCGAGTTGAAGTAGGTCACGAGTGCCTTCTGAGTGGGTGTTACGCTTCCACAGCTGACCGCCACGGATGTGATGTTGCCATCCACGGTGCCATCGCCACTCGATACGGCGCACGCCAGGGTGATCCCATAGGGCTGCGTGCCGACGGTAATGTGGTAGGTTGAGCCATACGCCAGTGACGTGATCATCGTGAACCGGGTGGAGTTCGCGACGACCGTCGTCGCATCGCCGCCGTTGTCGAGCAGCACCAGGCCGGTGTCGGCACCGAGCCCGCTGATCGTGCCGCCGATGGAGTAGAGGGTCGTCGAGCAGCTCACCGCCAC
>Ga0335074_10007313_pt1 | contig 15296 bp, 15 predicted proteins | sample Lox_Sample_23_FD_206715 | JGI IMG/M metagenome (GOLD analysis project Ga0335074, IMG submission 206715) | Soil microbial communities from Loxahatchee National Wildlife Refuge, Florida, United States - Lox_Sample_2.3 | ecosystem: Environmental > Terrestrial > Soil > Wetlands | place: USA... | reverse complement strand
GCCCCCGACAATCGCGGTTTCAGCCGTTCCAGCGGTGCCCGTCTCGCCCACGCTTCGCCCTCCGCGGCTCGCCCCAGATCAACCCGGTTTATCTTAGACGCCGGGCACTCAGGGGCTGAGGACCGCGGACCGGTCAAACGCGTCACGCCGTCGCCTTCGGGACCTCCGGCGCACCAGGACCTGGCCCTGGTATGGGGCTGGCCTTGGCCGCGATGCGCTCGGTCTTCTTCTGGAGCGGGCCGTAGCCGATCGTCCAGGCCACCATGATCCCCGCGAACACCAACGGCGTGACCGTGGAAATCGCCAGAGCCGTTCCGGTCGAGGTGCTGTCGACGATGACGACACGGAGGGCAGCCTCGAGGAGAAAGGCCGCGCCCCACACGGCCTCGCGGGCAGGCCCGGCCCGCATCGGCACCGCAGGCCGCGCGGGAAGTCCCACCCGTCCCGCCCACCACAGAATTCGCTCAAGGTTTCGCTATCGACGATGTACCTGGGCATGAAAGCGGCAACCTACCCCAAAAAGCGGGTAGGTTGCCGCTTTCATGCCTTTGGCGCGGCCGGGTACGCGGTGGTGGCGGGCTGGGCGGGGCTCAAGCGCGGCAAGTGACTTCGGCAGGCGCGCTGGCACGCCCGGCCTCGACCATGCCGGTGATCAGGGTCTCCACAGCACCTATGAACCCTTACTGATCGCGGCGATCTCGTCCGGGCTCAGCTCCAAAGAAGCGGCGGCGACGTTTTCCTCGGCGTGCAGAACGGAGCCCGTGCCGGGAATCGGGAGGATCGAAGGCGAGCTGGCCAGCATCCAGGCGAGCACGACCTGGCGCTCACTCACGCCGTGCCGCTGGGCCGCCTCGGCCACCGCCGGGTTCCTGTCGGCCTCCTGGACCGGCGCCCAGGGCAGGAACGTGAGCTGCTCCTGCTCGCACAGGTCGACCATCGACGCGGATTTCCGGTCGGTCGCGTTGAACCTGTTCTGCACCGACACGATCGGCACGATCCGCTGCGCCTCGCGGAGCTGCGCCTCCGACACGTTGGACACCCCCACGTGCCGGATCTTGCCCTCAGACTTCAGCGCGGCGATCTCGCCGAGAGACTCGGCCAGCGGCACGCGCGGGTCGGGGCGGTGGAACTGGTACAGCGGGATCTGCTCGAGCCGAAGCCGCCGCAGGCTTCCCTCGCACGCAGAACGCAGATGCGAGGGCCGCCCGTCGGGCTCCCAGCGGTTCGGGCCGGGCCGCACGAGGCCCCCTTTGGTCGCGAGAACCAGGTCGTCCGGGTACGGAAAAAGCGCGGAAGCGATCAGCTCCTCGCTCACCGAGGGCCCGTAGGAGTCGGCGGTGTCGATGAAGTTCACCCCGAGCTCGACCACCCGCCGCAAAGTCGCGATGGCCTGGTCGCGGCTGGGCGGATCGCCCCAGATGCCGCGACCGGTGATCCGCATCGCGCCGAATCCCAACCGGTTCACGGTCAGGTCGCCGCCGACGTCGATCGTCCCCGCCGCAGCGGCAGGCGGCTGCGTGCTCATCGCGGTACCTCCTCCTCGTGGGCCGTCATCGCCAGCCTCTCATGATCTCCCCCCGCGCCCCCTTGCCGGGGGGAGACCATGAATGAGGCCCACACTGCGGCCAACGCGAAGGCACCGGAGAGATCGCTTCGTTATCCCCCGATAGATGAAGCCGATCCCCGATTAATGAACCCCCCGCATCCCCAGGCTGACACACCGATTACTCTGTGTCACGGAAGCTGACCGCTCTAAAACCGGCGTGTCCGCTGGTCAGGCGCTGATTACCACCCTGGCCTTGGCCAGTTTGACCGCCTTGGTCAGGGATTCGAGGTCGTAGGCGCCGTAATGCCGCTGGCCATTGACGAAAAAGGTGGGGGTTCCCGAAACACCGGAAAGATCCGCGGAATCGGTGTCCTGCCTGACGTGCTCGGCTCCCGCGCGGGTGGTCAGGTCCGAGCGGAACCGCTGGGTGTCCAGGCCCAGGGAGCCCGCGTAGCCGAGCAGGTCGCGCATCGTGAGGGCGTCCTGATGGCCGAACAGCAGGTCGTGCATCTCCCAGAACGCGCCCTGCGCGGCCGCTGCCTCGGCGGCCTCGGCCGCCATCTGCGCATGCGGGTGGACGTCGGTCAGCGGCAGGTGCCGCCACACGTACCGCACATCGCCGTGGTCCCTGAGAAGTTCGCGCACCGCGGGCTCGGCCTGGCCGCAGTACGGGCACTCGAAGTCCCCGTACTCGACCACCGTCACCGGAGCCTTCTCCGGTCCGCGCACGTGGTCGCGAGCGTCGTCGACCGGCACCGCCAGGTCGGTGATGACCTCGGCCGTGCCGAGCAGCGCGCGCATCCGCGACCGGATGGGCAACCGGTTGACCAGCCGGAAGACGATCCAGGTCAGGCCCGAGGCGATGAGCACCGCGGACAGGATGCCGACCTTCGCCTCGGCCAGGGCCACTCCGCGCAGGGCCAGCGACGCGATCAGCAGCGCGACGGTGAACCCGATCCCGGCCACCGTCCCGGCCCCGGCGACCGCGCCCCACCCCACCGGCGGCCGCACCCGGCCGTGGGTGACCCGCGCCACCAGCCACGCGACACCCGCCGTCCCGACCGGCTTGCCAATCGCGTACCCAAGAAGGATCCCGAGCGTGACCGGCGAGGCATACGCACGCGCCAGGAAACCAACGTTGAGTACCACCCCGGCGTTGGCCAGCGCGAACAGCGGCACGATGACGTAGCTCGACCACGGGTGGAAGACTCGCGCGAGTCGGTCGTTGGGCGAGATCGCGGTCTGCACCACCTCGCGCGCCGAAGCGGCCAGTTCCGCCGTGGGCTGTTCGCGGAACAGCCGGAACGCCACCGACGCCTGCTCCAGTTCCTCCCGCCTGGCCGGGTAGGCATAGGTCAGCAGGCCCATCACCAGGCCCACCACGACCGGATCCACACCCGAGGAGTAGAACGCCACCCAGGCCGCGATCCCGATCAGCAGGTACGGCAGCCCGTACCGGACGCCCCGGGCCCTGATCACGAGCACCACGGCCAGCAACCCGAGCCCGGTCAGCAGTTGCGCCACCCGGATGCGCCCGCTGTAGACCACCGCGATGACCGCGATCCCGGCCAGGTCGTCGACCACGGAGAAGGTAAGCAGGTAGGTGCGGACCCGGTCGGGTAGCCGGCGCCCGACCAGGGCGAGCGCGCCGAGCGCGAACGCGGTGTCCGTCGACATCGATATGCCCCACGCGTGCGCCGAAGGCCGCCCGGCGTTCGCGGTCAGGTAGATGCCGATCGGCACGAGCATGCCGCCGAGCCCGGCCAGCAGAGGCAGCGCCAGCCTGCTCCGCACGCGCAGTTCGCCCATGTCCCACTCGCGCCGCGCCTCTAGCCCGACCACGAAGAAGAACAGCGCCATCAGTCCCGAGTTCACGAAGGCGTGCGCATCGAGCGCCAGGCCCCACCGGCCCACCGACGCCGACAGCCGGGTGCCCCACGCCCGGTCATAGGACGAGGCGCTGACGTTCGCCCACACCAGCGCCGCGATCGTCGCGCCGGCCAGCACCGACGCGCTGCCCGTCTCGGTCCGCAGGAAGCTCCGCAGCGGCGTCAGGCGGTGGCGCCCCCAGTCCGTCTGCCGCGCAGGCTCCGGCGCCGCCTCTCCCACACCCACCACCCTAAAGTCAACAACCCTTTATCCCGAACGACGGTGGCGCCTCTCCCGGCCACCCCGGCGCCCCGAATACGTCACATGCGGCCCGCGTCGACGATGCGGCGCAGGAACCGCCTGGTCCGCTCGTCGGAAGGCTCGGTGAACAGCCGGGCGGGCGGTCCCTGCTCGACGATCTCCCCGTCCTCCAGGAAGCACACCCGGCTGGCGATGTCGCGCGCGAACCCCATCTCGTGGGTCGCGATGAGCATCGTCATCCCGCCGGCGGCCAGCTCCCTGATCACGTCGAGGACCTCGGCCACCAGCTCGGGATCGAGCGCGCTGGTCACCTCGTCGAGCAGCATGAGCCTGGGCCGCATGGCCAGCGCCCGGACGATCGCGACCCGCTGCTGCTGCCCGCCGGACAGCCGGTCCGGGTAGTCCGCCCGCTTGTCGGCCAGCCCGAACCGGTCCAGCAGGACCCGCGCCTGCTCGGCCGCCTCGGCCCGGGACAGGCCGAGCACCTTCGTCGGCGCCAGCGTGACGTTCCGCTCCACCGTCATGTGCGGGAACAGGTTGAATGACTGGAACACGATCCCGATGTGCCGCCGCACCAGGTTCTGGTTCACGCCGGGACCCGTGATCGCCTGGCCATCCAGCCAGATCGTCCCCTCGTCGGCCCGCTCGAGCAGGTTCACGCAGCGCAGCAGCGTCGACTTGCCCGACCCCGACGCCCCGATGAGGCAGACGACCTCATGCGCCGCCAGACAGAGGTCGATGCCGCGCAGCACCAGGTTTCCGCCGAACGCCTTCCACAGCCCCTCGATCCGCAGCGCCTCCCTTCCGTCGGCCCCGGCCGCCTCAGCACCGGGCATCACTGGACCGCCCCGGCCAGGCGGCGGGCCCGATCGCGCGCGATCAGGCGGTCGGTAAGGCGGGCCAGCGGGATGGTCAGCAGCAGGAACAAGATCGCGGCCACCACGTAGCTCGAGTAGTTGAACGTGGTGTCGCTGTACAGCTCGGCCGCCTTGTTGGCCTCGATCGAGCCGAGCACCCCGACCAGTGCGGTGTCCTTCTGCAGGCTGATGAAGTCGTTCAGCAGCGGCGGGATGATGTTCCTGATGGCCTGCGGCAGGATCACGTGCCGCAGCGAGGCCCACTCGGAAAGACCGAGTGACCGCGCCGCGGCCACCTGGCTGCGGTGCACGGAGTTGAGCCCGGCCCGGTAGACCTCGGACACGTAGGCCGAATACGAGATGACCAGCGCGACCACGCCGTAGACCGCCGCGGACTGGTACGAGATCACCTTCAGCTCGAGCGCCGGCGCGCCGAACCCGATCGCGTAGATCAGCAGGATCAGCGGCACACCCCGGCAGACGTCGACGTAGACCGTCGACACCACTCGCAGCGGCAGCAGCACCGGCCCGGTGGACTGCCGGACCACGGCCACGACCAGCGCCAGGATGAGGATCAGCACCTCGGCGATGAGGAACATCCGGATGTTCAGCCAGATGGCCGCGCCGACCGAGTAGTACCCCTGCCGCGGGTTGCCGATGAACGCCCGCCACATGTCGATCGGGTTGAAGAACGTGTGCCTGACCGCCGCGCTGCCCGGTGCGGCCAGGAAGATGGCCACCAGCGCGGCGAGCACGACGACCGTGCTGGCGGTCGACAGCGCCAGGCCGCGCCGGCCGCCGTCGCCCAGCATCTTGGACCGCCGGGCGGACAGGTCGGGCAGTCCGCTGGCCTCCACGGAACTCAGGGCTGGATGGTCGGGACGCTGGTGTAGAGCTGCAGGTACTCGTCCTGCAGATGGGCCAGCGTGCCGTTCGAGGTCAGCGTCGTCAGCGCCTTGTTGACGCAGCCGACCAGCGGGTTGCCCTTGGCGAACAGCAGGCCGTAGTGCTCACCGGTGGACGGGAACTGCGCGACCATGATCGTCCCGGGGATCTCCGAGGAGGAGATGTACTGCGCGGTCGGCGTGTCGGTGACGAAGGCGGCGATCTGCTTGTCCTGCAGGGCCGACTTCACGTCGTTCAGGGTCTCGAACACCTTAGGCGTCTGGGTCGGCTGGATCGAGCTGTTGATGAAGGCCAGGCTGGTGGTGCCGATCTGGTCGCCGTATTCGTAGGTCTTCAGCTCCGCCGGGGTGTGCTTGGTCACGATCGGGCTGGTCTTGTACGCGACCAGCGCCTGCTGGACCGCGTAGTAGCTGACGGAGAACGTCACGACCTGGGCCCGCTGCGGGGTGTAGGAGATCTCGTTGATGTCGAAGTCGAACTTCTTCGGCCCCGGCGCGTAGGAGTCGTCGAACGGCTCGTAGGCCCACTTGACCTGCGACTTGGTGAAGCCGAGCTGGGCGGCCACCGCGTAGGCCACCGCGCTCTCGTACCCCTTGCCGTTGCTCGGCTGGTTGTTCTCGAACCAGGGCGGGTACGCCGGCTGGTCGGTGGCCACCGTGAGCACGCCCTTGGTGTACAGCTCGCCCTGGATGGCGGAGTTCGAGCACGGGGCGCTGGCGGTGGTGTTTCCCGAACCCGTGCTGGTACTCGTGCTGGTGCCGCTGCTGGCGCAGGCCGACAGCGCCACGCCGGCGGCCAGCGCGGTCAAGGCGGCCAGGGTGGCCGTGGTGATGTGTCGCATCCGGGTGCTCCTCAATAAGGCCAGGCCAGCTTACGCGGAAGCGGCGTCCTACGCCGGGTTCGGCACCGGCCCGATGCCCCGCATCGCCGGGATGCCTCGCGGGTACTGCCCAGCCTGCCGGTCGGACAGCTCGGCGCGGTTCTGGTCGGCGTCTACACCGGAAGGACCAAGGTCAGTCCGGCCGGGCTGCCGGCCCTCAAGTTCAGGACCGCCGTCCCGCCCGTCCGGGCCGCGCTGGCCCGCCCCCGGCAGCCGCCGACTGGCGCGCCGCTCATTCCAGGCGTCGACCACGCCGTACCCCAGGAACACTTGAAACCCTATAAACGCGAAGATGGCGAAGGCCAGGTAGCCGCCGAATCCGGTCAGGAATGTCGCCTCGAGCAGGGCGACGGACAGGAGCAGGGAGATCGCAGCCCTCTTACTCGCTGTCGCCAGCGTCTGGGCGGGCGTGTGCGACGGCTTCGCGGCGGCCGTCCCAGCCGCCGCGACCGGCCCCGCAGGGACGTCAGCAGGCCCGGCGGGGAGGTCGGCCGTCAGCGCGGCCAGCTCCGCGTAGGTCCGCGAGGCGAGCGCCTGGCCCACCCGCGCGTCGAGTTCGTCCTTGTCCAGACGACCCTGCACGAACGCGGCCTTGAGCGCGGAGACCACGCGGTCGCGGTCGGCGTGGGCGGCCCGCAGACGACCGCGTCCCGTCGACGTCCACTCGTTCTGTCCGGCCATTCCGTACCTCCCGGGCCCCGCGCCACACAAGACAAGAGCCTAACCCGGTCACCCCCTGCAGGCGACCCGCGAATACGGACCGCAAACACCGGGCCCCCGTCCGCATCCGTCCTGCCCTCGTCCGCAGCCCTCCTGCCCGTCCGCAGCCCTCCCGACCCCCTTGTCCGCGCCCCCTCCGGGAGTCTAGACTGAACGTTCAGTCAAGACCCTTGGAGTCACGGTGGCCGTCCAGTACAGGGCAGAGCGCACGCAATCCGCCGATGCTAATCTCGCCCGGATCATCGCCGAACAAGAGGAGATCTTCGTCCGCCGGCAGCCCGAATCGGCTCGGCTGGCCGCGGCGGCCAAGGGGCACCTGGCCGGGGGAGTCACCTCCAGCTGGCAGATCACCGCGCCCCAGCCGGTGTGGCTGACCCACGGCGCCGGCTCGAAGATCTACGACGTCGACGGCAACGAGTACGTCGACCTGCACGGCGGATACGGCGCGATGCTGGCCGGGCACGCGCACCCGGCCATCGCCGAGGCGGTCCGGGCCCGGGTGGGGCAGGGCACGCACTTCGCGCAGCCGACCCCCGACTCGCTCGTCGTCGCCACCGAACTCGCCCGCCGCTGGGGCCTGCCCCGCTGGCGGTTCGGCAACTCGGGCACCGAGGCCACGATGGACGCCATCCACCTGATGCGCGCGATCACCGGCCGGGACCGGATCATCAAGATCGAGGGCTGCTACCACGGCCATCACGACTCGGTCCAGGTGTCCGTCCTGCCCATGCCGGAAGACGCCGGCCCGGCCGACAAGCCCGCGCAGGTAGCCTCGGCCACCGGCATCCCCCGGGCCATCATCGACCTGACCCTGATCGCCACGTTCAACGACCTGGACAGCGTGGCCCGCCTTCTCGATGAGTACCCGGGTGAGGTCGCCGGGATGATCATCGAGCCGATCATGATGAACGCCGGGATCATCCCGCCCGAGCCCGGCTACCTGGCCGGCCTCAAGGACCTCCTGCACTCCCGTGGCGCGCTCCTCACCTTCGACGAGGTCAAGACCGGGTTCACCGTGGGCCCGGGCGGCGTCACCCAGGCCAGCGGGGTTCAGCCCGACCTGGTCTGCCTGGCCAAGTCGCTCGGCGGCGGCGTGGCGGTCGCCGCGATCGGCGGCACGGACCCCGTCATGGACTACATCGCCAGCGGCCGGTACGACCAGGTGGGCACCTTCAACGGGAACCCGCTGGCCATGGCGGCCGCCCGCGCCATGCTGACCGAGGTGGCCACCCCCGAGGCCTACCAGCGGCTCGAACGACTCCGCGCCCGCGCGGCCGACGGCATCGAGCGAGCCATCAAGGACACGGGCCTGACCGCGCACGTGGTCACCGCGGGCGCCAAGGGCTGCGTGGTGTTCGCCGCCGATCCGATCCGAAACTTCCGGGACTTCCTCCTCACGGACGACAGGTACAGCCACGCGCACTGGCTGTACCAGCACAACGGCGGCGTCTTCCTCCCGCCGTGGGGCAAGACCGAGCAATGGCTAATATCAGTGCAGCACGACGAGGCGGACATCGACCGGCTGGTCGAGAACTTCGCCGTGTTCGCCAGGGCGGTCGGAGAGGGCTGAAACATGGCGCACCCGCGAGAAGGCTGGCAGGGTCACGGGGTCCCCAGAAAACTGACCCGGAGGTCGTTCCTGGGCCGCAGCGCGGGTGCGGCGCTGGCCGCGCTGGCCGGCGGCCCCCTGCTCGACGCCTGCGCGTCGGGCCTGACCGGCTCGGGCAGCTTGCCGCTGCCCCGGCCGAACCACCCGGTCCGGTGGCCGCTCTTCTCCGACAATGCGCCCATCGCCTCGGGCCTGGCCCCGGAAAAGAGGGCCACGCTCCAGGTCTACAACTGGGTCGCGTACGTCAACCAGGCCTGCGTGAACAACTTCGCCAAGAAGTACAAGTGCAAGGTGCAGGTCACCACGTTCAACACCATGGACGAGGCGATCGCGAAGCTGCGCAGCGGGCTGAGCTTCGACGTCCTGATGGGCGCCACCGTCGACGTGCTCGGCCAGCTGATCGAGTCCAAGCTGGTCCAGCCGATCAACCACTCCTACATCCCGGACATCGTCCAGGCCTGGCCCGACTTCACCAACCCCTTCTACGATCAGGGCTGGCAGTACACGGTGCCGTACACGATCTACACGACGGGCATGTCCTGGCGTAAGGACCTCGTGCACGAGAACCCGTACACGATGAGCAACCCGTGGGCCATGCCGTGGCAGCCCAGGTACAAGGGCAAGGTCGCCATCCTGGATGACTACCGGGAGGGCATCAGCCTCGGCCTGATGAAGAACGGCATCTTCAACCTCAACACCACCAGCTACCAGCAGATCGATGCGGCTCGCGCCGCGCTGCAGGACCTGTCCCGCCTGGTCAACGTGCGGATCGACAACAACGACTACACCGAGGTCCCCGACGGCGACACCTGGATCCACCACGCCTGGTCCGGCGACATGGCCGCCGCGGCCTCCTACATGCCGAAGGGCGTGAACGTCGACGTCGTCGGCTACTGGTTCCCCACGAACGGCCGCGGCCCGGTCGCGAACGACACCAACGTGGTGCTCCGCTCGGCGACCAACCCGGTGCTCGCCCACCATTACCTGAACTACTTCCTCGACCTGCCCAACGCGATCGAGAACATCAGCTTCAACGGCTACATGCAGCCGCTGAACGGCGTGACGCCGAAGGTACTGGTCAATGAGCAGATCCTGCCGAAGTCCCTGCTGTCCACCATCGTGCTGCCGTCCTACTTCCGCAAAGGCGTGGCCGAACTGCAGCTTCCCGTCGACGTGGACGCGCTGTGGCAGCAGGCCTGGCTCGTCGTGAGCAACGGCATCTGACCGGGAGGCCGCCCACCATGAAACGCCAGAAAAAGAACGCGTTCTTCATCGCCCTCGCGCTGCCGGGGATCATCTGGCTGGCGGTGCTGTTCATCGTGCCGTTCTACGCGGTGCTCGCGATCGCGATGGGCAAGCTGGACCAGCTGTTCGAGTCGCCGGTCGCGGTGTGGAACCCGCTGCAGTGGAGCTCGGAGAACGTCATCGACGTCTGGCACGACCTGTTCGGCAGTGCCGCGTTCGCCGGCCCCATCGTGGTCAGGACGATCGTGTACGTGGCCATCGCCACCGTGCTCAGCCTGGCCATCGGCTACCCGGCCGCGTACTTCGTGGCCCGCTTCGCCGGCCGCAGGAAGGCGCTGTTCCTGGTCCTGCTCATCGCGCCGTTCTGGATCAGCTACATGATGCGCATGCTGGCCTGGGTCGACCTGCTCCAGACCGGCGGCTACGTGAACAAGGCGCTCGGCTGGTTCGGCGTCTCCCCGGTCAACTGGCTGGGCGGCAAGCCGGCCACGGTGATCCTCGGCCTGGTCTACGGGTACATCCCCTACCTGATCCTGGTCCTGTACGCGGGCCTGGACCGGATCGACCCCTCCCTGATCGAGGCCGGCCGCGACCTGGGCCTCGGCCGGATCCGCACGTTCGTCAGGGTCACGCTCCCGATGTCACGCCAGCCGATCCTCACCGGCCTGCTGGTCACCGTGCTGCCGATGCTCGGCGACTACTTCACCAACCAGCTGCTGTCCGGCGCCGCCTCGACCTCCATGATCGGCAACCTGATCGAGGGCCAGCTAGCCACGCCCGGGATCGAGGGCCAGGGCGCGGTGCTGTCGCTCATGCTCTTGCTGGTCCTGGTCGTCCCGATGATCTACTACGTCATCGCCACGAACCGCTCCTCGCAGGTGGCGTCATGACCGCCCCGGCCGTCCCCGCCGAGACCCCGGCCGCGGAGCCCGCCGTCGCAGCCCCCGCCCAGGCCCGCCGGCGGTTCCGCCGCAACCCGTGGGGGCATGCGTGGTTCCTCGAGGGCTTCACCTGGCTGTACCTGATCTGGTCGCTGGTGCCGATCGTCATCGCGGTGCTGATCTCGTTCAACAGGGGCAAGTCGCAGGCCAGCTTCCAGGGGTTCTCCTGGCGCTGGTACTACAGGGACCCGGTCAATTCGGTCTGGCATGACCCGGCGCTGCACGCCGCGGTCATCCAGACGGTGCGGCTGTCCGTGCTGACCACGGTCATCGCGGTCCCGCTCGGGGTCTCGTTCGCGCTCGGCATCAACCGCTGGCGCGGGTACACCTCCTCGACGTTCAACTTCGTCATGATCCTGTCCTTCGTCATCCCCGAGCTGATCTTCGGCGTGGCGACGTTCTTCGTGTTCACCGTGCTGTTCTCTACCGTGCACCTCGGGACGGTGGCGGAGGTCGCGGGCCTGGTCACCTGGAACGTGAGCTGGCCCGCGATCATCGTCCAGGCCCGGCTCGTCACGCTCGGCCGCCAGTACGAGGAGGCCGGTGCCGACCTCGGCGCCAACCAGCTCCAGGTCATGCGCCGGGTCATGCTCCCGCTACTCGGCCCGGCCATTTTCGCCAGCGCGGTGCTGGTCTTCTCCGGCGTGATCGACGACTTCGTCCTGGTGGACCTGCTGTCCTCCAACGCCACCAACACCCCGATGTCGGTGATCATCTACTCCACGCAGCACGGCGGCAACGGCGGCCCGGCGCTGAACGCGCTCGGTACGATCAGCCTGGTCATGTCGTTCATCATCGCGATCATCGGCTACATCGGCTACCGCTGGCTCACCCGCGGCGAGCGCGGCAGCCGGCTCGACGCCCTCGCCACCATGGCAGGCAGCGAGAAATTTGAACCGTAAACCCCGTCGGCTCCGCCGATGAGCTGCCGGTAGTCCGCGCGTCCTAACAGCATTCGCCGGGGTGTCACATCGGGCCGGCCCGTTCCGTCAGTCGGGTGTAAACCCACGCAACGGTAAGGGGATCACCATGGAAGCCCGTCTCAACTACCTCGCCAGCGACGTTGCGGCGAAGTTCACGAAGTACCTCAACTCGGCCGGCCGAGTCGTGCATGAATCGGCCATCCCGGCCCTGACGCAGGAACTGGTGAAGATCCGGGCCAGCCAGATCAACGGCTGCGCCTACTGCACCGACATGCACACCAAGGACGCCGCGCACGCCGGGGAGACCCAGCAGCGGCTCAACCTGGTCGCCGTCTGGCGCGAAGCCAAGGTCTTCACCGAAGCCGAACGAGCCGCCCTGGAGCTCGCCGAGCAGGGCACCCGCATCGCCGACAGCGCCGGCGTATCCGACGAGGCCTGGGAGAACGCGGCCAAGCACTACGACGACGACCAGCTCGCCGCCCTGGTGTGCCTCATCGCGGGGATCAACGCCTGGAACCGCCTGAACGTCATCACCCGCCAGCCCGCCGGCGACTACGTCCCGGGCCAGTGGGGATGACCCCGAGAGAATAAGTCCTGCCCGCCATATCCATCTATGCCCGAATTTCACATTGAGACATTTCAGGCATAGGCCATGATCATGGCCAGTTCTGGTCGCTATGTGGCCCGAACTGGCCACGATTATGAAATAGCCTCGCTCAGCATCGAAGCAGGCGGTCGGCGACGATACGTGACACGCCCTCACGACCGGGGTCCACGATGCGTGGTCAAATCTGTCGAAAATGTAATTCCGGCCCGGTCTTACGTGCGTCTGAGGCAGCCTGGTGGATTAATAGCACCCAGGGTGCGGCGACCCGCCATCACCCGGTGACAGCTGAGCGCGTTCGCCGCTCCCGACCGAAGGCATCATGTGTCCAGGACGCCCGCCGGGCACCGTAAGCCGTCGCGAAACTCACGCACCGGCCCCGGCGCGGGCTCCCGGCCCCCGGGGCTCTCGCGGATCGTGCCCTGGTTCAAGGACAAGCCCGCCCTGATCGCGGCCGCCGTCGTGGCGGGAGTGCTGGCCCTGGTCTCCGCCTGGCCGGCCGCGGCCCACTGGGTGGCGGGCGCCGCGAACACGGCGTGGTCGGATGAGGCCGACGCGCTTGGCCTGCAGGTTGCGGCCAAACTGGGCGCCCAGGCCAGCCAGCAGCCGGAGATCGTCAGCAGCGGCATTGCCGTCACGCCGCACTACCTCAACCCGCTCCGTAATATCGCTGGCCTGGTTCTCGAGCGCATCGACCAGGGCACCGATTTCAGCGGATCGGGACCGGTCTACGCTCTCGGCGACGGCATCGTCACCAGCTCGGTCGCGGATGACGGCGGCTGGAGCGGAGGGTGGATCACCTACCAGCTCACCGACGGTCCCGCTCAGGGGCTGGAGGTCTACGTAGCCGAGGACGTCACGCCCACCGTCCAGGTCGGCCAGGCCGTGACGGCCTATACCGTGGTCGGCAACATGTACGACGGCTCTGAGGGTATCGAGACCGGCTGGGCGCAGCCAGGGGGCGCGAACGCGGAATCGCAGCTGGCCGTGGCCGGGAGTATCGGCGGGCTCGGCCCGTTCCCGACCTGTGTCGGTTATAACTTCGACGAACTGCTCATATCGGTGGGCGTATCACCCGCGCCCAACTTCGGCCAGACCTGTTACGGCATCCTGCCCGCGAATTACCCCACGGCCTGGGGATAGCCGCAGCCCCCACGCACTTACGTCCGCCGTACTCCTGCCGAAGGGCTGAGCGATGACCGAGCTGCCGAGCTACGCCGACCTGCCGCCCGCCCCGCACGGCGGCCGGTCCGCGTGGGGCCTGTTCGGCCCGGACGACAACCTCGGCCTGGTCAACCTGATGACGCCCGAGCGGATCGCCGCGGCCGCCCGGCTGGTCAGGCGGGGCCAGCTCTTCTGCCTGGACCTGCCGCTAGGCAGCATCTCTCCGGCCCTGGCCGCCTTCCGCGGGACGCCGCGGCATGACGTGCTGCACGCGCCCGGGACGGCCGGCTTCGACGACGTCTACGACAACTTCTACCCGCAGGCCGGCAGCCAGTGGGACTCGCTGGCCCATGTCGGATACCTGCCGGACCAGATGTACAACGGCGCCACCGAGCGGGAGATCCTGGCCGGGACCAGGAACACCATCGAGCACTGGGCCCGGCACGGGATGGCGGGCCGCGCGGTCCTGCTGGATGTCGAGCGCGCGCTGCGGGACGCCGGGCGGCCCTACAACCCGGGCGTCAACGTGGAGTTCGACGTCGAGGACCTGGAGCTAGCCCGGCGCCAGGCCGGCGCGGAGTTCGCGCCGGGGGACACCATCCTCCTGCACACCGGGTTCGCCGCCTGGTACTTCGAGCAGCCCAGCCAGGTCAAGACCCGGCTGCACGGCAACGTCGCCGCACCCGGCGTCGCGCACACCGAGGCGATGTGCGAGTACCTCTGGAACAGCCACGCGTCGGCCGTCGCCTCCGACACCTTCGCCGTCGAGGCCTTCCCCGCGGACCGGAGCGCGCAGACCCACCCGTTCGGCTTCCTGCACAACATGCTCATCGGCCAGCTCGGCCTGGCGCTGGGCGAGCTGTGGTGGCTCGCCGACCTGGCCCACGACTGCGCCGACGACGGCATCTACGAGATGTTCCTGGTCAGCGCGCCGATGAACGCGCCGGGCGGGATCGGCTCGCCCGCCAACGCCGTAGCCATCAAGTAGCCGAACGACGCTACCCGGGCTCCCCGAGAAGGGAAGCTAGGGGAATGGAATACGGAACCGCCGTCATCGTCGGCGAGCTTGGGTCACTCGAGCTGACCGAACCGTCCCCCGCCGCCGCCGTCATCTACGACCGGCCGATCGGCTTGCGGCTGCTGTACTCCGATCCCGGCGGCGGGGAGGAGCACTACGTGGTCCGCTACCCGGCCGGGCTCAAGGGCCGCCCGCACCGGCACACGGCCGCGCATACGATGATCGTCCTTGACGGGCAGCTCGACGCGAACGGCCGCGTCATCGGGCCCGGATCGTACGCCCATTTCCCCGCGGGGGAACTGATGCGCCATCAGGCGGCGGGGGATGGCCCCTGCCTGTTTGTCCTGCTCTTCCACGGCCCCTTCGATGTGCGGCCCGCCGATGAACCTCACGATTAGGCCCGCTGACCCTGGAGGAGTGGCCCGCAGGATCGGAGCCCGTCGGCGATACGGTTCAGCTCCGCGGCGGACAGCAGCCGCTGGCCGGCGCGGACCTGGACGGTGTACACGACGAAGGAGTAGCCGCCGGCTCGCCAGGTGATCGCCCGCCCGTAGACCTGGCCGTTGCTGGTGAGCAAGCTCAGCGCGGCCGGCCGGCTGCCGACCTTGACCCGCGCGGTCACCGGCCAGGACGGCCCGGCAGGAGTGTTTCCCCGGACCTGATCGACGTTCACGGGCGCGGTGGCCTGGCCGGGTGAGACGAACTCCCGCTCCCAGGCGGTGACCACCGAGGCTGGGTACGGCAGATAGGCCG
>Ga0335074_10007312_pt1 | contig 15301 bp, 14 predicted proteins | sample Lox_Sample_23_FD_206715 | JGI IMG/M metagenome (GOLD analysis project Ga0335074, IMG submission 206715) | Soil microbial communities from Loxahatchee National Wildlife Refuge, Florida, United States - Lox_Sample_2.3 | ecosystem: Environmental > Terrestrial > Soil > Wetlands | place: USA... | reverse complement strand
CACCGGCGGCGGCCGCATCGTCGAACGGGCAGAAACCGAGCCGGCCGATGCCGCCTGACAAGCTGGTCATGATGGCCAACCAGATCGGCCGTTTTTTCGCCAGCCAAGGCGAGGCCGGGGCAGCGGATGCGATCGCCGCGCATCTGCGCGCCTTCTGGGACCCGCGCATGCGGCGCGCGATCATCGCGCATCTGCAGCAGGGCGGCGCCGGCCTCGATCCGCTGCCGCGCCAGGCGCTGGAACAACTGGCGGCCGAGACCGTCGCCGCGCCCTGAGGCGACGCATCGCACCCGGCGACGCCGCGAAATCACCGAAGGCGTCACTCGTGGTCTGAAAGCAGGAAGCCGGACCACGATCACTCCGCATGGTCAGAGCGATCGTGGTCTGTCAACCGGCCGGGTGCCGCGTCGCGCCCGGCCGGGCCGCTATCACATCGGCTTTTCGGGCGCCGGCGCCGAGTCGTAGCCGCCCCAGACCGACTGGTCGTACTCGACCACCGATCCGGTCATCAGCCCGGATTGCGGCGAGGCGAGGAAGGCAACCGCCCGCGCCACCTCCGCCGGATCGATCAGCCGCCCGTTCGGCAGCCCGGCGCTCGCTTCCGTCTGCCAGCCTTCCGGCTTGCCGTGGAAGCGACGCTGGATCTGGTCCTCGCCGTCCGAGGCCATCCACCCGATGTTGAGCGCATTCACGCGGATCTGGTTGCGCAGCAGCGAAAACGCGGTGTTGCGCGTCAGCGTCGCCAGCGCCCCCTTCGACGCACAGTATGCGGAGAGGAACGACTGCCCGGCCAGCGCCGACATCGAGCCGATATTGACGATCGTGCCCTTGGTCCCGGTCTTCCGCATCAGCGCGATCGCATCCTGCATCAGGAAGAACGGGCCGCGCACGTTGACCGCGAACATCCGGTCGAACAGCTCCGGGGAAGTGTCTAGGATCGTGCCGCGATCGGTCAGCCCCGCCGAGTTCACCAGCGTGTCGACCCGGCCGAACACCTCCTCTGCGGCGGCAATGATCGCCCGGCAATCCGCCACCGCGCCGAGATCAGCGCAGACGAAATGCGTGCGGCACCCGGACGCGCCCGCGATCTCCCGCGCCAGCGCGGCACCCCGCTCCGCCGAACGGCCACACGTGACGATACCGGCGGCACCTTGCGCCGCGAACTCGCGCGCAATGGCGGCACCCAGCCCCTGCGTGCTCCCGGTGACGACGGCGACCATGCCGTCCATGCTGCGATCTGTCATGGCGTGATCTCCCTGCCGCGCGGCGGCGACAACCCCGCCCAGCCCGCGCAAGGACGATCCTGGCCGATTTCCGCGCCGGCGTCAGGCCCGGGGTCGGACGCGACGCGTTCGGCAAGGCTTGACCGGTCCCGGCGCGCAGCCCCCCATGCACCCGGGTCGCTCCACTTGCACCGCACGCTGTAAGAGAGTCCCGCCGCCGCCGGAGCGGGACGTGGCGGCGGACGAGAGGGGGGTGGGATGGAATACCGGCAGCTCGGACGCAGCGGCCTGCGCGTCTCGCCGCTCTGCCTCGGCACGATGACCTTCGGCGCCACCACGGACGAGGCGACCGCCGCCCGTATCGTCGACCGCGCCCGCGAGCAGGGTGTGAATTTCATCGACACCGCCGACGTCTACGCCGAAGGCCGCTCCGAGGAGATCACCGGCCGCGCCATCGCCGCCCATCGGGGCTGGTGGGTGCTCGCGACCAAGCTCGCCAACCCGACCGGCAGCGGGCCGAACGAGCGCGGCCTGTCGCGCCGCTACGCCTTCCACGCGGCCGAGGCCAGCCTGCGGCGCCTCGGCACCGACGTCATCGACATCCTCTATTTGCACAAGGAAGATCACGCGACGCCGCTGGGCGAAACCCTCCGCGCCATGGCCGACCTGATCCGCACCGGCAAGATCCGGCAGTTCGGCGTCTCCAACTACCGCGCCTGGCGCGTCGCCGAGATCTGCCGCCTGTGCGACGAACTCGGTATCGACCGGCCGGTCGTGAGCCAGCCCTACTACAACGCGCTGAACCGCACGCCGGAGGTCGAGCACCTGCCGGCCTGCGCCTATTTCGGCCTCGGCGTGTTCCCCTACAGCCCGCTGGCGCGCGGCATGCTGACCGGCAAATACCGCCCGGACGCCACCCCCGCAGCCGACACCCGCGCCGGCCGCCAGGACGCGCGGATGATGGAAACGGAGTTCCGCCCGGAAAACCTCGCGATCGCGGCGCAGATCACAGCTCATGCGACGGCGCGCGGCGTCAGCCCCGGGCATCTCGCAATCCGCTGGGTGTTGAACAATGCGCTGGTCACCGGTTTGATCGCCGGGCCACGTACTGAGGCGCAGTGGGAGGACTACGTTGCGGCACTCGACGCGCCATTCACCGCAGAGGACGAGGCGCTGATCGACGGGCTGGTGACGACAGGACACTACGCAGCGCCCGGGTACAACGATCCGGCTTATCCGATCGAAGGCCGGGTGCCGCGCACGGGTGCCGAAGCGACCGCGGAGTGATCGGCGCCGAAGGGCAGAGGAAGAGTCTTCTTTTTCTGAAGAAAAAGAAGCAAAAAGACTTCTATTCCTTATCTTGGAATGTGCACCGCTCACGCTCAACGTGAAGCAACGGCGCGCCGCCTTCGCGCCAGCGAGATGCGCGAGACGGCGTCACGCATGACCGTCGGCGAGGACGGCGAAGGCAGTCGCGGCGAACACCTCGGCACCGCGCCGGATGTCGTGCTCGGCCGTATCCTCCGTCACGTCATGACTGCGACCGCCAATGCTGGGAACGAACAGCATTCCGGCGGGCACGTGCGCGGCCAGCATCATCGCATCATGCCCGGCGCCGCTCGCCAGGCGCATACTGCTGGCGCCGAAGCGACGCGCCGCCTGCTCGACGCGCGCGACCAGACGCGAATCCATCGGCGCCGGCTGCAGCCCGCCGGCCGGCGTTACGCTGACTGCAACGCCAGCGGCGCCGTCGGCCGCAGTGACGAGCCCATGCACGATCGCGGTCATCCGCTCCAGTCGCGCCGCCTCCATGTCCCGATACTCGAGCACCATCTCCGCTTCGGCCGGCACGACGTTCGCGGCACCCGGCGCCACCCGGACGATGCCGATGTTCCACACTGTGCCCGCTGTCGCCTGCTGCGCGAACGCCGCACGCACGTGATTGGCGAAGGCGAACAGCGCCGCCGCGGCATCGGCCCGCATCGCCATCGGCGTCGTCCCGGCATGATCGGCACGGCCGCTGAAGCGAATGCGCTGACGCCGCATGCCGACAATGCCCTCGACCACACCGATATCGACCGACGCAGCCTCCAGCCGCGGACCCTGTTCGATATGTGCCTCGAGATACGCAATGTGGCGCGCGGGATCGACCTGCGCCTCCGGCAGGCCGGAAAGCCCGGCCTCGGCGAAAGCCTGCCGTAACGCGACCGCGCCGCGCGCGGCCCGTTCGATCTCCTCGGCGCCGAGATCGCCGCAGAAGGCGCGGCTGCCGAGACACCCGAGATACGTGCCCTCCTCATCGGCGAAGGAGACAACGTCGACGCCGGGTCCGGCGGCGTGGCCATTCGCGCGCCAGGCCCGCACGGTATGCAGCGCATAGATCACGCCAAGCGCGCCGTCGAGCCAGCCGCCGGCCGGCACGCTGTCCGTGTGCGAGCCAAGCAGCAACGCGCGTCCTGCGTCGGGATCCCGCCCGATCACGTTGCCGACGCCGTCGATCGTGTCCGCCAGTCCGATTGCCCGCATTTGTTCAGCGAGCCAGCGCCGCGCCGCCATGTCCGGCTCCGAGAAGGCCGGCCGCGACACGCCGGTCCGATCGCGTCCGAACCCGCGCAGCACTGCGAGATCGGCAAGCACGGCATCGGTGTCGATGATGGGTTGGTTCATGGCTCGGCAATCGTTCCAATGGTGCGGCAGGCTGCGCAAGTGGCCCGTGCGCAGGTCCGGCGCCGGACAGACGAACCGACACATCCTGCGCGGGCGAGCGAGCGGCGCTGATCATGGCGCGCTCGAGGACTACCGCGCCGCGCCGGGCGCCGCAATTCTCCATCGGGCGGCACGCTCCGGCTCACGCAGCGGGACACCGCCGCCATTGCTGGTGGGGATCAGGCGGCTGCCCATCGGACCGGAACACGCCAACCTGCGATGACCGCGCCGGACCGGCCGGCGCGCTTCGCGGCGGCAGCATGACGGATCGGCTGCGCCGCCGACGAGGTCTGCACCCGTCGTTGGCAGTGCCCCGGAGGACGGGCACCGTGCCGGCGTGACCTGGGCGACAGCGATCGCTCTCCCGGCGTGGTAGCGCGTCGGCCGACCGGCGCTGCTTGCGTCAACCGCGCATAAGGGAGCGATCGTGGCACGACGTGCCGGGCGCCGCGGGCGCGCGCGAGCAGGAGAGGGGGATGGAATGACGGCAGCGACCGCGCCCGCCTACAGCGCGAGTGCCTGGGAAAACGAAGTCTGGGCCTTCGTCTTCGCCAGCGTCGACGCCCGCATCACCTATGGCGGCGCGCCGCCGGACCGGCGCGTGACGCGGTTGCTGGCGCGCGGCAAGACGCTCGCCCGGCACACGCTTGGCCTCGATCTCGTGCCCAATCCGTTCTTCGTCCTGAACGGCGTGTGCGAGGAGGGCGCCGAGAGCCCGACCACGACCTGGTATCTTCGCGGGCGGTTGGGGAAGTCGATTGCCAGCACCGCACAGGGTGTGGCGACAGGCGCGCTCAAGGCGTTCACCGTTGTCGATCCGGTCACCCTGGCGGTCGCCGGCGTGTCGATCGGCAGCACGATTGCCCACTGCGCCGTCCTCTCCGCGATTGCCCGCCGCTGGCGCAACAGCCGGACGATCACCGCCTGGGTTGAGTGTCTGTTGGCGTTGAAGCTCACGAAGCTCGGCCATAAATCGCTGGCCGTCGTCGCCGCCTCGATCCCGTATATGCCGCCGGGAACGCCGTTGGCGCTGCAGGCATTGTCCGAGCTGCCGAGTGTCGTGGGGGCGACCGGTTCGCTCGCGGTGTCGGCTGCCTCCGGCGCGGTCGTGCGCCGGGTCGCGATCGAGCTGCACTGGCGTGCCTATCGCGAGCAGGTGGTCGCGCGGCACGGTGGCGCGGTCGGACCGGCATCGGCGATTCTGGTCGAGCTGTTCACCAAGCGGACGGAATCGCGACTGCTCGGCCCGCACGATACCGGCGCCATCATCGCCGAGCCCGCCGGCTGGATGGCGATCAGCGACAAGATCGCGCTCCTGTAGCCGCCGAACGGGCCAGGGCTGCCGGCCATCCCGCGAGCTCACTGTCAGCTCCTACGGGCAGACGCCTCCCGATTGGCGACCCGCCGATCCGCACGACTCAGCCGATTGCGGCGCGGATTCGCTCCAGTCGTTCCGACCGTTCGTGTCGCGCCGCCAGTGCCGCCGCCATGTCGACCGCGACGAAGCGGACCTGCGCGTGCGGTTGCAGCTGGCCGATGCGATCCATATCGGCCGAGATCACGGTGCCGAGCATGAAGTAGCCACCGCCCGACACCGCGTCACGGTGCAGCACGATCGGCTCGGTGCCGCCCGGCACCTGGATCGAGCCGTACGGGTAGCAGCTATCAACGATGTTGGACGGATCGGAGCCGGCGCCGAAGGGCTGCTGCCGTGGCTGGAATGCGAGTGGCGTGCCGCCGCGGAAGCGGTAGCCGATCCGGTCCGCTTCCGGTGCCACCTTCCAGGTCTCGGCGAAGAAGCGCGTACCGGCCTCGTCAGTGAGGCGGTGCCAGTAGAGGCCGGTCACCACGCGCAGTTCCGTGGCACCATCGACCGGCGGCCGCAGCGCCTCCGGCACGCTGGCGCCCGGCGTCGCCGCGTTCCTCCGTGTGCCGAGCCGCAGCGCATCGCCCGCCTGCAGCGCGCGGCCCTCGAAGCCGCCGAGTGCGCCCAGGACGTAGGTGGCACGGCTGCCGAGCACGACCGGCACGTCGATGCCGCCGGCGATTGCGATATAGGCGCGGGCGCCGGCGCGCAGATGGTCGAAACCGAGCACCTGGCCCGCCTTGACGGCGAAGCTGGTCCAGAGCGGGCGCGGCGCGCCGTCCAGCTTCGGCGGCAGCACGGCACCGGTGACCGCGACGACGGTGTCGGTTGCGAAGCGCAGCTCCGGTCCCATGAACACCGCTTCCAGTGCGGCGTCGCCTTCGTCATTGCCGACCAGGCGGTTGGCCGCAGCCAGCGCCAGGCGGTCCATCGCACCGGAGAGCGGGATGCCGAGATGATAGTAGCCGGGCCGGCCCAGATCCTGCACCGAGGTGGAGAGGCCGGGTTTGAGCACCTCAATGTCCATGCAGCGTCTCCAGCAGCGCGGCGGTGGTGGCGCCGGGATCGGCGCGGAATGCATCGAGCGAGAAGGTGACCGGGCGGATGCGCGGCTCGAACCGGCCGGCCGCGACGTCCTGCTCGATCGCCTCGTATTCGGCGCGGTCGACCGGGCGGAATTTCACCATGTCGCCCGGGTTGAAGAAGATCATGAAGTTGCGGAGGTAGCTGATCTCCTGCTTCGGGTCGTAGATCGGCATCGGCGTGATGCCGAACATCTGGTAGCCACCGGCGCCGCGCACCGAATAGATGCAGCCGAAGCAACCGCCATGGCCGACCGTCAGTTTCGGCGTGTCGGTGCGCGGGCGCAGGTATTTCGGCACCTCGATCTGCCGCGGTCGCTCGACCATCTGGTACAGGAACGGCAGGCCGGCGACGAAGCCGACCATCGAGACGAACCAGGGCGCGCCGGAATGCGCCGTGATGAAGTCGTCGACCGAGCCGAAATCGTTGATCCGCGCGGCGTAGTCGAGATCGGTCGATTGCGGGTCCTGGTGCCGCTCGCGGAAGCGCATCAGCGTCGCATGCGTCCAGGGGTCGTTGTAGTAGACCGGCACCTCGACAATGCGGGTGGCGAGCGTGTGGTCGGCGCCGGCGGCCTGCGCCTGCACCGCTTTGATCTCCGCCAGCATGTCGTCCGGCGCGATCACGTCCGGGTCGAACTTGACCTGGAACGAGGCATTGGCGGGGCAGATCTCGGCGACGCCGCGGATCTGCGCGGCGCGCAGCGCCTTGGTGACGGACAGCGCGGTGAAGAACGCCTCGAGCGACATCTCCTCCGCCACTTCGACGAAGACGTGCTCATCCGCGCCGAAGGAGGTGCGTGTCATGGGATCGGTTCCGCCTCTCTCTCGGGGGTGAAGTCGTGCTGCGCGAGCCAGGATTCGAGCCAGGTCGTGTGCACGCGCCCGGCCTGGATGTCCGGCGCCGCGGCGAGCGCGCGGCCGAGCGGGATGGTGGTCGCGACGCCGCCGATCTCCAGCTCCGCCAGCGCCCGCGCCATGCGCCGAAGTGCTGCGTCGCGCGTCTCGTCCCAGACGATCAGCTTGCCGAGCAGCGAATCGTAGAAGGGCGGCACGATCCCGCCCGCCTCGATCGCGGCATCGAAGCGCACGCCCGGGCCGCCGGGCAGGCGCAGCGATTCGATCCGGCCGGGCGAGGGCAGGAAGCCGCGCGCCGGATCCTCGGCGTTGATCCGACACTCGATCGCGTGGAAGCGGCGGGTGATCGCGTCCTGCCGCCAGCGCAGGCGCTCGCCGGCGGCGATGCGGATCATCTCGCGCACCAGGTCGATGCCGGTGATCGCCTCGGTCACCGGATGCTCGACCTGGATGCGGGTGTTCATCTCGATGAAGTAGAAATCGCCGCTCGCTGCGTCGAACAGATACTCCAGCGTGCCGGCGCCGCGATAGCCGACCGACTGCGCCAGCCGCACGGCGGAGTCGCACAACGCGGCGCGGGTTGCGTCGTCCAGGCAGGCGGCCGGCGCCTCCTCCCAGAGTTTCTGCCGTCGCCGCTGCACGGAGCATTCGCGCTCGAACAGGTGGATGACGGATTCGCCGTCGCCCAGCACCTGCACCTCGACGTGCCGCGCGCGCGGGACGCAGCGCTCCAGGTACAACCCGGCATCGCCGAAGCTGGCGCCGGCCTCGGCCGCCGCCTGCTGCAGCAGGGTTTCGAGTCCCGCCATGTCCTCGGCGATGCGGATGCCACGTCCGCCGCCACCGGCCGCAGCCTTGATCATCAGCGGAAAGCCGATGCGGGCGGCGGCCTCGCGCGCCGCGGCGCTATCGGCGAGCCGGCCTTCGGTCCCGGGCACGGTCGGCACGCCGGCGGCGGCGGCCGCGGCGCGGGCCGCGGCCTTGTCGCCCATCAACCGGATCGTCTCCGGCCGGGGACCGACGAAGGTGAGGCCGGCGCGCTCCACCGCCTCCGCGAACGCGGCGTTCTCCGCCAGGAAGCCGTAGCCCGGATGCACCGCGTCGGCGCCGCTCGTCTCGGCGGCGCGCAGGATCGCCTCGATCGAGAGATAGGAGCGCGCCGCCTGCGGCGGCCCGATCTCCACCACCTGGTCGGCGAGGCGGGCGGCCGGCATGTCGAGATCGGCGCGGCTGGCCACCTGCACGGTCTGAAGCCCGAGCTCGCGGGCGGCGCGGATGATCCGCACCGCGATCTCGCCGCGATTGGCGATGAGGAGGCGCGAGACCGGCATCAGCTCTCCAGCTCGTACAGCGGCTGGCCGGCCATCACCGCGTCCTCGTTCTCGACCAGGAAGCGCACGAGCTTGCCGGCCTCCTCGGCGGCGACCTGGGTGAAGGTTTTCATGACCTCGATCAGGCCGACCGTCTCGCCGGGTGCCACCGTACTGCCCTCCGTCTTGAACGGCGGCTCGCCCGGCGCCGGGCTGCGATAGAACGTGCCGGGCAGCGGCGCGGCGACGGTTTTCACGGACATGAAGCCTGTCTCCTCGCTGGAGGGGCGGCGGCGGGGGCGCTGCCGGCGCGCGACGGACGATGCCGGGCCGTCGCCCGGGCGGGGGCGTTCCGCCGCCGGTCGGGCGCGGCAGCGACTCGCGAGCCTATCGGCATGCCCGGCCGCACGAAACCCCGCCCGCCGCGGGCGTCACGCCGGTTGGCTTCGCCGGCGGCGGTTTCTACTCTGCGCGCCGCGGCGGCAGGAATGACGGACGCGGAATGACCAGACGGACGCAGCGCGACAGCGGCGGCAGGCCCGCCGGTGCGAGCAATGACGACGGCAGGCCCGACGCGCTGCCGGTGCCGGCGCTGCACAGTGCCGGGCGGGTGCGGCTGCGCGTGCTCGGCACGGCGGTGACGCTGCTGGAGCCGCTGCGCCGGCGTGCGATGCAGGAGCTCGGGATCGAGCTCGACTTTGACGTGCTCGACGGCGTCACGGCGCAGCGGCGCGCGGCGCTGCAGCCGAGCAGCTACGACGTCTACGACCAGTGGTTCCACAACATCGCCGTCGTCTGGTCGTCCGGCGCGCTGCAGCCGATCCGGACCGCGCGGCTGCGTCTGTGGGACGATCTGGTGCGGGAGAATCTCGCGATCGGCATCCGCAGCCGGCTCGGCAGCCCGGCCGACACGCCGCAGGAACGCTTGTATGTGCAGGCTGATCTGCGGCTGGGCGGGCTGCCGGCGGAGCGGATCAGTGCGGTTCCGACCGTGTTCAACGTTGATGCCTTCGGCTACCTGCCGGAGGCGCTGCCGCGCGAGCTCGCGGCGGCGGAGGAAAGCTGGGGCTGGCTGCTCGACGACCGGCTGCGCGGCCGCGTCGCGCTGGTGGCGGACGCGACGATCGGCGCCGCGGACGCGGCGATGGCGTCGAGCGCGCTCGGCCTGGTGCGGTTCGGCGAGATCGACCGGCCGACGATCGACGAGATCGACCAGCTCGTGCGGCTCTTGATCCGCAAGCGCCAAGCCGGGCATTTCGCCGGGCTGTGGCAATCGACCGCCGAGGCGCGGGCGCTGATGCTCGAGGGCGGCGCCGCGGTCGAGAGCATGTGGTCGCCGACGCTGATCGACCTGCGCGCCTGCGGCGTGCCGGTGCGCTATGCCCGGCCGCGCGAGGGCTATCGCGCCTGGCACGGCTGCCTCGCCTTGTCGGCGCATCTGCGCGGCCGGGCGCTCGACGCTGCATACGAGTACATCAACTGGTGGCTGGCCGGCTGGCCGGGCGCGGTGATGGCGCGCCAGGGCTATTATTTCGCGATCCCGAGCCGGGTGCAGGCGGAGCTGTCGGCCGCGGAATGGGGCTACTGGTATCAGGGCGAGGCGGCGCGCACCGCGCTCTGCGATCCGTACGGCCGTACCGCGGTACGTCCGGGCGAGGCGCGCGAGGGCGGCGCGCAATGGCAGCGGCTCTCGCATATCGGCGTCTGGAGCAGCACCGTGCCGGAGCACAATCACCTCGTCCGCCGCTGGGGCCAGTTCCTCGCCGCCGACATCACTACGGCTCGGTCGGGGCGAGAAACGGCGGCAGCGCCGGCATGGGGATGACCGAGAGCACCATCAGCCGCGCCAGCGCCCGGTCGAGCGAGCGATCGAGATGCGCACGCAGTGCCGCCGCCGCCGCCTCGGGATCGCCCTGCAGCAGCAACTCGTAGATGACGCGATGCTCGGCCAGTTCCGGCACCTCCTCCGGCACGCCGAGATGGCGCAGGAAAGTGTGATTGGCGAGCAGCACCAGGTGGCTGTCCTGGATCATCTCCGACAGGCGCGCGTTGCCGTTGCGCTGCACGCAGCGCATGTGCAGATCCTCGTCGATCGCCAGCATCGTCTCCGGTGCGAGCGGCGGATCGCGGCGGATCGCCGCGGCGACGCGGCCGTGCATCGCGCGCAATTCGTCGGCATCGAGCCTTGGTGCCGCCATCACCAGCGCCGCCGGCTCGAGGATGCGGCGGATTTCATAGTACTCGCGCAGCGCGGCGGCGGTGAGCGGGCCGGCCATCCAGTGTGACCGTGCATCCTTGGTGACGAGCCCACGCTCTTGCATGCGGGAGAGCACGTCGCGGATGATCGTCCGGCTGACGCCGAAATGCGCCGCCATGCGCGCTTCGAGGATGTGGAACCGGCCGAAGGCGATGGCGCCGCCGATCGCCTGCTCGGCCTCGGTGTAGATGCGTTCCCAGCCGGCGCGGGGCGGCAGGTCGGACGTCCCCTGCGCCGGCGTGCGCAATCCCGCCGCGCGCGGGCTGAGGCGCAGCGGCCGGTCGCTGCCGGGGATCATGTAGCCGCGGCCGCCGAAGCGCTGCACCATGCCGGCCTGGTGCAACCGGCGCAGCGCGGTTTTCACCGGCGCGCGGCTGACCTGGAAGGCTTCGGCGATCGGGCCCTCGAGCAGCACCAGGCCGGGCGGCAGCGCGCCGCCGGCGATCTGGTCGGCGAGCGACCGGCGGATCACTTCGTACAGCGGTTCGGCCATCGGCGCCGGAGCGTCTCGCCCATACAAAGATGCGCTTTGCACACTGCCTGCGGTTCTCCACGGCCGGATTGCCGCCCGGCCACGGTTGTTTCGCGTTCCTGCAGCGTGACGGATTGGTGTCTTGCACGCAATATCCGTTCTCGATAGGGTGCGAAACGGACGGCCGGAATGGGCTGTCCCTTGGGCGGCGGCATCGGACAGGGCGGCGGCAGCAGCGTGAGACCTCGCTTCGCACGGCGTATGGCGGTCGGCGGTCGGGCCGGGATTTCGCATGGCTGACGATCTCGTTCTGGACGGCGTGACGAAGCGCTACGGCGCGTTGACACCGCTCGATCGGATCAGCGTCACCATTCCCGGCAATACCTATGTCTCGCTGCTCGGGCCGAGCGGATCCGGCAAGACCGTGCTGCTGCGCGTGATCGCGGGCTTCGAGGCGCCGGATGCGGGCAGCGTGCGGCTGGGCGGCCGGCGGCTCGACGGCATGGCCGCGCATCTGCGCGGCATCGGCTTCGTGTTCCAGAACTATGCGCTGTTTCCACATCTCTCGGTGCGCGACAATATCGGCTTCGGCCTGGCGAGCCGCGCGGTCGAGCCGGTGCGCGATCCGGCGGCGCTGCGTCGGCGCGTCGACGCGATGATCGCGCTGGTCGGGCTCGAAGGGCTCGGCGAGCGCGGCGTGCACCAGATTTCCGGCGGGCAGCGGCAGCGCGTCGCGCTGGCGCGCACGCTGGTGACCGAGCCGCGGCTGGTTTTGCTGGACGAGCCGCTTGGCGCGCTGGACGCGAATCTGCGCACCCGCATGCGCGGCGAGCTGCGGCGGATCCGCGAGCAACTGGGGGTGACCTTCCTGCATGTCACCGGCAGCGACACGGAGGCGCTGGCGATCGGCGACCAGGTGATCGTGCTGGATCGCGGCACGATCGCGCAGCACGACCTGCCCGACACGGTGTACAACCGGCCGAATTCCGCCCAGGTCGCACGCTTCCTCAATTGCTACAACATCTTTCCCGGCCGGCGCGATGGCGCCCGTTTCGTCTCCGAGATCGCGGCGTTTCCGCTGGCGGAGTCCGTCGCGCGGGGCGATGGCGCGGGCCGAGAGCCGGCCTATTGCATCCGCCAGGATCTGATCGAGATCCGCGCTGCGGATGCGCCGGTGGCGTCCGGCGAGGCGGCGCTGCCGGCGGAGTTCATCGCCTCCGAGTACAGCGGTGCCTCGATCGCCTATTTCTTCCGCACCGCGCGCGGCGAGACGGTGGAGGTGGAGGCGCATCTCAGCCATCGTCGTCCGGTCGAGCTCGAGCCGCAGCGGCGCTACACCCTGGCCTGGGATGCCGGGCGCGCCGTCGTGTTCGCCTGAGGGGCCGCCCGCGCATGGAGCATACGATCACCGCGGGTACCGCCCCGTCGCTGACCGCGGAGACGGCGCCGCCGGCGCGGCCGCGCGTGTCGCGCCGGAGCTTGGTGCCCTACGTCCTGATCGCGCCGGGCGTGATCTGGATGCTGGTGTTCCTGGTGCTGCCGATCCTGATGATGGTCTATGTCTCGTTCTGGACGCAGACCACCTTCGCGATCAAGCCGATCCTGACGACGCGAAGCTGGGTCAATTTCTTCTCCAGCACCACCTATGTCGCCTCGCTCTGGACGACGCTGCGGATCTGGCTGATCGTGCTCGCGGCGACGCTGGTGGTTGGCTACCCGACCGCGCTGTTCGTCGGCCTGTTCGTGCGCAACAAGACGCTGTCCACCGTGCTGCTGGTGCTGTGCGTCATTCCGTTCTGGACCTCGTTCCTGATCCGCGTCGTCGCCTGGCGGCCGATGCTGGGCGAGCAGGGCGCGATCAACATCATCCTGCGCTCGCTGCACCTGATCCAGCATCCGATCAGCGCGCTGCTCTACACCGAGCTTTCGGTGGTGATCGGCATGACGCAGATCTACTGCGTGTTCATGGTCGGGCCGATCGCCTTCATGCTGAGCCGGATCGACCCCAACATCATCGAAGCGGCGCGCGATCTCGGCGCCGGGTTCTGGCGCATCTTCGCCCGCATCATCCTGCCGCTGTCGATGCCGGGCGTGGTGGTTGGCGCGATCTTCGTCTCGGTGATGGTCCTCGGCGAGTTCGCGACCTCCGCGGCGCTGTCGGGGCGCAAGGTCAACATGCTCGGCAACATCATCCTCACCCAGGTGGGCTCGCTGAAATGGGCCTTTGCCGCGGTGGTCGGTGTGGTCTTGACGATCGTGATGGGGATCGTGGTGTCGCTGTTCCTGCGCATCGTCGATCTCCGGCGGGAGCTCTGAGCCATGCGCAGCACGGTGATCAAGCCGGCGCTGGCGGTCTATACCGGGCTGTTCATCCTGTTCCTGTACGGGCCGTTTTTCGTGCTCGGCATCCTGTCGTTCCAGGCCGGTCCGGAGGGCGGGCCGCAATTCCCGATCATCCGCTGGTCCACCTATTGGTATCGGCAGATTTTCGGGCTGACGCCGCCGTCGCGCATCGCGCCGCTGCCGATCGGCGATGCGCTGGTCCGGTCGCTGACGCTCGCTTTCATGACCACCGTGGTCTCGACGGTTTTGGGCGTGCTGTCGGCGCAGGCCTTCCGCAGCCGGTTCCGGTTCTCTGGCGCGGTGTTCTACCTGATCGTGCTGGGCATGATGGTGCCGGGCGTGCTGGTCGGGCTCGGCATGGCGCTGGTCGCGAACTGGTTCGGCATCGACCGGCACTGGTGGAGCACCGCCTTCGTGCTGCACGTCGTCTACACCTTCCCCTTCGCGTTCCTGGTCATGCTGGCGATTTTCAACCGGTTCGACGCGTCTGTGGAGGAGGCGGCCTGGTCGCTCGGAGTCTCGCCGGTGCGCACCTTCCGGCGCATCACCTTCCCGCTGATCTTTCCCGGCGTGCTTTCGGCGATGCTGTTCGCCTTCACGCTGTCCTATGACGAATTCGCACGCACGCTGTTTGCTTCGGGCCCCGACCTGACCTTGCCGCTTGCGATCTACGGCACGTTCGCGGTGGAGATACACCCGGACATCTTCGCCTTCGGCGTGTTGACGACGTTGTTCTCGCTGGCGCTCCTGGCGATCTACGCGATTCTGATGGGGGCCTCGGTGCGGCGGGCGCGGCGCGTTGCGATTCAGGAGGAGGTGTGATGCCGGACACGGCCATCGTCACCGGCGCTGGCTCGGGTATCGGCCGTGCCATCGCGGCCCGGCTGGCGCGCGACGGGTATGCGGTCGCCTGCAACGATCTGTCGATGGAGCGCGCCGAGGCGGTCGCGGCCGAGATTGTTGCTGCTGGGGGTCGCGCGATCGCGGTGGCCGGGGACGTGGCGCAGGAGCAGGCGGTTTCGGCGCTGGTTGGCGCGGCGGAAGCTGCCTTCGGGCCGTGCGCGGCACTGGTCAACAACGCCGGCTACGTGCACCAGGCGCGATTTGTCGAGCTGTCGCCGGCGGATTTCGACCGGATGATCGCGGTGCATCTGCGCGGCACGTTCCTGTGCACCCGTGCCGTGCTGTCGGGCATGCTGACGCGCGGGCGCGGGGTGATCGTCAACATCGCCTCGCAGCTCGGCCAGATCGGCGGCGTGGAGCTGGTGCATTACAGCGCCGCCAAGGCGGGGATCATCGGCCTGACGAAGTCGCTGGCGCGCGAGGTCAGCGCCCAGGGCGTGCGGGTGAATGCGGTCGCACCCGGTCCGATCAACACGCCGCTGGTCGCGGCGCTGTCCGAGGACTGGAAGCGGGCCAAGGCGGCAGAGCTGCCGCTGGGGCGGTTCGGCGAGCCGGAGGAGGTGGCGGCGACGGTCGCTTTCCTGGTTTCCGATGCCGCCTCGCTGTTCGTCGGCCAGACGCTCGGCCCCAACTCCGGGGACGTGATGCTGTGATCGGTCTCGCGGCTTCTCTCTGTGTGACGCGAAGGCGTCCTTGGGCGCCTTCGACACCGTCGAAGGCGATCATTGCTGCCGGCCATGGGGTTGCAACGCTGTCAAGGCTGCGGCCTTCGGCCGCACCA
>Ga0335074_10007311_pt1 | contig 15302 bp, 14 predicted proteins | sample Lox_Sample_23_FD_206715 | JGI IMG/M metagenome (GOLD analysis project Ga0335074, IMG submission 206715) | Soil microbial communities from Loxahatchee National Wildlife Refuge, Florida, United States - Lox_Sample_2.3 | ecosystem: Environmental > Terrestrial > Soil > Wetlands | place: USA... | reverse complement strand
GAGCTCCCGCTGGGCGGAACGGCCGTGGGTACGGGCCTGAACGCGCCGCCGGGGTTCGCCCGGCTGGTGAACGAGCGGCTGGCCTCGTCCATGAAGCTGCCCCTGAGGCAGGCGCGGAACCACTTCGAGGCCGCCGGCGGGCGGGACGCGCTGGTGGAGGCCAGCGGGGTCCTGCGGGTGACCGCGGTCAGCCTCTACAAGATCTGCAACGACCTGCGCTGGATGGGATCGGGGCCGCGGGCGGGGCTGGGCGAGATCTCCATCCCCGACCTGCAGCCGGGCTCCTCGATCATGCCGGGCAAGGTGAACCCCGTCATCTGCGAGGCGGTCTGCCAGGTGTGCACGCAGGTGATCGGGAACGACGCGGCGGTGGCGTTCGGCGGGGCGGCGGGGAACTTCGAACTGAACGTGATGATGCCGGTCATGGCCAGGAACCTGCTGTCCTCGGGCCGGCTCCTGACGGCGGTGGTGCCGCTGCTCGCCGACCGGTGCGTGGCGGGCATCACCGCGCACGCCGGCCACATGCGCCGGCTGGCCGAGTCATCGCCGGTCATCGTCACCGCGCTGAACTCCTACATCGGCTACGAGGCGGCGGCGCAGGTGGCGCACGAGGCGCTCGAGACCGGGCAGACGATCCGCGCGGTGGTGCTCGCGCGCGGCTACGTATCGCGGGGCGAGATCACGCAGGAGCAGCTCGACGCCGCTCTTGACGTGCTCTCAATGACCGATAGCGCACAATCTGATGACACTTAACCAATGCTCAGCCGTCGGCTAGAGACCTTTCAGCCAACACCGTGTAGCCTCCGCGTATGCACCCTTCGGCGGACTCCGGCCGGATTATCGCCGGGCGCTACCGCCTGCAGGCCCCCATCGGCCGCGGTGCCATGGGGGTGGTGTGGCGGGCCCGGGACCAGCTCCTCGACCGTGACGTCGCGATCAAGGAAGTCCTGATCTCGGCGATGCTCAGCCCGCAGGAGCGGGCCAACGCCTACCAGCGGACGCTGCGCGAGGCCAAGACGGCCGCCCGGCTCAACCACCCGGGCGTGGTGACCGTCTACGACGTGGCCGAGGACGAGGGCCGCCCGTGGATCATCATGCAGCTCGTCAGCGCCCAGTCGCTGGACCAGGTGCTCGCCACGTCGGGCCCGCTGTCGCCGAGGCGGACCGCCGAGATGGGCCGCCAGCTGCTCGCCGCGCTGAGCTCCGCGCACGCCGCCGGGGTCATGCACCGGGACGTCAAGCCGAGCAACGTGCTGCTCGGGCGGGACGACCACGCGGTCCTGACCGACTTCGGTATCGCCACCATGGCCGGCGATACCAGGCTCACCCAGACCGGCATGGTGATGGGGTCGCCGGGGTTCACGGCGCCCGAGCGCATCCGCGGCGAGGACGCGACGCCGGCCTCGGACCTGTGGTCGCTCGGCGCCACCCTGTACGCGGCCGTGGAGGGGCACGGCCCGTTCGAGCGGCGCGGCGGGGCGCTCACCACCATGTCCGCCATCATCAACGAGGAGGCGCCGGTGGCGCCGACCGCGGGCGCGCTCGCCCCGGCCATCGCCGCGCTGCTGCGCCGGGAGCCGGCGGACCGGCCGGACGCCGCCACGGCCACGCGGATGATCAACGAGGTGCTGCCCCAGCTGCCGACCAGGACCGGGGCCGGGCCGGCCGGGTACGAGCCCACGTCGCTGTCCCAGTCGCCGGCGCAGGCGGGCCCAATCCCGGTTCCCCCGGTTGCCCCGGGCCCGGTCGCCCCGGAGCAGACCATCACGCGCGAGCCGGCGAGCGCGGCCCAGGCGAGCGCCGGCCTCTACGGCGGGCCCGGATCCGCCGCCGACACGGCGCCGACCAAGAGCGAGCCAGGCTTCGGCGAGGCGCCGCCGACCGGACCGCCGCCCGATTTCTCCTCCTGGTACGACCCGGCGCCCCGGTCCGCTGCCTCCCGGCCCTGGTCGGGGGCCGCCTACGAGGCGGGCCCGGCCGCCAGCCCGGCTCCGCCGGCCAGGCCCGGCCCCCCCGCCCGGCCGGGCAGCTGGCCGGACCAGCCGGCCGCGCGGCCGCCCAGGCGGCCGGGCGGGTGGTGGAAGATCGGTCTCGTCGTGCTGGCCGTGGTGGGGGCGATCGCGGGGGCCACGACGGTCGTCCTGCTCAAGCACAACAGCACGACCAGCAGCACGCCGCTGGGCCATACGTCGACCCCCGCGAGCACGCCGGCCACGAGCCCGGCGGGGTCCGCGTCAACGCAGGCCACCGGGCTCCCGTCCGCGAACACGCAGATCGTCGACGCGATCAACATGATCAGCACCGGCCCGCTCCCGCCCGGGTTCGCGGCCTACTCCCAGCCGGCCTCGGCGAACGAGAACGCCGGGTTCAGCCTGGCCAGGCCGTCCAACTGGGTGCCGTCCGCCAGCGGGTACCAGACGTACCTGCGGGATCCCTCGGCGAACGCGAACATCCTCATCGACCTGACGCCGCACACCTACCCGAACGACATGGTGGCAGAGGCGCGGTACATCAAGACGAACTCGCTCAACCGCTTCCCCGGCTACGCCCAGCTCGGGCTGCAGGCCACCAACATCCGCGGCACGGCCGGGGCGTTCTGGAAGTTCACCTGGGACGACCAGGGCGTCCAGCAGGAGGTCATCGACCTGCTCTTCGTCCTGCAGACCCCCGCGGGCTCGCAGTCCTACGCGCTGTACATGACCGCGCCTGAGGCCCTGTGGGCCCAGCTGCGGCCGGTGTTCGACGAGATGGCGGAGACGTTCACCACGCTGCCGTGATGGCCGCACGGGCGGGTGCCCGGCGGCAATCACGGCTCGCGGTCTTACCGTTCTAATACCAGCCGGTGGCCTGCTCGTGGTCCCAGGCCCCGCACGGGGACCCGTACATGCCCTGGATGTACTCCAGGCCCCACCTGATCTGCGTGGCCGCGTCGGTCTGCCAGTCCGCTCCGGCGCCGGCCATCTTGGCGCCCGGCAGCGCCTGCGGGATCCCGTAGGCGCCGTCCGGGTTGGCGGCGGTCACGCTCCACCCGCTCTCGTGCTCCCAGAGCGGGTAGAGGCAGGAAAACTGGCTAGACGACCAGCCGAACGAGCCGAGCATGGCCTCCGCGATCTGCTCAGGCGAACCGGATGGGACGGGCTGGGCCGTCGGAGTGCTCGCCTCCTGCTGCTGCGGCTGCCCAGCCTGGGACTGTGGCGCCTGGGACCCGGCCGCGACGGCCGCGGCGCGGGCGCGGGCCGCGGCGGCCCGCCGCTGCGCCTGCCGCCGCTCGTCCTGCCAGCGGGCGGCCGCGTGCGTGTCCTGCATGTCCCGGATCTGGAACGCGCGGACCGCCAGGCTGACGGCCTGCGGGGAGGCTTGCGGCCGGGGGAAGCGAACCGCGATGGCCGGGCGCGCGATGGCGGCTGCGGCCTGCACGGCGCCCGCCGGGGACCGGGCGGGTTCCCGGGTCCAGGTGGCCGCGGCCGCTGACGCGGCCCCGACGACGGAGAACGCGCCGGCCGCGATGAGGGCGATGGCTTTGTATCGGCTGGATGGGTTGGATGGGTTGGATGGGACAGTCCGATGCCGGGGCAAGGGGACCTTTCCGTGGTTCGCGTCTTACGCGATCTGTTTCACCCCCGATAGCAACTGCCACACCGACGTGGCAGGCATCTGCGCGTGGGACTGGCGCGGGTCAGGGCGCCGGGCTCGCTCGAGGTTGCCATCCCGCGGGCGGGGTGCTGTCGGGTATCAACCTTGCCGGACGTCAATGCGATCAGTGACCGAATATCGATGTGACGTAGATCACCACATTCTGAGATGTGACCGCCGATGACCGGAAAGCCCTTGTTCACCTAAGCGTTCAGCGCTGCGCGAACGCCAGGAGAGGCCCCTATGATGAAACTCACACTGGAGACGAAAATCCTCATCAGGTCCGATACCGGGCGCCGCTCCAACGGCCGGCGATCAGTAGTACCCGTTGCTATCGTCGAAAGCCCAGGCATTACACGGGTTCCCGTAGAGCGCCTTGATGTAGCCAAGTCCCCATTTGATCTGGGTGGCCGGGTTCGTCTCCCAGTCGGCCCCGGCGCTGGCCATCTTGCTGCCCGGGTCCGCCTGCGGGATGCCGTACGCGCCGCTCGGGTTTTCCGCGTCGTACCGCCAGCCGCTTTCGTGGTTCCACAGGTCGAGCAGGCAGCCGAAATAGGTCGCCGGGCTGAAACCGAAGCTGCCCATCATGTTGTAGGCAATTGATTGCGCGGTGTTCGGGTCCGGCGGCACCGAGGTCACGTAGATGATCGGCCCGCTCGTCCCGCCGATGTTCGGGTTGGCTGCGGCGACCTGGGCTGGGGACGCGAGCTGCGGCCCGGCGGCCACGGTCAGCGTGCGCGCGGCGTCGGTCATCTCGATCAGCTGTGCACGCTCGTCTTCCAGCAATTGCATGGTGTGACTGCCCTCGACCACCCCGACCGACTGGACGATCTTGAGGGCCGCCGATACCGGAGAGAATATCTCGGCGCCCACCGCGACGCCGATGACCGCTATCGCGGCGAAAACGGCGACAGGAAAGACAATACCGAAACGCCGGATCAGGCCCCGCTTCCGCCTATCGCGGCGAGTCCCTGTCCGGTGACGCGACAAGTCAGTCCTTTCTTCCGGCCAACCTTTGCTGGCACCGGCCGGCCAGCTGGGTGACCGGGTGACCGGGTGCGCCGTCAGGCCCGCCTCGCGCAGGTGCCGCTGGCGCTCAACGATGCCAGAAAGCTCACCCGAAGGCGCGGGACTTCGCCCAGAAAATCCGCTGCTCGTTAACCGGACGATCCGTGACCACAATCACAAGACAATAACACCGTTGGTAATCGCGGTATATCGGGCAGTCATCATCGGCCTGTCATGAGCGTGCCCAAACCCCCGCCCGGCCCGCAGGCCAGGCGGCGCGGGACCTGGGCTCGGCACGAAACGGGGGCGCCTGCCACAATCTGAACCATGGAAACACCGTTGTCGCCCCTGGATTTCGCCCGCCGGACCCGCCGTCTGCACGCTGACCGCGAGGCGGTCGTCGACGGTGACCTCCGGCTGTCCTACCGGCAGCTCTTCGATCGCTGCGACCGCTGGTCCTGCGCCCTGCAGGCGCTGGGCGTGGCGCAGTCGGACCGGGTGGCCACGATCGCGCCGAACACGCACGCGCAGCTCGAGTCGTTCTACGCGGTGCCGCAGATCGGGGCGGTCCTGGTGCCGATCAACTACCGGCTGACCGCGGAAGACTTTATCTACATCGTGAACCACTCCGGCGCCACCGTGGTGTGCGTGGCCAGCGAGTACCTGCCGGCGGTGGACGCCGTCCGCGACCTGATGCCGGAGGTGCGGCACTTCGTGGCCTTCGACGATGCCGTCGGGGGTGGGTGGATCGACTACGAGGCGGCGATCGCCGCCTCGGATCCCGGTTTCTCGCGCCCGGAGATCGGCGAGCGGGACCTGCTGTCGATCAACTACACCAGCGGCACCACGGCGCGCCCGAAGGGTGTGATGATCACGCACCGGAACGCCGCGATCAACACCATCGGGACCCTGCTGCACCTGCCGATCGGGGTCGGCGAGAAGTACCTGTGGACGCTGCCGATGTTCCACGCCAACGGCTGGACCTACACCTGGACGGTGACCGCGGCCGCGGCCACGCACGTCTGCCTGCGCAAGGTCGACCCGGCGACGATCTTCGGGCTGATCAGGGAGGAGCACGTGAGCTGGCTGTGCGCGGCGCCCACGGTGCTGATCTCGATGGCCAGCGCGCCCCCGTCGGTACGCGGCGAGGTCCCGGCCGGGGTCCACGTGGTGACGGCCGGAGCCCCGCCGGCTGCGGCCACCATCGAGCGACTGGAAGGGGAGTTCGGCTGGGACGTCACCCAGGTCTACGGCCTGACGGAGACGGCCCCGTTCATCACGGTCTGCGCCCCGCTGCCCGAGCACGAGGGCCTGCCGCCGGCGGACCGCGCGGTCATCAAGGCGCGGACCGGTGTCGAGCTGCTGACCTCCGGCGAGCTGCGCGTGGTGGACCCCGAAGGCCGCGAGGTGCCGGCCGACGGCCAGACGGTTGGCGAGATCGTGGTCCGCGGCAACGTCGTCATGGCGGGCTACTACCACGACCCCGAGGCGACGCAGCGGGCGATGGGCGACGGCTGGTTCCACACCGGGGACGCGGCGGCCGTCCACCCCGACGGCTACGTGGAGATCCGCGACCGGCTCAAGGACGTGATCATCAGCGGCGGGGAGAACATCTCCTCGATCGAGGTCGAGGGGGTGCTGCTGCACCACCCGGCCGTGCAGGAAGCCGCGATCGTGGGCCTGCCCGACGAGAAGTGGGGCGAGACACCGCACGCGTTCGTGGTGCTCCGCGAGGGCGCCAGCGCGACCGACGAAGAGATCATCGCGTTCGCGCGGGCGCGCCTGGCGCACTTCAAGGCCCCGCGCGGCGTCACCTTCGTCGGCGAGCTGCCCAAGACCGCGACCGGCAAGATCCAGAAGTACGTGCTGCGCAAGGGGGCGCCTAACCTGGCCCGCCAGTAGGAGCCTGCGGGTCCAGGTCCCCCCGCAGGCCTCCCGTCACCAGTCGAACGCGTCGGCCAGGCCGCGGTACTCGAACAGCTCGCTCGCGTCGAACCACAGGTCCACTTCGTACTTCGCTTCCTCGGGGTTGCCCGAGGCGTGCACGAGGTTCGCCACCGCCTTGCCGGTGGCGGTGGCGACGGCCTTGGACTGGTGCGCGAAGTCGCCCCGGATCGAGCCCGGCTGGGCCTCGTTCGGGTAGGTCGAGCCCACGATCTTGCGTACGGTGGCCACCGCGCCCTCGCCCTCGACCACGAACGCGATGACCGGCCCGCGCTGCATGAACGCCGCGGTCGCGTTGTACACGACCGGCCCCAGCCGCTCCTCCAGGTCGAAGTAGTGCTTGCGGGCGAATTCGGCGTCAATCACGCGCATCTTCACGCCGATGATCTTCATCGCCGCGTCCTCGAACCGCTGGATGATACGTCCGGTCAGGCCGCGGGCGACGGCATCCGGCTTAAGCACGACAAGCGTGCGCTCCCGCATCTGCTGAGCGTCGGCCACAGTTGTCCCTTTCCCCTCATGGATGGTGACAGGGTAGCGGCATCCGGTCACGCACCGGACAACGGCGGGCGGTGCTTGACACGATCGGCGGGGAGCGCTGAGACTCGGGCCGTGACCTGGCGGCGGGTGGTGTTGATCGTGGCCGCGGTCGGCTCGCTGGTATTGCCACCCGGGACGCCGGCGTGGGGGGCGGCTCTGCCACCGTGGGCGCAAATCGATCTCGGGAAGGCACGGAGCCTGCTGCATGGGTCCTCCCATACCCCGGTGCGGAGGCTCGCGTCGAGGGGGCTGGCCGGATGCGAGGCCGGGCTCGAGGGCGGCCAGGGGCACGGCGGGCCGCGGGTGGCGATCGTCGGCGCCTCATTCACGGCGGGGATCGGGCCTGGTAATCCGTACGGGGCCTGGGCGGTGCTGCTGGCCCGCATGGAGCACTGGAATGCCGTGATCTTCGGCGATCCCGGCTCAGGTTACGTGCGGCGCGGGGTGCAGCACCAGGGGCCCGTCGCCGCCGAGCTGGCGCGGATCGGACTGCGGGCGCTCGAGCCAGTGCTGGTCATCGTGCAGGCGGGCCACAACGATATCGGGGAGCCGCTGCCGCTCGAGCGGCGCAGGGTGGCGCAGGCGATCGCACTGATCCAGGCCGAGGCGCCGCAGGGGCGGATCGCGCTGCTGACTGTGTTTCCCGGCAGGTCGCACGCGGCCAGGGCCTACCGGACCGACCAGGCGATCGTGTCGGCCGCGCGGGCCGCGGACCCCGGCGTGATCATCATGGACCCGATGACCGGGCGGTGGGTGTTCCCGCGCGTCCGGGACAGGCTGCATCCGACGGCTGACGGCGACACGCTGATCGCGGTGAAGGTGGAGGAGATCCTGCGCGAGCATGGGGTGACTCCCGCGCCCGCGGTACACGGCAGCCTCATCTGCGACTCTGCTGTGCCGGTTCGGCCGAAGCCGCAAACGTGAAAGTGCCGACCTGCTCGGGCGGCTGGGCCGCGACGGGCAGGCAGAGGCGGATCAGGGTGCCCTGGCCGGGCACGGACTCGGCCTGGACGGTGCCGCCGTGGCTTTCCGCCACCTGGCGCACGATGGAGAGGCCGAGGCCTGAGCCTGGCACGGCCCGGGCCGACCGCGAGCGGTAGAAGCGATCGAAGACGTGAGGCAGGTCGGCGGGGGCGATTCCGGGCCCTTGGTCCTGCACGGTGAGCTCGCCTGCGGACAGGCGTACGGTCACCGAGGCTCCCGGCGGGCTGAACTTGGCCGCGTTGTCCAGCAGATTGCGCACGGCGATCTGCAACTGCTCGGCACTGCCGAAGACGACGACGGGCTCGAGCTCGGCGATGAAGGGGGTGCCCGGCCAGTCCCGTCGCGCGGCCCGCAGGCAGGCGGCGGCGATCCTGTGCAGCTCGGCATCTTCGGGCACCGCGGTCGCGGACCCACCCTTGGCCAGTTCGGTGACGTTGGCCACCAGATCGCCAAGCTCGGCGACCTGGGCCACCACGCGATCGAGTATCTCCTGGCGTTCTGTCTCGGGAAGGCCGGGATGGGCGGCCAGGAGTTCGACGTTGACGCGCAGGCTGGTCAGCGGGGTGCGCAGCTCGTGCCCTGCGTCGCCGACCAGCTGCCGCTGGGCGGCCTGCGACCGATGCAGCGCGTGCAGCATCGTATTGAACGAGGTGGCCAGCCGGCCGAGCTCGTCGGCGCGGTGCACCTCAACCTGGCCAACCGGGTTACCGGTCGCCGTCACCTGCTCTGCGACCGCGGCCAGGCGGCCGACCGGCGCGAGGCCGGCCCTGGCCACGCCCCGGCCCGCCAGCGCCGCCAGGCCGACGCCCATCGCGCTCAGCAGCGCCAGCGTCGCAGCCACTTTGGTCACCTCGGCGTCCACGGTGTTGAGCGGCTCGGCCAGCTGCATGGCCAGGCCGGGGGCAAGCGGCGTGGTGCGGACCATGGCGTGGACGCCGGCCATGGTGGTCTGCGTGTAAAAAGAGGCGCGGTGCCCGGCGGCGACCTGTTCGGCGGCGGCGGTGGCGGGCAGCAGCCCGGTGCCGCCCGACGGGGCCCAGACGCCACCCTGCGCGGTCACCAGCTGCGTATACGGGCTGGCCACGCCAAACCGGTCCGATTGCGGCGGGATCCACCCGGTCGGTATGTGCCCGTCGTAGCGATGTGCTAGATGGCGCACGGTGGCACCTCGTGCCAGCAGTTCCTGCTTGACCTGGTTCTGCAGGTCGGCGCGGAGCACGAGGAACGCCACGGCGGTGATCGCCAGCGTGACCGCGGCGACGGCCAGTGCCACGGCGACGGTGAAGCGGGTGCGCAGCATGAGCGGACGCCACCGGCGCAGCCGGCGCACGGGCGGGAATGCCACCTCCTGGGGGACCGGTGCGGTCACGAGGTGATCCGGACGACGTAGCCGACGCCGCGGACGTTGTGCACCAGCCGCCGACGGCCGCCCTCCTCGAGCTTGCGGCGGAGCAGGCCGACGAAGACCTGCAGGGCGTTGGACGCGGGGGCCTCCTCGTAACCCCACACCCGGGCCCTGATCACGTCGTAGCTGAGCACTTGCTCGGCGTTGCGCAGCAGCAGTTCCAGCAGGGCGAACTCGATCCTGGTCAGCTCGATCTCCTGGCCGTCACGGGTCACCCGCCGGGCCGTGGCGTCCAGCGTCAGGTCGGCGTAGCCCAGGACGTCACGGCGGGACTGAGAACGCCGCAGCAGGGCCTGGACCCGGGCCAGCAACTCGCGCAGGGCGAACGGCTTGACCAGGTAGTCGTCGGCCCCCATCTCGAGCCCGGTTACCCGGTCATCGATGCTGTCCCTGGCGGTCAAGAGGAGAATCGGAGTGGCGTCTCCCCGCTCGCGAAGCCTGCGGCAGGTGTCGAACCCGTCCACCATCGGCATCAGGACGTCGAGCACGATCAGGTCCACCGGAGCACGGACCAGGCAGTCGAGGGCGGCCGCGCCGTGCACGGCCATGGTCACCGAGTATCCGGCACAGTGCAGCGCGCGCTTGAGCGAGAGCCTGATGTCGGGATCGTCGTCCACGACGAGCAGCCTGGCCCCGCCGCCCGGCGCGGGCGCCAGCGGCATAGCGGACGTTTGGGTGATCATCTCGGTTTATCGAATCAGCCCTGGCTGAGAAGTTCCTGGAATGTTACCGGGTGCGGCCATAATTTCATCGGTCTTTCATTAACGCCCCCGACCCTGCCGGTCATGGTTCACGGCACTGTCACCGGCGACGCCGTCGGCAACCTCGCGGACGTCCACCGGGTCGTCTGGCTTGTCCGGCACGGCGAGAGCACGTGGAACGCCGCCGGCCTGGCCCAGGGGCATAATGACCAGGCCCGGCTGACCCCGCGCGGCGTACGCCAGGCCTGGGCCGTCGTCGGCCGGCTCTGCGACCGCCCGATCGGCGCGCTGTACTCCAGCGACCTGCACCGGGCCCTGGCTACCGCGGCCCCGCTGGCCTCGGTGCTCGGGCTGGCCGTGGCCCGCGACACACGGCTGCGCGAGCGCTGCCTTGGTGACCTGGAGGGGGGCGCCACCGGGGCGGTCACCCCTGCGGTCAGCGGGATCAGCGCGAACCGCGTCGTCGATCCCGACGCGCGGCCGCTAGGAGGCGAGTCCCTCCGCGACTTCTACCGGCGCGTGGCCGGATTCGCCGCCGACCTGACGGAGCAGCGCCTGCCCGGCCTGTCCCGCGGCCTGGGTGAGGCGGCGGAAATCGTGATCGTCGCGCACGGCGGCACGCTCCGGATGCTGAGCGCCTGCCTGCGCGGTATCCCGGTCGAGCAGATGGCCTGGGAGCCGCTCGGCAACGCCAGCATCCTGCGCTCGTGCGCTCAGTTGACCAAATCCTAAGGAAGGCAAACCTATGAATCCGACCGCCTTGCGCCTGCCCACCCGGACGGAAAAGCCCCGCCGCGCCGGGCTCACGATGGTGATTGACGGCGGCATCCCTTCCTCGCTTTTCGCCGACTTGGTGTCGTCGGCCGCGGAATACATCGACATGGTCAAGTTCGGCTGGGGCACGGCGGTAGTGACCGGCAAGCTCGGCGCCAAGATCGACGTGCTGAACGCCCACCAGATCGGGTTCTACTTCGGCGGGACGCTCTTCGAGAAGTACCTGATGCAGGGCCGGCTCGAGGATTTCAGGAAGTTCTGCCACTCGTGGTCCTGCCGGCACGTCGAGGTGTCAAACGGGACGATATCGCTGACCAACTCGGAGAAGGCAAGCTTCGTGCGCAAGCTCGCCGATGAGTTCACCGTCGTCTCCGAGGTCGGGTTCAAGGACCCGGCCCGTTCCGAGCAGCTGCCGCCGAGCAAGTGGGTCGAGTACATCAACGAGGATCTCGAGGCCGGCGCGGCCCTGGTCACGTTGGAAGCCAGGGAGAGCGGGAAGTCCGGCATCTGCCGGCCCGACGGAGCGCTGCGGTTCGGGCTGATCGAGGACATCCTGACCTCAGGCGTAAGCCAGGAGAAGCTGGTCTTCGAGGCGCCCACCACCGCCCTGCAGGCGCACTTCGTCACCAGGGTCGGGCCCAACGTGAACCTGGGCAACGTCCCGGCTGATGGCGTCATCGGCCTGGAGACCCTCCGGCTCGGGCTGCGGGCCGACACGCTGGCCGCCTTCGAGTAGGGATTCGCTAATGCGCACTCTCGATGACGTTTTCCACCTGGCCATTCCCGTCTACGACCTGGATGCGGCCCAGCACTTCTACGTGAGCCTGCTCGGCTGCAAGCTGGCCCGCCGCTACCAGGACCGGATCACGCTCGACTTCTTCGGCGACCAGCTCGTGTGCCACCTCACCGAGGGCGCTCCCCCGGACAAGCCGGCCAGCCTTTACCCGCGGCATTTCGGCGTGACGTTCCGCCACGCGGCGGACTTCGACGCCCTGCACGCCTGCGCGGTCACCAGGAAGATCCCGTTCTACGCCGACGTCTCGACGCGTTTCGAGGCCCTGGTGGAGGAACACCGGACGTTCGTGCTGGTCGACCCCTCCGGCAACCTGCTGGAGTTCAAGCACTACCGTGATCCGCGGATGATGTACTGATGGCGGGCCGTCCGCGGCTCGACCAGATCGACGCCATGCGCCCGGTCAAGCAGGTGGGCGTCGTCGCCACCCACGTGCTCATCTTCTTCGCGCCGTCGTGGGGCTACGTGACCGCGAACGCCGCGCTGCTCCTGCTGCACGTGTCCCGCGAGGCGTTCTTCTTCATCTCCGCGTGCATGCTGACCTACGCCTACATGGACCTGCAACGGACCGGTCTGCGGCGGTTCTACTGGCGCAGGTGCGTCTCGGTCGTCATCCCCTACCTGTGCTGGACCCTCATCTACTTCTTCTGGGGGATGCGCGGCTCGGGTTACGGCAGCGTGTCCGGCGGGTTCGCGCACCTGGGGCACCTGCTCATCACCGGGTACTGGCAGCTGTACTTCCTGCTCGTGGTCATGCAGTTCTACCTGGTCTACCCGCTCGTGCTCGCGCTGCTGAAACGGACCAGGGGGCACCACGGCCTGGTTCTCGCGGTCACGGCCGCGGCCCAGCTGGGGATCTCCATCGTCACCCACTGGAACCTGCTGCCAACCGTCCTGATCACCTACGCGCAGGAAAATGCCCTCAGCTACGTGCTGTTCCTGATCGGCGGCGCGATCGTGGCGTTCCACCTGCAAGACGTGGATCGGTGGCTGCGCGCGAACCCGCCGCTGGTTCTGGGGCTGACGCTGATCGCGGCGATCTTCGCCGAGGTCGTGTACTACCTGGCCCAGTACGGGGTGACCACCGTGCTCGGATCGGGCAGCGACCCGTTCCAGCCGAGCGTCATCCCGTTCAACATCGGCGCGATCGCCTGCGGGTACCTGCTCGGCGTGGCCCTGGTGCAGCCCTGGCGGTCCCAGCGGGTCAGGGCCTGGGTGCGCTCGGGCTCGAACAACGCCTATGGCATCTACCTGTCGCAGTTCTTGTTCATCACCTACCTGCGGGATCGCAACTGGTCGCGGCTGAACGAGGTGATCTCCTGGCCGGTGGTAACGGTCGTGACCGTCGTGATCGTCTACGCCTGCGCCGTCCTGCTGACCAGCCTGCTGGCCAGGACGCCGCTGGCGGTACCGCTCACCGGGCGCCCGCAGGTGCCCTGGTCGACGCCGATACCGCGGCAGTGGCGGGCCCGGCCGGCCGCGCCGCACGCGGCGCGGCCTGTCCCCGCCGAGTCGATACTTCCCGAACCCGCGACGCTCGCGGGCCCGACCGACAACCAGAACGGAACCTGACCGTGATAGCGGAATGGATCGACCGGGCGGCGGCCAGCCGGGGCGACGCCGACTACCTCGAGGATGCCGCGGGCGGTGCGCTGACCTTTGCCGGGCTGCGCCGGGCCACCGCGGGCTGGGCCCGCGGCCTGGACCGCGCCGGCGTGGCGCCCGGAGCGGCCGTGGCCCTGCGGCTGCCTGATCCGCTCGGCTACGCCACCGCCCTGCTCGGCATCATCGGGGCGGGCCGGGTGGTGGTCCCGCTCGACCCGGCGGCCCCCAGTGCGGAAGTCTCCCGCATGCTCGCCGTGGCGCAGCCCCAGGCGATGGTCTGCGATCCGGCCGGGGGGCTTCCCGGTGATGGTCTTCCGGCGGGCCTGACCGTGCTCCGGCCGGCCGAGGCGCTGGCCGGAGACACGTCCCAGCCGGCGGGCCCGGCCGGGACCGGGGGGATCTTCCTGTGCACCAGCGGGACCACTGGCACGCCCAAGGGCATCCTGCTCCGCGACGACCAGATCGGTCACGTTGCCGCCGCCGTGGCCAGCCACCACCGGCTGACCCCGGCCGACCGTGGTTACTGCTGCCTGCCGCTGTTCCATATCAACGCCGAGGTGGTCGGGCTGCTGGCCACGCTCTCGGCGCGGGCCTGCCTGGTGCTGGACCGCAAGTTCAGCCGACGGGAATTCTGGCCGCTGATCGAGGAGAAGCGGATCACCTGGATCAACGCGGTACCCGCCATCATCACCGTTCTGGCCATGGATCCCGGTGAGACCGGACGGCCCGGCGGGCGCGTCCGCTTCATCAGGTCCGCCTCGGCTCCGCTGGCGCCGTCCGCGCTCGAGCGGTTCGAGCGGGCGTTCGGCATCCCGGTGGTCGAGACCTACGGGATGACCGAGGCGGCCAGCATGATCACCGCGAATCCGCTGGACGGCCCGCGCAAGGCCGGGTCCGTAGGGCTGCCCGCCGGGGCCGAGGTCAGGGTCGTCCCGGTATCCGGGGCGGTGGACGCGGTGGGGCGGGTCCAGATCCGCGGGCCGGGGGTCATCACGGCGTACGCGGCGGGGGGCCGGCCCGGGGCAATCGATCCCGATGGCTGGCTCGACACCGGCGACCTCGGGCGCCTGGACTCCGACGGCTACCTGTTCCTGGCCGGACGGTCCGACGACGTGATCAACCGCGGCGGCGAGAAGATCTACCCGAGGGAGATCGAGGACTTCCTGCTCGCGCAGGAGGGCGTGTCAGCCGCCGCCGTGGTCGCGGCCCACGACGAGGTGCTCGGGGAACGGCCGGTCGCCTACGTCGTGCCGGCCGGGTCGTGGTCGCCCGACAAGCTGGAGTACGCGCTCCGCGAGGCGTGCGAGGCGGGCCTGCCGCGCGCCAAGCGGCCCAGCGCGTTTGTCGTGGTGGAGGAGATGCCGCTCGGAGCGACGGGGAAGATCTCCCGACGGCGGCTGCGCGAGCTGGCCGCAGCGCGAGGTGTCGGCGAGGAGTGATGTGCTTACCTGACCCCTCCTGCGCAGGCGTGGCTCAGCGGGTCGCGGCGGCCAGCCCCGCGCCCCGCTCGTCGCGTACCGTCCGGTGCAGGAATAGCGCCGTCGCCGGCCCGGGCGGCGCGGCCAGCACCAGGCAGGCCAGCGTGAACTGCGGGAGCACCGCCGCCACGTGCCGCACGATCTCGCCCACATTCCCGAGGGTAGCGGCTCCCCGCTGGCCGTAATCGTGCAGTGCGGTTGATATCAACCCATTACTGGTCGACATCGCCTACACCCTGGCCTCGATTCTTCGGGCGTGGTGCGATCCGGTGCTGTGCTGGAGGATGAGGATGGCGGGCTACGCCGGCGGTAATTTCGCGAGGCCGGGGGTGTTACCCGGCTCGGGCGGGCGGGCTGTGGCTGTGCAGGACCTTGGTGCGGTCGGGGTTCCAGGCGGTGGTGGTGCCGTCCGGGTTGAGGGCGAGGGTCCAGCCCCA
>Ga0335074_10007310_pt1 | contig 15303 bp, 15 predicted proteins | sample Lox_Sample_23_FD_206715 | JGI IMG/M metagenome (GOLD analysis project Ga0335074, IMG submission 206715) | Soil microbial communities from Loxahatchee National Wildlife Refuge, Florida, United States - Lox_Sample_2.3 | ecosystem: Environmental > Terrestrial > Soil > Wetlands | place: USA... | reverse complement strand
GGCTCGATGTGCAAGGTCACGTCGACGCGGCCCGGGTAGGACAGCAGCGGCTCCAGCCAGCCGGCGGTGACCTCGGCCGGGTAGCCGGTGACCGCGAGGGTGGACTGCCAGTCGTCCCCGGTGCGCAGGTGCCGGGCGGCGACCTCGACCGACGGCGGGCCGGGCATGTCCGGCGCGGCCAGCGCGTCCGGCACGGCGCGGCCGGGCCGGCGGGGGCTCATGCGGGCCTGCCCGCGAGGGTGACCGGGCGGCCGGGCAGGGCCGCCCGCCCGGCTGGGCGGGGCGGGGCGGCGGGGTCGGCGCAGCTGGCGAGCAGGGCGGTGACCTGCCCGCCGTCCAGCACCTGGACCTGGAGGTCCGCGCCGCCGAGCAGCCGGGCGGCTTCCCCGGCCCGCTGGAGGGCGCGCCCTGCGGCGGTGCCGCCGGGGCGGCCGGGCTCGCGCACGATCAGCAGCGCCTGGCGGGTCAGGACGTCCCGCTCGGCGGCCAGGCCCTCAAGGAAGGCGGCGTGCTCCAGGGCGGCCTGCTCCAGCGCCGGGTGCGGCAGGCCGGGGGCGGCCTCGCGCAGCGCTGCGACGGAGGCGGACAGGTCGGCCCGCCCGGCCCGGACCAGGACCTGCACCGGTCCGGTGAGGCTGTTCAGCCACCGGCCGTACGCGGCGGCCAGCGCGTCCTGCTCCTCGGGGGAGCGCAGCGCGAAGTTGACCGTCGAGACCGCCGCGACGGCGGCGGCCCCGGCGCTGCCCAGGCCGATCACCCCGTCGGGCGCGATGTGCTGCCACAGCGGCGCGAGCACCGCCGGGGGCGGGGCCGGCGGGGCGGGCGGTGCGGTCCAGGCGGGCGGGGCAGGGATGCCCTCGGGGGCGGTGACCAGGCGGCGCGGGGCGCGCCGCTGCCGCCAGGCGGCCAGCAGCAGCCGGTCCAGCGGCAGCCCGTCCCGCTCCCCGATGACCAGGGCCGTGGCTAGCAGGCCGACGGGGGTGGCGAGCGCGGCGTACGCGGGCAGCGGCAGCACGTGCCGGGTGGCCTGGAAGCCCGCCCAGACGATGACCGCGGCGACCGTGGCGATCGCGACCTGGCGGGCGGTCAGCCCGGCGAGGATCTTGTCCGGCCGCTCGACGTCGGAGGGGATGGGCACGGAGTCGGGGACCTCGTAGCTCACGGCGTGCTTCCTTTCTTGCTGCCGGACGAGCCGCTCTTGCCGCTGCCGCCTTTGCCGCTCTGGCCGGCCTTGCCGCCCTTGGGGGGCGTGCCGCCGCGCAGCAGCGGGGCGATGCGGGAGAAGACCGCGGCGGTGACGGCGAACCGGACGGCGCGGCGCAGCGGGGACCGGCCGAACGGCATCAGGACGGGGCGCGCGACCCAGAACGGGATGCGCATCAGGATGTACAGCAGGCACAAGGTGATCAGGGTCTGGCCGAGGGTGCTGCTGATGTCGCCGGGCAGCCAGCCGGGGGAGAAGAACACCTGCACGGCGGCGGTCATCACCAGGCCCTGGGCGACCTGGATCGCCAGGGCGGCGGTCAGCGCCCGCCACCACCAGCGCGCCGCCCACGCGGTCTGCGGCAGGGCATACAGGGCGAGCAGGACCGGGGCGGCGGCGGCCAGCAGCACCACGGCCATCAGCCGGATCACGTACACCGCCGCCAGCACCAGGGCCAGCACCACCCCGGCCAGCGCCAGCAGGATCAGGAAGATCCCGCCGGAGCTGATCGAGTTGCCGAGGGTGTTCATCAGCGACGTCGCGGCGCTCTGCGGGTTCACCCCGCCGGCGGTGAACGCGGCCGACAGGCCGTTGGCGAGGTCGATCGCCTTCGACATCAAGACCATCGACAGGTTCGCGGTGACGAACCCGATCACGATCCTCGGCGCGATCTCCTTGGCCGAGTAGGAGGTCTGCACGGTCTCGTGGCTCATCACGATGATCCCGCCGGCCAGCACCAGCAGCCCGTAGCAGGCGTCGGCGATCCCGAGCCCGGTCGACCACAGGTTCTGCACCGCCGCGATCGAGCCCGGCTGCGGGGTCGACAGGGCGGTCCGCCCGATCAGCGACAGCAGCGGGTTGACCGCGGACTTGACCAGCCCGGCGAACCAGCCGGTGATCGCGTTGCTGACGTCGCAGCCGAAGTCGAGCAGCCCGCAGCCGCCCAGTCCCGGCAGGGAGACCGCCTCGGCCGCCGGCGTCGCGGGCCGGGCCGGTGCCGCCGTCGCGGCCGGGACGGTCTCGGCCGTCAGCGTGGCCGGGGCGAGCCTGACGGCTGCCGCCGGGCGGGCTGGCGCGGCTGCTTCCGCCGGGCGCCCGGCGGCCGCGGCGACGCCCAGGACGGCGAGAGCGGCCAGGACGGCGACGGCGACCGCGAGGACGGCCGCCCGGCGGCGGCCCGGCCCTCGGCGGGGACGGGCCGGGCCGGGAGCGCGGGGCAGCGTCACCCGCCGACCAGGCCCTTCAAAATGGTGACGATGACCGGGGCGAGGATCGCCAGGCCGTAGCCGATCGCGGCGGACTTCAGCGCGGTCTTGGCCTTCTCGACCTCGGCCGGGTCGCCGTTGGCCATCAGGTACCTGACGCCCCCGAGGGTCAGCATCAAGGTGGCCAGGCCGGCCAGGATCCCGATGATCCACAGCGTGGTGTTGTTCAGCACCTGGCTGATCGAGTCCGCCGCCAGCGGCGGCGACGCGGTCAGCGGGAGCGCGAGCAGGAACTGGCCGCCGGGCGGGCGGATGCGCCGGAGCCAGGCCGGCGGCCGGCAGTTGATTTTCATGGGCAGGTGCCTCCTGCGGGAACCAGGACCGGGTGCGGGGTGCGGGGGCGGCCCGCGCGACGGGCGCGGGACCTGACCTCCTCTCGGGAGGGGGAAGGGGCGGGCTGTCAGCGGCTGCGGCGGCGGTCCGCCGGGCGGGCCGGCCGCCCCGGAATTCGGCGTCCCGGGGCGGGGAACCCCCGCACTAACAGAAATCCGGTTTCCAGCCCATTTTTTCACGCGGGCGGGCGAGATAAGTCCGCGAGGAATCCGTTCCTGATGGCGTCGGCGATGGCTTTCTCGGCCCTTTTACGCCGGTTGCAGAGGGCGTTATGGGTGATTCCGGTTTCGGCGGCGATCTGCTTGAGCGGGATGCCCTCGAGCCGGTTCCGGCCGATGAGGTCGGCCTGGGCGCGGGTGAGGATCCCGTGGCGGACGGCGGCGGCCAGGACGAAGTCGGGGTGGCCCCAGGGCAGGCCGGGGCCGTCGCGCCAGCCGGACAGGTCCTGGCGGCGGGCGGCGTGGCCGGCCTCGGCGTAGGCGTGCTGCTGCCCGGCGCGCCAGGCCGCCCAGACCAGCCGGGACGCCAGCGGTACGGCTTCTAGGTCGTCCAGGTCCAGGGCGCGCACGGCGGCCAGGAACCCGGTCAGGACCTCGGCCTGCAGGTCACCGCGGTCACCGCGGTAGGCGGCGGCCAGGCTGCCGGCCGCCCGGCGCAGCCCCGGCATCGCGATGCCCGCCAGGCCGACGGTCCAGGCCGGGCCGCCGTCGCGGGCACGGCGGACCAGCTCGGCCCACACCTGGTTGCGGGCGCGGGCGCTGGTCGAGGGGTGCAACAGCAGCACCCGCAGCTCATCCAGCGGCACCGGCCGGTCCGGCAGGCCGGCCGCGACCCGGGAGGCGTGCAGCGCCAGGGGCTGCGGACCGGAGCACAGCAGCCGGAACGCGGCGTCGGCGGCGTCGAAGGGCTCCGGGCCGTCGGGGTGATTGTCCATGAGGAAGCTCCAGGTAAGCGAGGCGGGTGGGGAACGAAGCCCCATCCAGCCATCCGCGATCTACCTGGCGTGTACCTGCGATGTACCTCACGCCGCACCGCCGCCGGCCGACGTCTACCTGGCTTGTACCTGCGATGTACCTGGCTTGCACCTGGCGCCCGCGCCGCCCGCCGCGCCCCGTCCGGGCGGCCAGGTACATTAGCGCGCTGACCTGCGCCGCTGCGGCGAGGTATATCGGAGGTACACGCCAGGTACAAGGCATGTGGTAAAGGGCCGCGCCAGCGCCCGGGAAAGCCGGGAAAATTTTCCGGCGAGATTTTTCCCCCGCAATTCGCGGCGCCGGGATATTTCTTTGGCGGGCGGGTGAAAAAAGGCCCCGCAAACCCGATTTCTGTAGTGTCAGCGCAGAAAGCGGCGGCACGCGAGACCAGCCGCCATGACACATCCCTTCAGCCCAGCCGGGAACGGCGAGCCGGCCGGATCTGCCCCGGACGCCACGGCGGCCCCGGGCCGCGCGGCCGGGCCGGCAGGCCCCGGCGTGCCGCTGAGCATCTGGCCCGGCCTGCCGGAGCCCGGCGGTACTCGGGACGGCGGGCCGGTCACCGTCGAAGCCGCCCGCCGGGTCATCGGCACGTTCTCCGTTCCCGGCGATCTGGTCGCCGCCGCCGGCGGCTGCTCGCCGGCGGTCGCCGAGGCAGCGACAGCCGCCGGGCGGCGGGTCCTCGGCCTCGTCCCCGACGGGACGGGCAGCGGGTACCCGTTGCTCGTCCCGTACCCGGTCGCCCGGCTGCAGCCCGGCGGCCCGGCCCTCGTGCTCGCCCCCGGCAACCCGGTCACCGGGCAGGCCGCGCTGGCCGTCGCCGGCTGCTTCGCCGGCTCAGGGACCAGCGGCCAGGACGCCGGGCTGCTGTTCGCCGCCTGCGAGCGGGTGCTGCGCCCCGGCGGGGTCCTCGCGGTCATCGCCGGCCCCGCCGCCGGCGGCGGCACGCTCACCGACACCGCCGGGAGCGTGGTCGCCGCCGCCCGCGCCGCCGGCCTGGTCTACGCCCAGCACATCGTGCTGGTCCGCGCCGAAATCGACGGCGACCGCCTCGCGCCCGTCGCACCCGGCGGCAGCCGGGTGCACGACGACCTGCTGGTGTTCACCAAGCCCGGAGGAGAAGCCCGCTCATGACAACCGCCCGCCCCGAGCCCGCCCAGCGTCCTTTCCCCGGTGACGACCCGGAGCTGCGCCTGTCGGTCTGGGCCACCGCCCAGCGCGACGCCCGCACCCAGCGGCGCGGCCGGTACCTGCCCGCCTCGACCGCGCACCCGGCCAAGATGCTCCCCGCCATCGCCGCCACCGCGATCGCCCGCTACACCGAGCCCGGCGACCTGGTCGCCGACCCGATGTGCGGCATCGGCACCACCCTGGTCGAGGCCGTCCACCTCGGCCGCGACGGCCTCGGCGTCGAGTACGAGGACCGCTGGGCCGAGGTCGCCGCCGCCAACGTCGCCCACGCCCGCGGCCACGGTGCGGCCGGGTCGGCCGAGGTGATCCGCGGCGACGCCCGGCTGCTGCCGGGCCTGCTCCCCGAGGGGGCCGCCGGGCGGGCCGCCCTCGTCGTCACCTCCCCGCCCTACGGCCCGTCCGTCCACGGGCAGGTCGTGGCCGAGCAGCGGCGCGGCACCGAAGGCGGGGTCCGCAAGTACGACAACCGTTACGGGCACGACCCGGCCAACCTCGCCAGCCAGGGCCTGGACGAGCTGCTCGACGGGTTCACCCAGATCCTGTCCGGCTGCGCGGTGCTGCTGCGCCCCGGCGGGCTGGCCGTGGTCACCGCCCGGCCCTGGCGGCAGCACGGCGAGCTGGTCGACCTGCCCGCCGCCGTCATCGCCGCCGGCGCCCGCGCCGGCCTGGTCCCGGTCGCCCGATGCGTCGCCCTGCTCGCCGGGCTGCGCGGCGGGAAGCTGATCGCCCGGCCATCGTTCTTCCAGCTCGACAACCTCCGCCGGGCACGGGCCAAGGGCCAGCCCTGGCACCTGATCGTGCACGAGGACGTGCTGATCTTCCGCAACCCGTAGAATCCCAGCAGTTCGCGCGAACTCAAGGGTCCTCAGGGGGAACTGCGGGGTCCGGCACGGCGATTGTCCCATGCCGGGCCGGGGGTTGGCGGGGAACCCGGGGCGGCTGCCTGATGGGGTGTCGCGAGATGATGGGCCTGGCCCCGGGATTCGTGACGGGGGTGCCGGCATCCCCCGCACCCGCCAGCTGAAGATCATCGGCAACGGCGTCGTCCCCCAGCAGGCGGCCCTCGCCCTCCGGTTGCTGATCGGTGCCGCCGCCATCCCGGCCCCGCTCGCCGACCGCACCCGTGCCGCCGCGTGAGCCGGCCCCGTCCGCGCGGGAGCGCCCCGTACGTGCGCGTGTCGGCGCTGCCCCGCCGGGCAGGCGGGTCGTACGGGTTGTGGCCGCGTGCGGGCCGCACCGCCGCCCGCCAGGCCCGCGCCCGCTGGCGCGACGAGGACGGGGGCGGGGGATGCCGGTCACGCTCTTCTCCCGCCTGCGCGTCAAGCCACGGCACCGTCCCCGTCCGCGCTTCGGTAAGCCGCAGGCACCGGCGGCCGAAGCGCCGGCCAGGCACAGCGGACTTGACACCGCGCGGTGAGTCGGGCGTTGATGCTGCCGGTCCCGGGCGGCAGGCCAGCCGGACCGGCCGGCCAGCACGAAAAACGGCCTTCGTCGCTCGGTGCGCCAGGTCCGCGCCGAAGGCCGCCGCCCGGGACCCCGCCGCCCTCGCCCCCCGGCCGGGGGGCCGGGGGGAGGGCGGCGCCGATCGTGACCGGGGCACTGCCCTTAGCCGCCCGCACCTGCACCAGCATCCTGCCCCAGGACACCCGGCTCTCCGCCGGCGACGTCGGCGCCCTCATCCGCCCCGACGGCCAGGGCCCCACGGCGCCCGGCCGCCGGGCAGCGGGCAAACCCCGCCCGCAGGACATCCCGAATTCCCGCCAGACCGGAAGGCAAGCATCATGACCAGCACCAGCCAGCCCCTCGACCTCACGCAGTACCTGGCTCGCTGCGGCTTCGCGCCGAGTCCGGAAAACCCTGCCTGGCTCGACCTCGGTGCCGGACACCAGAGCATCCGGGTCCTGCACGAGCCCGGCGAGACCACCGTCCTGTACTGCCTGGGCTCGCGCGGATGCCTGTATGAGGCCGTCTTCAGCCCCGGAGCTCCTGACGCCGTGATCACCGCCGCGGTCGAAGCCGCCCTGGGCCCGCCCTCGCCCCAGGCCAGCCGTGGCCACAACAGGGCGGCTCCAGGCCAGCCGTGCGCCAGCGAAGGGAAGCGGTGACCAGAGATGACGATCGATCAGCTGATCGAACTGGCCCGGGATGCCCGCGAGGACCTGGGCGGCGACGCCCAGGTCCGGATCGCCTACCAGCCCGGCTACCCGCTGCGCGCCGCGCTCGGCTACGTGACGGTCCCGCCCGGCACCGATCCGGCCGACCTGTACGGCCCCGACGAGACCGCCGCCGGGCAGGAGAGCGACGGCACGTACCTGTGGCTTGCCACGGGCGACCTCCCCGACCGGGAGAACCCCTACGCCCCCGGGTGGGCCTGGCGGGGCTCCTCCTTCACCTCCGAGGAGCAGCGGTGACGACCAGCCCTGACGCGCACCTGCCCTCATGCCTGGGACTGCACGGTGCCCGGGAACTTGAGGAGCGGAACTTCGAGGAAAGGAAGGCGCTGCCCGCGCGCCGCCCAAGGCCGAAAGCCCGCAGCCTGCGGGCCGCCCTCGCGGCAGCGCTGGCGCTGGCCGCCCTCGGGCTGGCGGCCGTCACCGCCAGTCCCGCCGGGGCCGCGACCGTCCCGAAGGCCCCGGCGGCGACGCTCGGGATCTGGACCAGCGCCGAGGACAGCGGCAGCTACTCCACCGTCGCGGGACAGCACCCCGACATCGCCAACTACTACCTCGCCTGGGGACAGCAGTGGCCCGCGCAGTTCATCAGCCAGGCCGAGGCAGCAGGCGCGACCCCGTACATCGAGATCGAACCCTGGCACGCCGGACCCGGCTGGAACCAGACCCCGTCGTTTCAGGACATCGCCGCTAACGCCGACAGCGGCGACACCGACTGCACCCTCGACGGGAGCAGCTACGACACCTCCTGCGCGACCTGGCTCGCCCACATCGGCCAGGACGTCCGGCAGCTCGCCAAGCCCGTCATCTTCACCTACGGCCACGAGTTCAACGTCTCGGGCCAGTACCCCTGGGCTGCAGGCGACACCGGCAGCTGCGGACCGGCGCCCTGCACCCCCGTGCAGTGGATCGCCGCCTGGGACGCGGTCCAGGCCCAGATCGACGGCAACGGAGCCAGCGCGTACGCCTCCTGGATGTGGGCGCCCAACGCCGACACCGGCGGCTCGACCGTGAACTTCACCCCCTGGTGGCCCGGCACGTCGCACGTCAGCATGATCGGCCTCGACGGCTACCCCCAGAGCGGCCCCGGCTGGGGCCTGTGCACCTTCCAGGAGCTGTTCGGCCAGTCGTTCACCGAGATGAAGTCACTCACCAGCCTGCCCGTCTTCATCTCCGAGACCGACCTGGCACCCCTCAGCACCAGCCAGGACTGCAACGGCGGCAGCTACCAGACCATCACCACCTTCATGGCCGACCTGTTCAGCGCCGGCGGCGACGGCATCCTCCAGTTCCAGGACGGAACCACCGCCCTGACCAGCGCCCAGTGGACCGAACTCGACGCCGCGCTCGCCAAGGCACCTCAGCCCACCGCGTCCCCGGCCAGCTCTCCTACCCCGGCGCCGACGCCGGCTACCCCGCCCGCGAGAGCCGCAGTCGACCAGCCCGGCGCGCGCACCAGCCCAAATCCCTGCTGGCTGATGCATAGTGGAACCGCGGAGAACCTCCCGCCAGCCTGGAATGCCCGGACGGCCGGAAGTCCCGCGTTACACGAGATATCCGGGTGGCCGTACCCGGAGAAGGAGGGGGCGGTGACGCTCACCTGGGTCATCGCCGGGGCGGCCGGCGGGCTGCTCGCCGGCCCGGCGATCCGGGCTGCCGTGTTCGCCACCAGCACCGCTGCCGGGCAGCCCCTGCGCCGCCAGTGCCCGGACTGCTCGGCCCAGGTCCTGCCAGGCCGCTGGCGATGGCGGCCGGTGCTGCCCGTCACCGGCCGCTGCCCCGCATGCCGGGCCCGGATCGGGCCGCCCCTGCTGATGGCCGAGCTGGCAGCAGGCGGTGCGCTGGCCGTCGTGGCCGTCCGCGCGGTATCCGGATGGGAACTGGCCGCGCTGGCCTGGCTGACCCTGCTAGCTGTCCCGCTCGCCCTGATCGACGTGGCCGTTCACCGCCTCCCGGACAGGCTGACCGGTTCCGCCTTCGCCGGCACGCTTGTGCTGCTGGCCGTGGCCGCGCTCGCCGCGCACCAGCCGGACCGCCTCGCCCGCGCTGCCATCGGAGGCGCCGCTCTCGCCTGCTTCTACCTCGCCCTGTGCCTGCTCAGACCCGGCCAGATGGGTCTCGGCGACGTCAAGCTCGCAGCCAGCATCGGCCTGGTCCTCGGCTGGACCAGCTGGCAGGCACTGCTCACCGGTACCTTCGCGGGGTTCGCCCTGGCCGCCGTCTACAGCGGCGTGCAAATGGCCAGGCACCAGGCAACGCGGACAAGCCTGCTGCCGCTCGGGCCCTTCATCCTGCTCGGCACGCTCACGGCCCTCGCGCTCTTACATGCAGCGTCCGGCCGGAGCGCTCAAGCCGAAAACGTGGCCAACTCGGGTTCCATGAACGCCATATCAACGCCGCACGCCTGGTCAACGGCCGAGACTAACCCCATGTCGTTACGACCATGGCCCGGCCATGAGCTAGCTGCGCGCATTCCGTCTTTTATTCCGCCTGTCTTGTCCTGCATAGTACAGGTCCAAGAAATCGCTGTTTAGAAGCCGCTCGCATATCTCTTGGCCGTCCTCAGATAGGTCAAGAAGGGAAGCGCTGAACGCCAAGCGGTGCTCGAGATCCCTTAGCGCATCACTGCTCAACTGGAGCGCTGAGCGCGTGGGTGAGTCGTAAAGAGCTTGGGCGAAGGTGCCAGTGAAAGGTTGGTCTTCAAAGCCAAACTCTTCGATTGCCTGGCGCTCTCGCGAATCCCACGGCCAGACACCCCATTCCGCCATTCCGCGTCTAAGTTTTTCCCGTACCGGGGCGGGCAGCCACGTGCTGTCATCGGATAGGACCCACGCCACGTAGTCAATATGAGAGTAATAGATTACCGGCGGCCCGTTGGCGACGGAATTCCCTTGGACGAAACCGCAGGCTATGTTCGGTGCATCGTATCTGCCGAATTCCGGGTCCCTGAGTGCGAACTCATCATCGCATATGGGAGAACGTTTGTCCGTTGTTAGGGCTTTCCCGAAATCACTGCCTTCGGCTCGTCTGGCCAGGCAAGCTGCACGTGAACGTTGATAGGCGGCTTCAATCTCTTCTTCGTAGGATCCGCCGAAGCCGGGGATTGTAAGTTGCGGAGCGTAGGAGATCAGATAGCGAAGATTCCCGGCGCACGTTTCATCTAGACCGGGCTGGGACGCAATAAATTCATGGACAAGATCAGGATGGGTTATCTGCGTGATGGGGCGGCTCTCTGCAGCTTCCTGCCATGTCATCTGCATAGCTGCGCAGGCCATGCGCCAACCACGATCCTCCGGAACCTTGGAACGCTCGGGAAGCGGGAACCCCCAGCGTCCCCATCCCATCGGTTCTTGAAAGCCACCTTCCAGATCATTTGATTCCGAAGCCGCAGCCACGTCGAGCCACCAGTCATCGCTGATAACCGGAGGGGTCCACCCGTAGTCGATCAGGTGTTCCCTGGCGATCACTAAGGTTGACCCGTGAGGGCGTATGACGGCGGCTAGGCGGCGAGCGACTTCATCGAGCCCGAGTGAGCTATTCACTGCCACTTTATCGGCTAGGGATGGAGAAAAGTTGAGCACCTCGTCTCGCCCGACTTGATGCCAGACTGGCAAGATGACTTCTGCGCCACCGCTATTCTGCCGCGCAACCAGGCCGTCAAGCTCCCACTGAGACCACTGTTTCTTGAAGAAATCAGGACTGAGGACTACGATCCCGAACCGTGACTGGCTTAGCCCTTGGTCAATTGACCTGCGCAGGCTGTCGCCAACCTTGAGGCTGAACTCGTCATACCAGACTTCAATATGCTGATCGCGTAGAAGCTCTGCCAGCGAGCGAACAAGAGAGTCCTTGTCTTCGCTTGCATGAGATATGAAAACATCGTGTAGCATGCCGGCCGATCCTAACTCCTGCAAGGTTCATGCACGATAGCCGCGGCTGATCGTTAGATTACGGCTCGCTCGGCGTTTTTAATTGCGAGGAAATCTCGTCCTTGATCGGTGATGGCCATCTCGTTCGGGTTTTCTCCGTCGGAATGCACGGCCTCGTAGATTAGCTCTTGATCCCACAGTTCTACCTGTGCGCGCATAAGAGTAATGGAGCGCCGCAGAAATTCCCGATGTTCTTTAGTGCGCCCGTCTCCAGCCGGAACTGGATGGATGCGGTGAGCAATGTCGAACATCGGGAGTGAAGAGACTCCCGGGGCCGTCAGTACTTGAAGTACAGCCAAGCGGTCTTCGTCGGTCGGTTTTGCTTCCTGCTGGTGCAACTGGCAGAACTGAGTGCCGGGCACACGCGCGTTCTTGCAGCGGCGCCCCCTTCTCCAAATCTCCATGGCGCACTGCTGGTCGGAGTTAACCACCTAACCTCCAGGGGGTGAGGCGCGGGGAGGCGTCTGAATACCAAGCTTAGGCGAGCGTGCGGGCGAGATGGTGCCGCAACATCCCGGTTGCGTTTGGCCATATTTGGCACGCAGCTAGTTCGAGGCGCTTGACCCGCTGACCAGGTGCGGGTACGCCCAACGACATGACCGCAGCACTGCGGCGCGGGTCCCGACGGGGTCCCCAGCGGCCTGACGCGGGGGTGCCGGGTCGGCCCCAACCGCCGATGGCCCAGGGAGTGGGCGAGCGGTGCCACCGCCGCCCCAGGCCGGAGGCCGGGCCGCTGTTGGCCTGTGAGGGCGCATTGCGGCACGCAAACGGGGCAGCGGAGCGGTACGATTCAATTCATGCTCGAAAAAGGGCGCGAATACCCAGCTGCGATTACTCTGCCTATCAGCTCCGACCCGGGAGCACTCGGGCACGCGGTGACCTGGATCGCCGGGCAGGACCGGGAACTCGGGGGCGTCCCGCTGCTGTACGCACCCGCCAAGAGGAACCTCGAGTACGACCCGGGCGTCTCCCGTGTGGCGAAGGCCATGGCGGTCGCGACGTGGCGCACACTTGGCAGCCTGCAGTGGGGCGGCGGGGTGGTCCTCGCGCTCTGGCCCGACCGTGAGCATCTGGGCGCAATCAGTGATAACCGCAGGACCAGGGGACTGTGCGTCATCCCGGATGACGATCAGGAAGCGGCACCGTGGGCAACGGCTACGAAGGCGGTCTGCCTCGGCGCCGAGGCGGCACCGGCAGCCGAACCCGCAGGCACCGGCCGGCTAGCGCGCCTGGACCCGGTGGTCGTCCAGGGACTCCTAACGCTGACGATGCTCGTGAATCACGGGAACAACCTGGCCGGGACGGCGGACCACCGCGATGCGGTAGCCGTCCTTCTGACCCTGCACGACGGTGGACACGCACTCCCAGCGGATCAGGTGTACGAGTGGGCGCTTGTCAACGGATGGCCGTCGCGCGGCGCCGACCGGCTCACTGAATTGGCCGGGAAGATCGCCACGGGGACACGGCCGCGCCTCAAGGGGCCATGGCCCCTGCGGGACGGCATCCTCGAAACGTGGCGGAGCGAGGCATCACAGAACGCGCGCTAACGCCTGCGAAGACCTGCACCGCCACCCGAAGACGCGGCGCCCGCGTCAGACTTTCAAGGAAACCCGATGACTTCCTGGCACTCGCTGCTGGCCTGCGCCCAGGCCGACGTCACCATCGAGCGGATCGCCCAGCTGGCAGCGACCACCGGCACCGAGCCGCTGACGGTGGACTTCAAGGAGAAAGCCGGTCCCCGGATCGCCGAGTGCGTCGCGTCCATGGCCAACGCTCACGGCGGCCTAGTGCTCGTAGGCATCACTGACACCGCCCGCGAAATCGTCGGCGTCAAGACCGAGACCCTTGCTCACGTCGCGGACATGCTCACCACCCGCCTGGACCCGGCGGACTGGCTGCCCGAGATGTTCGAGGTGCCGGCCGGCATTCAGCAGCCGGGCAAGTACGTCCTGGTGATCCGGATCAAGCCGGAAACCGCGCCGAGGCCGGTCATGGTCCAGCGCACAGGACCCGGCGGGGACGGCATCTTCTGGATCCCCGTCCGGATCCCCGGGGGGACCAGGCAGGCCACCCGCGCCGAGATGGCCGCCCTGTTCGCCGAGGAGCCCGCCGCCCGGAACAGGCGAGGAGGATCATGGGAGATCAACGCCCCCCAGATTCCGAGCGGGCCAGACGGCACACCTGATCCCGCGATCGACATGATCCTCAAGACCGGCCTCATCATCGTGCCCGGCCCGGCCTGCCCAGGCCGTCCCCTGTCCGAGGCGGCGGTCGCGAACCTGGCAGCAGCCCTGGACAGGTCGCCGCTCGCGAACACGCTGCTCGACATCACCGGCCTGCCAGGTCTCATCGGGCGGGAGCGGGCCGCCGCGTTTCACGCGACCCAGCGCCGGGGCCGGCCTAACACTTCCGGTACCGCGACCCTGGTGTGGCAGTCCGCCAGCGGGAAGATCTCGCCGTTCCAGGTGACCGCCCGCGTCGTCGCCCCGGACCAGTACGGTCACCCGCATATCCAGACCCTCGGCTTCACGGTTGAGATCACCAGCAGGCTCACCGCCTGGCAGGCCGAGCCCGACTCACCGATGCTGCCCGCGCCGGGCGCGCGCAGGCGCCTCGAAACCCAGGAGTGGCAGGCCCTACTCGAAGCGATTATCGCCACGCTCACGAGCCCCGACATCACTGCCGTGCTCGCCGACCTCGCGGACATCGACCCGCTGCTGGTTCCCCTACCCGGAAGCCTGCACGTCGTCAGCCCGCACGAGATCGCCCAATTCCTCCCGCCGCTGCAGCCGATAGCCGAGGTCACCGGCTCCCGCGGCGCTCATCTGCGTGCCGACCCCGCCCTGTCCCTGTCCGATCCCGAAGACAGAGCAGCCCAGGCGACCCGGTGGCTCCGGCAGATTGCCGGCGACGCCGGGCTCACAGGCATCGAGCGCCTCACGAGGCGCTAGATTTGCAATCGTGAGCGACGCGAAGGCGCAGCACGAAGAAAGCGCCCTGCAGGAACTGATCAGCGAACTGAAGGCCCGCGGGCGCCAGGCGAGGATCACCGGCCGGCCGGACATCGACGGCCATCCGGCTCTCACCACCGACGCCGTCCTGGAGGTAGACGGCCGGGAATGGGCGGTCGATCACTGCCTGGTATCACGGGAACCCGACCTGCCGCCGGCCATGGCACAGGCCGACAAGACGCTGTCGTCACGCCTCCAGCCTGTCGCCGACGCCCATAAATGCGGCCTGGCAGTCAGCTACCTCCCGCAGGCCAAGTCGGACCACACCAAGAAGGACATCGAAAACTACTACGATGAAGTAGTCCGGACCACCGAAACAGCGGCGAAAACCGGGCAGATGGCCGTAGGCAGCGACGGGTTCATCACGGCCCAGGTCTACGACGCCGACCCGCCCGAAGTCACCCTCATCCCGTTCACGGACACCACCGGGAACGCATTCCTCGGCGCGCAGATCGAGGCAGGCCTGGCCGGTCCCCTGACAAAAAAGCTCGAGGGCCAGCTCAAGAGGGCCAAGGACGCCGGCTACCCGGTTGCGCTTCTCCTTGACCAGATCCCGCGGCCGGGAAGCGGCAACAAGACCATCTGGCTCGCATCCGCCTACACCATCACCCAGGTCACTCAACGGGTGCTGAACAAGCATCCAGGCATCGTGGACCAGGTCTGGCTGCGCCCGGCGCAGAAAGCCGCCATCTACGTGGCACCCCAGATGCACCTGCTCATCGCCTAGTCATCAAGCCGCCCCGCTGGCAGAAGACCGCAACATGGCGGGCGGCGACGGCCGGCAGCTGCGCGCGGCGTCGCTTCGCCATCTTTGTCGGTAGTAGCGCGTAGCCTGTGCTTCCATGGGATCAAGTGCTCGTAAGAGCATTCCGGACCCGGTCACGAACCGGCTGTTCGCACTCTCCGGCAACCAGTGCGCCTTCCCTGGCTGCACGAACGCGGTCACTGATCAGGCCGCGCCCGGAGAGCAGCCTGTCACCCTCGCGCAGCGCGCTCACATCGTGGGCGTCGGCCGCCAGGGGCCGCGGTCCAAGGCCGTTCCGTTGTCGGATGACATTGACGCGGTGGAGAACCTGCTGCTGCTGTGCGGCGAGCATCACCGGGTCGTCGACAACAACCCCCGCATCTACTCCGTCGAGGTCCTCGCGAAGTACAAGGCCGACCACGAGGCGAAGATGGCTCCCCGGAGCCTCCGGCCGGCGCCGCTGCCGCTGGAGGCTGACAC
>Ga0335074_10007309_pt1 | contig 15303 bp, 13 predicted proteins | sample Lox_Sample_23_FD_206715 | JGI IMG/M metagenome (GOLD analysis project Ga0335074, IMG submission 206715) | Soil microbial communities from Loxahatchee National Wildlife Refuge, Florida, United States - Lox_Sample_2.3 | ecosystem: Environmental > Terrestrial > Soil > Wetlands | place: USA... | reverse complement strand
AACCCGGAGTTCGCGCGCACCGACGTAGCCCTGGTCATCGGGGCCAACGACGTGACCAACCCGGCGGCCCGCCGCCCCGGTACCGCGATCTCCGGCATGCCGATCCTGGACGTCGACCAGGCCACGTCGATCATCGTGATCAAGCGCTCCATGGGCACCGGCTACGCCGGGATCGACAACGAGCTGTACGCCGACCCCAAGACCAGCATGTACTTCGCCGACGCGAAGAAGGCGATGGCGGACCTGACCGCTGCGGTCAAGACCCTGGTCGGCTGACGAGCTCCGGGACCCGCGGTACGGGCCGTCCCGTGCCAGGCACGATCAGGAAGGCCAGCAGGGCGGCGAGCAGGGTCGCGGCGCTTGCGGCGGCGGCCAGGCCGGGCAGGCGCACGGCCTGGGCGAGAAAGGGCCCGGCCACGGCGCCGAGCAGGGTGGCCGCGGCCTCGCCGGTCAGGAACACGGCGCTGACCCGGCCGAGTACAGCGCCGGGGATCACGCGCTGGATCGCGGTCAGCGGGATCACCTCGCACATCGAGCCGGCCATGCCGACGGCTACCGCGGCGGGCAGCGCGATGAGCAGCGACGACGAGGTGAACAGCACGAAGTACGCGACGGCGGTAACCGTCAGGGTCACGGTCAGCAGGCGGCGGGGCTGCCCTCGGTCCAGCAGGGCACGCACGACGGGAGCGCCGAGCAGGACGCCTGCCCCCAGGCAAGACAGCAGGAATCCCGCGTGCTCGCTGCCGCCCAGCCGCTCGATCCCGAAGGGGATGAGCACCGCGCCGAGCGACGCGTTGGCCGCCAGGAAGACCACCGTGACCGGAAGCAGCGCCCGGGCGACGGGCTGGCCACGCAGGACCCGCAGGCCCTCGATGAGCTCGCGGGTCACGGCGCCGATCGCGGCCCTCCGGTGCGGCCGGTCACGGTGCGGCCGGTCACGGTCCGGCCGGTCACGGTCCGGCCGGTCACGGTCCGGCCGGTCACGGTCCGGCCGGGACGTCATGACGATGGCGCCCGCGGACAGGAGGTAGCTGAGGGCGTCGGCGCAGATCAGCCACCTGATGCCGACGACGCCCAGGAGGATGCCGCCGAGCGGCCCGCCGATGAGCCTGACGGCGCCGTCGGCCACGGCGTTGAGGGAGCTGGCGCTGTTCAGCAGGGCGCCGGTGCCCACGATGGCGGGCGTGCGGGCGCGCGCGGCGGGCAGGTACAGGACACCGCCGGCGCTCTCGGCGACCAGCGCGGCATACAGTACCCAGTACCGGCCCGGAGCGGTGCCGAGCAGCATCAGGGTCACCGCGCCCGCGCGGAACACGCTGGTCGCGACCATCAGGCGGCGCCTGTCCCAGCGGTCGGTGAGGACGCCGGCCACGGGCCCGAGGACCAGGGGCGGCAGGTACTGCGCGGCGAGGATGAGCCCGGTGTCGCGCAGGGACCCGGTGACCAGGAAGACGTGGGCGGGGAGGGCCAGGATCAGCAGCCACGACCCGAGGACGCTGACGAGGCTCCCGGCCCACAGCAACCGGAAGTCCCGTACCCGCAAAGCCGCAAGCATGACCACCACCGTCTCGCGCCTGTATCTCAGTAGAATAGTCAACCAGACAGAATTATTCTGTCAAGACAGGAGGGCCATGGAGGATCCCCGGCTCGGGCATCAGTTGCGCACGCTGCGCACCGCGGCGGGCCGGACCGTCGCCTCCGTGGCCCAGGACGCGGGCCTGTCGGTGCCCTACATCGCCAACCTCGAGAACGGGCGGGGGAACCCGACCATCACCGCGCTGGACCGGCTCGCCTCGGCGCTCGGCGTGCGGCTGGCGGTCCTGCTGGTCCCGGCCGGAGACGGCGCTCCTTCAACGTCGGATGCTGCGCCGCAGTTGCCCGCCTCACTGGTGCGCGTCAGGCGCACGGTCGCCTTCCGCCACGCTACGGAGCTAATGGCCGGGGCTCTGGGGCTCGATGAGCAGGCCTTCTCGGTCCGCCTGACCAGCGCCATGGCGATGCTGGCCGCCGCGATGGACACCGAGCCCAGCGAGGCAGACTGGTGGCGGCTGCTTGACGCCATGATGCTGATGGCCGCTCACCCGCAGGCCGACCGCGACCGGCAGAAGAAACCGTGACCAACGGGGAAGCTGGAGGTGGGGTATGGAGTGGTTCGTCAAGGCACCGGACGGCAGGACGCTGGCCGTCCAGGATGCCGGGGATCGTGACGGCCGCCCGGTGATGGTCCACGTCGGCACGCCGGGAGGCCGCCGCCTGTACGGCCCCCGCACGCTGGCTGACGCGCGGCGGCGTCACTTGCGGCTGATCACCTACGACCGGCCGGGTTACGGCGGGTCGACACCTGCGCCGGGACGGGTCATGGCCGATTGCGCCGCGGACGTCCGGGCGATCTGTGCGGCCCTGCGGATCGACCGGCTAGCGATGTGGGGCTGGTCGGGCGGCGGACCGCACGTGCTGGCCTGCGCGGCGCTCCTGCCGGACCTGGTCCCGGCGGTAGCGTCCCTGGCCTCGCCTGCCCCCTACGACGCCGAGGGGCTGGACTGGCTCGCCGGCTTCAGCCCGGCCGCCCTCGACGAGGTCGAGTTGACGCTCGGCGATCCGACCGCGGCGCGGGCGCTGTTCGAAAGCGAGCGGGAGAAGATCCTGGCTGGGTCGCCGGACAAGGTGGCCCTGGACATGCTGGCGGGTTCGCCCGGTGCCGGCCTGGCGGAGCTCACCGACAAGGCGGTCTCCATCCAGCAGGCCCTGGCGCCGGGGATCGAGGGATCCTGGGACGACGGCGTGGCGCAACTCACCCCGTGGGGTTTCGACGTGGCCCGGATATCGGTCCCGGTACTGGTGCTGCACGGCGGCCAGGACCGGGTCTGCCCTTTCAGCCACGGCCAGTGGCTGGCCTCGCGCATCCCCGGCGCCGAAGCCTGGTTCTTCGCCGACGACGGGCACAGCCTCAGGGAAAGTCACATCGCAGACGTGCACGCCTGGCTCGAAGAACGTAGCTTCTGACCATGGATGAGCTTGCCCTCCGGCCGATGACCGCCGCGGAATTCCAGCCCTACCGCGCCAGGCTCGTACCCGAATACGCCGCCGAGCACGTCCGTGCCGGGCACTGGACGGCCGACCAGGCCGAAACGCTGGCCGCCAGGCAGGTCGACGACCTGCTGCCGGAAGGACCGGCCAGCCCCGGGATGCTCATGCTGATGGCCAGTACCGCCGACGGCGAGCCCGTCGGCCTGGTCTGGGTGGCGCTCGACCGGCCACGCCCGGGCGAGGCGTGGATCTATGACATCGAGGTCAGCGCCGGGCAGCGGGGGAAGGGCTACGGCCGCGCCCTCCTGCAAGCGGCGGAACGGGAGGCGGCCAAGCACGGCAGCACCGCCGTCGGCCTGAACGTCTTCGGCACGAACGCCGTCGCCCGGCGGTTGTACGAGTCCTCGGGCTACCAGATCACGGCGATGAACATGCGCAAGGAGCTCGGCGCCTCCTGAGAGCGGCAAGGCAAGGCTGGCCCCGGCGGCGCGGCCCAGGTCGGCGAGACGATGCGGCTGTTGCGGTGTTTGGCGTGAGGCGTATGGTTCGGGAAAGTGCCGAAGGAGGACGTCGTGGCTGACCGAACCAAGATCACCCTGGATGAGTCCGAGATCCCGCGCCAGTGGTACAACGTGATCCCCGACCTGCCCTCTCCGCCGCCCCCGCCGCTGCACCCGGGGACCGGCCAGCCGGTCGGTCCGGGTGACCTGGCGCCGCTGTTCCCGATGGCGCTGATCCTGCAGGAGGTGGCCACCGACTCCTTCATCGACATCCCGGACGAGGTCCTCGACGTCTACCGGCTGTGGCGGCCGACCCCGCTGTACCGCGCGCACCGGCTGGAGAAAGCCCTCGGCACCCCCGCGCGCATCTACTACAAGTACGAGGGGGTATCCCCGGCCGGGTCGCACAAGCCGAACACCGCGGTCCCGCAGGCCTTCTACAACGCGGCGGAGGGCACCAAGCGGCTCACCACCGAGACCGGCGCCGGCCAGTGGGGCAGCGCGCTGGCCTTCGCCTGCTCGCAGTTCGGCATCGACTGCGAGATCTGGATGGTCCGCGCCTCCTACGACCAGAAGCCGTACCGGCGCACGATGATGGAGACCTGGGGCGCCACCGTGCACGCCAGCCCGTCCCGGGCCACCAGCGCGGGCGCGGCCGTGCTCGCGGCCAGCCCGGATTCGCCGGGCAGCCTCGGCATCGCGATCAGCGAGGCCGTGGAGGCGGCCGGCGGCAGCGCGGACACCAGGTACGCGCTCGGCAGCGTCCTCAACCACGTGCTGATGCACCAGACGGTTATCGGCCAGGAGGCCATCAAGCAGTTCCACGCGGCCGGGGAAGCCATGCCGGACCTCATCGTCGGGTGCACCGGCGGCGGCTCGAACTTCGCCGGGCTCTTCCTGCCGTTCCTGCGGGAGAAGCTGGCCGGGCGGGCCAACCCGGTGATCCGCGCGGTCGAGCCCTCGGCCTGCCCGTCGTTCACCCGCGGGGTGTACGCCTACGACTTCGGCGACACGGCCGGGTTCACGCCGTTGCTCAAGATGCACACGCTGGGGCACGACTTCATCCCGGACCCGGTGCACGCCGGCGGGCTGCGGTACCACGGCATGTCGCCGCTGCTGTCGCACATGTACGAGCTGGGGATGTTCGAGGCCGTCGCCAAGCCGCAGCGGGAGTGCTTCGCCGCCGCCCTGACCTTCGCGCGCAGCGAGGGCATCATCCCGGCGCCGGAACCGACGCACGCGCTCGCGGCGGCCATCGAGGAAGCCAAGCGGTGCGCGGAGACCGGCGAGCCGAAGGTGATCCTGACCGCGCTGTGCGGGCACGGGCACTTCGACATGGTGGCCTACGAGAAGTACCTGTCCGGCGAGATGGCCGACTTCGAGCTCCCGCAGGACAGGATCGACGCGGCCGTCGCGAAACTGCCCGTGGTGCCGTCGTAAGCCCGGGAGGTTAAGGGTCCGCGGGACGGGGACCGGCGGTTCGTTCGGGAGATAAGGATCTTCGGCGGTCACGGACGGCGACGGCCAGGTCGCGGAGTACGGCGGCGGTCGTCTCGATATCCATGCAGGCGTCGGTCACGCTCTGGCCGTAGGTGAGCGTGGCCGGGGGGCCCGGCTCCTGCCGGCCGTCGCGCAGGAAGCTCTCCAGCATGACGCCGGTCAGGCCGCGCTCCCCCGCCGCCACCTGCTCGGCGATGCTGGCCGCCACCAGCGGCTGGCGGCGGTGATCCTTGCCGCTGTTGCCGTGGCTGGCGTCCACCATCAGCCGGCGCGGCAGGCCGGCGTCCGCGATCAGGTCCAGCGCCTTGGCGGTGTGGCTGGCCTCGTAGTTCGGGCCGGTCCGGCCGCCGCGCAGGATCACGTGCGTGTCGGGGTTCCCGGCCGTGGTCACGACCGCGGCCGCGCCGTTCTGGGTGACGCCGAAGAACGTGTGCGCGGTGGCCGAGGCGCGGCACGCGTCGACCGCGACCTGGACGTCACCGTCGGTGCCGTTCTTGAACCCGACCGGCATCGACAGGCCCGAGGCGAGCTGCCGGTGGACCTGGCTTTCCGTGGTCCGGGCGCCGATCGCCCCCCAGGTCACGGTGTCCGCGATGTACTGCGGCGTGATCGGGTCCAGCCACTCGCAGCCCACCGGCAGGCCCAGGCCGACGATGTCGAGCAGGAGCGTGCGCGCGATGCGCAGGCCGCGGTGCACCTCGTGGCCGCCGTCCATGCCGGGGTCGTTGATCAGGCCCTTCCAGCCGGTCACGGTGCGCGGCTTCTCGAAGTACACCCGCATCACGACCAGCAGGTCTGCGTGGTCCCGGTCTCGCACTTCGGTCAGGCGGCGCGCGTAGTGCAGGGCCGCGACCGGATCATGGACCGAGCACGGGCCCACGATCACCAGCAGGCGGTCATCGGAACCGGCGAGCACGGCGCGGACTTCGGCGCGGGTGCGCTCCACCGTGGCGGCCGCCTCGTCGGTGAGCGGCAGTTCGTCGAGCAGAGCCGCCGGGGACAGCAGCGGCTCGTAGCCGGTGATCCGGGTATCCCAGGTGCGCGGCATCAGGCGCGTCTCCTCCCGGGCGGGCCGCCGCCCGGACGCCGGGAGCCAGCACACCCTTAGCGACAGGGCGAGCCCTGTCCTGGTTTAGCGGCTCCAGGCGGTGGTAAGCGCACGCGGGTACGCCTGGCTCCGCCGGGAGCCAGGGTAAAGCGCCAATACCACTGCGGTGACACCCGACCGATGCTACACCCTGTACTGTGCCGTCCAATGGCGGCCCGGTCCGCGGATAACCCGCCAGGGAGTTCTTGGCGCGGGCACACCGTTTTCCCAGGCTAGGCGGTCAAGCTTGGGTGGGCGCGTGTTGCCGCGCGCAGGCCCGGGGCCAAGGCTGGGGCCAGACCATTGACCAGGGAGGCACCCCCCTTGGCACGTTTGCTGATCACGTCGGCCGCCGTGGCGTTGCCCGACGCCATCCCCGCGCGGGATGAGGCGGACCGGGGCGGTAGCGCACGGCGTTCGGCGCGACGGTGGGGCCTGCTGCTGGTCGCGGGATGGCTGGTCCAGGCCCTGATACGCGCGTGGTTCAGCCGGATGCAGGTCGTGCCGCTGGCCAATCCCGACGAATCCGCCTACCTGATCGCGGCGCGGGTTCTCGCGGGCGGCCACGGGGCCGACTTCTCCGGCTCCACGCTGTACCAGGCCGGGTATCCGCTGCTGATCACGCCCGTGTACTGGTTCACGCACAACCCGGCCGTCGTGTACCACGCGGTGCTGCTGATCAACGCTGCGGTCAGCGCCCTGCTCATGCCGCTGGCCTACGCGGCGGGCCGGCGGCTCGGGCTGGGGCGTCCGGCCGCCTACGGCGCCAGCGCCCTGACCGCCACCGTGCCCGCGGGGCTCTTCTACAGCGAGTACGCGATGGCCGACGCGATCTTCCCCGTGGTCGTGGTCGCCTGGATGCTTTCCGTGCATGGCTGGCTGACCGCCGGGTCGGCGCGCGGACGGTACGCGGCGGCCGTGGGTTCCGCGCTGCTCGCCGGGTACGCGTACTCGATCCACCCGAGGGGCCTGGTGATCGTCATCGCGTACGGGGCGGTGGGCCTCCTGATCGCCTGGCGCCGCCTGGCACCGCGGTGGACCGCCGTGGCAGCCGCGGCGACCTTGCTGGCCGCCGTCGGCGTGGCGTGGTGGCTGAACAGCTACCTGGCCGCGGCGATGTACCCCGGGGGAACGCGGAGCCTGGGCGAAGAGATGGCGTCCCGGATGGCCAACGTGCACGGTGCGATCAACGTGCTCGAGATGGCGACGGGCCAGATGTGGCGGCTGGTCCTCGACGGCTGGGGCATCGCGGGCCTCGGCCTGGTCGCCGCCACGGCCGTGGTCGTGCGGCGCGGGATCCGGGTCGAGGCGAGGATCATGGCCGCGCTGGCGGTGTCGGTCACCGTGCTGACCGCCTTCACCGCGCCCGCCGCGCTTCCCCCCGACCAGTCGCAGACCTGGGCGTCCGGCCGCTACCTGGACGGCATGATCGTCATGTTTTTCCTGGTCGGCATCGTGGTCCTGCTGCGGGCGAGCAGGCGCCACATCCTGCTGGGCGCGGCGGGCGTGGCGGCGGGGACCGTGCTGGCCGCGGTGGTCGTGGCGGCCTACGCGGGCTCCTCCCTGCCGACGAACGGGTTCGGGTACTCGTTCAACTTCGCCGAGCCCGCCGTGCTGACCCAGAACTGGAACCAGGCCAGCGTGGCGCTGGCGACGGCGGTCGTGCTCGCCCTGCTCGGGGTCGCGGTCCTGGCCGTGCTGGCCGCTCGCCGCTGGGGCGCGGCCGTCCTGACCGTGTTCGCCGGACGCCGGTGGCGCGTGACGGTGCCGGCCGCGCTGGCCGCGCCGGTCTCGCTGGCCTCGCTGGCCGGGGGGCTCGGGTTCGCGGCGATCATGACGGTGAACCTCGTGGCCCTCACGCAGATGACCAGCAACATCTCCCAGGCCAACACCGCCCCCGAGGTGGCGCAGACGACCGGTCTGGTGGCGGCCGCCGGGCTGAAGCCGGGCGACCGTATCGCGGTCGCCTCCGACGTCAGCTGGGAGCTGTGGGAGCCGCTGGCCTTCGAGGTGCCGTGGACGTCCCTGGAGTTCTTCAACCCCAACTCGGCGCCGCCCGCGGACGCGACCGTGGTCGAGGTGCCCTGGCCCGCCGACGGTCAGGGCGCGCAGGCCATCCAGCCGAAGGCGCCTGCGGGATGGCGGATCGCCGGCGAGAACCAGTCCGCGGGTTGGATCGCCTGGCGACGCGCGTGACGCTAGGCTGACTGACCGTGGTGCGACCTGTCCATGTCGCGGGGCTCGGTCCCGGTGACGTGGCACCAGCAGAAACCCGGCCCGCCAAACGCGACCATCAGGCGCGCCGGTGGGGCCTGCTGCTGGTGGCCGGCTGGCTGGTCCAGGCCGGGTTGCGCGTCTGGCTCAGCCGGATGCAGACGGTCCCGCTGGCCACGCCGGACGAGGCGGCGTACCTGATCGCGGGGAGGGTCCTGACGGGCGGCGTCCCGGCCAACTTCTCCTACTCGACGCTCTACCCGGTCGGCTACCCGCTGCTGATCGCGCCGGTGTACTGGTTCACCCACAACCCGGTCACCGTGTACCGGGCCGTGCTGATGATCAACGCACCGATCAGCGCGGCCCTGATGCCGCTGGCCTACCTGGCCAGCCGACGCCTGCGGCTCGACCGGCCGGCGGCGTACGGCGTCGCCACGGTGGCGGCCCTGCTGCCCACCGGGTTGTTCTACAGCCAATACGCGATGACCGACGCGATCTACCCGGTCCTCGTGCTCGGCTGGCTGCTCGCCGTGCACAGCTGGCTGACCGCCTCGTCGCGGCGGGGGCGGTACGCGGCGGCGATCGGCTCCGCGCTGCTGGCGGGGTACGCCGACGCGGTCCATTCCCGGGGCCTGGTCATCGTGGCGGTCTTCGTCGCGGTCGGCGCCCTCATCGCCTGGCGCCACCTCGCGCCGGGCGGCACGGTGGCGGCCGCGGCGGTGGCGCTGGCCGTGCCGCTGTGGGTGAGCTCGGTGCTGAACGGCAAGCTGGCCTCGGCGATGTACCCGAGCGGCTCGCGCAGCCTGAGTCACCAGATCGTCATCCGGCTGGACCGCCCGCACGACGTCGTGCTGATCGCCGAGCAGGCGGCCGGCCAGATGTGGCGGTTCGTCCTTGACGGCTGGGGCGTGGCCGGGATCGGCCTGGTGGCCGCCGTGGCCTTCGCGCTGCGACGCGGCGCGCCGCAGGACCTGAAGATCATGGCGGCGATCTCGGCCGTGGTCACCCTGGCCATCGCGGTCATCGCGCCCGCCGCGCTCCCCCCTGACCAGTCGGTCACCTGGGCGTCGGGGCGGTACCTGGACTGCATGGTCGTCGCGTTCTTCCTGGTCGGCGCCTCTGTCCTGCTGCGCGCGGACCGGCGCCGGATCCTGCTCTACGCCGCGTGCCTCGTGCCGCCGACCCTGCTGGCGGCCGTCGCCGTCTTCGCGTACGCCGGAGGTTCGGTGCCCACGGCCGGGTTCGGGGCAGGGTTCGCGTTCGCCGAGCCGGCGGTGCTGACCCAGAACTGGACCCAGGCGAACGTGTTCCTGGCCACGGCGGTGGCGTTGCTGCTGCTCGCGACCTGGGTCGGGATGGTGGTCGCGGCCGACCGCTGGGGAGGCGGCTGGGCTGGTGGCTGGGCCGGTACCTCGGCAGCGCGCGGGCGCGCCGCGGTGCTGGCGGGCCTGGGGGTGGCGAGCCTGGTCGCGGTGCTCCAGATGACCAGCAACATCTCGCAGGCCAGTACCCCCGCCCAGGCGGCGAACACGACCGGCCTGGTGACCGCCACCGGCCTGAAGCCGGGCGAGCACCTGGCCGTGGACGAGGGCATCCACGCCCAGGGCGTGAACTGGGAATCGTGGATGCCGCAGGCGTTCGAGATCTACTGGGCGCCGCTGGAGTTCTTCAACCCCGCGACCGGGCCGCCGCCGGCGAACGCGACCGTCGTGGAAATGGAGTGGCAACCCGGCCAGGCCGCGCAGGCCAGCTGGCCGAATCACCCGGCCGGATGGCGGGTCGTGGCCTCGGACCTGGCCGCGGGCTGGGTCGCCTGGCGTCGGTGAGGCGTTACAGGTCCTGTGATGCTCACGTCGGGCTCGCCCGGCGCGTTCGGTCCGGTTAGAACGCAGGCCCAGGGCCAGACCGGCAGCGACCACGGCGATGCCGGCCCAGACCGCCGGCCGGGGGCCGGCCCGCCGAGCAGGACTCCGGCCGCGGCCGCCGCGAGCCAGGTGGCGTGCACCGGCACGCCCCGCGGGCCGTGCCGGCCGAGGACCGGTATGGCCAGCAAGGTGGACGCGGCCTCACGGCCGAACACCACGACCGCCCAGGCGAGCGGCCTGAGCCTGAGCCGCCTCGGCGGCCTCGGCGGCCTGGCCGCTTCAGCCGCCCAGGTAGGCCAGGACGGCGAGGACCCGGCGGTTGTCGTCGTCGGAAGGCTGCAGGTCGAGCTTGAGGAAGATGGACGCGGTGTGCTTGGCCACGGCGCGTTCGGTGATCACGAGGCGCGCGGCGATGGCGGCGTTGGACCGGCCCTCGGCCATCAGCGCGAGTACCTCGCGTTCGCGCGGGCTGAGCGCGTCCAGGTGAGTATCGCCGGTGTTACGCGCGAGCAAGCGGGCGATCACCTCCGGGTCCATGGCGGTACCGCCGGAGGCGACCCGCCGGACGGCGTCGACGAACTGGGCGCTCTCGAACACCCGGTCCTTGAGCAGGTAGCCGATCCCGCCCGTGCCGCTGGCCAGCAGCTCGCGGGCGTACAGCTGCTCCACGTACTGGGAAAGGACCAGGACCGGCAGGCCTGGCACCTCGCGCCGCGCGGCCAGCGCGGCCCTGATCCCCTCGTCGGTGAAGGTCGGCGGCAGCCTGACGTCCACGATGGCCGCGTCGGGCCGGTCCGCGACTACCGCTTTCAGCAGGTCAGCCCCGTTGTCGACCGCGGCGGTGATCTCCAGGCCGTGGGCCTGGAGCATCCGGGTCAGGCCGTCTCTCAGGAGAAAGAGGTCTTCGGCAATGACAACTCGCACGGGATCTCCATCGTCACCGCGGTGGGGCCGCCTGGCGGGCTGCTGACCGCGAGAATTCCGTCGAACGCAGCCAGCCGCCGCTCGATCCCGCGCAGGCCGCTCCCGCGGGCCGGGTCGGCTCCGCCGTGGCCATTGTCTGTCACTCCGATCCGGAGCATCCCATCGGTATGCCGGATGTCGACCCAGGTCTCACGCGCCTCAGCGTGCTTGGACACGTTGGCCAGCAGTTCGCTGACCGCAAAGTAAGCCGCCGACTCGACCGGCGCGGACGCGCGTCCGTACAGGTCGCTGGCCAGGTGGATGCGCATCGGGCTGTCCATGGCCAGCGCCTTGATCGCTTCGCCCAGGCCGCGGTCGGCCAGGATCGGCGGGTGGATGCCGCGAACCAGGTTGCGCAGCTCGGCGAGGGCCTTGACCGACGCGTCGCGGGCCTCGTAGAGCAGTGCTCGCGCCGCCTCGGGATTGGTGTCGATGATCTGCCCGGCGGCATCCAGGGTCATGCCCATCGCCACCAGGCGCGCCTGCGCGCCGTCGTGCAGGTCGCGCTCGATCCTGCGGATCTCCGCCGCTCCGGTGTCCAGGGCGTCCGAGCGGGTCTGGGCCAGCTGGCGGACGCGCAGCACCAGTTCGGCCTGCTGGGTCGGCGCGAGCATGGAGCGGGCGAACGCACCGTACCCGCGCAGCAGCCACGGCGACGCCCATACCCCGGCCGCGGCGACCGCGACGGAGAACAGGCGCAGGCTCATCGTGGCGTAGGGCGCGACCACGCCGACCACGCCGAGCACCATCACCCCCGCAGGCAAGATGGCCAGGACCCAGCCCACGAAGCCATCGACGGTCACCCACAGCAGGTCCCGCCAGGTCGCCTGGTCTGTCAGGAGCCAGGCGAGCCGGCGACGCAAGCCGCCCTTCCCGCCGTCGGCCCAGGGCTTCGGCAGATACGGCGCGGCGATCGGCACCCCGCACCACCGGGCGGACAACCTCCTGGTCAGCCTGGCCACCGGGCGGAAGCACAGCAGGAAGACCGGCCCCATCGCGACCCAGAGCACGAACAGGAGGCCGGCGCCGAGCAGGTGTTTGCGGAGCTCCTCGTACGGGCTAAAGGCCTTTACCGCCAGCAGCACGGATACGCCTAGGACGGCCAGCACGGCCAGCAGGACGGCGAGCCCGGTCAGCGCCAGCCCGCCGAGCACCAGCCCTCGCCCGGCCACCTTGAGGCGCCCGCCGGCCCAGTCCAGCGTTTCCGCCCAGCCCGACGGGACATCACGGGTCGGCCGGGGCCCAGACGGACCCGAGGCCGGCGGGCGGCCCCGGGTCCGTCGGCCGTCCGGACCTTCACCCGCCACGATCGTTCGCCTCCTGGCCCCCGGAATCACCTTTCTCCAGTCTGCCGGGCCGCCGGCCGGACCGGAAGTGACGCTACGCACCGAACCGTAGGTGTACCTAGGTCTACCCCCCAAACGCCGCTCAGCCGTATGTCGCGCCCAGGGAGCCCTTTCTTACGGTGGGTCGCAGGTTCTTTTTTTACCGAACGATCGGTGGTTTTTCCTGCTATTACGCCCCCCGATCAGCGGCCGGCCCCCTGGCGGCGTCAGCAGCTAAGGTGAGTGGAGGGTCCGATCGGGGCCTGATCGGAGGGCGCCGATGACTTCCGGCCCGGTCGGCGAGTACGACGCCTACGCCGCGCAGTACCGCATTCTGGCGGCCCGGCGAGAGCTCGGCGGGGTGGACGGCGACCCGACGGGAATCCTGCCGCGCCTGCTGGAGCTGCTCGGGGACGTGGTCGGCCGCCGCGTCCTCGACGCGGGCTGCGGCGACGGATACCTGGCCAGGTTCCTGGCCGGACGAGGCGCACGCGTCACCGGGATCGACATCTCACCGCGCCTGATCGAGGCGGCCCGCGGGATGGACCCGGCCGGGCAGATCAGCTACCGGGTCGCGGACCTGACGCGGCCCCTGCCCGGCCTGGCGGACGCGTTCGACGCCGTCGCCAGCTGCCTGGTCCTGAACGACCTGCGGGACTACCGCGGTTTCGCCGCTACGCTCGGCGCCGTCCTCAAGCCCGGCGGGCGGCTGGTCCTGGCGTTCAACAATCCGTACGGCGGCGTGATCCGCAAGCACGTCGCCGACTACTTCGACTCCGGGACGACGCACCGCTACCGGGGCCTGTGGGCGGCCGGCGTCCAGACCTACTACCATCACCAGACGCTTGAGGAGTACGTCGACGCGTTCGCGGCCGCAGGGCTGGTCGTGACGAGGCTGGCCGACCTGCCGGCCATGGCCAGCGTCGCAGGTCCGGACACCATCCTGCCGGCCGGTACCCGCTTCCCGCGGTTCATGCTCCTGGCCCTGGCCAGGGGGTAGGGTCGGTTTGTGGGGCCTTCACATCGCAAGGTACTCGTCCTGGCCGCCGACGACTTCGAGGACATGGAACTGCTGTACCCGGTGTACCGGCTCATCGAGGAAGATGTCGCGGTGACGGTGGCCGGGCTGGATGACCACCCGGTGCGCGGCAAGAAGGGCCATGGCCCGGTAGCCGTCGACACCACCGTCGGGCAAGTCAGCGCGAGCGACTTCGACGCCCTCGTCATCCCGGGCGGCTACGCGCCCGACAAGCTGCGGCGCTCGGATACCGTGCTGGACCTGGTCCGGGCGTTCGACGACGCGCAGAAGCCGATCGCCTTCATCTGCCACGCGGGCTGGGTCCCGATCTCAGCCAAGATCATCAAGGGTCGACGCGCGACCAGCGTGGGCGCGATCCGCGACGACATGATCAACGCGGGCGCCGACTGGGTGGACGAGGCCACCGTGGTCGACGGTCACCTGATCTCCGCCCGGACCCCTGACGACCTGGGCCCGTGGATGAAGGCGTTGCTCCGGGCCCTCGAGGACCCCGCGGAAGGTTAGCGGTCCGGACCGGCCGCCTGACCGGGACCGGCCGCCTGACCGGGACCGGCCGCCTGACCGGGACCGGCCGCCTGACCGGGACCGGCCGCCTGACCGGGACCGGCCGCCTGACCGGGACCGGCCGCCTGGCCGACCTCAGCGATCGCGACGGTCAGGGCCGTCACCGCCGCGTCGACCGCGACCCTGGCGGTCAGCGCGTGCGTATGCGCCCGGTCCAATTCACCGAGGGCGATGCAGTCGAACGCCACCCGCGCGTCGTGCTGAGCGGCCTGAAGTTCGCGCGCCGCCTCGTCGAGGACCGGGCTGCTCCCCTCGGCCTGCAGATCGATCATTCTCGCTCTACCTCCCCGCTTGAGCTCCCTGCCTGGTCGGCCGGGAAAGGCACTACCCGCCCGCGCGACGGTCATGTCGCGCGAGATCACCGCGCCTGTGCTGATCGCCGAGATAAGTGCCGGATTTTCGGCAAATCGGCCCATATTCAGCACGGTGTTCCCTGAAAATGTCATAGCTCCGTCTTATAATCGAACTAGAAGTTGATAAAGATCATCTTTACAGGAAGGAAGACGACTAGAACCAGTGATTGGCTGATAATTCGCCGACTCGCAACCGCCCCGATCGGAGGTGATCATTCCCCGGTGGATACCGTTCCCGCTGTGCCCAGCGTCGATGAGGCGTGGCAGATGATCTACCTCGGGCTGCGGACCCTGGCCGCCGCCGACCTGGCGGCGATGCCTGATGCGGTTAAGGCCGACTGCCTGCGCGGGTATGAGCGGGTGGGTGCGATGCTCACCGCGGGGCAGGCCTGGATGCTGGCCGCGTTCACCGCCGGGCAGGGGTACTCGGCGGACGCGCAGTACGGTGCGGTGCCGTGGCTGATGTTCCGGACCGGGGTGACCAAGGGCGCGGCCCGGGGCCATGTCGGGTGGGCCCGCCGCGCGGCCGCGCACCCGGAGGTGACTGCCGCGCTGGCCGAGGGCACGGTCCTGTCGGAGTCGATGGCCCGGACCATCTGCCGGTGGACCGGCAGGCTCCCCGAAGAGTGCCGGCCGTCCGCGGACGCGATCTTGGTCGCGGCGGCGCGGGCCGGGGCCCGGGAGGAGGACCTGGCCGCGCTGGCCGCGGAGATCTACGCCCGGTCGCTGCCCCCCGATGATGACGGCCCGGACGACGGGTTCGCGGACCGGTCCGTGCGGCTGGAGACGACGTTCGGGGGCGCCGGGGTCCTGGCGGGGGAGCTGACGGCGGAGTGCGCGGCGCTGGTCGGCGCGGTCCTGGAGGC